>Juniper_p2__coassemble_883_pt1 | contig 67214 bp, 56 predicted proteins | sample Juniper_p2__metabat2_high_PE_019 | metagenome-assembled genome bin Juniper_p2
ATGCGCTTGACGCACTCTGTCAAGCAATGTCCGGCGCATGATGCCCATGAAGGCTTCCGCCTTAAAGGGCTTTCCACGGTTGACTTTCAACTTAATCTTTCCCGCATGAAGGGCCTTGTGACAGGTCTCGCAAAGTGTGATCAAGTTGTTCGGCGCATCACCGCCTGTCTTTCGGCTTTCGAGATGGTGAACATTAAGAACCTGATCCTTCGAACGGCCTCGACAGTGCTGACATACATGACCATCTCGCCAAAGAACATACTCACGCACGTTCCAAAAGCCGAGCTGATCACCCTGCTGATAGCCTTTGCCTTGAATGTTAGGATTCTTAATCTTCTGAATGTCAAAGGATGCTGTCTCAATCACAATCTTGGTGACCGGCAAAATCTTACACACCACATCAATACGTGACTCATGCGCCTGAGTGCGGTTCTCTACGCTTGGCGCAAGCCAGCCTTGGCGCTTAGAAGCCTTGCGGTTATCGAAGCGAGGCGCACGGTAGCGCGTCTTGCGATGGCGACGACCACGACGAAAAGTCGCACGGTCGGCCTGAAGCCCAGAAACATCTTGGCGAAGTTCAACTTCAGACGCGTACACTTCGGCTTTTTTTGTAGTCGCGGAAAGACCGATATGTTTCGATCCCGCGTCCACACCCAAGGTCACGTCCTGCTTCGTTTCGCCGGTGGCGATACTCAACTGGATCGTGAAAGGTGTTCTGTGCTTAACCTTCGCTTTGTTAGCCTTGAGCAAGTGTCTCGCTTTCGCAGGAGAACACGGCATCAAAGGCTGACCGCGCATATTTAAGACATAGACTTTTAATTTCACTTTCAAAGTAATCTCCTTAACGGATACCCGCAGGTTCCGTTGTCTAGGCCAAATGGCCTTGTCAACATCCTTCGCCAATGTTGGAATGGGTTTCTAGCCTGCAACACCGCTCCTACCTCTCAGAGCTTTTAATCACAGACCGCAGAGCGTGGAACTAGGATGTACATCCCACGGTGCCTATACATTCCAAACCAACGTAGTTCACCTTCCGAAGAAGGATCACTGAGGCTAGTCAATAAAGGCTTTTGCAAGCCTCTGCCTTTAGGCAGGGGTTATTGACAGGCTTCAATCATCATGAGCCAAGGGGCGGCGCCTGTGCCAAAGACAGATCCGGCAATGTCAGCCATTTCTTTAGTCATAGGGGCTTTGCCAGTTAAGACAGCCTCTAAGGCATCCGGGGACATCTGAAACCATTTCGCACCGACTTCAAGCGGTGTGTCTTCAAGGACTTGCGCCAAAGTTAAGCCTGGATGCGCTAGCCCCTTCGGGGCATTAGATACCCCACCACGGCCTCGACGACAGGGCTTTTGATTACGCGAATTTTTCTTGGGTGTTGCCATAAATTTATCTCCTAATCTAACCATTTTAATCCGAAACATTTCATGCGACCAAAATCGTGATAAGCGCTTGATTTTGCTTTATGTGACGTCACTTTGTGAGTGGCTGAGACTGTCTGTTTTGAGCTTTCGGGACTTCGTGTGGCTTGGTCAATACAAAATTTTTTGCTTTTTTATTGATTGACATCAATGAGGAGGCAAATTCTTTGTTTTACCTCTGGGAAGACGTTTTTTATAAACTTGCATTGATTTGTGTCCAAAGTTTGCTAGCAACGCGAGAAACCCTCTGAGGCAAGGCGTTTTTCACAAATATCGCGTGATCAATTTAAGTGAGAGCTATCAAAGGCGGAAGCTAATAGAAATCAGCTATGATCGCTTTAAAAATACCCTTAAGTAGGTAGGGTATTTGCCTTATGGAGATAAAATCAACTTCTGCCGTATATTTCGTTGACCGCACTGTTATTTCCTCTCGCTCACGACATTGCTGATAAAGGCTAAGCCTGACGAAGAGTCGACGGTGTTAGGTTGACATTATTCTGGCTGGCGTGAGGAGAACCTTTACTTTTTAAAGGAGCCGCCGACGGCCACCTTCATGAGATCGACAACGATCTTTCTCGGAGAATAAAAAATGCACAAAACAGAATTTGTCAATGCCCTTATGGCTAAGACGGAACTTAAGAAGGCTGACGTGGTCAAGCTCGTTGACGCCTACAGCGAAGTTGTCATGGAAGCCCTCGAAAAGGGTGACGACGTCCGTCTCATCGGTTTTGGTACGTTCAGCGTCTCTGAACGTGCTGCCCGTACGGGTCGCAACCCGCACACTGGCGCTGCCCTTGAAATCCCGGCTTCCCGTGGTGCTCGCTTCACGGCTTCCCGCAATTTCAAGGAAAAGCTCAACGCCAAGTAATTGGGCTTTGACTGTCGGAGGGTTGAGTGCCTGATTTACTCGACCCATCCCGCTAAGGGCGCTTCTCTTCGGTGAGGGCGCCCTTTGTTTTACTCGTTTTTCTTGTTACTCCCTCTTCGCTTTATCTTGTCGTGTATTTGGCATGTCCATGATGGCTACTATTTCGTCATGCGTGGCCCATCGAACCGTTGTTTCATCTACCAAGATGTACTCTGGCCAACCTCTGATCATCGCAAAAACATCGTCTGACTCGTTGGCAGCTAGAAACACGTCGTGGCCTTCATAAAACTTGTTTTGTGAAAGAGCCTTATCAAAGCCTGAGGCTTTAGCTAACGCTGTGGCGCGTTTCTTACTGTGAATATGGCGGGGCATGGTGTTGTTCCTTTTATCGTTGTGAGATTTGAGTTGCTTGCCTTTGATATGCCTCATCCTAGCCGTGGGAACGACGCTTGATGTCGTGAGCAGTGGTATTGGCTAAGCCTGACTCGAAACCGAACGCATCGCCCGTGAGCCGACCACTCTACTCCTCTATAATGCTCAGATCAGTAGTTTTATTTCATGGAGGCTCGGATGTCTGCTTGTGCACCATCCAATACGATGCTCGGTAAGAGCACGGAATATATCGATACTTATAGTCCTCAGTTATTGACGCCGATTCCGCGTTCGCTTGGTCGTGACGTGGTGGGCGTTCATACCTTTAAAGGGGTTGACATTTGGCGCCTCTATGAAATCACATGGATTAATGCTCACGGCATGCCTGTTGTGGCAGCTGGCGAAATTCATGTGCCAGCGATGAGTCCCTTTATCGTCGAATCGAAGTCCCTCAAACTCTATATCGGTAGTTTGACGCAGACGGTGATTAACTCGGTTGAAGAAGCTGCCGCTTTGATTCAGCGTGACGTCTCTAAGTGCGTGGGTGCCGAAGTGGCAGTCCATATTGCGCCGCTTTCTGTTTGGGCACATCCCGTTGAAAAGGTGCCTGGTCTTCTCTTAGAAGAGGCAGTGACAGATTTAACGTGCTCGACCTATGAACCCGATGCGAGTCTCTTAGCATTGGCTGAGGGTGACGAAGTTGTTGAAGAAACGTTGTCGTCTAATCTTTTACGCTCTCGTTGCCCAGTGACGGGGCAACCTGACCACGCGTCTTTAATTATTCAATATCGTGGTCGTAAGATCGATCGTCGCGCAATGTTGGCTTATATCGTTTCGTACCGTCGTCATCAGGGCTTTCATGAGCAGTGTGCCGAACAGATCTTTGTCGACATCATGAATCGTTTGGCTCCTGAAAGCTTATCGGTCTTTGCGTGCTTCACTCGTCGTGGCGGGATTGACATTAGTCCCTTCCGTTCGACGGACTTGGAAGCGCCTTCTCACATCATTAGGACGCCTCGTCAATGAGTTGGCTCAAGATTTCGACACGCAGTCGATATGCCCTACGCTTTGTTGTCGAAGTGGCCTCGCAAGACATTGTGCGAGGTCAGTTGGAACACCGTGGCCGCATCTTTATTTCGATTCGAGAAGCAGCTAATCGTCAGGACATCTCGTGGCGTTATCTTGAACAGGTCGCGCCAGCCTTGATTAACGACAAGATCCTCGAAAGCGTAAGAGGGCCGGCTGGCGGCTATCGCCTAGCGAGACCCGCAAACAAGATTACGGTAGCCGATGTGCTTCGCTCGACAGAGATGGCGCTTTCGAGCATAACGTGTGTCGATTCGCCGGGCGAATGTGATCGCCAAGCGCGTTGCCCAACGACTCGCTTTTGGCAAGGGCTCTCAGATGCCGTCGGCCAGTATTTAGAAAGCGTGACGATTGCGGACCTCCTTCAAGAAACGGATCACGAAGGCGCGCCAATCTTTCAGCCTAAGCAGCCTGCGAACGTAAAGCCAAAGCGTCCTCGTGGGCGCCCGCGTAAAAATCCATTGCCTGAAACTGAGTATCAGAAGGCCAAATAGTTGATCAAGGGTGTCATCAAGGTTCAATCGGAGCCAATGTTGACGCCCTTTTTCTTTATTGCGCGGGCTTACTTTGTGTTGATCGCACAAGGTCTTTTCTCTATTAAAGTCGGGGCTTAAAACGTTTGTGGTCGCGCGTTTCAAGGTAACTACTAAGGCTTCTCAGAGAGGGGGCAAGGTATAATATGACAACTCTAAAAAGCGTATGAAGTCACGGACCCTTTTTCATACTTTCATACGGTATAAAACCCTCATCTCTGGAACCCCTCATGCGACCACATCGCCTCACGCAAGCCGTGGCTTGCGCGCTCGCCTCGTTATTCACTATTTCTCTCTCTGCTCAACAACTTCCCGCCGTCACCGTGGTTGGTATAGTGCCCGAATCCCAAAGCACCCCAGTTGAAGCTGGCTTTGGTGTCACGAAAAACGTCGTGACGGCACAGGCCCTCCAAAATCAAAACGCCATCGACTTTAATGACACGTTGAAAAACGTTCCTGGCGTGATGACGACCTCGACCACGATGTTAGGTGGTCAGACAGGGGCTTCTTTATTTATTCGTGGGCGCGGGGCAAGCCACCCTAGTCCTGATTTGCTTGTGCAGTTTGATGGTGTGCCGCGTATGGGCGCGCTTTATGGTCAGACCATGGGGGACGGCATTGCCGTCAATACGATTCGTGATGTAGAGGTCTTTACGAGCCCTGAGCCTGTATATTTTGGTTCAGGTTATGCGCTGGTGAATGTGAAGCCTGCCTACATGGATCAGGACGGGCGCTTTGGCGAAATCACGCTTTCTGGTGGTTCACACCAGAGCTTTAGAGAGTCTTTGACCGCAGGTGTCAAAGAAGGTGCTTTTGACTTCTATGCCACACAAAGTTGGTTGTCAACCGACGGGCATCGAGATCATTCGCGTGCCAATCAACAAAACTACTACGTTAATATGGGGCTCGCACTGAATGACCATTGGGAAGCGCGCCTCTTAGTCAATCAAGTCTATGGTCAGACGCAAGAGCCATTAAGTACGCTAGATCGCGATCCCACGAATCAAGACGCGTCGCTGCCGCGTTATGACACCAGCTCGACCTTTACGACGGTTTCACTTAATCACCAGTATGATCGTACCGAAGGTTACGCAAAGGTCTATTGGAACGACACGTCCTTTGACATTAAAAACGAAAATTTTGGCCAAGCCGATTCAGAACAAAAGATTCGACTCTATGGTCTACGTGCACGCGAAATCTTGCTTCCGACCGATCAAACCGAACTGATGTTTGGGTTCGATCTTGATCGACAGGTCCTTCAGAATTCGCAACTCAAGAAAACGACAGGCCAAACATTTGTCTGGGATTTTCCAGACGTGACCGTCTTTTCGCCCTACGGCGCGCTTAGCCACTTGGTGGGCGACGAAGCATCGTGGTGGGTTAAGCCTAGCGCTGGTCTCAGGTGGTTCCACAATAATCTCTTCGGTAATCAGACGGCACCGCAGGCGGGCTTGACAATTGGATACGCTGAGACGTCGTTATCGTTTGATTATGCCCGTGGCGTCAACTATCCCTCACCCGTGGTTTTGCAAGGGGCCTTGCACTCTGGTAAATGGGCTAGTGTTAAGCCCGAAATCGTTGACCATTATGAAATTCGCTTGTCGCACGATTGGGCTCAGGTTGCCTCAACGAGTGTTGCTGTCTTTGAAGACCGTGGCCGCGATCGCTTCCGTGCCTTTATGGGCGGGAACCAAGCTTGGCTTAATCAGATGAACGATCCCATTGGTCGCTATAAGATTACGGGCGTTGAAGTCGCGGGTACCCTAAAGCCCGTGGAGTCCCTATCAGTCTTCGGGTCGGCGACCTGGATGAAGGTAAGTGCCACGGGAGCGGATCACAAAACAGCGACGCATCTACCCTATACGCCCAAACTCATGATGAAGGCTGGGGTTGATTGGACGTTTATGTCCCGTACTCGACTTTATGCCGATATTCAGCATATGCGAGACGTTTATGCGGGTACCACAGTTCGTGGTGGTTCCGACCCGTTTGTCATGAAAGATGGCACAAAACTCAAAGATATTACGCTCCTTAATGCGCGTTTAAGCCGAACATTTGATGATTCGTCTTGGTCTCTCAAGGATTCGGAAGTCTTTATTGCCGTTGATAACCTGTTAGACCATCAATATTGCTACCAAGATGGCTATCCGATGCCGGGCATGACCTGGATGGTCGGGACAACCCTTCGCTTTGAATAAACAATCATAAGGACAACCATGGCACAAACGAACGCTAAAGCGCAGTTTTTTGATGAACATGCCCAAGGGTGGGAAGAACGAAACTATCCCCCTGAAGTACGCGCGCGTCTTGTGCCATTGGTGGCGTCTTTCCCTCTCAAAGACGGTGACACCGTCCTAGATGTGGGTTGCGGCGAAGGGGTGTTGGTGCCCTACTTGCGTGAGCATGTAGGTGAGTCCGGTCGTCTGATCGAACTTGATCCTTCTGAGGTTATGCTCCGAGGGGCAGCCAAAAAGGATCATGGACGACCCTGGTTATTGAAAGCCGCGGTGGAATCGATTCCCCTACTTTCGGAATCTATCGATACGGTGATTGCCTTTGCGTGTTTCCCGCATTTTGAAGATGCCAAACGTGCAGTTCAAGAAATGTTCAGAGTCACCAAGGCTGGGGGCTATGTGGTCGTAGCTCATCTATTAAGCCGCGAAGAACTTCGACAGCATCATGCACAACACTTTCAGGTTGAGCATGACGTCTTGCCTGATGACCTAACGATGCGTACGCTCTTTGAAGCCGCTGGTTGGCGTGATGTCACGATTGAAGAGGCTCCTGGGCTTTATCGTCTTGTAGCGCGTAAGCCTTAAAGCGAGGGATTTATGGATCGTCGTGCTTTATTAAAAGGTTTATTGAGTGCCTGTGCGTATTCGTCGTTAGGTGCTTCGTTGGGGCTATGGTCTCAGAGCGTGTTTGCGCAAAAGGCTTATTCGAATGTAACAAACGAGACGCCTACGCGATTTGTGGTTGGGACGTCGCTTATTGCCGATATTTTGTCTGACCTTTTGCCTGAGGCCAAGATCTTGACCCTTTCGCAAGGGTCAAGCTGTCCAATACATGGCGATATGAAGTCTCAAGATGCCTTTGCTGCCTCTGAAGCCGACATGATTTTGATTCATGACTTTCAGAAAAAGATTCCAGCAATCCATGGCGTCTTAAGAGCCGCGGCGCATCCTGGATTACGGTTAGAAACCCTCCAGTTAGTTGGTAATTGGATGACGCCACCCGTTCAAAAAGCCGCCTCACAAATGATCGCTCAATGTTTAGTGAAGGCCTTTCCCGCGATCACGGCGATGGTTGAGGCGAATCTCGCCCAGCGTCTAATTAAAATTGATGCGTTAAGCTTGGAACTCGAAACAGAGTTAGCGCCGATGCGTGGCCGTCGAGTGATTGCTTCTGGACGTCAAGCGGACTTTTTGACCTGGGCTGGTTTTAAGGTCGAGGCCACCTATATGACAGCACAAGACTTGAGTCCGATGGCGCTCATTCAATTGATTCGTTTAGGGCGTGATAAAGGGATTGTGGCTGTTATTGATAACCAACAATCGGGCGCAGATTTGGGGGGCGCTTTAGCGTCTGAATTAAAGATTCCGCATGTGACACTTTCGAATTTTCCAGTCCCTAATAGCCACGAGTCGACCTTCTTTACGCTCTTAAAGGCCAACGTTGATCGCTTGTCGGCGGCTACCTCGAAGGTGGCTCAACACCCATGATGCCGTCTGCAAAACCTTTAGCCGAACTTCAACACGTGACCGTCCGAGCTCGGCATCAAACCATTTTGTCTGACGTATCGCTTTCAATCCAGTCAGGCGCCTTCATGGGGTTGATTGGTCCTAACGGAGCTGGCAAATCAACCCTCCTCGGGCTTTTTAATGGACTCACTAAGGCGTCCAACGGCCATGTGCTATTTGAAGGCTCGGCTTTGACGCCGTTTACACAACGTCGGTTTCGACTTGATATTGGGTATGTGTTTCAGTCAATCCCTGTTGACAAACAAATGCCCGTGACGGTCTTTGAAACGGTGCTCTCGGGTACCTTTGGTCGCTTAGGGCTTTTTAGACGACCGGGTAACCAAGAACGAAGACTTGCTCTAAAGTGCCTTGAGGCTGTTGGTCTTCCTGATTTGGCCGATCGGCCTTTGGGTGCCTTGTCGGGTGGCCAATTGCAGCGTGTCGCGATTGCTCGCGCATTAGCCCAACGCCCTAAACTCCTCTTGCTTGATGAACCCACGTCAGCTTTGGATTGGGAAGCGCAGCGCGCTATTTTGCATTTAATTGCTGACTTACAAAAGACCTATGGCTTTGCGGTGGTGATGGCGACACATGACTTAAATGCGGTGTTACAACTCTGTGATCGAGCGATTCTTTTGCAAGATGGTCGTGTGTTTGCCGTCGGAGAAAGTCAATCCGCGATGACGGCAGAGCGCTTATCGACGCTTTATCGAGTACCCATCGACGTGAGTCATGTCAATGGTCGCCCGGTGGTGCTCTTTTAAGGGACTGACTGTATGGATTGGCTTCAATATGAATTCATGCAGCGAGCCCTTGCTATGGGGCTCTTGTCTGGTGCGACCTGTGGGGTGCTTGGTGTCTTTATTGTTTTGTGGCGGATTGGGTTTATTGGGATTTGTATTTCGCATGCCGCCTTTGCCGGAGCTTTGTTGGCTCTTTGGGGTGGATTGCCTGCGCTTCCCGGAGCCTTGATTGGGAGCGTGGGCGCAGCGAGCGTCGCGGGCCCTTTGACACGTAAAGCGACTTTTACGCCTGACGCGGCTGTAAGCATTATTTTTTCTGTCATGTTGAGTTTGGCGATTTTGGCGTTAGGTATGTTGCCTGCGAGCCAAACGGATGGTCTTACGTTCCTTTGGGGGAATTTATTAACCGCGCAATGGTCTGATATTGGCGTGATGGGCGGTATTACCTTGGTGCTTGTGGGTTTTCTGTGGCTTTTCTTTAAAGAAATTCAAGCGACCTTGACGCAGCGTGAAGCCGCTGAAGCGATGGGTTTACCCGTCAAAGCCATTTATTACGGAAGTCTCACGCTTTTGAGTTTAATCGTAGCGTTTTCGTTGCAATCCATTGGCGGGTTATTAATCTATGCCTTGATGGTAACCCCAGCCGTCACCGCGCTACAGTTGTGTTCGAGCCTCAAGGCGACCTTTTGGTCTGCGGCGGGCTTTGGGGCATTGTCGGTTGTGATCGGATTGGTCGCTTCAACTGCTTGGGCAATCCCCACGGGTGTGGCGATTGTCTTAAGTGCCACGGTGCTTTTGATGGTGGCTTATGCCATCTCGCCAAAACGTCATTCGTTTCGTCAGTCTTAATGGGTGAAGCATGACGAAAGACGCTCCTCGTTGGCTGATGCTTGGCAGCTTGGTGGTTGTTGGACATTTGGGCGCTTTTGCGGTTCTACAAAGTATCGTGCCCGAGTCGCCTGCTACGATGCTTGGTGAGACGAACATCATCACCGCGATAGTGAGTGTTGAAGAAGACAGTCAGCTTCGAGACTCCTTTAACGACCAAGTGGAGGCGTCAGCCGAACCAACGTTAAACGATCCAAAGTTGATTGAACCCACGTTGGCTGATCCACTGCCAAGTACTCAAGCCACAGTCTCTAAAGCGACTGAAGATAAAGCCGTTAAGCCTACAAAGGCTGAACCTAAAGCCGTAACGAAGCGAGAGCTACGATCAGACACTCAGGTGACGAAGCCCGCACCGTCTAAGCCAGCTAAGACGAACACAGCACCGCCTCAATCTACGAATCTCAAGACCTCGTCTGGTGTTGAGACGGGGCGTGCGGCGATGACAGGGTCTGCGTCGGTAGGCGCTCGTGCCAATACTTTTGTGGGGCCTTCGGCATCTGCGGACTATCTCAATAACCCATATCCTAAGTACCCCAAGCTGAGTCTCAGACGTAAAGAGGTCGGAACCGTTTGGTTGACACTTACAGTGACAGCTGAGGGCTTCGCGAAGGACGTTCGAGTCAAAGAAACGAGCGGCTATGCTCGGCTAGATAAAGCGGCATTAGAAGCGGTCAAGAGGTGGCGCTTTAGACCAGCACGGCGCTCTGGGCAACCAGTCGACGCCGAATACGAACTCCCTATTCACTTCAAACTCAAAGAATAAAATGGTTTTTGAAAGTATCATCGAACTTTGGCAAAACGCTGACGGAGTGATTCGCGGCTGTGCCCTACTCCTATTTGTGATGTCGGTGTTGGCTTGGACTGTGATCTTAGGACGTGCTTGGCATTATGGGCGTTTTTCTCGTCAGTATTTGAGTCCCCAAAGCCCTATGCCAGTGAGCATTCAACGTGCACAAGCGTTTCAAGGAAATGCTGAGCAACGGCACCTCGCACTTCAAACCGCTGTTGATGAAGAAGGTTTACGGTTGGGGGGTGGCTTAGTGATTCCAGCGGTCGTTGGTTCGACGGCGCCGTTTGTTGGTCTTTTAGGAACCGTTTGGGGTATTTACTTGACTATGGTCAAGCTCGGCAGCCAAGAGCGCCTTTTGACAATCGCTGATGTTGCGGGTCCGGTAGGTGAAACGCTTATTATGACGGCTTTGGGGTTGGCAGTCGCGATTCCTGCGGTTATAGGCTACAACTTCTTAGAAAAATGGCGTCAGCGATTAGTCGCACAACTTGCCATCCGCGTGAATCGGTGGATGGTAGAAGATTCCGAGCGAGCAAGATTCACAAAGACATCAGAGGATCGTGTATGAAACCGATTCACCCTAGTCAAACAAGTTGCTCCAATGGGTTGATCACTGACATGAATGTGACTCCGATGGTCGATGTGATGTTGGTGCTCCTTGTGATTTTTATGATCACAGCCCCTTTGATGTTTCGCTATCAGCCCTTAGATTTACCTAAAGAAGCGCTTGAAGCCACCCAATCAGATGCCTCGATGATGACTTTGTCGATCACAGCTGATGGAGCGCTTTTTGTGGATGGCATTAAAATGTCTGAAGATGATTTTGTGAGCTTGATGTCGGCTAAAGGAGCTGAGTCTACGTTCTCTGGCGTACGAATCATGGCTGATACCTCCCTACCCTATGGACGCTTACTCCACGTCATGCGGCTATTACAAGCCGCAGGTATTACGAAGATGACGTTTGTGTCGGCACCCAATGCGCCTTAAAGCAACAAGCGCTATTTAAGCAACGGGTCGAAGGATAAAGCTACAAAATAAGACGATTTAGGTATTTGTCATCATTTCAGTGGTCAAAATTTGTGTCAAGGACTGTTCCCTATCGGGGTTACTACGTACTAATACAGAATTTTCGGGCGTATTCCCTTAGAGGTAATTCCTCTTTGTTTTCACGGCCAAAATATTGGAAAATGTGTGCGTTGTCTTAAGAGGACTCGCGTCGTCAACTCGGGGGAGAGCGGCGTTAGACCTCATGAAGTACATTTGAACCGGGTACTTCATATTTTCGGCAGTCTTTCTGGAGGCGAGTTTTGAATGATTCCTGTGTCCCGGTTCTTTAAGTTGGAATCATTCTTTCACCGCCGATAACTCGCGACAGACGGACTGCCTTTTTCTTTTAAGGCACAAGATTCCAGGTGATGTTGGATCCGATCAAAGCAACTTTGGCCGGATCCTTTTTTTATGCGAGTTGTCCGCAGGTAGGACACCGGCGACGGCGTCCTACTTTGATCGTATCAAAGCGCATCGAGAGCGCGTCAACAAAGAGAAGCTGACCGCAAAGCGTAGAGCCAATGCCCGCGGCAATCTTCAAGGCTTCACAGGCTTGCATCGTGCCAATGATGCCGGTGACGGCTGAAAATACACCAACGTCGGCAGCCTTAACGTCGTTACTTGCATCATCCTCTTCAAAAATACATTCAAAGCAAGGGGACGCAGGGTTCGTCGGATCAAAGACTGTTAATTGGCCTGTAAAACGGACCGCGGACGCAAAGACCAGTGGTTTGCCCGCTTCTCTTGCTGCTCTAGACACCGCAATACGGGTCGCGAGATTGTCAGTACAGTCCAAAATCACATCCGCCTTTTTGACGAGCGTCTTTAATCGAATCGAATCGGCATAGTCGGTAACAGGCGTAACCACACAGTGGGGCGTGAGACGTTCAACGGCCTCAAGCGCACTCACCGCTTTATTGATTCCAACTGCGTTAGTGCAATGAAGAATCTGGCGGCTTAAATTAGAGGTTGAGACGGTATCGGAGTCTACGACCGTAATGCGGCCAGCGCCCGCTGCTGCCAAGTACATGATGGCCGGAGACCCTAATCCCCCTGCGCCAATCACTAAGAAGTGCGCTTGACTAATGGCTTTTTGGCCTTCTTCGCCAAGTTCACGTAAAAGCATTTGGCGGCTCACGCGCTCGCGCAAATCACCGTTCATCGTGAAGTCTACAGGCTTCGTACTATTTTTGATCATTGTCTGTTGCTCCACAATTTAGGCGTAGAGCGCTGTCGAGAGATAGCGTTCGCCTGAGTCTGGGAGCATCACCACAATGGTTTTACCCTTCATTTCAGGACGTAATGCCACTTGGGTGGCTGCCCAAAGCGCTGCACCACTTGAAATACCGACCAAAAAGCCTTCCGTTTGCGGTAATGCGCGACCAGTTGCCAAAGCGTCTTCGTTACTTACCTGAATGACTTCGTCGACCACTGATCCGTCATAGTTTTTCGGAATGAAGTTAGCACCAATACCCTGAATGGCATGTGGACCCGCAACGCCTTCTGAAATCAAAGGACTGGCTTTCGGTTCAACTGCAACGATGCGAATATTGGGGTTCTTCGCTTTTAGAAAGCGCCCCGTGCCACTCACAGTGCCACCTGTACCGACACCCGCTATAAAGCAGTCGATCTTACCCTCCGTATCTGCCCAGATTTCGGGACCCGTGGTCAGCACATGGGCTTTAGGATTGTCGGGATTATCGAATTGGCTCGGGATAAAGCTTCCAGGGATTTCATTGGCTAAGGCTTCGGCTTTTTCAACGGCACCAGCCATGCCTTTAGAGCCTTCTGTTAAAACTACTTCACCGCCATAGGCCTGAAGAAGCTTACGGCGTTCAATACTCATGGTTTCAGGCATCGTAAAGATGGCGCGATAGCCTCGGGCGGCGGCGATGCTCGCTAGCCCAATACCTGTATTACCAGACGTTGGTTCAATAATGACGGCGCCTGGCTTTAATTTGCCCGCTTTCTCGGCTTCACGAATCATGGAGAGCGCAATACGGTCTTTGGCACTTCCGGCCGGGTTAAAGCTTTCAACCTTTGCTAAAAGCGTAGCTTCAAGGCTATGAGCTTTACCCCAGCGGTTGAGTTGCACTAAGGGGGTTGAGCCGACGAGCTCGGTGATCGAATCGTAGATCGGCATATCACACGTCCTTTTTACTTTGTCACTATCGGATGGTCATTTGAAGCGACAATAAAACTTCAAAATGCGCAGAACACATCCAATATGAACGAATAACAGATCGTTCAAGTATAGGCGGAAGGTATCACGCTTCGCAATGAAGACAATGCCTTGTTACGCTTTCGTGTTCAAGGGTTGGTATGACGGTTTGTAGAGCTTATGTGGGCTTGTGGAGTAGTCTTTGAATGAGGCTTAAAATCCTTGACGGGACTTGAATCAGAGGAGAGGTATTTGGTTGGGTATCTCTTCAAGGTTAACTCTATCCAGCATAGTTTCGGACTTTTAGCTCGCCTTGAGTGCAGAGTCTAGTCAGTTAAAGAACGACAAAGGCTGCCAAATCGACAGCCTTTTATCGTTGCGTTGAAGTGAATTACGGGAAGACTTCACGGAATCGTGAGCCGTCGCCAGGGAGTTCATCGACGAGGTCATCCATACTGGCGATGTTGTCGTAGTGTCGTTTAATACTACGGCGGACTTGACACGGCAAATTGCAACTTTCAGTCTCTTCTTCAATGTCGATGTCTTCGACCTTTACGCCGCGTTTCGCTGCTTGTTCTTCGGCATAGAGATCACAGATCTCAATATCAGAATATACGATCGGGGAGTTGAGTTCTTCAGGGGTCATGATTCGCTCGCACTCATTCCAGATTTTGAAGCGACTGCGTAAAAGGAAGCTAACACCATCCTTTTTCACCTCGACCAATTTCTGGTTTGAGTCAAATTTAAAGAGAGCCATCTTTTCGGTGAATTCTCTTTTATCCGAACCTAAACCAAAAGTAGCGGCACTCTTACCAAGATTGCGTGCGAATACAGCAAGGCTATTATGACCCACAAAGGCGAAACCTAAGATTGTTTCACCGTCTTTGGTTTTGGCTTCTACAGAAGGTGTGCCGAAAAGCTGACGAACATCACTGATGGTTGTTTCGTTGACTGTAACGAAAGGATCGATACGGGAAAGGTCATAACCTTCAGAGCGCTTTTGGACGCTTGAGCACCCCGTAAGGGCTATGGCCGCAGAGCAAGCGACCAAGATGGATAGTTTCTTGAAATTCATTTTGCGTTTAAAAATGTGCGTCTCAAAGTTTTTTTGATTCGCACATATTAAGAGTTGTGAACAAGGTGTGCGACAGGTGCTTATGGAGTCCCTCTTCGCGCCTCACTAAGTAACGCATTCTACATGGAATATATATTTATATGATGATATTCGTCAAAATGAAATCAAAACGATCCGCTTTGCCAGATCAATCAGTTGTTCGCTCGACGAGCTAATGATGCTGTATCACATTTGCTTTATCCATTAAAAGACAAGGTTATCTTTAAATTGACGGTGAATTTCTGGCTGATCTGGTTGCTTTACGTTGAGGCTCTCAAAGCAACCGGCAACATTTCGTCAAAAACGTTTTGGCTTTGTCGACTTCGTCTTGGCTAAGATGGTGCGCGAGATGGTTTTCAAGTTTCGAGCTGATTCGCTTGATGATGGGTTCGAGCGCCCTACCCTTGGGCGTAAGCATGATGATATGAAGCCTGGCATCCAAAGGTGATCGACGTTTTTCAATGTAGCCATGGGCTTCAAGTTTTGAAGCGTGCGTCGAAACGGTTGACTTAGATTTGTGGGTGATGGCACTCAATTCAAGAACACTCACCACCGGATTGGTCATGAGTGCCTTCAAAAGATAGCCGTGGCATGGCGACAAGTCGTCAATCCCTTCACGGCGAAGTTCTTGTGTGATGTACTGGTCGATCGATTGAGCAAAACGGTCGGCGAGGTATGGAAATGTGATATTTTTCATCGTGCCATAGTAGACCTATATGACATCACAAGTCCAAACCGTATCGCATCGAAACAATTGTCTACATTAGGTTACGAAGATCAAATAACAAAGCCCCGATGAAGGGGCTTTGCTATTTCGACTAAGTGAAATTTTTATTTATCGTTGATGGAAGGCTCTCAAATCAGCGGCCGCATTTCGTAATATTCGTTCGGTCGTATCCCAGTCGATACAAGCATCTGTGACAGAGACGCCGTACTTGAGTTCAGAGAGATCAGCAGGAATCTTTTGATTACCAGCATTGATGTTACTTTCGAGCATCACACCGCAAATAGATTGGTTGCCGTTCAATATTTGCGTCAAGCAGTCATGCAAAACGAAGGGCTGCAGTTCATGGTTCTTCATGCTATTGGCATGGGAGCAGTCAACGATGATACGTTTTGCGAGCCCTGCCTTTTCAAGGGCTTTTTCGGCAAGCATGATGCTCACTGTATCGTAGTTCGGACGGCCGCCGCCACCGCGCAAGACTAAGTGGCCATAACGGTTGCCTCGCGTATAGACCACGGCACTACGACCGTCTTCATACATACCCAAGAAATGGTGACCTGTCATACTTGACTTGATGGCATTGATGGCCGTATCGAGTGACCCATCTGTGCCGTTTTTAAAGCCAACAGGTGCAGACAAGCCACTCGCCATTTCACGGTGAGTTTGGCTCTCAGACGTCCGTGCGCCAATGGCGTACCAACTGATCAGTTCACCCAAGTACTGAGGGCTAAAGGGATCAAGCGCTTCGGTCGCCAAGGGTAACCCTGTTTCGGTGATGTCGAGTAAGAGCTGGCGAGCCTTCAACATCCCTTCGGCTATTTGGAATGAACCATCCATATGCGGGTCATTGACATAGCCCTTCCAACCCGTCACGGTACGAGGCTTTTCAAAGTAGACGCGCATAACCAGAAGTAATTGGTCGGAAACTTCTTTGGACAACTTCGCAAGACGTCGAGCGTAATCCATGGCTGCAGCAGGATCATGAATCGAACAAGGCCCTGTGATGACTAATAGGCGCTTATCTTCTCCGCGAAGCACCTTACGAATTGCACTACGGCCTTGACGAACGACTTCAGCCGCGCGATCGGTCATTGGCGCTTTCTGTTTAATCTCTGCGGGCGACGCCATCGGTGTGAATCGCTCAATATTTAGGTCTTCAAGTTCGTCAGTTAGGATAGGTTGCATTTCTTGCATGTTGCATATCTCCAGTCACCCTCCTCGGCACTGAAGGGTGACGCAAGTTTTTTACCTGTCCTCTTATCGTCGCAGATTTTGAGAAGATTTGCGTCAGGAAAGTGTCTTAGTCCTCACGAATGATATCTATGAATCGCGATCAAAGTATGACGAAGCGCAGAACTGTATGAGAGCGTGAGCGTATCATACGAAAGTATCAGGGTATCATAATTCGACTAAATGTTGTTTCTGAACAACGCTAATTTCAGCTAAAGATTTAGAATTAGGTATTTAAAAACGACTGTAGTCTTCTCGTTTGTGCTCTGTTAGTTAGATGCCAAGGGTTTCTACTTAGCTGGTGTAAAAGACAAAAATCCAAACAATGGAATTGTCGTTTTTGACACTAATCGTAGGAGTTACGAATGAAGAAATTTGCTTTAAGTACAGTGGCTGCTGCTGTGATGGTGGCTATGTCTGGTGCGGCTGTTGCAGCTGATTTGGTGATTGACGCGAATACGGATTTAACGGACTTTGATGTCACTCAATCCGTTTTCACGGGTGATGACACTGCTTTTAAATTCATGGGTCAGGATCTTAAGTTAACGGGTAGCACTATCACTTTTAACAGTGATCGCCGTGGCTTGTCCGTGTATGCTGATCCAACGGGCAAGGAAACAAATTTAACTGTCGGTACTGCTGATTCGAATATTAACGTGAACGTCAATGCCACCGCTAAGGGCACGAGCTCCACAATTGGCATGATGGTTCTTCATAATCCGAATAACAAACCCTCTCCTCAGCTTACCATCAACGGTAAGAATTTAATTATCAATGTTGATGACCAAGTTACTGATGATGCCCGAGGTATTCATGTCGGTAGTAATACATTTACTAGCCAGGAAAAATTGGCAACGATGACCATCAACAGTGAAAACACGGTGGTCAACGTGACTGGGAAAGGCCTCACTCAGGGTCTTGTGGTTATGTCTCAGGGTCAATTATTTGTGAATGGCAACCTCAAGGTAAAGGCTGAGCACGCTTTGAGCGCTCGTGGTAATGGCCAGATTGTCATCAATAAGACAGGTGATAAGACCGTACAGTTGGATGGGGATATCGACTTCGATTACGACAAAGATTCATCTGGTACACCTGTCGATGCCATTGTTGACTTGACCCTTTCTGGTGCAGATTCATATTGGGTTGGTAACACTACGACTTCGTACGGCAGTGGTGTTCCGCCGGAAGGCTATGACAAAGTCACTAAATTCTCCATTAAATTAAACAACCAGGCCAAGTGGACGCCGACAGTTGTTAAGAATCAGGCTGGTGACACTGCTGGCGTGAAGTTGATTGCTATCAACAATATGGATCTCAACGGCGGCATCATTGAAGTCACCGAAGACTTGGTAAAGGCCAAGCAGGATGTCACGGTTGAAAAGATGACTGGTACTGGCGGCACGATCAATACCTTCGTCGCTTCTGACAAGGACGGTAACGAATCAGTCGCTAAGGTTAACTTTATGGCCTTTGAAGGTGGTGATAATGCCCCCGCCTTCAACGTCGTCGCCTCCAACGTCAATGCCGACACGATGTCCGACAAGACGCTCGAAACTTTGGGTGGCGCTGTGAAGGTTGAAGGCGATAATGCTAAGGACACGACGATCACGGCTACTGTCAATGAAGGTGCTGTGAACGGTGCCGTGTCTCAGGACTTTAACGCCAAGGGTGAAGCTGTTGGCGACAAGGTCGAAGCCAAGAACACCAAGCTTGATGCTTATAGCTCCGTCTTTACACTCGGTGCTGTGACCTGGCGTCATGACATGAACGACTTGACGAAGCGTATGGGTGAACTCCGTATGTCCCCGAACAAGGTGGGCTCCTGGGTTCGCGTTTATGGTTCTGAACTCAACTACGGTGCTCAGAACGTGACGGCCAAGCAGAATTCTGTTCAGGTTGGCGGTGACTATGACCTCGGCAACGGTTGGAAGGTTGGTGGTGCATTCTCCTACACCGATGGTAATGCTACCTACCACTCTGGCGAAGCCGACAACAAGGGTTATGGTTTCGCTGCTTATGGCACGTGGTTCGATGAAGACGGTCAGTTTGTTGACTTGATCGCTAAGTACTCTCGTCTTTCCAACGACTTTACGTTGGGTGATATGGCTGGCGACTATGACAACAATGCCTTTAGCGTGAGCGCCGAATATGGTTGGCACTTCCGCTTGAACGATGTGGCCTTTGTTGAACCGCAGGCTGAATTAACCTACGGTCGTATCATGGGTGATGACTTCACGACCTCGAACGGCGTTCGTATGGCTCAGGAAGACTTTGACTCCTTGATCGGTCGCTTGGGCGTTCGTGCCGGCTTCTACTTCCCGAAGGATCGTGGCACCATCTACGCTCGCGCTTCTGTGTTGCACGACTTCCAGGGTGAAGCTGAATCAAAGGCTACGCTTGCTTCGAACGCAAAGGTCTCCCAGACCCTTAAGGACGACTTGGGTGGCACGTGGTACGAATTTGGCTTAGGTGCCAACTTCAACCTCACCGACACGACCTATGTGTATGTCGACCTTGAACGCACCAATGCGGGTAAGGTCGTCGAAGATTATCGCTGGAATTGCGGTATTCGCCATGCCTTCTAATATGGCATAAGAATTACCGTAAGGTAATCAAAAATTGAAATGATTGGCTGTCAACTTCAGTGTTGGCAGCCAATTTTCTATAGAGTGATGTCGAAAACAATTCCTAGATATCGTTAGTTAGACGTCAGTCCCTCACCAACCGCTCAGGCTGAGTGACTTTACGCAAGAACATCAAGTGGCTTTCGTATTCGTCTAACACAGCATGAATGAGTTGTGCCTCTGTCCAACCCATGACGTCGTAGTCACGACTCCCTTCTTTTAGGATGATTTCAGCTCGAGCATATTGACTCGGTAGATCCTCTCTAAAACCAGGAGAGTTATCTGCGGCAATGCCACACTCAGGTAACGCGTATCGGCAAAGCTTAATCGCCAGAACAAAATCAGGATGTCCGTCAATGGCAATCCTAAAGTCGACCCTTTCCGATCCTTCAGACGTTGAGGCCACCAAGCCTTCTCGTCTTAAAGCAGATGCTAGATGATTTAAGGCTGGTACGACGTTCTCACGTAAGTATCGAGAGACGCGTTTGTCGTCAGGATAGAAGACCAAATTCTTTAATCGTTTTTGCCAAGCTTCACGGCTACTGGTCAACGGGCTTAAGGCGTTATCTTGATTCCATCCTGCACGTGACGAAGGTGCGCAAGCGGTCGATAGTCGGCTACGCCGTTTTAAGTCGTCCATATGGAGCGATCGCATAAGTCCAAGAAGCGCGACCAACAGAATGATGGCAAACGGCAATGCAGTGATCAAGGTTAAGGTCTGCAAGGCACTGAGGCCACCTGAAATTAACAAAGCTAACGCAACAAGCCCGGTTACGGCGCTCCACAAAACGCGTTGACCAACGGTCGTCTCTTTAGCGCCACCAGACATGAGTTGGTCAACGACCAAAGCGCCACTATCTGCGGACGTGACAAAGAAAATCACGACCATGAGCATCCCGACAAAGCTTAATAAGGATGAAGCTGGAAAATAAGAAAAGAACTTAAATAAAGCGACCGATGGATCAGCTAAGACCGCTTCTGCGAGTGCTGCGTGGTGTAATTCGCTAATCAAATACATCGCCGTATTACCGAACCCAGTCATCCACAAGAAGGTGAAGATAGCTGGTACCACTAAAACGCCAAGAACGAACTCTCGAATGGTACGTCCTCGTGAAATACGAGCAATAAACAGTCCGACAAAAGGTGACCAAGACAGCCACCAAGCCCAATAAAGAAGCGTCCAACCTCCGAGCCAATCAGGGTCGGCCGGTGTGTAACTATAGAGATTGAACGTTTTTTCAACGATGCCAGACAGATAACTCCCAGTATTTTGCACAAAAGCCTTCAGTAGATAGACCGTGGGGCCCAATGCAAAGACTAAGGCTAGTAGAAGTATCGCAAGCCAAAGATTAAGGTTTGAGAGTAAGCGAATGCCTTTGTTTAGACCACTTCCGACCGAGAGGCTCGCAAGTGCCGTAATCACAACGATCAAGATGACTTGCGTCGTGACGTCTACGGGGACTGAAAAGAGTTGATCAAGCCCAGCGTTGACTTGTAACGCACCAAAGCCTAGGCTTGTGGCAACACCAAAAATTGTGCTGAGCACGGCAAAAGTATCCACTGCGTTACCGATCGGGCCAAAAATGCGGTTGCCAATGAGTGGTGACAAGGCTGAATGTAGCGTAAGAGGTAAGCCTTTGCGAAAACCGAAATACGCAATGATAAGTCCGACGATTCCATAAATCGCCCAAGCGTGTAGGCCCCAATGAAAGAACGTCAGATGCATGGCCTCGCGTGCAGCGGCTTGTGTGCCTGCTACCCCAAGGGGTGGCGCCATAAAGTGCATGACAGGTTCAGCGACGCCGAAAAACATAATCCCGATCCCCATGCCAGTTGTAAACAGCATGGCAAACCAAGATCGTGATGAGTATTGAGGTTTGGCATCATCGACGCCTAATCGGATGTCGCCAAAACGAGAAAGACAAAGAAAGATTGCTCCAAATAGGAGAATGCCAACAGCGAGGATAAATACCCAAGAGAAGTGCGTAAAGATATCAGTCTTAAGGTTGCTGAGAACGCGATCAAGCGTTTTGGGTGCAACAAAGGCACAAAGTAGCAATGCGCTAACAAGTCACATCGACGGTATGACGACGGCAGGTTGAAGTTTGAAATGATTAAAAAAAGGTGAACGTTTCGTTGAACGACTGGCCATTCGGTCTCCTTAAAGAAGCTGCGCCTGGACGTTTGATGACTTTTGCCTCAATACGTCTGAAGCAGGTGATTGAACGGAACCAAAAAGCAAAGCCGAAGTTCCAATCTTTGAGCGATTAGAAGCCTTCGGCGCGCTTTTATACAGAATCTCTGAGTTGGCAAATTTGATTCTACTAAGTGAGATGAAACTGCAAATTTAACAATGGCTCAGAGAAATCAAAAGCTGTATTGTAACATATGCCTTTTGGCGTCTTTATTTGAGGTGTCCCGGCTGAGTTCTAGCGAGCTCGTTTCGAGTGTATAAAGGGCTATCAAAAGACATCATCAGGGCGTTTTTTAGTGCTAATTGGTTTCGCCTAAAGAAGTTCGCCTAGATGCCTTGATTAAAAGAGAAGGATCTTTAAAAAGTCAGAATTTCGTAAGATCCCCTCCCCTTTTTAGTGATGTGTTTGGGTATGATGGTTTTACGGAATGACGCAATGGCCGTTGTTCTTCTAACCCAATTTGAGGATTATCATGCACGCACGTCTTTCACAGCGATTTAGCCGCTCTTATCGTTACTTTGCTTTTCGATAAGAGTGAATGCGCTGCGTAGCGGTTTTTCTTCTAAGACTAGAACCTGCGGTGAATTCACACACTGCAGGTTTTTTGTATCTTGACTGGGCGACACTGCCCAACCCAACAAAATTCTGATGGTGTGTGAATCTGCCGACAAACTAAAGGACACATCATCATGATCATTATTGTTCACCAGGATGCTTCGCAAGCGTCCGTCAAAGGACTCATCAACGACATCGAGGCTCAGGGCCTCAAGACCACCATGGTCGTCGGTACCGAAAAGACTATCGTCGGCGTGGTCGGTGACACACGTTTACTTGACGACGATCGTCTTCTCGGTAACGCCATTGTCGCTGAAGTGAAGCATATCTCTGACCCTTTCAAGCGTGCCAACCGTGCCTTTCATCCTGACGATACCGTTGTTGACGTCAAAGGCGTCAAGGTGGGAGGCGGTCATTTCGCGATGATTGCAGGGCCCTGCTCTGTCGAAAACCGTGACCAAATCATTGAAGTGGCTCAAGCTGTGAAGGCGTCTGGTGCTACGATGCTCCGAGGCGGTGCCTTCAAGCCGCGTACTTCCCCATATGACTTCCAGGGCTTAAAGGCAGACGGCATTGATCTTCTTTTAGAGGCTAAACGTGAGACGGGGCTCCCTATCGTGACCGAAATCATGAACATTAATCATTTGCCTCTCTTTGAAGAAGTGGATGTGATCCAGGTGGGTGCCCGTAGTATGCAAAACTTCGAGATGCTTCGTGAATTAGGTAAGCTCGATAAGCCGATTTTGTTAAAACGTGGTTTGGCTAATACTATCAAGGAACTTCTGATGGCAGCCGAATACGTGATGGCCTCTGGCAATACGCAAGTGATGCTTTGCGAACGTGGTATTCGTACTTTCGAAACGGCGACGCGTAATACGCTTGACTTGTCTGCGATTGCGGTTTTACACGAAAAGACTCATTTGCCGGTCGTTATCGACCCAAGTCACGCTACAGGTGTGGCGCGTTATGTGAAGCCTATGGCAGCAGCAGCCGTTGCAGCCGGTGCCGATGGCCTTATGATTGAAGTGCATAATAATCCTGCTGCGGCACTTTGCGACGGTGCGCAATCTTTGACGCCCGCAGAGTTCGACGAAACCGCGAAACTCGTGCATGCGGTTCGCGGCGCGATTAAAGGCCACTAAAGACACTTACTGACACAGATTAAGAAGGAACCAACATCATGCAAACCATTGACGTACGAACGGGCCGGCCTTATCAGGTGCTCATCGGCAAAGGGTTACTTGAAAAAGCTGGGGACTTGGTACGTCCTTTGGTGAAAGGCACACGCACGGTGATTGTGAGTGATAGTCACGTTATGCCGATTTATGGCTCAAAGGTACAAAAGAGCCTTGAAGCGGCTGGCATGACAGTCTCGACATGGACTTTTGAGGCGGGTGAAGCGAGTAAAACGCCTTCGACCCTCCTTTCACTCATCAATCATCTCGCAAGTCTCCGTTTAACGCGCACGGATTCTATCGTCGCGTTAGGCGGTGGTGTGACGGGGGATCTTGCTGGGCTCGCCGCTTCCCTTTACCTGCGCGGTATTGCTTGTGTACAGATCCCAACGTCGCTCCTTGCCATGGTGGATTCGAGTGTCGGTGGCAAAACGGCCGTAAATCTCGAAGAAGGTAAGAACCTCATGGGCGCCTTCTTTCAGCCTGTGTTGGTGCTTTGTGACCCAGATTGCCTCCAAACGTTGCCAGACGTTGAAATGGCCAATGGTTGGGCTGAAATTATTAAATATGCCATGTTGCGTAGCGACTCCCTTCCCGCTTTGCTCGAAGGCGAACTGACAGACGATGTGATGCTCAAAATCATTGCGACGTGTGTTGGGATTAAACGTGACATTGTTGAAGCTGACGAATTTGAAAGTGGGCAACGTGCCCTATTGAATTTAGGTCATACGATTGGTCATGCGGTGGAACGTGTGACGCACTATGACATTCCACACGGTCGCGCTGTTGGGATTGGGATGGCCGTGATGGCCCGAGGTATGGTGCGCGCAGGTCGTGCACCAACTGACATAGTGCCCAGGCTCGATGCTCTCCTCTCGCGCTATGGCTTAACGAACCGTTGCGAGTGGTCTGTGGACGACCTTCTTGAGGCTTCACGTTCAGATAAAAAAACGGCTGGCGATAAGATCACGTTGATACTTCCTTATGCCTGGGGTGATTGCCGAACCGTGAAGACGACGTTCGAAGAGCTTAAACAACTAATGATCTTAGGATTAGAGCCTTAAAGGGAACGAAAATGAAAGCATTGATTCATTCGGCGGATCTTAAAGGTGTGATCCCGGCGATTGCCTCCAAGTCTTTTGCACATCGTTTATTGATCGCTGCGGCTTTAGCTGATCAACCGACCGTGGTGCATTGCCCTTTGCGCTCTGAAGATATTCTCGCTACGGTTCGTGTGTTGTCGGCTTTAGGGGCTGAGATCGTTGATCAGGGCGACTGCTTTGACGTGACACCCATTACCATGTCTCGGCGTGGTCTTCAAACCAATGCTCTTTTAGATTGTGGTGAGTCTGGTACAACCGCTCGGTTCATCTTGCCGATCATCGCTGCTTTGGGTCACGGGGGTGCTTTGACGGGGCATGGTCGTCTTCCTCAGCGCCCTTTGTCACCGCTTTATGAAGTGTTGGCAGATCACGGTCTTAAACTGAGTCCTCAAGGGACATTTCCTTTGACGGTCAAAGGCCAACTTGTGGCTGGTGACTACGCGATTGCTGGGAATGTCTCAAGCCAGTTTGTGGGTGGCCTTTTGTTTGCTTTATCGATTACTGAAGGACGCTCTACTCTGACCCTCACTGAAACTATCGAATCGGCGCCCTATATCCGTATGACGTTAGACGTCCTTCGTTTGTTTGGTGTTGACGTCATGGTGTCTGACGATGAACGCATGTATCGCATTGTTGGTCAAAAGACCCTCAAGAGCCCTCGTGACGTTACCGTTGAAGCGGACTGGTCTAACGCCGCCTTTTGGTTGGCTGCTGGTGCTGTCGGTTCGAAGCCGATTACGCTTTCGGGCATTACAAGTCAATCGTCCCAGGGGGACCGTGCCGTATTAGAGATTCTTTGCCGCCTTGGGGCAAAGGTGGATCAAAACCTGGTTGCTCGAACCATCACGGTCAGTCCTGCGCCCCTCAAAGGTCAGGTGATTGACGCGGCGCAGATTCCAGACCTTGTTCCAATATTGTCTATCGTCGCGGCATGCGCTGAAGGCACGACGACCTTTGTGAATGCCGGTCGCCTTCGTATTAAAGAAAGTGACCGTCTGGAGACCACTGGTAACATGCTACGAGCATTAGGCGTAGAAGTTGATGTCCTACCCGAAGGGCTCGTGGTGCATGGTCGAGGCCAATTCACGTCCGCGACTGTTTCAGGTGCCAATGACCATCGTATTGTCATGTCTGCTGCCATTGCGGCGTTGCGTACGCAAGGGGTTGTCACGATCGAAGGTGCCCAAGCTGTTCGGAAATCCTATCCACATTTTTTTGAAGACTTCTCCCGTTTAGGCGGTCAGGTTACTTTGGAGATAGACGCATGAGTCAATGGGGTAAAAATTTATCAATGAGTGTCTTTGGTCAAAGTCATGCGGCCGCGATCGGTGTAACGATTGACGGGTTACCGGCTGGTGAAGCCATCGATATGGATACGCTACAAGCCTTTATGGATCGTCGTGCGCCTGGTCAAAACAAAATGACTACGCAACGTAAAGAACCCGACGCGCCAGAGATTTTGTGTGGCGTGATTGAGGGGGTCACCTGTGGGGCCCCATTGACGGCGGTGATTCGTAATACGGATACTAGATCAAAGGACTATAAAGCGATTGCCGATAAGCCTCGCCCTTCGCACGCTGATTGGCCGGCGCACGTAAAGTACGCGGGCTTTCAAGATGTTCGTGGGGGTGGTGCTTTCTCGGCCCGTCTCACGGCTCCTGTCTGCATTGCGGGTGGCATCGCGCTTCAGATTTTGGCGCGACGTGGCATACATGTGGCTGCCCATATTCTCTCGATTGGTGCGGCGCAAGACCGTCCTTTTAACCCGATGGGTGAAGACGCCTCGATCTTAGCTGATCGTTTGACGAGACCTTTGGCGGTACTCTCTAACGAAGTTGCAGATGCTTTTGCCAATGAGATTGAAGCGGCGCGTAAGTCTGCTGATAGTATTGGCGGTGTGATTGAATGTATGGTGACCGGGCTCCCTGTTGGTTTGGGTGGCCCGCTCTTTGATGGGATCGACGGGCGCCTCGCGCAAGCCGTCTTTGGGATCCCTGGCATTAAAGGGGTTGCTTTTGGCGAAGGATTCAATGCCGCCAAATTGCGAGGCTCACAAAACAATGATCCTTGGGGTTTGGTGGATGACGAAGTGGTGCCCCTCACCAATCATGCAGGGGGCGTTGCAGGCGGCATGACGACAGGCGCTCCTTTGATCTTTAGTTGCGCCTTGAAGCCAACGCCATCTATTGGTCAGTCACAACAAACCATTTCGATTGCAACGCACGAAGCCACTGACCTCAAGGTCGTTGGTCGACATGATCCGTGTATTGTGGTGAGAGCTGTACCGATTGTTGAAGCGGTCGCGGCGATTACACTCTTAGATGCTCTACTTGATGCGCCAGCGGTGTTGAAGTAACTGAATTTTGATTTTTAGGATTGCCCCATGTCTCAAGAAAAAGACGACGTAAAGATTGATGACATTCGACGTGATATTGATGAAGCTGACGAAAATATCGTGAAGGCCATCGATCAGCGTCTTCAAGCCGTTAAGCGTGTTGCGCAAGTGAAGCGTTTACAAGGCTTACCCGTTTATGATGCCGTGCGTGAAGCTTCTTTACTTTATAAGTTGAGCGGTTTGACGTCTCGCGATACAGCAGAAGTGACGCTGCCTGTTTATCGAACCTTGATGGCAGCCGCGCGACGCTTTGAAGAAACCAAGGTTGAGGCCGATGAAGCCTTGAGCGGACATTTGACGTTAACGCTCACCGACACGAGTCAGTTTACCGAAGTGATGGCGATTTTCTCGGTACATGACTATGTGCCTGAGCGCATGACTTGGGAAGCGCCCGTCATCGTGCTTGAAGCGCTTAAGCCCCTCCCCGCTTCAGTAGTTCGTGACCTTCGTGAACACGGTATTGAAATTGAAGGGGAGTGATGTGACTGTCTACCCTCAGTATGCTGACCTTGAATATGGCCTTATTGGAGCAAAACTCGGGCATTCGATGTCGCCTGAAATCCATGCGCATTTGGGTGACTATGCGTATGACTTGGTGGAACTCCCCGAGGATGCGCTCTCGGACTTTTTGACGCAGGCCGATTTTAAAGGTATGAATGTCACGATCCCGTACAAAAAAGCGGTCATACCTTTTTGTACGCAATTGACAGAGCGCGCTCGCGCGATTGGTAGCGTGAATACGCTGAAGCGCCAAGCGGACGGGACTCTCTTGGGTGACAACACTGACTATGCAGGCTTTTTAGCCTTGGTGCACGAAAGCGGCATAGACGTTCGCGGCAAAAAGTGTTTGGTCTTGGGTTCTGGTGGTGCGTCATTGACTGTGGTTGCTGTGCTACGTGACCTAGGTGCTGGTTCTGTAGTGACGATTAGTCGTGAGGGCGTAGATAACTACAGCAATCTTGACCGTCACGCTGATGCTGCCCTCATTGTGAACGCCACCCCTCTTGGTATGAGTCCCCACTGTGATGCGTCACCTTTAGCGTCTTTAGATGGATTTACAAAACTCGAAGGTGTCCTAGACCTTATCTATAACCCAGCTGTCACGAACCTAATTCAGATGGCAAGAGCCCGCGGTCTAGTCGCGGTGAATGGCCTGACGATGTTGGTGGTTCAAGCGGCTGAAGCAGCCTCTTTATGGTTTGATCGTCCAGTTAACAAGCCCATCTGTGGGAGCTTACGTCGTGAACTCGCAAAAAAAGCATGTAATCTCGTGTTGATTGGGATGCCAGGATGCGGCAAAACAACGATCGGTAAGCGCCTTGCGCAACGTTTGCAGCGGCCTTTTGTGGACTTAGATGCGGAGATCGAAAAAACCGCTGGCATGTCGACTGAAGTGATTTTGACGCAATACGGGGAACCGCATTTTAGAGAGATTGAAACTCGTGTCCTTCGACAGTTTGCCAATCAACATGGGTTAGTGCTTGCGACGGGTGGCGGCGCGGTTGTGCGTCCTGAAAACCACATCTTGATGCGCCGTAATGGCTTGATTGTTTGGATTGATCGCCCTCTTCAGTCGCTTGCGACATCTGGTCGACCGTTATCACAAGCACGAGGCGTTGAAGCCATTTTTGCGGAGCGTGAACCACTTTATCGAGGGTTAGCGGATCGGTATGTCTCAGCAACCGACGTTGACGAAGCGGTTCGTATCATCTTAGGTGAAAAGTCATGCAATTCTTGATTATTAATGGCCCTAACCTCAATATGCTTGGTATCCGAGAGCCGGCGATTTATGGCTCGATGACCTATGACGATCTTGTCGCCTCTTGCCTTACTTGGTGTCAAGAAGTCGGGGTTGATGGCAAGTGCTTTCAGAGTAATCATGAAGGTGCCATCGTTGATCGGATTCAGCAAGCCTACTTTGACAAGGTCGATGGGATTGTGATGAATCCGGCAGCGTACACGCATACGTCTGTTGCGATTCTTGACGCTTTAAAAGCCACAGGTATTCCGACCGTAGAAGTGCACATTTCGGATGTTCATACCCGTGAAGCTTTTAGGCACCATAGTTACGTCTCCTTGGCTGCGGTCAAGACCATTATTGGGCATGGCGTTCAAGGCTACCAAGAAGGGATCGCGTGGCTAGCAGATTATGTGCGTGCGCAGTCAAAAGTTTGATCGTTTGTTGGTTTTTCGCTATTCATAAGCTAAAAAGGCATTAGTTTCAAAGAGGCGTTCTATACTGTGGAACGCCTCATCGTTTATGTACTGACCTATGACTGACATTCAATCCACGCCTGTTGCGACCTACCTTGCTGATTATTTTGCGAGTCAAAGCCTCCGTTTGGATGTCATGGATCCAACGTGTGAATGTTTTGTGTCGGATGCGCGACACATGGGCGCCGGAGACTGGGTTGATGGTTGCTTGCCGACCGATGATGGTACAGTGCAACTCACGTCTGAGATTTTTGAAGCGAAGAACGCAGAGTTGAGCTTAGCGAACCGCTTTGCTGAGCAGTTTTTAGTGCGTCGCATCAAGAGTTTTGCCGAAGAAGTCCTATGTGCTTGGGACGGGTCAGATCTTAAAAATGGTGTGGTGGTCGATTTAGGCTGTGACGACGGGCTCTTTTTGCTTTGCCTTGCGAAACGCTATCCGGATTGTCAATTTATTGGGATTGACGCAAGCCACGCAGCGATTGACCGTGCCCTAGAACGTGCTCACCAATTAGGGGTTACGAATGTCTCGTTTTATGCCATGACTGTCGAGCAGTATCTAGAGCAAGAGGTGCCGCTTTCTGCTGATGCTGTTTTTTCGCTTTACCTTTGGGAGGACTGCTTGCAACTTGATCAGTTGGCAGAGGATCCTGATCGTGAAGTGGCCGTCTTTCGAGGGATTGCAGACCTTCTTAAGCCCACGGGCTATTGGATCTCGATGGATAAGCTCCTGCGCCGTCAATACCGTACCTTTATTGAGGCCGCTGAACGTAGTGGGCTTTTCTATGTGCCAGCGTGCTCTACAACCTTAGGTTTTCCGGCGCCCGGTATTCAAGGTTTTGAAACTGCGACTATCTTTAGCTTTCAGGCGGATCATTTGACAGATGATTCAGGCTGTTGAGTCAGTCGTTTTGTTGCTGGGCGGTGACGTCTAAACTGTCAGGGCTTTGAGTTCAAACGGCGGTCTATACTTTGTATGCTCTCTTAGATACCCGTGAGGGTTACAAACAACGTGTGTTTGACCGATCGATAAATCGGCAACATCGTGTATGTGACCATGAACCCAGGCAACGATTTGTGGGTGCGCTTTAAGAAAGGCATCGTCTTGATTGCAAAAGCCTTGTGTGATGACACTAATCGGCCAGGTGCTGCATGACCGACTTGGCGTATGGTGTGTGAGAACCACATAAGGAACGTCGGGGTGTTTTTCCATATCGGCTTCAAGCGCCATTAGGCTCTCGTGATGTTTGAGTGTTGTTCGCCAAGGACTAAATGGATCTGTCGGACTATCTAACGTCCAGCGATAGTCAGGCATTAGTTCGATCATGGCACGATAGTCTTCTTCGCAAATATGGGTCCAAAAAGTAGCGCCCCAAACACGAACACCCTCGACATCCGTGCTTTCGTTTTCAAGCCATTCAACCCAAGGGTATTGGGCTCGTAGTTTTTGATGGACCTCATTAAAGTGCGTTGTTGTAGACCAATAATCATGGTTACCTAACACTGCAATGATGCGCTTCCAACGTCGTTGTGCAAGCCTTAAAAAAGCATCGACTTCCATATTGGCCGATGCCACGTCATTGGCAAGGTCGCCAGCAATCAGGAGTACGTCGCTACTTCTCTGATCGAAATACTTCGTCCAGTAGCTTTTGAAGCTTAGCCCTTTACGGCGTAACGTCGCTTCGTTGAAGTATTCGAGGTGTATATCAGAGAGGTAATCGAAGATCATGGTGCTTTCATTTCGGTGAAGACAACCTATTAATTTTACCGAACGCTAAAGCAAAAAGGAGCCCAGTTGGACTCCTTCTTCAACCAAGCCATTGAAGCTTGGTTATGGCTTTTGGCAAGCGACGGCGTACATGATCTCGATAATACCAGCGTCGTAGCGTAAGTCTGGATTTGTTGCGATCGTAGCAGGGCTCAACGCGCCCTTTTCAATGCCAACCCACGGGCGATTGATCGGACGACGTAAAAGGACTTCACCCTCTAAGAAGGGACCAGTGGTATGGACGCGCTCTACTGGACGCAAACGTTGCTGTACACAGTCCACCTGAAAGCGAGTAGCGGCTGTGCGAACAAATTTAAACTGGCTACCTAAGACAGACAAGTCTTCAGGACTATTGACAAGGGCATACCAACCGCTCAATTCATCTTCAGGTTTCCAGAACTGCATAGCCGTGCCTTCTTCAATTTTTCCCAGCCATTCGCCATAACGAACATAGGGACCAAAGGCACGAGTCATCTTAAGACCGAAGATTTCGACCGTCTGTGACTTGTTAGCGGCACCGTCATCGGCAAACGCAAGACCGGCCGAAGCGGCTAGACACAAGCTAGAAAAGAGAAGTACTGACTGTTTAAAGATGCGTTGAATACGGAACATATTGGTTGAGGGTTACAAAGGCTAGTCCTTGTTGCGTTTCCGTATTGTAAGGAATTTGTCTTAGTTTTTGGTGAAGGTTTAGAGCAAAATCTAAAAAAACAGCATTGTTGTCTGATTTGCGATGTTTTATGGCGTTTTTCTTTGATGCGAACGCCTATAAGTCCATTCGTAGGCTAACAATCGCCCTCTTCTGATGCATACGCTTAGGAGGGCTTTTTGTTGGTTTTGTTCTTGATGTACTTCTTTTATTCCCTAACGGTACTGTGCTTCTTGTTCTTGTAATTATTACCACCATTCAGCACCAATTGACCGATCGGTCACGATATAAATCTTTGACGGTCAAACGATTTCATAATTTTTTACACGCTCGCTTATAGACTTAGGAAACCTTAAGCATAAGTCTTATAGAACAGAGTAGAATGCCTTGTCATACTTACTACTACCCATACGTAACCGAAGGATCAAATCCCTATGATTTCCCGTCGTGATCTCCTTTGTGCTGGTGCGCTCGCTCCACTCACGTCTTCTGCCTTTGCTAATGCCTCTCCCGCTTACACGGTTGGCAAGGAATTCTTGAGTGTTCATCCGATGGCTCCGACGCCGGCTGATAAGATCGAAGTGGTTGAATTCTTTGCTTATACCTGCCCGCATTGCTTGCAGTTCCATCCGGTTTTCGAAGAATGGGCTAAGACCGCTCCTTCTGATGTGACGATTCGCATCTGCCCGGTGGCCTGGCAGCCGAAGTACCTCCCGTTCACCGACACGTACTTCGCTCTTGAAGCTTTGGGTCTCCTCGACAAGTTGAGCCTTTCCTTCTTTGAAAGCGTGATCTATCAGACGCGTTCTTACAACTTCGATAGCGCTTCTCACGATATCCGTGACTTCATGGTCGAAAACGGTGTTGATGCCGCTAAGTGGGATGCTACGGTTAACTCCTTCGGTGTGAAGAACAAGTCTCGCTCCGCAGTTATGCTCTGGAATGCTTATCAGATCGACAGCACCCCGATGGTTGGTGTTGGTGGTAAGTTCACTACGGGTCCCCACTTGACGGGTTCCCGCCAGGCTACGCCTGAGTGCATCGACTACCTCGTCGAACAGGTTCGTAAGCTTCGCAAGTAAGCTGAAGCTGATATTCCAAAAAAGGGTCGTCTTTGAGCGGCCCTTTTTTCGTATCCTAGCCAATGAGATTTCATTTTTTTAGGTGGAGTCTTTACTTGAGTTGACTGTCTTTGCTACCGCGCCTGTTGTAGAGCTCAAAACGCTTAGCATGCTTGTCGGCTTCTTCTTGGCAATGTATGCAAAGTCTTACGCCCGGCAAAGCCTGATGGCGTGCCTCAGGGATCGGCTCACCGCACTCTTCGCAGAATTTGCGGCTTTCACCATGGTAGAGCTTTGATTGTGCTCGGCGGATTTCGTCATTAATAGTGTCATCGATTTGGTCTTGTACTGCGGTATCTCCTGCCCAGCCTACTGCCATAATTGTTCCTCGTGCGTCTGATATTTGTTAGCTAGATAGCCAAAACGCTAAAAGTTTGTTCGATTGTGATAATAAATCATCATAGTGACACCATCGAACCTAAAAACTTGGTATCCTTTCTGTATATATAGTACTGCCCTGCTTCGTCAGGGACAAAATATCGCGCCCGAGGTCTTGTGCGTTAGAGCCACTGCTCATGCTGACTAGTCGGGCGCATCCTTTTTTGGAGATAATGATGGACCAACAAACCTTTGGTAAGCTCTTTGCTGGCGATTTTATTGAACGTAATGGTATGTCTATTGCTCAGTTGTCTCGTGCTTCCGGTCTCTCTACCGAAACCATTGAAGCCCTGATCAACGATCAAGTGGCGCTTACGCGTGAAATCGCTGAACGTCTCGCACCAGTCTTTGGTGTGTCTGCTGATTACTTCCTTAATTTGGCAGCTTCTTGCGCTAAGTAATCGCGAAGTTGTTCGAACAAACAACGCCTTCTTGGGGTTTGCCTAAGGAGGCGTTTTCGTTCGCCCCTATTTGATATGGCCCCTCGAGTTGCTATGCGTGAACGTTTATCTTTAGGCTTTTCTAGTTTTACAGCCTTACGTGAATCAAATGCCATTTACGTCGACAAAACGGTAGCTATCAGTGAACTCGCGACAAGACATCGTCAAGTCCTTTTTACCCGACCCAGACGTTTTGGTAAAACCCTCCTCCTTTCTACGTTAGAAACACTCTTTCGTTCTGGTCTAGCGGCCTTCAAGGGCCTCTCGATCGCCTCACAGTGGAACGATCGCACCTACGATGTCGTACGTCTTGACTTTTCTGAAATCAAAGAATTTAGCGATCTCGAAGCGTTTGAACGCAAACTTTTAGGGCATCTCTATGCGGCATTCAATCCCTATGGTTTTGATGCAACGGCACTAACGCAGCGTGCATTTTATAGGCATTTATCTGCTTGGTTAGCCGCTCGGCCAGTATCCAGTCTGGTGCTACTGATAGATGAATATGATGCGCCCATGACAAGGTGGCTTGACGACGCATCAAAATGCGAAGGCGCCTGTGCCATTTTGCGAGCCTTCTTCGATATATTGGCACGTCACGTGCAGTGCTTTCGCTTTCTCTATGTCACCGGGATTACTCGTTGGTCGACATCATCTTCGCCTTTAGCTACTCTTAACATCACTGATGTGTCGGCCGATCCTACCTTTAGCGCTATAGTGGGTTTTACACTAGAAGAAATCAATCTTTACTACAGCGACTTTGTCAAGGTTGCGGCTAATTTAAATAAGGTCACACCCGACCAATTACTCGTCGATCTCACTCATTTCTATGGTGGTTATGACTTCTGTGGGTGTGGTCGGAAGGCACTCATTGGTCCCTGGTCTTTGTTGAACCTTTTCAATGACCACAGCAGCGAATTCTCAAACTATTGGTATCAATCTGGCGATGAGCCATCAGTCCTTGTTGAACACTTACATAGCCATTCCCGAAGCCACGCTTTTGATTTCGGTGAGCTTCAAACAATACCTGAACGGGATTTGTTATTAGATACGAGTGATGGTTCTATCAATCTTTACGCCTTACTTCAGCAAACAGGTTATCTTGCGATTAAAGCGGTCGATAAGAGAGAGCTTGTGACGTTAGGCTTTCCAAATCAAGAAATCGCTGTATCGGTAGCCCAATTAACTTTGGATGTGTTGGCGCCAGGTGCAAGGATTTCTGCGCCTGGCACACAAACTAACCGTGATTTGCTATTGATGGGTGACTTCAATGAATGGCTACGTCGTTTAAATCGATTTCTTCAAGTGCAAACGGAGAGTTCTGACCAACCGCCAACCTTTTTGTTGGTTGACGCTGCTTCTAGCCTCTCGTTTTTACGGTTTTGGATTCTGTTGTCAGCAACGACGCCACCAATTAGGGTGCATCGTGGCGATCATCAGACTGGTTTGCGGGTTGAGATAGGTTCAACAGAATGCCTCCTTGAAATCAAATCTGGTCAAGCTCTGTCGAGCCATAGCCCGCAATTAGATTCTAACTGGCCGGCCCCACTCGAAGCTACATTAAAACCCGATGAGCAGGAAGTGAAAAGTCATCGAATTTGTTTTATCTATGACGTAGCTAAACACAAATTTGCAAAGGTTCCATGCGAACCATATTGTATTGAAGATTGTGAACTAGACTTGAATTGATGGTTCAGTACAATTTGTCGGTGATAAAGCATTAAAAAGGACGCACAAGCTTCGTTGAGCGCCCTTCTCGTTATTTATCTGACGTTATGAACGATTACTCTGTTGGATATCGATATCGTCTTTTGCTTCAATGCGACCGTCTGGATGTCGGATGAACACGCTCCCGATCGGTGCATCAAGGTACGGTGCCACGTAAGGACAATAGTTGAGCAAGGTGTTGAGTGGCTCGTACACGCAGTGGCCGTCTTCGTCACGGGTTTCCATCTCGCTTAAGAAGACCCATCCAGAGTTCTCCTGATCTTCAGGTTCTAACCTAAAGAAAATCTTGACGTCCTGACCTTCAAAAATGATGCGCGGATCAATCTGGCAAAGCGTTTTGTCTTTGCCTTGATAAAGAGGCTTCAGCTTTTCTTTTGGGATCAACGGTTTCCAGTGCTGCCCTTCACATACATTTTGACGACCTTTCTTGGGCGGAAAGTAGTTGACCGCATTGAGTTTGACCAATAATTCATCTTCACTGTGCGATTCTGCATAATGAATCTCTTCGTCATATAAAGGCACGATTTCACCAACATTGATCAGGCAATGGTCTGGCAATATGGGTTGCTTCGTGCGAGCGATAATCAAAGCAGTATAGTCACAGAACGGTAACTTCTCACCAGAATCGTTCTTGCTATAGAAGGTTTGAGTCGGCAACAGGCCTGAGCGTTTAATATTTTCGAGCGTGTAAATCAACAACTGAAGGCGCCAGTCTTTGTGCTTCAAGTTTTTCGCCTCTTCTAATGGGATCGGGATGCCAACTTCACAAAGCTCATCCTTGGCCTTCTTGCCAGCCGCCTTGTATTTGTCAACCAGATCGATGGTCATCAGGTACGCGATACCTTTAGGCATTAGAGGTGTCGTGAAGACAGCAGCCGTCGCGAAGCCACCAACATCGTATAAGCGATGAACGGTCGCACCAGTCCCTTTGAGAATCGTAAATTCTGCAAGGTTAGCTGATTCGGGTGGTGGCATGTCATCGCTCTTATGATCCTTTACGTATGCTGTCACATTATCGACGAAGGCTTCAAAGTTCTCGGGCGTCAATACGCGATGTAGCCCTTGCTCGGTGAAAGTTTGTCGTACTAAAGGCGAAGGGTCATTCATGATTTCCATCTGCTCAGCGATGAGTGCGACTTCGGCTGCGATCTCAGGATCACAAGCGGGATTATCAGCCACCTTACCAAGGAGCTTATTGATTTGATCTCTCGCCTTGTCGATTTCTCCACATTTAAACATGAATTTGATTTGAGATAATTCATATTCGATGCCATGAGCATACTTGGGTATCTTGGCAAATGTCTGCTTAAATTGCTTACGCTGCGTCTTTGTCAACGTTTCGGGCGTGATATCGAATAGCGTTTCGATTTTTTCTAAATAGACGTCTGGTGTGCGCCACTCTTCAGGCAAACGACGAATGAAGTCATCAAAAGGTTTGATGGTGTGCGTTTGTTGGCAGATGGTATTCATCACATCGCACGCCTGAGAGAGTAACGGACCGGCATCAATCGAATCAACACCTTCACGGATGCAGAGTTCAATCGCTTCTTCCATGATCGTTTGTGCGCGTGTCAAATCGCCTAACCCTTCAGCAGCGATACTGTGCCATACGTATTGAATGGGGTCAAACGGGAAGCGCTTGGCGTGTGCATCTGCGGCGAGACTTAATTCATCGAAGTCTTTGTTCAAAGACAGCATTGAATTCAAGATATTGCTTTCGAGCACGTTTATATTGTCGCCCAGGCACTGTTTCGCCTCGGTTACGAAAGCCAACTTCTTAACCTTCTTGCTTAATTTATTTTGCTCAAGCCACAGTAAACGCTCATAAGGCGTGAAGGTGTCAGCAAAGACCTTCGACACTTTTTGCTTAGGGTCCAAGCCGCAATAAAAGGTCCATAACTCAAACGCGGCTTCAATGCGTAAGGCGACAGTTGGCACCTTGTTAAGATTTTCAAGAAGGAGCAAGTAAGCGTTTTCCTCGTCACCCAATGCATCTAATTCGTAGACCATATCAAGTCGTTGCTCTGAGCCTGGGTCCGCGATCTTGTTATAGGCGGCGAAGATATCCATGGCCTTTTTGATCCGTCTTTTACGCGTGCGAGGATTCGTAGCCTCTCTGGCTAAAGACAAATGGGCATCGATTATCGGTACATAGAGTGTCGGATCTTTTTCGAAAGATTCTGGCGAGATGAGCGTAGCTGTATTGAGTACTGTTTGATAGGCGCCAGAAGCCGAAGCGGAACGATAACTGACTTCAAAGTCGAGACGATCCACCATATTTCGGGCTTCCTTCGGGAGTTTCGGGAGATTACGTTGTAATTCCTCCACGAGTTCTTGGGCGACGTCAAGGTCGTCAGTTGTGATGGCGCTATGGGCGATGTAATAAACGGTGGCAAAATCTTCGCACTGACCCGTGCAGAGCAAGTTTACGAGCTCATGGAGCCGGCTTTCAAAGAGCGAATCTGGATTGAATTTAATACGACGAAGTTCAGAGAGCATCGCTTGATGAATCTTCGGTACGAAGCTTTTGTCATAGTTGTTGACAACAACGTCTTCAATCAATTTATCAATGTCGATCTCTTCTTCAACGGTATTAGGTGTTTGGTTTTGGTTAGCCATGTAACGATCCTTTGTGATACGTGATGGACTTTGCATTAACTGTGACAGTGCCTTCATCTGTATGTAAAACCATACCATTAGGCGATCCATCGCGTTGGCTTTATTCTTATTGGTCTTAATCCAGATGTGTTCGATTGCAATTTTGTGGGCAACCAGCGATGAGCCGAAAAAAAGAGCGCCAGTTTCGTGACGCTCTTTGAGATTTCACCCTATTTTGGGTTCGCGATTGATTAACGATAGCGACGGCAGGAACCTGTCAATACGCCGATAATCTGGAAATCGTCGGTGAGAGAAGGACGGATAACCGGATAAATATCGGTCGTGCTTTCAGGGTGCAGTTCGACGTCGTTGTTACGCTTGATCTTGAGACGCTTCAGGGTGAAGTCACCGTTGAGGAAGGCGAGAACGATGTCGCCAGAACGAGCTTCAAGCTGACGGTTGATGATGATCAGGTCACCGTTTTCGATACCAGCGAGATTCATCGAATCGCCCTTGGCATACATGACAAACGTATCGCCCGGGTGATGGATGAGGTAGTCGTAGAAATTGAAGGGTTCGCCTTCGTCATCGATGGCCGGGGTCGGCAGACCACATGGCACAGCGTAGTTGTACATCTTAGCCGTCATCTTTTCGGCTTCAGGCTGGATATAAGCCGTAACTTCTTCAAGAATGGCGTCAACAGCGACATTACGCATTTGATTATTGAGGGCGATCTGTTCCTTGTAGTTATCAGCCGCGATCGTCAGGATCTGGCGAATAAAGGGCGTACCACCGAGCTGCTGAAGGGCATCAGCCACTTCTTCAGGCACGCGAGCCTGAACGTTAATGCGGAAGGCGCCATCCTTCGGCGGACGGCCTACTGGGCGCTTGCTGGCATCAGGATCGATATTCAGTTCGATAGGATTGGCGATAGTAGAATTCTTTTTTCTTGGTGGCATTTTATCTTCCTGCGAATAAAGTATGCAGTGTGTTCAAACTGTATACGAGAATAATACAGGAGTTGATTTCAAACGACAAGGTTTCTTCCATCAAGGTACAGACATTCGTTCCTGATGATTCGACAAAGTCAATTTTTGCAGTTGCTACGTTAAAGCATACGGGTCGCAAAGATTTAAATAGAGGCCCCCTTTTCATCCAATGCCCTACTTCATTTTGAATGATTGCGTCACGAAGAACTAAAAGGATGTCATAAATTTCAGGACTAAAGATAGAATGGACCCTCTAATCAGGGCTGTCCATCAATACAAGCTAGCGACTACCACCGACAAACGAAAATTTCGTAGACAGGCTAACCCGCTCACCTGGCATGATGAGGTGTGCCTTGCTGAGTTAAAAGCTTTATACAAGCGCGCAGAACATACTAGCCCATGAAGTTGCGTGTTTTGATTATGTACGGTAAAATACCGTACATATAAGGAGCTATATTATGTCCACTTTAGCTATAGAACGTTGTGATCTTCGATTAAGTGTTGATGACAAATATTTGATACAGTATGCAGCCCAACTTAGTGGGGTGTCACTGGCGAGCTTCATTAGACAAGTCGCCCTTCGTGAGGCCGAGAAAGTCATCGAACGCGAAAAAGTTGTTTACTTAACTTATCAAGAATCTAAAGAGCTACTCGAGGCTTTAGATCGTCCTTTTGCGCCTAATGAAAAACTGCAAGAGGCTATGGATTTGGCTGAAAAAATTATTAAAAATTCTTAACGACAGTAGAACGATGCTAGTTTTTGAAAAGCTAAATCCCAAGATCCATGATCGAAATATGTTTTCGTGCGGAGTTCCGGTACTTGATACTTATCTTCAACGATATGCTTCCCAGAACTATCGAGATGGAGACTCAACGACTCACGTTATCGTTGATACAGAGGACCGAATTCGCATTCTCGGTTATGTGACTTTATCGACCGCGTCACTTAATTTGGCAGAAATAAATGGTGATGAGCTACACAAGTTTCGACGAAACCCTGTGCCTGCTATTCGAGTCTGCCGATTAGCAGTTTCTAAAGAGCATCATAATCGGAAGATCGGATCCGCTTTGTTGGGTTATGCAGTTCTTAAAAGTCGTTCTTTACGAGACATTGCAGGTGTTCGTGTTTTGCTAGTAGATGCTAAAGATGAACAGGCCGCTTGCTTTTACAAAAGATTCGGCTTTAAGCCTACTGTGCTAGAACCATTAGTCTTGTACTACGTACTTTAATTGGATCAATCGCATTCACAAATCGCTTCAGAACTACGCTCAACATACTTTTGTTTCGACAGCAACTATGTATGTCCGATCGGTGATCGATAGTCTCAATTGAGGCAACACAGTCCTTTGCAGATTTAATCAATGGGAGCAATGCTCCCATTGACTGTCATTCATGCAGATAGATTCCTTCGTTTTGCTTTGGCCGCGTTAAGTTTATTTGCAAATGGACGAAATCTACCCTATAGGTTACCTTTTTATTGTTTAATAAATATTCTTATCTTAGGTAAAAATATTATTTACTGATTAAATAAAAGAAAGTCGTCGAGTCTAAAAATCGAAACGATTCTATTTTAATTTAACAAAGTGTATTTGATCCATGCCTTGTTATATTCGACCTTTACTCCACGAAAACAACACGTGTATAGGCGATATAGAAAGATTGATAGACCCACGAACGTGGGTATCACGAAGCAGTCAGTACGACTAAATTCTGACACGGCCTAGTTCTCTTGTCTTTGAATAAATGATACCCTTTTCTAAATTAAGTGTGAATGCTAAATAACATCGCTGTAGCCTGACTCATACCTTATAATCGATAACTGCTTTACTTCCTTTCTAAAATAAAATAACAAGCTCTATTAATTGATTATATTAATAAGCACTGATTACAATATAGCCATTTCCGCTGCACGACGCATCGCTTCATCACCGCGGCGGTCATACATGGCAGTCGTGCTGATGTTGGCATGGCCCATCATATTTTTGACAGTCACAATATCTACATTGTTAGCCAAAAGTCGGGTTGCAAAAGTTCGACGTAAATCATGCGCGGTGGCAGATTCGTGATTTGCTTCTTGCATCCTTCGTTTTGTAATGCGACCAACCGAACTCGCATCCAATGGGTCCTCTAAAGAAATTCGCCCATTTTTATAAATTCGACCAAAAAGCAAACCATCAGCATCACCTCGCCAGCGAGTAACCCAAATTTGAACAGCTTCGGCGACTGGGGCCGGCATAAAGACGCGACGTTCTTTATTACCTTTACCGATAAGCGTCATCGTCCGATTGTTAAGGTCAATTTTCTCCATCCGAAGCAATGGAATTTCGCCACGTCGTAGACCACATCCTAACATTAGTGATAAAAGAGCCCTGTCTCTTGCGTCTATAGCTGTACCTGCGGTACATGTCTCAATTAGCCTATGAGATTCATTAAAGGTCAGAGACCTACCTGTGGGTAAACGGTAGAAACGCCTCTGCTTCAGCGAATCAATACGAAGATAGTCTTCGTGCGACATCGATCTGGCTAGCCATGCTGCCTTCGCAACACCTTTAATCGCAGCAAGATAGCAATTCGAGGTAGAACCTGCCTTCCCTGCTTTCTCCTGTCCTGCAAGGAATGCGAGGACATGTTCTGTTTTCAATTCACCCCAAGGGCAACTGCGTAAATCGGCATAGCCTGCCCATCTAGCAAGCACATTCAATTTACTGGCCATGCTTTTGCGTGAAGTTTCTGAGTGCAAAGTGGCTAAATAAGCCAAAGCGGCATTAACAGGCGGTTGATCCCCTGCACTGCCACTGGTGGCCAATCCAGTTTGAGGCATTGAAGAAACGACGGTCGGTTCAAAAGACATGATCACAGAAAACGATGAGAAATTTTACCCATCAATTATAACGCACGAGAATGAACATTCTACGACATTATCAAAATCAAAAGCCACTCCATCAACCAAAGGGAATGTCTATCGGTTTGACGTTTCAAAAATTTCGTGAAAAACTATGATTCACGTAGTCTCTTTTCATTGAGTGAGTTGGATGATGGAAAATCTCAAAGACCACCCGACGCAAGCTGCTATTAATGAGTTGACCTTGGCGCTCCTTTACCTCACTAGATTTGGAAATCCAGAAGACCGGGTTTTACGTACAAGTTGGCTCGAATATGATCGGGAAGCAACGCATCAATTGACGAACGAAGGATTGTTAACTCACCGATCGAGATATCAGGCCTTTTTGAGTGACGATGGATTAGAGGCGGCTAAAGCGATTCTCAAAAAGTACAACATTCCAGATTGGGATTAGTTAAAATTTTGTATTTTGTTGAATGCAGGTATTGATACGCGTTCCTCAAAATCTGCTAAATCTACCATCCAGAACTAGATCGCCCGAATAGCATCGAAAATCAGGCGTACCTATCTTATGCACGTGGGCTCGTTTTTCTGTCAAAGTTTAAATCTTGAAAAGAATGGAAAGATAGTGAAGAGTGGCCTTGATTAGTTGTTTTTTTTGAACTATGATGTACTACATGAAATACGTGTAATTCATTTCTGTAACAATGGATCAATACTATGACATCAATCCGATTACCTCTCCCTTTGGAAGAGCGATTGAATTTTTTAGCAAAAGCCACAGGTCGCACTAAGAGCTTTTATATACGTGAAGCTCTTGAAAAGAATATTGAAGCGATGGAAGATGTCTATTTATCCCAACAAACGCTTGAACGCATTCGTTCTGGTCAAGAAAAGACCTACACATTAGAAGAAGCGAAGAAGATCCTTGGCCTGGAAGATTGAGTTTGCAGACTCTTCTTTAAAGAGTATGCGCCGTCTAGACATGAGTCAAAAACGCAGAATTTTTGACTACTTAAAATCTAACATGGCGAATTCTGATAATCCAAGGCATTTGGTAAAGCTGTGACTGGCAACTTGGCAGGTCTGAAGCGTTATCGGGTTGGTGACAACCGAGTCGTTGTGTCTATTGAAGATGACTTGGTTCGGGTGCTTGTTGTTCGGATTGGACATTGAAAGGATGTCTATCAGGATCGTTAATGATCTACAGTAGTGGTCAACTAAACGACATATCGACCAATCTCGGCGTCGCATATAACGAATTGACGCAACCCTATCAAGTCATTGAGGATTTAGACGAAAATGGAGCTGCCAACCAAACTACTGGTGATCTGTTTTCTGCACGCTCTTGATAGGTATAAACAAAAATCCCGCCGCTAAAACTAGTGACGGGATTTCATTAATCAACGATCGTGATCGAATTAGTATTCGAGCATCGGCGGGAGTTCGTTAGCTTCCTTGACATAGCGCTTGACTTCCTTGAGAGCAGGAACGCGCTTCGTCATATGCTTTTCAGCATTAACTTCTTCGAGCTTGGCGAGAAGGTTTTCAGGAACGCGATGGGAGAGTTCCTTAACCGTATCAACACCGGCCATTTCAAAGAATTCAGCGTACTGCGGACCAATGCCGTGAATGCGCATTAAGTCGCAATGGTTAGCCCAGCGAAGAATATCCTTTTCAGGGATACCCGTGACATCAGCGAGTTCACGACGCTGAGCCGGGGTGCGAACTAAACCCAAGTATTCTTCGGCGTACTTAATGCCACGAAGGTTGAGTTGAACGGCGTATTCATTTGTTACGCCAGCGATCATATTAACTTTGTATGCCATCAGGGCCTCCTGGAGCGTTATTTACAAGAGAGTATAGTCACTCTAGGCGTTTTCAACCATAGTATCTAAGGACTAAGCTTCTTTCAAATATAATGATAAGAAAGTTTTATTTTGATACCTCTTTTATGATGTATCCCGTATGCCAGTCTAGCTTAAACTACTCTCATAGTACCGATATAAAACGCTTCATTAAGAAGTGTAGTCTGTGGACAGATATAAAGTATTATACAATTCCTACCAAACCACTAGGGATTAATTTAGTGTTTTTAATCTATCTAAACACCGTATTTATGTGTCTATGAGGTGATTTCGCTGTGCGAGAGGATAATAGAGCGTCTAATTTAAACGTCAACTGAGTCGAAACGCCTAAAATATTCGAATTTTCCTTTTATTGGTGACTTTTCGTGTATTTGTTGATCTGAATCAATCTAAGTTAAAATCACTACTCCATTAGGCAATCTTCATTAGCGTATTTTGATACCTATTTGGCGAACGCCTAAAGGAGATGTTCGTTATCAGGCCAACAGCGGCTTTTTGTTAACGCGTTGCAATAACGCGGCCGATTTGTCACACGTGGTCATTGAAATGACACCAGAGGCATCACGAACGCATGCCGTACCAAACGGTGCTTCCAAATAGTCTTTGACGTAAGGAATGTAATTACAGATCGTATTCAAATCCATCATGGCGAACTGATCTTTTTGATGGATTTCTTCTTCTGTTTCGTTACCCGTCAAGAAGAACCAGCCGCTGTCGGTAGGACCGACTTTATCTTGGTGGTCACGATAAAAGATCGCCGAATCTGCTCCGTCAACCAAGATATGTTTGCTGACGCAACCGAACATGCCATGGTCGTCATAAATCTGACGGATCTTATCTCGTGGAATGAGCATCTTCCAGTTTTCGCCTGGGCATGAACTCATACGGTTGGGCTTAGTTGGATAGAATGGTACATCCATTAAACGGTGCAAAAGCCGTTCAGATCCCATCATGGCAGCAAAGTCATTCTCTTCTTGATAGACAGGTACGACCTCTACAAGTGCAATGGGTGACGACTCAGGGATAAACGTTTCCCACGAATCGAAGAGCACAACAGACGGAAAACCGATCCCTTCAATCAAATTCCCACCCATCGGGTTCTTGAGTGACATCCCCATACGAGGACGAATGCCCTTTTGTGCTTGTAACGATTGACTTAACGTTGCTAAGAGTCTTACGCGCCAGTCGTCAGGTTGAATAGAATTAATGTCAGCCTTTGGAATGGCCATTCCAAGTTCGGCAGGTTTCAGATTTTCGAAGGATGCTTGTCTAAAGCTAAGCGCCAGCGTAATCAGGTGCGCATTGGGCATCGTGTTATTAGGACGCTCAACGATCGCAATCGGCATGGTACCCTCTTCTACTTGAAGAATACGATGCACCTTCAAGCCTAATTCGACAAACGTCTGATTCATCAAGCGGGCGTGACCAATGATGCCTTCACCTTCCCCTGTTTCATTTTCATGGAGGGCGCGTTCACATTCTTCGATACTGTTATCAATAATGAGTCTGAGCGTTTGGGCGCTGTCGCCTGCCTCATTGACGACAGCGCCAGCTATCTTGAATGCTTTGAGGGCTTTATCAAACTTTTCTTGAAGCATCAAAAGTCGACCAGAGAGTAGATACCAATCAACCTTACGTGCAGGGGCTGGAATGCTCTTCAGAATACGAAGACCGCGTTTGACGTACTTACGCTCATGACGAACGGTATCAGCGTTCATCATCATCTGAACGAGCAAAATCTTGATTTCGATCTGTTTCCAGTTTTCTGGGAACGATTCTAAAAATTCAATAAAGCGTTCATAGTTTTTGTTGCGATGGGCATGCTCATGCATTAAATGCACCGCCATCTGAATAATCGGCGTGGCCATCGTCACTGAGACGTCCGCGCTAATGCAGAAACCAACGGCTTTTTCGGAGTATTCGAGCGCCTTTTCTTTGTCACCTTCGACATAAGCGAGGCGTGCGAGGTTGAGTAAGCGCTGCACGTTGCCGTCATCATCATGGCCCATTGCTTCGAGCACTTCGCGCGCTCGGCGATATTGTCCCTTCTCGATCGCAGCGAACGAAATCAAAAGGCCTTCAGAAATCGTGAGGTCTGCTGGATGGATTGCACCTGTGAGTGCCAATAAGTCTTCCCATTGACCTTCAGCCGCAGACCGGCGCAGTAGTTCGATGCGGTCAACTATCTTAGTTGTAGGTGTGATGCTCTTAATGCGAATACGCTTAAAAGCGCCTTGCACTTGAAGAAGACGCCAAAGACCCAATGAGATGATCGTTCGTTCAACGAGTTGATCCTTTTTATCTATAGTCTCGATCCATTGATAGGCCTTCTCGAAGTTTTCGTAGGCAGCGCCAAATTCATGCAAGCTTTCATGAGCTATGGCACGCTGAATAAAGACGTCGAACGATTCACCAAAATAGTCAGCATAGTCGTCCACTAATTGAATAGCGCGTCTTGCCTGCGCTTCCCAATCATCCTCATGACCTGTCGCCATCCGTGTCAAGCAGATTGAGGCCAAAACACGAATATGGGGATCTCGGTTTAAAGAATACTCATCCAAACTGTCGAAGTATTCCATGGCCGTGTCGAAATGATTCTCGAGCATGTCTAAGCGCATATATAGACGTGCATTCAACGACTTAAACAAAACGTCTTTGGGGAGATTATTCGTGCGGGGCGACTTATATTGTTTGCGACCAGAGAGAAAGTGTTCTATGTCACAAAGCGCGGTGATACCCGTTTGAAGGTCGTTTCTCAAGATGCACACTTCAATATAGGCCACGTATCCTTGAAAGCTCAGCTGTGCGATGTTGTTAATTAACTCGAAAAGCTCAGCCGCGATTTGTAACAGTTTTGAAGTCCGATTTTCAAGATAGCTATCAAGCAACTGGCAGCCTAAAGCTTCGATTTCTTTTTCGGGGCGGTCTATGGGCTCGATGTTTTTCCACGTGCGCAGTTTACTTTTAGAGATGGTCAGAAGCGCTTTGATTTCTTTCGTAAGTGTTGTGTTTAGCTGACGGGACATGGATGAAACGAGCTTAAGTATTACCGAAAGCAAACATTTTACTATTAAGCGCAACCGATTGAAAAAACTCGTAGGTGCTTATTGTAGTTAGCTAAAATATAGGCATCGAAGCGCCTTCACTGACGCCCATTAGAAGTATTCGACAGAAAAATTATGAAAATAGGCTCCTTCCTCTCCATCACTCTCTCGTTGATCGTTGTTACATTCGCTGTTATTGCCACTGCTATCGGGTGGAGTCGCATTCTTTTTTTTACCGGCTGGTTCGCGAAGTCATTCGCCTATCCAGTTTCGATCCTCTTTTATATTGCCCTTCTAGGTCTCGCGATTAATCGACTGGGTACCTTTACACGTGCAGCAAATGCCGCAATCATTTCTGGTGTTATCGCGATTTTCTTCTGGATCGGCATCTCTGCTTGGGATCAGTTCAACAACGGTCCGATCGTTGCCTACATGTCTGACTGGTTCGGTATGCATAGTATTCTTGTTGAAGAACAAGAGTTGAATATCATGGCCGTCCTATGTGGGGTTGTCTGGCCGATCCTCTTTTCAACTGCCCTCTTCTTTGTTGCCGGTGTCATGGGGCCTCAAAAGTTGAGCTACCGAAAGCTTTAAAGGCTCTCATTACAAATTGAATTTAAAAGACCGCCGTTCGCATGTCGTTCGGCGGTTTTTGGCTTTTTAGTGGCTATATCTGTTTAGTATCGAAATGGTGGTTATCTTATTACGACAGCGTCATTTTTGAGTGACGATGAGCGTTGTCAAAAACGTCTCTTGATGAGACTGAATTTGCTCTTAACTAAAAATCGTTCTTTAATTATTTCCCAGTGGGAGAGCTGTCTTAAAGGTTCATTAATTTCACTTCTTTAATAGGTCAAAGCATGAGACTGAAACATCTTGTTACCCTATTAAGGTTTGTGATTCTAAAATCACGGATGCTGAACAGTTGATAAATTTATATCACTCTCACGGATTAAATTTAAAACCTACCTACAACGGTTCGCAATTGACTTGACTTGCCCTTGCGTAACATCCGCCCTATTTTCTAGCGTTTCTGAGGGCATGGTAAAACCGTGGAGAAGGTATCACTTCGTTGGCTTCTAGACTCTTTTTATAACGTGCGTCTTTTCGCACGGCGTTAAAAGGTTGATGTTATGAATAGAAGCTTTAAAGTCGTTTTTAACAAAACGCGTGGCGCCTTAATGGTTGTCAATGAAATTACCTCTTCGGTTCAGGCTAAAGGTACCAAAACAGTCATTGCTTTGGCGATCGGATCGTTATTGACTGGAGCTGCAGTCGCAAATGATCTGAAACCTGTGGTCATCACTAATCAGACGTTGTCTGATATCGGTACGACCAAGTTTATTTCTGGTCAGAAAGTAAAAGAAGACGGCGATTCGAACATAGCGATCACCACGACTGGGAATGCAAAAGCGTTAGCGAAAGCGGTTCTTACTTTTAATAAGAACGACCTGAAAGGGTCTATAAAAGCGATTCAGAGTGCCCTTGGGCATGACGGCAATTGCGCCACGATGGTCGGATTTGCGGGTGGGCATAACCAAATAGATTCAGGCCTTCACCTTGCAGGCAATGGTGCACTTTTGGTTTTAAAAAAACCTTTGGCTCTAGCAGCTCTAAATAATTATGTTGGGATGATATCCTCCTTTGCTAACACCGTCACCCATCAAGGGCATTTGAACATCAATGTAGGTGACGAACATACTAGTCCTTTGCTCGTCATGAGTACCGCTGGTGATAGAACGGTTGGAACAGCTCTTAATGGAGGACGCTTTACCCCTACGAAGATTATTTCCGAACGTGTGGGCGATGTCTCATTGCATATGCACTCTGGTAACACCGTGCTGATGTCGACAGCTGGCTCCTCAATTAATATCGGGGATATCGGGACAGTAAATGCTTTAGGCATTAATGCAAAGTTCACATCAGAAAGCGTATCTAACACGCTTAAAGGCAACGGTGAGTTTATCGCTGAAGGCAACACGACTTCAGTCCTAACTGGCGTTGGCGGTACAGCGCTTGCTCTTGGCGGTAAGTCAGATATGACGGTGACGGGTAATACCCACACACTCATCAATACCGTACCCTCTTCTGCCGGATATGACGGTTTGACGTTTGGTTTGACCGGTAGCGGCGTTGCACTAGCTGGCCTTGGCGGAGAAGCGACTTCGACTGTTGAAGGCAATGTTGATATGGAGCTTCAACAGGGTCTCATGGCAGGCGTCTTTGGTGGAGGTGTTGCCGCAAGTGGGCATATTGGAAGCAAATTACCTAACGAAATTGTTGGTGGGGTTGAGAATGCTTTGGCCGGTACGGTCTTTGACCGATGAATGGAATAAAGGCGGAAGCGCCACGACAACCAGTGGTGATGTGACGATTGGTATTGGTTCAAAGGCAACGACCGCGTTTGTTCTTGGGGGTGGTCTCGCTGCGGCTTATCAGCATGACGACGCTAAAACACCAACTACAGCTAACTCTTCTGTAGGTGATGTTCAAATTACCGTAGGATCTTTAAACGATCCAGAGATTGATAAAGAAGGCGCAAAAGTCGCCTTTGATAAAGGTTCTACCGTGGCTTTGAAACTCATCTCCATGGTTAAAGGTGCAATAAATAACAAGGTATTGCCTGATAAACAAAACTTGAATGACTTCCGCGCAAGTTTAGATGATTTCATAGATGCTGCGGCTAAAACTCCAGGCTTACACGTAGGACTTGTGGGCGGTGGCGCTGCCGTTAGTTTTTCTCGTGATTACGATCAGACACCAAATCAGGCAACTGCTGTACCGTATACCTACACCAAAGCTGGCGATGTCACGATGAACATCCACAGCGGCTTTAATCTAGGTATCGTTGGTGGTGGTTTGGCTGGTGCATCGGGTGATGCAATTGCCCATGAAAAGGAACTAGGTTCTGCTACGTTGGCAGAATCGACGGTCGACAACGTGACGCTCAATATTGACGGTGGCCAAAACTACGGTATCTTGGGTGGTGGCATAGCTTATACCGGTGGTTCCAATGAAGCCAATTTAGGGCATGCTGCTAAAGCAAATGTTGAGAATGACGTAACGATCAATGTCACTGGTGGAGAGGTTTACACCATAGTAGGTGGAGGTTTAACGATCGACGATACAGACCCCGCAAACAATGTCACTCAGAATGCTCAAGCCACTGTCAAAAACGCCACGATTCATGTGTCTGCAGGTAAGGTTTCCTCTCTAAATACACATGAGTTCGGTTTCTCAAAGGCAAGCTTGCCTGGATCAGATGTACCCAACTTAAGAGACCACCTTGATACAGGCTTATGGACAACAACTGAACAAAAGGTTGCTATTGTCGGTGGCGGCGTGTCGGCTGGTAAACACGCCGATACCGAAACGATTGGTGGTAGCCACGTTAAGGAAGTTCAAATTATCCTAGATGGTAATGCTGCTATTGGAACTAACATGACTGAGGCGTACGGTAAAGGTCATGTCTTTGGCGGCGGCTTGGCTATGGATGGTGGTTTAGCAACTGTTGGAAACACCAATATTACGGTTGCAGATAACGCAGTCGTGAATGGTGATATTTATGGTGGTGGCTTAGCCGTTAACAACCACTACGGTGTGGCAGATTTCAATAAGTCCAAGGCGACCGTAGATACTGCCGAAATTAATGTTTTAGGTGGCACGATTAAGGGCGATATCCATGCTGGTGGTCAAGTTATTGAAGGTGGCGATAATCCGGTTGCTTCTTCGACGGTTAAGAATGCCACAATCAGGATTGCCAAGGATGGCGCTTTCCAAGGTAAGGTTATCGACGGTCTTGGTGTCACAGAAACCGCGGCCCTAATCTTTGTGAACGACAAGTTTGACCTCAAGGGCGCTACGGTTAAGAGTTTCGATACTGTTAATGCTACGTCGCTCAAAGACTTTACTTACGACTTTGGTAACGAAACCGCAACGACCTTTACAGGTATTTTCGATGCGAATGCTGTGGTCGCAAATAAGGACTCTACTTTGACTGTTGCCAATGGTAGCGTCTTTGCACTTAAAGATGCTAAGGCAGAACATGTGACCTTTAAGGTTGATAATGGCGTTTTAGCTCTTGGTGACAAGGTAGACGCCCATAATGCGCATGATGCATTAGCTAACCAGAATGCTATTCCAGGTTTTTATTTGGCCGGCAAAGTCGATCTTACAGAGACCAATGCCAATATTGGTAAAGTAACAGCAGATGCGACTGGCGTAACCATTGGTTCTAATGGCTCTTTGATGGCTGATGCCAATGCCCGTACAACGGTGACCGGAGTGATCCACGGCGAAAAGACGTCCGATGTCTATTTCACCAATGTTGCTGTAAAGGATGCCAAGGTTGTCTTTGATGCAAATGGCCTCGAAGGCTTTGATCTCGCTCACAACATTACGGTCGACAACCTTCGTTATGAAGCGGTCAATAAAGACAACACCTTTACTTTTAAACAAGTAACCGATGAAGCCGGCTTAATCGCTCGTGGTTTAGATGGGTTCGATCGAGTGGCATTAGACAAGATCGAAAAACAGGCCGACGAAGGTTCTAAGCTTATTCAAGGTTTGCTTGACCAAAAGAACGGTGCTATTACTTCAGGTGAACATCGTCATGCACAACTTAATGCCGCCTTTGACTTAGCTGCTGCAGCAGGCGTTCAGACGGCTGGTATTGAAAGTGCCATGATTAGCCTTGATCAAGTCTCGAAACGTGCGTCTCTCACTAACAGCTTTAATGACGGTTGGACCGGTTTTGCTGAAGTCACGGGTGACCAGTTAAAGATGGGCGATGACCGCAATGCGCCTGCTACTAAGACCACGTTAACCGGTCTTGTTGTTGGTGGTGAATATACCCAGGGTGACATGACTTTCGGTGTTTTGGGTAACTTCGGGACTGGTGACGTTAAGGGTCAAGATGCCAATAGTGGCGTTAAGAATGACGTCGATTACTATGGCATTCAGGCCTACGGTGCGAAACGAATTGGTCAATTCAATCTCGTTGGTCAGTTGGGCTACGTGATGACCCAAAACGACATTACACATGACTTTGGTCATAGTGTTTCTGTCGATGCTGATGTCTTCACAATCGGGGGTCGCAGTGAAATGCGCCTTGACTTGAATGATAAGTGGGCAGCAGTACCTTACGTTGGCCTCAACTGGTTGCGTGTTTCGACCGATGGCTATACGACCAACAAGGGTATCTCTGTTGGTTCAAGCGATCAGGATCTAATCAATATGCCGATTGGCGTTGCCTTCACAGGTGACGTGGCCGACTGTAGCGGTTGGACTTTGAAGCCAGTTGTCGATGTAGCTTATGTCCACACCTTCGGTGACACTGATCTTAAAACCTCGAGCAAGGTGGGTGATGCCGTTATGGGCACGACCCTTGATGTGTGGAGTGACAACGTTGGTCGCTTGACAATGGGGCTTGAAGCACATAAGGGTAACATGGCCTTTGGCTTCAACCTTGGTGGTGCCAAAGGTGACAATGATCACAAAGCCTTCTTCGGTCAGTTGAACGCGAAGTATCTCTTCTAACTTCTATACCCCCTTTTTGAGGGATTGAATCATCAAATCAGAACCCGGTACTGGTGACGGTATCGGGTTCTTTCTCTTCTAGTCAAGAAGTAATCGATGTCCTCTCGGAGTTTAAAGTTCGTCTCAATTGTGATAACTCTGATGGAGTAATTTCAAAAGTTACCTATTTCAATAGGAGATTTTGACCAAATGAGTTTGTCGTCTCAACACAACTTATTCTTTAATTTTTGCTAGTAAACAGGCTAAATTCTTGTTGAAGTATATGAACAGCGCATGATGTGTAGCAAATATCACAAAGATATTAAAAATGGATTAGGATGAATCAATTACAGGCTCACTCGGCGATGCGGTATGGCGAGAGTTGCAAGATAGCAACAAATTTTAACAGGTTCTATACATGTCCCGAACGGGGTGTGAACATTTATAACTAGGTAAAGGATTCACTGTTTTTTAGATTTCTGTCATTAGATTCGGGCCATATTTCTTCATAGAGATTCGAAATACAACGCAATCAAATACGATGCGAATAAACCCTTATGTATTTCGCTATTTCAATTTTTATACTTCCTTTAAACAATTCTGAACAAACGTTCATTCTTTAAAGGAAGACCAAATGAACAAATCATTTAAAGTGGTATTTAACAAGGCGCGCGGTGCCTTGATGGTGGTGAATGAAGTCACCTCTTCTGTTCAGGCTAAGGGTACGAAGACGGTGATTGCGGCGGCGGTTGCGACGTTGTTAGCGGGAGGAGTTGGCGCAAAGACTTTGCCTAATGAAATCACCAATTCCAATATCATAGGATTAGGTGATCTTGGCACTGCAATAATCGAAGCAGACGGTCAAGAACTCAATATCCAAACGAATGGTTCAATGCAAACTTTTCTTGGGCAATTAGAAAAAGTTAAAGAAGCTGATACAACGCTCGGCAAACTCTTTGCTCTTCTTGCAATGACTGAAGTGCCTAAAGACAAATCACATGCTTCAGTCTTTCTCGCGACAGGTGGCTCAAACAAATTAGATATAAATGCAATCCTGAGTCCTACTGAACCAGGTACTGGGTCAATTGACATCAACAAAACTGGCAATACCACAATTCAAATTGGTAGTGTCAACAAAACCTCAAACCCATTAGTAGTTGGCATAATTAGTGGGGATCTATTTTTATCTAACGACCACGGAAGCACTATTAATAGAACTGGAACATCGTCTATGACTATTTCCAGTGGAAATGTTGCGGGTGTTATCGGTGGTAGTGCTGGTATTCTTATTGGTAATCCAAATCAAGCCAAAGCTGACTCAGTGAAAGTCTCTAAGACAACAATTGACGCCACCTCTTTAACGTTAAACGGGTCAGCAAATGTCGGTGGATTCTTTGGTGGTAGTGTGGCAATCGGTACCAATCATAGTAATGTTGAAGGTATTGTCAAGAATGGTACCAATATTGTCATTGATATGAATGACGATGCCAAACCAGGCAACCTTGATGGCCTTGTCATTGGTGGTTTTGGCGGTGGTTTGGCTCTAGGTTTAGGCCAATCTGTTGCTTCGGTCAATAACGGGGAAAAGACCCAAATTGAAGTAATTAATGGTGAAGTCCTTGGTTTGATCGGTGGCGGTGCTGCTGTATCTTGGGATATTGGAAGTGAAAAGCTAGGAACTCTTATTGGTGAGGGTTCTGCAACTTCGAAAACCACATCGAATGCTATTAACTTTGAAATAGGTGAGAAGGCAACTACCATTGGAACAATTGGAGCTGGTGTTGCTGCTTCTGATGCATTTAGTTCTCACGTTGGTTACAGCGAAGCAATCGCTGAATCTGTCAAGATGACCTTTAATGGTACCAAAACAGGTCTAACGGAAGATCAAAAACAACAGCTACATGGTGCCATCCAACAGCTTCCTGATTTCATTAAAAATAAAGATTTAAGCAAGGTTTCCTCGATAGCTGGCGCTTTAGATATTGACGGCGTACATCTTGGTAACCTTGGCGGTGGTCTTGCTTTTGCTCGGTCTCAATACGAAGTAGCTGATGGTGTTATAAAAGGTTCATCTACAGCAATATCTAAAGTCGGCGAGGTTGTAATGACCTTCAACGGTGGTTATAACGTTGCCACAGCTGCTGGTGGTCTTGCTATCACGCATGACCTTTACGGTTTTGCCGAAGAGGAACAAGGTATTTCCAAGGCAACCGCTGAAGTAGGAAGCACCACTATCAACATTAATGGTGGTGAAAATATCTTAGTTACTGCAGGTGGTATGGCTGCTGGTTTTGCTTCAAGTGGTCTGAACAGCGCTACTCTGGCGGAATCCAAAGTGAATGGTAAAGCTACAGTCAATGTTAACAATGGTTCTGTTGATGGCCTCTTTGGTGGTGGTATTGCTTTAGACGATACAGCTGCCTCCAAGACCAATGCCACTACGTATGTCAACGACGTTGTACTTAACGTCCAGGGCGGCACTGTTAATGTGGCCAATATCGACCCAATTAAGGGTATTGTTGGTTCGATTAATGACAAGATTGGCGTTCCTGAATATGTACTGGAAACCGCTGAAATTGTCGGTAAGAATCATGGCAAGGTCGCAATTCTCGGTGGCGGTATGGCAACTGGCGCAGGCGCGAATGCTACCGCCGACGCAGTTAATATCAACCTTACTGGTGGCAAAGTAGTGGGTAATGTCGTTGCAGGTGGTGTTGCAACGATGGGTGCTACTTCACTCGTTAAGAAAGCCAAAGTAACTGTTAACGGTTCCTCTATTGAAGGCGATATTTATGGTGGTGGTCTTGCTGGTAATGTAAATACAAACTATAAAGACAGCGAATCGACTGTTAATGAAGTTACCATCGCTTTAAATTCTGGTTCGTTGAAGGGTAACGTTCTTCTCGGTTCACCTGATTTGAAGTTAACTAAAAAAGGGACGACTACCGTTAAAAAAGGTACTGTTGAGTTAAATGGCGCCTTCGACTTCCAAGGCGATAGGATCGACGGCTCTGGCGCTAAGACGGCGACATTAGTCATCACTGGCGATGTTGATCTCGCCAAGAAGACTGAAACGGCTGCCCTCTTCGTAGATCAGAAAAACGTCGTCATTGGTGGTTTTGACAACATCAACGGTGAACACGGTTCTTTGAAGAACGCCGACTTTGAATTTGGCAATAAGGCCACCACCACGATCACTGGCGGTCAATTCGACTTCGTCAATGTGATTGATGGCGACGCAAACAAGATCTTGACGCTCGACAAAAATGCCGCTGTAGCTATTACTGGTACAGCAGCAAATAAGTTCGTCGTGACCAATGGTGTTTTGGGTTTAGGCACTGATGCCAAGGCGAAGGATGCAGCTGTTGCTAAGGCTTCCCAAGCTACAGAAGCCGCTCTTTACTTATCTGGTACTGTGAAACTTGACGGTAAAAACATTAAGGTCGGTACAACCGATAAGACTGGTGTTGTCATTGGCAAGAATGGCACTCTGATCGTTGACGCAACGGTCTCCAAGGGCGAGACAGCCAATGAAACCAGCCAGCCTGTTACGACTGTGACTGGTAAGGTTGAACACGAAGAAGGCGCCAAGCTTCACTTTGTGAATGTTGCTGACCAAGGTGTTGTTCAGGTCGATACTGGTATTACCAATATTACAGTTGACAATATCCTTTTCGAAGCTACGGAAGTTGCTGGTAACAAGTACACCTTTGGTGTGACGAAGGACCAAGGCAAACTTGACAGTCTCGGCGTTGGCGACTTCAACACCGGTGCTCTCCAGCAGATCGCTGGCCAGAAGGACGAAGCTTCTGAATTCATCAATGGCTTCATGAACGGTCAGGCTGGTGTTGCTTTGAGTGGCGCTGACCGTAACGCCAAGTTGAAGTCTGCCTTCAACCTCGGTGCCGCCGCCGGTGTCCAGACGGCCGGTATCGATAGCGCCTTGATGGGTATCGACGAAGCCACTAAGCGTGCCTCTTTGACGAACGTCTTTAATGACGGTTGGACGGGCTTTGCTTCTGTGACGGGTAACCAGTTAAAGTTTGGTGATAGCAACGATGCGCTCGAAACGAAGACGAAGTTGGCCGGTGTTGCTGTTGGTGGTGAATACACCATGGGCGACATGACCTTCGGTGCGTTGGGTCATTTCGGTTCCGGCGACGTTAAGGGCCAGGGTCGCAATAGTGGTGTCAAGAATGACGTCGACTACTACGGCTTCCAGGCTTATGCCGCTAAGCGTATTAACCAGTTCAACGTCGTTGGCCAGTTGGGCTACGTGATGACAAAGAACGACATTACGCACGACGTGGGTCAGTCCACGAAGGTTGATGCCGATGTCTTCACGATGGGGGTACGTGGTGAAATGAACTACGCCATTAACGACACGTGGAACGCTGTGCCGTATGTTGGTTTGAACTGGCTCCGTGTTTCGACCGATGCCTACACGACCAACAAGGGTATCCGTGTTGATTCGACCGATCAGGATCTGATCAACATGCCGATCGGTGTGGCTATCTCTGGCGATTGCTCGAACATTGCTGGTTGGACGGTCCGTCCGGTGGTTGACGTCGCTTACGTCCATACGTTTGGCGATACCGATCTCGATGCAACGAGCCACGTTGGTGAAGCTGCGATGGGCACGACGCTTGACGTCTGGAGCGACAACGTTGGTCGCATCTCCGTCGGCGCTGAAGCTCGCAACGGCAACATGGGCTTCGGCTTCAAGCTCGGCGGCGCTAAGGGTGACGGTGGTCACGAAGAATTCTTCGGTCAGTTAAATGCCAAGTATGTCTTCTAATCGTTAATCACCCTACTCGACAATTCGAGTGTTGATTTGGGCTCAGCTTCTTTTTGGGGGCTGAGCCCAATTTCGTTAACATATTCCGAAGATTGAAGTGAAGTACAATTTACAGACAATGCATGGAGAACTGTTTGATGACTGTTAATAAACACTTGCCCAAGCTTCCATTAGGAAATTCAGATTTTGCTTCACTAAGACAAACGGGGGCGGTTTATGTTGATAAGACGGAATCTATATATGAACTCGTAACTGGGAATTCTAATTTCTTATTCCTTGCTCGTCCGCGACGCTTTGGGAAGTCCCTGCTGGTATCTACCTTGCTTTCCCTTTTTAAATTCGGAGTGAAAGATTTTGCCGGTTTAAAAATTTCACTGCATTGGCAAGAACCCACATATAAAGTTGTTCGCCTCGATCTCTCGGGAGCATCGCATTTCAATAATGTTAGTGAATTTATACAATATTTTTATTCACAAATTCGAATTGCTTTTGGCCCCGTGGGCTTTATTGATAATCACAAAGTAGACACGTTGGAGCAATTATTCAGCTGGCTTCAAGACCAAGCAAGTTATTCCATTGTTTTGTTGATCGATGAATATGATTCGCCATTAACAAGTTGCTTAGATCGCCCGCTATTACTTGAAGAGGTTCGCCATCAACTTAATCGCTTCTTTAGCCAGTTAAAATCCCATCAGGGCGTGTTTAGATTAATGTTTATCACAGGGATCACGAAGTTAAGTAGTACGGGTATTTTCTCAGGCTTTAATAATTTAAAAGATATTTCATACCAGCCGTCATATTCGACGCTACTTGGTTATACAGAAGAAGAGCTAACAACATATTTCTCTGACTATATCAGAAGGTCTGCTTCTGTTTTAAAAATTTCTCAGTGCGATGTGATCAATAAATTACGTGAGTATTATGATGGTTTTTCATTTGATTTAGAAGGACGGACGCATGTCTTTTGTCCTTGGTCAATTCTATCTTTTTTTGACAATGAGCAGTGTATTTTTGAGAATTACTGGTTTAGGACTGGCGGACAGCCGGCTGTTTTGAAGAATTATTTGGTACATCATAAACTCGAAAAGCCAGAAGGTTTTGATCAAATAAGGACAATTTTCAGAAATGACTTGGTCAATCCAAATCAATATGATAGTTTAAGTTTAGATGTATTATTGACCCAGGCTGGGTATTTAACTATTAAGTCCGGAGATGAGTTCCAGATTCAAGTTGGATATCCTAACCGTGAAGTGCGTCTATCAATGGCCAACCTATATGCTCAAGAATTAATAAAAGTAGGTTATCGTCTTTCAGAGCCAGGCGGTTTGCATCCCGCCCAAATTTTTGCAACTCAAAGCGTTGATGCTGTGATCCGTCAATTAAATTTGTTTTTCAACGCTATAAACTACCAAAACTATCCAATCTCTAGTGAATCATCAGTATGTTCTCATCTTCAGGCACTCCTTATGGGAGCAACTTTAATTCCTGAAGTTGAAAAACATAATGCGAAAGGTCGGAGCGATTTAGAAGTTAATGTCGGTATGCGTCGGTGGATCTTTGAATTCAAATTCGCAAAACATAGTTCAGAAACGACTAGTTTGCTCGCTCAAGCTGTCGAACAAATTCGATCAAAAGCCTATGGTGAAACAGTTCATGGTAAAACCTTGATTCGTGTTGCCCTAGTCTTTGATGGCACGGAACGGCAAATTACAGCTTGGCATACCCTCGACAACACGAACTAAATCCTATGAGGCGCTGTCTATGATAACCAAGTCTGCAACACATAGACAGCGCCAACCTTTTCATAGATCCTTGAACCTTGTTCTTTACACCAACTCCAACTTTTAATTAAGCCTAAAGCACGCTTCTTTATCTTTTGCCTAAATCCACTATCCGCGTGACCTTCATTCCTACACTTTTGGTCGCTTTAGCATTTCATTTCAGACTCACAAACTAGTCTCTTCAAGGGTGTATTTAATCCAAAGCATCTCGCTGATCTTGTCTATATTTCTCACCTCTTATCACTTATAAACCCCTCTAACAACCTATTGATGTTTGTTTCATTCGTAAAAGTCAGGGATATTCTCATTTCGACTCGCTCTATTGATGAGTAAACTTTAAAAAAGTAGAACTCCCACAATTGATCAACGAAAGGGAAAAAATGAATAAACGCATTCCAGACAATAAAGACGACCAGGTCGATATCCCTTCAGCGTATGACTGCAATAACATGCCTCAGACATCGATGCAGACGGTCGAAAGCGAGTCCTTGGTTTTTGATCAAATTCGCCAGGCTGTGACATACCTGCGCGATAAATTGCGCGATACCCCGTTAGAAAGCCCACAGGCCTCTGCCGATATTGTGTTCGAACGCTTGCGTACACATGCCACGCAAGAGGAAATCGATCACCTCTTTAAGTTGCTTTTGGCAAAAGAAGCCAACCAGGCAGGGTTGTTCCCCAAGAAGCGTAAAGACGTCAACGCGCTGAGTGAAAACTTTAGTACGGGCGGATATCCCTATAAGCATCGCTATCCATTGAATAGCTACGAAAATGAACTCTACGACCTTCAGGTTGAATTGCTTAAGTTCCAGGAGTGGGTAAAGCGCACAGGTCAAAAGGTCATCGTGATTTTCGAGGGGCGTGACGCTGCAGGTAAAGGCGGTACGATTCGCCGCTTTACGGAAAATCTGAACCCTCGTGGTGCCCGAGTTGTGGCTTTGTCTAAGCCCACTGAAGCCGAACAGGGTCAGTGGTACTTCCAGCGCTATGTCGCGAATTTGCCTAATCCTGGTGAAATCGTCTTCTTTGACCGTTCTTGGTATAACCGTGCCGTCGTGGAACCGGTGATGGGTTTCTGTACGCAGGCACAAACGAATGTCTTCTTGTCTGAAGTCGCTGACTTTGAACGTAGCCTTATCCGTAGCGGCACGCACATTATTAAGTTCTGGTTGTCAATCAGTAAGGATGAACAGCAGCGCCGCTTCCGTGGCCGTCAAGATAATCCGTTGAAGCGTTGGAAATTGTCGCCTGTTGATATTGCTTCGATGGGTAAGTGGGACGAATACTCGATCGCGATCGAGCGTATGTTCCATATGTCTGATACGGCTGATACGCCATGGACGGTGATCCGCAATGAAGACAAACGCCGCGGTCGCTTGAATGCGATCCGTGTGTTACTTCAGTCGATTGAGTATGACGGTCGTGATTTGAAGAAAGTGGGCGCGATTGACCCGTTGATCGTGGGTCGTGCCGGTAACTTAATTCCTGGGGCTTATGTCAATTCAGGTTCTAAGAGCTCAGCCTTGCGTTTTGGCTTTACGCATGGCAACTCGAATAAATAATTTTTGACACCCTACTCTTCTAACACAACAATGCCTCGGTTCGCGCAAAAGGATCGGGGCATTATTTTTTATGGCGGCGGTCAGAGAGCGAATAGCACACTGACGAGAATTCAGCATTGTTTGTCACCTCTCCATCACACGAAATGCCGTTTTTTGGGTAATATAAAAAATTCCGCTCTAAATCCTCTGTCGGCACCCCTAGTGCGTTAGCGGGAATTCGACTCAATGAGTTGTTTTTCAAACATGTTAGGGTAAATCATAATGTGTCAAATATCTCCCCATTGATCGGGTTTAAAACGCCTGGAAATAGGAAAAGATCTTAGGGAGTATAGAGAATTTTCTATGAACTTTGTTATATGGAAAAGCTAATCGGTTGATTGTACTTTGCCCTCCCGAAGTAATACCGCCGATAAAACCTAGAGCCATTGGCTTTCTTAAGCTATTTGCCCTATGTTTCTTTCTGTTACTGATCCATATAATGAAATTTAGATGCTGTCACTTGATAAGGTGTTCGGCCCGAATTCCGAACACCTAGACAGATCTACGGACTCAACCAATAAAAACCGGTACATACTTATGGACACAACAGACAATAAGCGCTACGTTGCAATCGGCCTGATGCTCTTTGCAATCCTTTTCGGCGCAGGTAACCTTATCTTTCCGGCCTCAATGGGTCAGGCCGCCGGCGAAAACTACTGGTGGGCCTTTATTGGGTTCTGCATTACGGGTGTAGGCCTTCCTTTGTTAGCGATTATGGCCATGGCCTATGCTGGTTGCAATGACTTGCAAGAAGCTGCTGGTCGTGCTCATCCTCTTTATGGCCTTTTCTATACGGTCGTGGTTTACATGTCCATCGGTCCGTGTTTCGCTATTCCGCGTACGGGCACGGTGGCGTATGAAATTGGCATTCGTCCTTTCTTGAGCGACGGCATTGCTGAAACTGGCCTTTGGGTCTTCTTGGTTCTCTTCTTCGTGGTGTCTTATTGGCTAGCCGCTTCGCCACAGAAGTTGGTCGATCGTGTGGGTAAGCTCCTTACGCCAGCCCTTGTTCTGACGCTCGTTGCTTTGATCGCTAAGTCGATCTTCACGCCGCTTGGCGAAGTCCAGGCCGCTCAGGCTGCTTATGCCGACGGTTTGACCGCTACGGTTCAGGGTGTGCTCGATGGTTACAACACGCTCGACGCTATTGCTGCTTTCGTCTTTGCCACGCTCGTGACGAACTTCGTCAAAGAAGGTGGTGCGAAGACCACGAGCGAAATCGCCTCCCAGGTCTATAAGTCTGGCATCATCGCTGTGTCGCTCTTGGCCGTGATCTACTTCTTCATCGCGAAGATCGGTGCTGAAAGTGTTGTCTTAATCGGCATGCAGGAGACCGGTGCTCCGGTGCTCGCGAAGTCTGCCATGGCGCTCTTTGGCAACCTCGGTGCGGTGCTTCTCTCTGTCATCGTGTTGCTCGCTTGCTTGACGACCTCTATCGGTCTCATCACGTGCTGCTCGGCTTACTTCATGCGACTCGTTGGTCGTCTGACCTACAAGCAGTATTGCTTGCTCTTCACGGTCGTGAGCTTCTTGATCGGTATGTTCGGTCTTAAGACCATCATCGTCTCCACGATCCCGGTCTTGATGTTTGTCTATCCGCTTTGCGTCATTCTGATCGTCCTTCTCTTTACGGACAAGCTCTTTGGCGGTCGTCAGTGCGTGTACGCTTGGACCACGGCTTTCACCTTCGTGATGGCTACTGTAAGCGGTCTTGAAACGGCCGGCGTCAACCTCGGTGCCGTGAGCGAAATGATTAAGGCTTATGTGCCGCTCGCTAGCTACGGCCTCGCTTGGATCCCGTTTGCTCTTGTGGGTTACGTCGTTGGCCTCGTTTGGAAGGCTGCCGTGCCGACCACGAAGTGCTGCTGCACAAAGGCTTGCTAAAACAATAAGTTAAGCAAAACCCCAAAGACACCCCGTCGACCAAAAATCGACGGGGTTTTTCGTTCAACAGGCTCCTAAATCGCACGCTCGGGCAAAGCGCTTTTCTTTTATTCGACCTCTAACTACCCACTGACACACGATCTTACGGCCTTCAAAACACCATTAACCTTTTGCTAAGCGGCCACATTCCACGCGTCAACCACAAATAAAACGCGCTCAATAGACGGACGATTAGGCAAAAGACGTGGGTTTCTGCTAGGCTTTGAAGCTCAGACACATTTAAGTAGATCGTCATGGCTTATACAGAATTTCAATATATTCCGCCAAAGGACCGTAAGAACGGTTCTAACGAAACCAACGAGTTGACGGCTCATACGCTCGATCCGCGTGCTCGGATCTTTAATCCCCTCACCGCTTTGATGCTTGATGGCGGCAATTACGTTGTCCGCGCAAATCCTGAACGCTTTACTCAGGAACCCGAATTAGCCGCGCGTATTGCAGACATGACGCTCCATACAGGTAGCCTCATGCAGGTCGTTGAATCGGGCGAAATTGAAAGCTTGACGCACCAGTGGATTGATGCCCTGAGAAGTTGCGATGCCTTGGTGATTACGGACTTTGACTATCCGCTTTTGATGGCGATGACTGAAGGCCCCAACCGCGTACAGGACGTTCGTTTATTGCTTCGCTCGGCGCTCATCCGTATTTTGCAGGCACAACCAAGATTCTTGTTGATTGCTACCTATACGGGGTTACTCGACAGCCTCTTTAGTGATGACGACCGTATTACGAACCTCAACAATACAGTCGAAGGCGATATGCTGGTCGGCATGGACGAAGGTGCTTTAGGGATCTTCTTTGGCCGTCGTTTACAGCAGTTAGCGATCCAAAAGGGATTGACGCCAGACCTTCTGATGTACGAATTAGACATGCGTTGCTTACATCGTAACTTGTATGTAAAGCCCATGGTTGAAAGTTGGGTCAACAATAATGCCTTAGGTCCTTCTCGATACATGCCCTTTATTTTGACCGATGGTCCTGTGATTGACCGTTTGGTCGTAAAGGGTTTGGTTGCATTGAATCAATTGAATAGCCCCTACACGATCAATGCAGAAACGGATACCGAAACGGTCGCGTTACTTGAGTTGCTCGAAACATGTGGGGTGCTTCTTTGGGATCATGAACTTCATACCTATGAGTCGGCCAATTTGTCAGCGGACCGTATCTTAGGTTTGTTAAGTCTCATGATGGTGGTGCGAACGGACTCTGATTGGACGCTGGCCGCCCAAGACATCGTGTCGAACATGATGGAGATGAATCCAAATGCTGTCGCGCAAGCTGTTGAAGATTTAATGGCTTGTGTCGAAGACCAGGATGCCGACCTTGATTTAGCTGGACTTGTTTTAGCTGCGCTGTATTGTAGCGACGTTGAGTGCGAACGTTTGTGTGATGAAAATCATACGTTGGACGTCTTACGTATGCGCTTAGCTGGGGGCATTCATGAGTTGATCTTTGCGCCCGCTGACTTTGACGTCAATACCCTGGTTGACGAAATTGCCCTTCAAGCCGAGGAGCTTGAGAAGGCTGACGCCTTAGAAGCCCAACCTGAAGTTCAAATGCGCCGTCAATATGTACGAACGATACCAACTTCAACCAACCAAAATGCCGATGAAGGTCTTCGTTACAAGTACCCAACGCCGCGCATTATTTTGAATGTGCTCGATTAATCGTTTAAGACAAACCAAAGTCTGACGAGTCTGACTGGCCTCCTCCAGGGGAGGCCTTTCGTTTTTTGGACATTACCCTTTGATTGGTCAAGCTTTTCTCGCGGTCTATTCGATGCGATGAAAGCTAATCAATTGTCCTCGATGCCTTGCGATAGGCTGAACTCACAATCCCTCAGTACCTCACAGAAGCTATGCGGTGATGTCGACAAGGCATACTTTTATTCAGTCTGAAGTCTAAAACCTCTGCCTTACAAGTCGTTACATAAAATACTTGGTTTTATTTAGGCGTGATGGTGCCTAAGCAAAAAAAGAATTGATCTCTCTAAGAGATTAAAGTGGTTCAACGAGCGCTTATGTCGTTTTAATGCCCATTAAAATGGGGGTTCTGATTGGCTGTGGGTTTTGCTATAGTAGCTCGTCTCCACTCTCAGAGAGGGGATTCAAAGGATATATCCTCTGACTCAGGCGCCCCGTCCCCGAAACTCAACCGTGCTACGCTGACGAGGCTTTATTTATATAGAACGATAAACCCCACACATCATGCCTCGCACCGAGCCACTTCTATGCCTTAAGGCCGAGCACCGTCGTGAGCTATCCACTATTTTGGTGAACACTGACATGCTTGAACATCAAAAGCGTCGTGCACAAATTTTGCTCGCACTAGATCAAGGTTTTAAAGGCACTGAAATCGAACGACGTTTCAAGGTTTCAAAGACCACTGTTTATACGATCGCTAAGCGCTATCGTGAACGCGGCATCAAGGGTGCCGTCTATGATTGCCGCCGTGTAGGAGTACCGAGCGTCATCCCGCCTGAAGCCCATGATTGGATCCGCTCGATCGCAAAGATTTCGCCAGAACTCTTGGGCGTTAAAGGCCCTCGTTGGACGATCACTAAATTACAAGCTTATATCCGAACAAATGGCGCTTCGTCGGGTTATCCGATGTTAGATAGCCTGTCGCGCTCATACTTGTGGCAAATTCTCCACACGCACCGTCAAACCGAACCTGTCCTTTGACGGAATCACTGGCAGGTCTATGTGATGCCTTAATGGCCTACTTTAGTTCTAACAACTAACCAAACGGGTGTTTGAGATCGACTTCAAACACCCGTTCTTATTTGGTGAACTTTTGCCTGGCTAATAGCGACTACCCTATTCGCCTTTAGCTCGATACCATTGATCGACTTCGACGGTGCGTTCGCCTGGACCAACGGGGACACGTAATTGCATGATTTCGTCTTGCGTTAAGGGGCGCAAATGACGAATCATCATTGGTAACCATTTTCGCTTTTCTTGCACGTAGAAGGTGCCCACGATTTCGTGACCTGTCAGTTGCCCTTCGGTATTACGCCACACATGAATTTCTTTTTTCATGGTGGGTGTCAGGCTATCGCGTTCAGCAGGGTTCGAATAAAAGCTCGGACGCGATGTGATGTATTCCCATACATAGCCCTTTTGATTTGGGTGACGCACCGGGTCATTCATGAGGCGTGTGGGCTGACCGTAGACAGCAACAATATCTCGAATGTTGCCGGCTGTTGAATAGACACGTTCAAATTCAGCGGGCGTAAAGGCCGTGGCTGGTAACGTAGTCATGCTTTTTAAAACGGGCCCACTACACCCTGAGAGGGTGACTGTAAGCGTAAGAGAAGACAATAAAAACGTACGACGTCGCATCATTAACCTTCAATATCGGCCAAATCGTTGAGTTCTTCTTTCGTCAAAGGACGAATACTATGCGTTGAATCTGCGCCAAAAAGAGGCATACGGTGAATGTAGAAAATCCCACTGAAATCTTGCCGACGAACGATACCGCTCGAATCGCACCACACACGCAAGGTCTTTTGCGTCATCGGATATTCAGCGACCGGGTTAAACGGAATGAAATTCTTCGCTGACGGTCGACCACGCGTCCAGCTGTAATGAAGGACTTGGGTTCCGTCCGACTCGGACGTCATGTAGTCGGGTTCGCCTAAGCGTAAAATCACGTCAGATTTGGTGGTTTGGTTTTCAATGATGGTACGCGCTAAGCGTTCGGTGGAAAGGTCACGAACCTCATTATTACCGACAGCACAGCCCGTTAAAAGGAGCGTCATAAAGACACCGCTCAATAAACCGAGTTGAATCGTTTTACGCATGAATGTTCCTTGGTCCACTCATAATCTATCAACAACCCTTTATTATGCCTAAACTACTATCGAATGAACGAGCGTTCATAATGAAATTTAGTGAAGGTAACATTTTTATAAATATGTTGTAACCCGTGATGACATTGCCGTGTGATGGATCCGATTTACGAGTATGATGGAGATGTAAATGGAGAATGACCTATTGTCTTTCTTCTACTGTCCCACAATACATTGACAAAGTTTGAGGTATTTCCATGTCTGATAACGAGAAGAAGATTAAGGTCAAATTCCCGCTCATCTCTTACCACTTAATTGAAGAAGCGGCTGAACTCACGGGATGCTCCGTGAAGGCCTTTGCTGCTAACGCGATTCTTGAAGCTGCCATGCAAGTCGTTCAGGGCATGGATGACTATGCCTATGGTGATCAGTGTAGCGTTCATTTGACGGGCGATGAAGCCAAGGCACTCTTGGGTCTTGTTGATGCCCTCGAAGATGAAGAACCTTGTGCCGATTGCGACAAGTGTGTGGACGGCGAATGCACCTGTGAATGCGAATGTGGTACTTGCGAGTGCGACGGCAACAAGGATTGCTGCAAAGCCACTTGCGAAGACTTCAAGGCATGTGAAAAGGAAGACGGCCAAAAGTCTGAGTGCGGTTGTTGCTGTACTCAAGCTCAGGCTGAAGAGCCCGTTGAAGAAGCCGTTTGCTGCGCCGAGGTGAAGGCAGACGTAGAGTCTGAAGAAAAGGTTGAAGCCGAACCTGAGGTCAAGGTCGAAGAGGTACCGGCGGTTGAAGCCCCAGTTGCCCCTACCCATGCTGTTAAAGCAGGGCGTAAGGGCAAAAAGCGCGCTCGCAAGTGATTGACTTAATTGTCTAAACGTTCGAAGGCCTACCGATTTGGTAGGCCTTTGGCATTTAAAGACTTCAGTTAACCCGCATGCCGCCAGTTAAAGGACTCCGTCTGAAAGTGGTCTTTTTTACCATCCCAGGCTTTACGTAGCGTTTTTGCGAGCTTTACATTACCGCAAACTGCAAGCCGCTCGGGGCGATCAGCGAGGATTTCATCTACCGTGGCACGGTTACTATGACTTTCATGGAGTTTCAAAGTGATGCCTGACTCATCGCAGAGCCTTTGAACTTCTGCCAATTGACTTTCTGTACTGACCTCCTTGATACACCAATGTAGCGTCACACCTTTTGGCTTAATGTCTTTAGCCGCTTGAAGCCAGGCTACAAAGGGTGCAATGCCGATACCAGTCGCTACCCATGTTTGGCGAGATCCGTCAAAGACAGGTCTAAACGCCCCGTACGGACCTTCAATAGTAATTTGAGTGCCTTCTGTGACCTTAGGCACAATGTTGCTTGTGAAGTCGCCTAAA
>Juniper_p2__coassemble_941_pt1 | contig 47374 bp, 41 predicted proteins | sample Juniper_p2__metabat2_high_PE_019 | metagenome-assembled genome bin Juniper_p2
GATGTCTTATCCATGACTTTGAAAGCCTTTGTTAACCAGCGGCCATTTGACCACCCAAGTCACTCAACTTCATGTATAGTTCGTTCTGTCAGCAAGACAGACCTCACGAGATGCGAGGACCAACTGTTAAAACTGTAAGTATTTGAAACACTTAGAGTTTTCAGGTTGCATCAAAAACTGAAGCCTGTTATAGTTGACGTGTTGTGGATGTTGTGGTTACTTGCGTATCTGATCATCTTCGATGCACTTTAAGTCGCTGTTGGGAGTCCATTCGATCTACCGTCGTTGCTGTGTAGATTGAGCTTGAAAGACGCTCGAAGTGATTAGAGCCACAATCCACAAAGCGTGGGACATGAAATTAGTCATGTCCCTATTTTTTTATCCATATTTCCCCCGTTGCACCAGCGCCTCCATCAAGTGCAATATCCACGCCTACGTTGGTTTGCTACACAAAGTCACGCAAAGATCTCACTCTGACAAAACTCTTGCGTTAATACATTAAACATCATTGTCTAAATAAAAAGCGATGGTTGTTTAGGCCACCGCTTCTTCTCTTTGTTTAACTAACTACTCAAAAATCAAGCACCGTCCGTCGGATCATATCGGCACCCAGCACAAAGTCATTCATCTTGAGAGCTTCGTTCGGATTGTGGGATCCGTTTTGGTTAGCCACAAAAATCATGGCGACCGGAATGCCGCCTGAAGCCATCACTGCCGCATCGTGTCCAGCGCCAGAAGGCATGACGCGCACAGGTACACCAAGCGTTTTAGCCGACGCCGCTAAACGATCCATGACCTCAGGATTAGCAAGCGCAGCCGGCATCACCACTGGCTCATCAAAGACGAATTCGACTTGGAACTTTTTACCAATCACCGTTGCAGCCTCGCGCATTTTTGCGCCAAACGTATCCCGCAGAGCTTCATCTGTCGAGCGAATATCAATGCTCAAAGTCACTTCGTTTGGGATGATGTTGAAGGCTGACTTCTCGGGCGTATTGATCATACCGACGGTGTAGGTCATCTCTTGACCCGACTCAAGAATCTCTTGCCACAAGTCCTCTAAGCGACTCACCCATTGAGTAGCCGCCTTAACCGGATCGCGTCGGAAGGGGCGCGGCACGGCACCCGCATGGGCTCGAGCGCCCTTAATCGTGATTTTTCGGTGCATCAAGATACCGACGATGCCGCTCACAAGCCCCACACGCTCAAACGCGCTATCTAAAACAGGGCCTTGTTCAATATGGAGTTCAATAAAAGCCGCAATGCGTTCTAAAGGCTCCGCAGGGACACCCGACATCAATGGCGTCGGATCTATACCACGCGCCTGATAGAGTTCACTCAATGTAGGTGACTGCGGCGTAAAGCGACGATCTAAGTCTTCAGGCTTCACGCGCCCTAAAAAGCCATTGGCGCCAAAGCAACCTTGCTCTTCGCAACGAAGCACCACAACCGTAAAGTCGCGCGGTGGCGTAATCCGCTTTTGAACCATCCAACGAGCCGCTGCCAAGGGAGCCGCAATACCCGCTAGCCCATCATAATTGCCGCCCATGATCACACTATCGGCATGACTGCCAGACCAAATGGCGGGCAATGTACGATCTCGCCCTGGGAGCGTCATATAGAGGTTTCCCGCGCGGTCGTAACGCACTTCAAGCCCCAACTCACGACCGATGGCTTCACAGGTTTCGACCACCTCGAGTTCTTTTGAGCCGTAGCCCAAACGCGTCACACCGGCGCCATCCGCCGTGAGGATACGGATACGCTCAAAAAAGCCACCCGACCAAGCGGCACAAGACTCGCGAAACGACAGACTGTCCTTGGACATATTCGTAAATCCTTCGTTAGAAAATTTCGCAATCAATAGAAGGTACGACGAAAAAGCGTCGTACAGCGCTAAAATGAGCATACCCGACTTATAGCTCGACTGTCTTAAGGCAAATTGCCTATCAACAGTTCATTTTGGAGAAAAACAATATGCAGTTCATCGATTTCGCCCCCGTGAAGGTGGTCTTTGGCCCCGGCAAGCTTGACGCCTTAAGCACTGAAGCTTTGCCTGGCGCCCGCGCCCTCCTCCTCACCTCTAACGGTTCGGCGATGGAACGCATAGGTGCCCTTCCTCGAGTCCGTGAAATGCTAGACGCACGCGGCATCACCTATGTTCATATGCCCGTGGTGGAACCCAACCCGCTCGTCGCGACTGTCATGGCTGTGGGCGAAAAGATTCGTGAAGAAAAATGTGACTTCCTGATTGCCTTGGGTGGCGGCTCTGTCATGGATTGCGCCAAGGCAGCCGGTATCGTCGCAACGAACCCTGGACACCTTTGGGACTACGTGCAGTCGGGCACGGGTGGTCGTAAGCCGATCGCCATTGATCCACTCCCTTTGGTCGCCATCACTACGACGGCTGGCACAGGTAGTGAAGTCGACGCAGGTGGCGTCATTACGAACCCTGAAACGCGCGAAAAGGTGGGTCTTGGCGGTCACGTCAACTGCTTCCCCAAGTTAGCCATCGTTGATCCAGAATTGATGCTGTCGGTGCCCCCGCATCTCACGGCCTATCAGGGCTTTGATGCACTTTTCCATGCCGTTGAAGGTTACCTCAACAAGCGTCCGAACTTCATGAGCGACATGTATGCGCTTGAATCTGTTCGTCATTTAGGCAAATGGTTACCGATTGCCGTTAAAGATGGCAATAACCTCGAAGCCCGCGAACATGTTGCCTTTGCCAATACGCTTTCTGGCTTTGTGATGACCACAACGCGCTTAACGAGCCAACACGCCATGGAACACGCTTTGTCGTCCTTCCATCAAGAATTGCCTCATGGCGCGGGTCTCATCATGCTTTCGATGGCCTACTTTGGTCACATGATTGCCGTCGGTGCTCAATCTGAACGCTTTGTCGCCTTGGCACGCGCCATGGGTGACACCGAAGCCGTTCAGCCGTCCGACTTCTTGCACGCCTTGCAGAAGATGCTCGCCGAATGCGGCATGGCCGAGCTTAAGATGAGCGATTGGGGCATTACGCGTGAAGAGTTACCAGCCATGACAGAAGTCTGCCGCTCTGCTGGCGCACATGCCTTCGAACAAGACGCTGTCGCGTTGACCTTCCAGGATACGCTCGCGATTTACGAAGCCTCCTTCCGTTAATCCCATCCATTGAGAAATCAACGACCGGTCACCAACATGGCCGGTCGTGAAGTTTGAAGCAATGAGTTCGCTCTTTCTTCTCTTTTTGATTACGAGCTTTGCCAACATCATGACACCTGGTTTAGGTGTCGTCATGATCGTGATGATTGCCGCCGAATATGGTTGGCGCCGCACGTTACCTGCCTGCTTAGGCACGGCACTAGGCATTACGCTCCTCTTTTCGGTCGGAATGTCCGGCGTCGGCGTGGTCGTCGCTTCAAGCCCTCTTCTTTTTGCTGCCATCAAGATCGCGGGGGCGCTCTTTTTGTTGTGGTTAGGCATTCACAACTGGCGTAAGCCGCCCTTACAAGTCGTCGAAAATCACAAAGCACCAACGCATCAGAACGATCGCCTTTTTTCAAAATGCTTTCTGATTTCGGTCACGAATCCACAACCGATCATTTTTTGCGTCTCTATTTTTCCTCAGTTTATTGACGCAGACATCGCCTATATCCCGCAGGTCACCTTGATGATTGCGGCTTATACCTTGATGGTCTTTGTCTGCATGATCTTTTATGCGTTGATCGCCGATCGTGCCCGTATCTTTTTAGCTCGAGGCCGTGGGCCGCAACTCCTCACGCGAATCAGCGGCACCATCTTTATTTTGATGGCCTTAGGCGTACTTTATGCAACGGTCAGTAAGCTTCTCGCAAGTTAAAGGCGTCAAGCACCTCACGAAGCGCAGGTTTTGTAGTAAGCCTGTGCTTTTAGCTTGGCAAGATTGCGCGAGAAATATGTTCAAAATGTACAACCTGTCCTTGCCAACAATACACCAAAGCCCATCTCCAAAGACTGATGACGAGCCTCCTTGGGTTTATCAACAAAACCACACAAAACTGCTCGTCAACGACTGAAATACAGCCATCCAAAAGGATTTTGGTATTTCAATTTAGGTAGCGCAAACCTAGCAATCGACTTGAAATTCTGAGCTAGCCTCAGGCAAAATCGTGGGTTTCGTCTTTCTTTATCATTTTTTGCATCATGCTCGAAGGCATTGTTCTCACCACGTTTGCACTCGCAATTTTAGGCTGCGCCCTCTCAGGGCAATCGGTCATATGGGCGTTGGTCTTTGGCTTTTTCCTTTTTACGGGTTACGGCTTATATCGAGGACACAGCGTTCGAGCGCTCACACCCATGGCAATGAAAGGCGTCAAAACGATCTTCGGTATTGCTGTGGTCTTGGCACTCATTGGCATGCTGACGGGTTCATGGCGCGCCTCAGGCACGATTGCTCGTTTGGTAAATGATGCAGCCGGCTTTATCACGCCAGAGTGGTGCCTCTTAGCCGCCTTTTTACTTAACGGTGCCCTCTCCACGCTCACCGGCACAGCCTTTGGCACTGTCGCCACGATGGGTGTCATCACCATGACTATGACGGATGCCATGGGCATCAATCCCATCCTCTCGGGTGGCGCGATTCTTGCAGGAGTCTTCGTCGGTGACCGTTGTTCGCCCGTCTCCACGAGCGCAGCCCTGGTTGCGGTTGTCACGCAAACCAACCTCTACACCAATCTCAAACTGATGCTCAAAAGCGGTATGGTGCCGTTTCTTACCGCCAGCGGTCTTTATGCGCTCTTAGGCTTTTTGATGCCAGGGCAAGCTGTCTCCACCGATGTCACCGACATATTTCATAAAGCATTTGTGCTGGATCTCACAACCTTTATTCCAGCTATTGTTCTTTTGGCTTTTATCTTTTTAAAGCAATCTATTCGGTTAACGATGATCGCGAGCACTTTCTCAGCCGTAGCTGTTTGTTGGCTCGTGCAAGGTATGCCGTTTGAGACTATTTTTCAAACGCTTATTTTCGGCTTTGAGCCTGACCATCCTGACGTCGCTCGCATGCTCTCTGGTGGCGGATTAGTTTCAATGCTCCCTGTTTGCGTCATTATTTTGATTTCGTCGACGTACGCTGGACTTCTTGAAGGCACAGGCCTTATCGCACGACTCAAGCGCCTCATTCCAATCTTGGCTCAGAAAGTCACACCTTTTGGTGCAATCACGATCACAGCGATTGTCTCGGCGGCTGTCGCTTGTAATCAGGTTTTAGCGGTCATGCTCACCAACCAGCTCTGCTCTGAGATTCGGCCTAATCGTCAGCAAATGGCGATCGACCTCGAAAACACCGCCATTGTGATTGCACCTTTGATTCCTTGGTCAATTGCAGGTGCGGTACCAATTGCCTCTATTGGCGCACCTACGCTATGCATAGCCGCTGCTTTTTATTTATGGTTCTTGCCTCTTTGGCATTGGCTTGTCGCGTTCGTAGAAGCAAAGCGTACGGCTACGAATTGCTGATTATTTTCAGTACTTATGAATGGCTGAACTGTTCAACGTCGATCGTACAGTTATTGACAAACAACTCAAGAACGTCTTTGAGTCAAATCGTCATCTTTATCAGAGCCGACGAATGCGAACAGAACAATCCCACTCATTGTCGTAAGGTATAGAACAGCAAAGTTCAGGCATTGGTACGACGTCTCCTTTGTGAACGACGTCTCCTTTGTGAACAACGTCACTGGCCAGAAGTACACATTGGTTCTACCGCCCACGGTAGCGCCTGACATCCGCTCAGTCGCACAACAGATCAAAGGTGCAGTTCTGACACGCGCCTCCTTCAGTACAACTTGGAGGAGGCCTGCTCAAGCCTTTTCGAGAGAGAAGATTTGAGTGGGATTTTGCAGAGGCTCAGCTACAAAAAGTAAAAATCAGTTTTACATTGAAACCCTAAAAAAGGTAATATGAGATTACCTATTGGGCTTAACCCACCCAAATCAAACATCGATTGAAGGAGACTTAAATGTTTGCATATCGTGTTGGCTTCCCTGGGTGGAAGATTGCCGCACGCTTAGGCCTTCCACTTAAAATCAGGGTATTCGTCATCTATGACGAGGAAAGTAAGATGCTTGTCGCTGAATGTAACGACTTTCAACCTTACCTCGGCATCGTGACTGAAGGGGAGACCTTTGAAGAACTTCGAAAAAAGGTTGGAGAGTGCTGCGAAATGGCAATGGAAGAAGCCTTCAAAACCACTAATGTCAACCAGTCAATTCGACCCAATATGACTCTAGTGGCCTCTCTTCCGTAAACAAATGAATGGTTACTACAAACAACTATTAGCGATCTTTGCCAAGCACAACGCATACTTTGTCCGAAAAGGAAAAGGCGATCACGAAATTTGGCGATGTGGTGACAAACAAACCACAGTAGATCACGGAATCAACTCAAGGTTCTTAGCCAACAAAATTCTTAAGCAGTTAGGAATCAACGAAAAAATCTAAACATCAGCCCCGTCAGCCACGGGGTTTTCTTTTATGAGCCTCTGGAGCTTCGGCACTAAAAGACAAAGGAAGATAACACTACTGTTCGACGCTGAAATCATCATTCACGCTTCACTTTTTTTGTAGGGATACGCTTATGAGCGACGTAATTGCTACAGTTAGGGACTTTGATAAAACGCTGATTCCTGGCTATATGCAGGAGCCCATTTTTCTCCACTGCAACATGAATGGGAATGACTTTTGGCACAAAAGAAAAAGCCCCTGCAAGTAATATACTTGTAGAGACCTGTCTTGCAACGCTTTGTACGTCTTCGCTCGCTTTCGTGCGATAGTGTTTAGCGTCGTAAAGTATATTGTTTGGCGGAAGCGGTGAGATTCGAACTCACGAACGGTTACCCGTCGCTGGTTTTCAAGACCAGTGCATTCAACCACTCTGCCACACTTCCGTCATAGGTTGAGAAGATCAATTTTACTGATATTCGAGCCATTTGTCCAATTTTTGAGAAAAAAAGTTTGGCTCTCAAATTTCTGTTTGGCGAAAGCGCCAAGATTCGAACTCGCGAACGCACCACCTATCAGCGATCAACTAAATTCCGCGCCACATTTTCGTCCCACAAAGAGGCATCAGCATGGAATTCAAAGCAGACTCGATCGGCGTATGTCTCAGGATTATCACACAAACGAACATCCATCCCTAACGAAGCCACATAGAGTAACTCACCATTGAGCCAAATGATCGGTTGATCGGCACGTTCAAAGGCTGGCACATCAGCAAGCGAAAAAAGATCTTTGAGGTGCTTAGACGGACGATTGGACCACAGTTTAATCTTCTCGCCCCCGTGACGCATTTTGACTTCCAAAAGCCCCTCACGAAGTCGCTGTGAGGCAATGCCGACTTCATTCGCTTCGCAAGGCTTAACCACCAAAACACCACCCCAATGCGGTAGCGCAATGGTTGACTGACCGTCCCAAATTAGTGTTTCGTTACGCGAAAGATCTGGTGCCTTTTCTGAAGCGTCACGAATCACTAAGAGGTCACCCCAACGACGCAATTCCTTGTTACGTACACGCAAAGTGAGCATCGTATCCGCATAGCTTTGACGAATTTGACGTAATCCTTCTTCAAGACGAGCGCGATTAGGTAGCGGCATCCCTTCGGCCTGCATCCAAGCACGCAAACACCAGGCTTGACGCGCGGGAATCAGTTTTAAAAATTCACTCAAGCGTAGCGACTTGGGATTCACTTGATCACGACAACGACGAAGATCGTCTTGTGCCACAGAGCGCAACACTTCAGCGGCTTCAGCCGTGAGGGCAACGGCACGGGCGGCAGCAGATCTGAATCCCGGGCGAATATCGTCGAGTAAGGGCACGACTTCGTTACGAATGCGATTACGCATGTATTTCGGGCTTTGGTTGGATTCGTCTTCAACCCAACTGATTTTCATGCTCTTGGCGTAACGATTAATATCGGCACGTAGCACACCACTCCAAGGACGCACTAGCAATAAAGGCGAATCGCTACTTTCTTTAGCTAGTCCCGGAATGATGAGCGCTCGTGTCTGCGGAAAAGCGGCTAAGCCTTCTGGTCCCGCACCACGTAACCACTGCAACAAAAATGTCTCAATGCGGTCATCTTCATGATGAGCCGTGAGAATAATGTCGAACGCTTCGGCTTTGGCAAAACGCGCTAAGGCTCGGTATCGCGCTTCGCGCGCTGCCGCTTCAACCCCCTCACCTTTGGCATTCACGTGCACAGGAATCGCCGTAAAGGGAATACGACGGGCTTCACAGGCTGCGGTGCAATGCGCTTCCCATTCACACGCATGAGGCGATAAGCCATGATTGATATAGACCGCATGAACGCGTGAAATCAGACACTGACGTGTGCGATGAAAGAGCTTTTCAACGACGTCTAAGAGGGCCATCGAATCTCGGCCACCAGAAAGGGCGACCACGACACGGACGGGATTAAGTGGCATCAACGCAAACTCCTCACCCCGATGCCCTAACAAAGATTCCGCCGCACTTTCAAGCGCAGTGTTGACCAACCCAGTCAACCGATCTGCCAAGACTTTTGATCGTCGCGGCGAAGCGGCACGTCGGGAAGTGGCTCTCTGAGCAGTGGGAGATTTCGTGGTTTGCGCCATGTCCGTCCTAAAGGAATGTGTGGCCAATGCGCTTGGCCTCAAAACGACAAGAAACCGATATTGTACTTCGGCATAAATTGAAAAGGCGCTACCCTTTGTCGAGTAACGCCTTTAAACGGATCAAACGATCATCGTTGACCTTCGAAATTAGGCCTTCACGTCTTCGGTCGTCTTAGAAGCCTCTTTGGTCTCAGCCTTACGAACTGCCTTTGCCTTAGGCGCAGACTTTACTTCAGCAGAAGCTTCAACTGGCGTCTCAGTGGCAGCCTGACCCACCAATTCGAAACGACCATAGCTTTCGAGGCGTTCGCCACGGCGAGCCACCAAAGCGTCGCGATCGACCTTTAAGAGCGCACGGAGTTCGTCAACGAGCACCTTCTTAAGGGTCACAGCCATTAGCTTCGGATCGCGATGTGCGCCACCCAAAGGTTCAGAAATCACACGGTCAACGAGGCCAAGTTCAACCAAGCGCGGAGCCGTCAAAGCCAAAGCGTCAGCAGCACGAGGCGCCTGGGCAGCATCCTTCCAAAGAATGGACGCGCAACCTTCAGGACTAATCACCGAGTAGGTCGAATACTGAAGCATCATGACAGAGTCAGCCACGGCGATAGCAAGAGCGCCACCCGACCCCCCTTCACCGATTACGCAAGAGATGATGGGCACGTTAAGGGTTGACATGGCATAAATGTTATGACCAATCGCTTCAGACTGACCACGCTCTTCGGCACCGATCCCAGGATAAGCCCCCGGGGTATCCACAAACGTGATGACTGGCAAACCAAACTTTTCAGCCAACTTCATCAAGCGAAGCGCCTTGCGGTAGCCTTCAGGGCGAGCCATACCGAAATTACGGCGCGTACGTTCACGAAGCGTACGACCCTTTTGGTTACCAATCACGACCACGTTCATGTCGGCCAAACGAGCAAGACCACCCACGATGGCTTCGTCATCAGCAAAGGCACGGTCACCGTGAAGTTCCTGGAAGTCCGTAAACATCATATCGATATAGTCGAGCGTATACGGACGGTTCGGATGACGCGCAACGAGCGACATCTGCCAGGGGGTGAGATCCGCGTAGACCTTCTTCAGTAATTCGCGAGACTTCGCTTCAAGCTGAGAAATTTCAGCATCGATCGAAACGGCGGCGGCACTTTCAGACGTGTTTTCTGCCAGTTCCTTCAGTTCGTCGATCTTCTTTTCAAAAGCTTCAATGTCTTGTTCAAAATCAAGAAAAACGCGTTTTGCCATTCTTTTTATTCCGTCAACTAGTCCTAATTAGAGTCGGCGCCAGGTCGTACCCTGAGGACCGTCCATGAGTTCAACACCTTCGGCAAGGAGCGAGGCACGAATTTCGTCCGCGCGAGCAAAGTTCTTCGCCTTCTTGGCGGCACGACGCTCTTCAATGAGACCAGCAATGCGCGCTTCGTCGTCATCGCCCATACCACCCTTGAGGAACTTATCAGCATCGAGCTGTAAAAGGTTCAGGATGGCACCGAGCTTGCGAAGCTGACGAACGAGCACAGGATCATTCGTACGATTGATTTCGGTCGCCAGTTCAAAGAGCGCAGCGACAGCCAACGGCGTATTGAAGTCGTCATCCATCGCAGCCTTAAACTGCGCAGCATACTTTTCGTTCCAGTCAAGATCACCTTCGGCGGCTTCACGATCCTTCAAAGCACCATAAAGACGCACAAGCCCCTTCTGAGCTTCTTCGATCAAAGCGGGCGAGAAGCTAATCGGGCTACGATACTGACTGCGAAGCAAGAAGAAACGCAACACTTCAGCGCCATTACCGGCGCCATAAGCGGCTTCCGTGTCTTTTAATGCGTCACGAATGGTCCAGAAGTTACCCAAAGACTTGGACATCTTTTCTTCTTTCCCTGAAGCATCACGCACGCGTAACGGACCCGAGTGCATCCACACCTTGGCAAAAGGCACACCAGAAGCGGCTTCACTCTGAGCAATTTCGTTTTCGTGGTGCGGGAAGATGAGGTCAGGGCCACCACCATGAATATCAAAGGTATCACCCAAAAGCTTGGCACTCATCGCAGAGCATTCGATATGCCAACCCGGACGACCGCAACCCCACTTAGATTCCCACTGCGGTTCACCCGGCTTGGCACTCTTCCAAAGCACGAAGTCAAGCGGATCGCGCTTACCCGTCGCAATGTCTACACGTGCCCCAGACTGCAAGTCGTCAATGGACTTACCAGAGAGCTTGCCGTAGTTTTCGAACTTGCGAACAGCAAAGTCAACGTCACCGTCCGTACCCTGATAGGCGTAACCCTTGGCTTCAAGCTTTTCAATCAAGTTGAGCATTTCAGGGATATAGTCCGTGGCACGCGGCTCCATCGTCGGCGCCAAGCAACCCAAAGCCATCATGTCTTCTTGCATGGCACGCGCAAATTCGTCGGTTAAGGCCGTCGTCGTGATGCCACGCTCTGCTGCGCGACGAATGATCTTATCGTCAACGTCAGTAATGTTACGCACGAAGGTCACCTTCATGCCCGAAGCTTCAAGCCAACGACGCACCACGTCAAAAGCCACGAACGTACGACCATGACCGATATGACAATAGTCGTAAACCGTCACACCACACACATACATGCGAACGTGATTGGGTTCAATCGGCGTAAAGGGACTTTGCGTGCGGCTGAGCGTCGAGTAGATCGAAAGTGCCATGAGAGGTCAATTCCTTTGAGCAAAATAAAAATTCAACGAAAAAAGCCCGATGGACATGAATACATACATCCTGATCAACAACCGATTAACGCCTTTAGGCGTCGGTGGGCTAAAATAATTCGCTGAGAAAAAGATAATGCAAGAAAGTATAGCCATCTCGCCCGACGGATGCCCATACTTAAAGTGCTGATTTCGCGTTTTTATGCGTGGCTTAGCCGATACTCGGGATGCTGACTCATCTTTTTTGCCGACAATAGCCTAACTCGACAGGACCTAACAGACTTTTATGCGACGCCTTATCACTGCCCTTTTCGTGACCTTCGCCCTGAGTTCCGCTCAGGCCGCCACTCAAATGGAAGAACTCGCTCAGCGTATGCACCCGAGTGACTTTCCGGCTCAGGTTGAAAAGCTTTTGAAGGACGATAACCCAGCCCAAGCCCTTGAATTGGCGGATTTGGGTCTCAAAAAAAATGACAAAAGCGCCCAATTGCACTTTATGAAGGCAGTGAGTTTAGAGCGCCTCGGTCGTACTGAAGAAGCCGTCAAAGTCTTGCGTCATTTGATCGGCAGCTACCCCGAAATTCCTGAACCCTACAATAACCTCGCTGTGATTGAAGCGGGTCTTGGCCGTCTTGAAGACGCGGTGGATCTTCTAAACCGTGCGCTCACGATCAACCCTGACTTCGCGCTCGCTCGTAAAAACCTCGGTGACGTCTATCTTGCGCTCGCACGTGAAGCCTATGAACAGGCTGCACCTAAGTTGCCGCGCAACAAGATTTTGCAAAAGCGCTTGAAGGCTCTTCAGGCCATCGATGGTCGTCCTACCAACAATTAATTTCTTAAACTCAACTTCGCATTATGAACTTTCGTACTCGCTTATTGCTTCCTTTAATGCCCGCCTTGATGTCGACCGCCCTGATGGCTGCGCCGTCGGCTGATCCGCGCGTTGAAATCGAAACCAATCTCGGCAACATTGTGGTGCAGTTATCCCCGTCTCGTGCCCCGATCACGGTCAAGAATTTCATCCGTTATGTCGAAGAAGGTCACTACAGCAACACGATCTTTCACCGCGTGATTCCTGGCTTCATGATCCAGGGCGGCGGCTTCACGGCCGACATGGTGCAAAAGCCTACGCATGATCCCATCCCGCTAGAAGCCCGTGGCGGACTCAAGAACGACAAGTACACGATCGCCATGGCGCGTACAATGTACCCGCACTCGGCGACCAGCCAGTTCTATATCAACGTCAATGACAATAGCTTCTTGAACGCTGATCAAGCGCAGGACGGTAACGGCTATACGGTCTTTGGCCGTGTCGTTTCGGGCATGGACGTGGTTGACCGTATTGCTGAAGTGCCGACAGGTTATCGCGCTGGCATGCAGGACGTCCCTCGCGAAACAGTGACGATTAAATCCGCAAAACTTCTCAAGTAGTCGCACTTGTGCGAAAATAGAGAGATAAAGCCGCCCTGCGGGGCGGTTTTTCATTGAACTCAATATTACAAAGATACTTAAAATGATTCGTTTTACGACAAACAAGGGTGTGATCGACCTTGAACTTGATCATGAACATGCACCGAAGACCTCCGCTAACTTCGAACAGTATGTTCGCGACGGTTTTTATAACGGCACGATCTTCCATCGTGTGATCAAGGGCTTCATGATTCAGGGCGGTGGCTTTGAAGTCGGTATGCACCAGAAGGAAACCCGTGAACCGATCGAAAACGAAGCCGCTAACGGCCTCAAGAACGATAAGTACACGATCGCCATGGCTCGTACGTCCGATCCGCATTCTGCGACCGCTCAGTTCTTCATCAACGTCGTTGACAATGACTTCTTGAACCACACCGCTCCGAACCCGCAGGGTTGGGGCTATGCCGTTTTCGGTAAGGTTGTCGCTGGCACCGAAGTTGTGGACGAAATCGCTAAGGTTCGCACCTCCACGCGCGGCTTCTACGGTGATGTGCCTGTTGACGATGTGATTATCGAAAAGGCTGAAATCATCTAATTTTCAGCACTGCCAGTCGCACAATTGATCGTGCGACTGACGCCACCTTAAAAGGGCGCCAGGCTCGTCGTCCGGCGCCTTTTTTCATGATTGACCGAGATAGGACACCGTCATGGCTGACTTTAAGGTACCGGCACTCGCCGGCCTCAAGAGCGTACCGCCGCTCACCAATCCCGTCATTATTTCCGACGTACATCTTGCCGCCAATAAGCCTAAGACCATCATGGCGTTCCTGCGCTTCATGAAGAATGTTGCGCCTCGCTTTGCTGAGCTCGTCATTTTGGGCGACCTCTTTGACTATTGGATGGGTGACGATGCAACGCCTGATGCGGATCCCATCATTGCAGAACTCAAGCTTTACTCGGCGACAGGTCGTCGCATTCTCATCATGCCAGGCACGCACGACATTTTGTTGGGCGAAGCGTTTGCCAAGGCGTGTGGCGCCGAACTCTTGGCTGACCCCATCGTCATCAATGTAAAGGGCGCGAATGTGCTCTTTTCTCATGGCGATCAGTGGTGTGTGCGTCACGCTGCCCTCCAGGCCGAACGTGCCATCACGCACGATCCCATTTGGCAAGAAAACCTCCTTGCTCAGCCCGCTGGTGCACGCGCTTCACGTTTATTGGAAGCCCGTCAAAAGGCCTACACCGACCATGAGCCCCCTGCCAATCCGCGTGACTTAGACGTCATCGAAAGCGCTGTCGCTGAAAGCGCTCGCGCGGCTGGTGTGGAACTCGTCATTCACGGTCACACGCATCACCCTGGAGCGCATGTCAATGCAGTGATCGAACGCTGGGTCTTACCCGACTGGGAATTCGACAAAACCGAAGCTAGTTGCCGAAGTGGATACATTACCTTTATGGAAGGCGGTCATCCACAGATTCAGTTGATGTAAATCCATTGAACACACACAACGCCCGTTGATAGTCATCGGGCGTTATTGTTTTTTGTGCGCTTTTTTATTGAAATACGCCTTACGCACCCGCAGCCTCCCTCGAAATTCTATTAATATTTAGAATGTTTTTTTGGTGCTACGGCACCGCACACGGATTCCCTCGGAGCGTCCCTTGCGAAACATCGAAAACAAGCACAAGCTTTATAGAGAGGTCGGTCTCATTGGCAAAGCTCTTGGTCATGAAGTACGCCTTGAGCTCATCGAATTAATTGCCCAATGCCCACAAAGCGTTGAACAGCTCACCGAAATCCTCCATGAAGACTACAAGAGCATCAGTGCCCATTTACGCGTCCTCTATCGCGCAGGGTTAGTTCGTTGCACTCGCGACGGTCGCTACCAACGCTATCAGCTGACAAGCCCCAAGGTTGCTGCCTTGGCCGTGATGCTACGCGAAACCGCTGAACAAAGTATTAGTACGCTCTCTGAGCTTGAAAGCGAAATCGGCGTGACGAAATATGCCATGGAGGTCGAAGACGCTGTACGTTGGGCTTCACAGGGCAAGATCATTTTGATTGACGTTCGTCCCGAAAAAGAGTTCAACGCAGGTCACTTGCCGCACGCCATCAATATTCCACTTGACACCATCAACGAACGAATTGATGAGTTACCCGATTCTGTGACCTTGGTTGCCTATTGCCGTGGTCCCTATTGCTTCCTTGCGCAAGAAGCGGCGCGCATCTTTGCCAAACATCATCGACGTTTGAGAATCTTGAATGAAGGCGTCATGGAGTGGATGAGCCACGGCGAACTTTTGGAAGAAACCAAAGAGGTTTAAAGCCGAACAACTTGCAAGTCCAAACAAAAAATGCGACCTCTCCTTTGTTGGATGAGCGTCGCATTTTTAATCTTAAATTGATCGCCTTAGGCTTTTTTCGCGAGTTTAAGACCGCTCAAAGCGGCAAAAAGCGAAATGCCCAAGCCCCAAATCATGATAACGGGCGCGGTAGTCGTGGCACAGCTAGCGTCCATCGCGTCACAAGGCCCAATCACAAAACCCGCTGTCAAGGTAATCACAATGCCAAGAAGCAAATTCATAAGCTGAACACCTGCCGCAATGCCCGCAGAGGCAAACTGAAGAATCACGCCAGAAATCGCGACCATAAAGCCTAAGACAGCACTCATGCGAACCAGATAAAAGCAAGCCGTTGGCAATTCGAGTTTATGCCATGGCAAAAAGTACATGCTCGCAACAGCCAGGCCGCAACCTAAAAGCATCATCAAAAAGCCAGAAAAGAAAGCAGGACGCATGGCGTCGATCCTTAAAAAACAAAAAAGGCCTACTACGATAGCAGAAAAAAGCCACGGCTAACGAGGTGTTAACCATGGCTTTCGTCTTTTTTAGCTTAATGGTTCGGAAGCGTTGGACGCTTACGGCGCATTTTGCCGTCTTGCATCAGGCTCACCGCATCATTAAAGGCCCCTGAATGCACGGTCTTCGGGATGTCGTTGGATGCTTTTGCCGTTTCGACTGAGAGATCCTCATCATCGTCGTCTTCAATGACTTGACGTGCCACGTGACCATTGCCCCCCGACTCATAGATACTCACAGTTTCGGGTCCAAGTTCAGCCGACACCACTTGACCATTCATTTGCGCTGGTATCGTCATAGTAAACTTCACCCCGCGTGCGCCGTTACGTGCCACCGTGATGTTACCTGCGTGACGCTCAGCAATATTAGCGACAATACTCAAGCCTAAACCCATACCTGCTGCCCCTTTACTCGTCTGCAACGGCTTAAAGAAGCGAGAGAGCTGTTCGTCTGACAAGTAGGGGCCATTATCTGCCACGGTCAAAATCCAACGAGTATCGCCATCGGGAATCAAACAGACTTCGATTTTGGGATCTTTGACGCCTGAGATCGCATCGGCGGCGTTCTTCAAAAGATTCAAAATCACCAACTCAATTTCCCAACTGTCGACTTCGGCCATGCTATGAGAATGCATACGCACAATGAGTTCAGCGTCCGTCGTACGAGAGCGTCTAAAGGTCTGAATCGCGTTTTCGATGATGATCGACAAGTCGTCTACCTTGCGTGGCGGATAGTCGTGCTTAGCATAAGAGCGAACACGTTCCACGATCTTGCTCGCGCGTTCGGCTTGAATGACCATTTCTTTGAGGGCTTGTTCGAGCTTTTCTTTTTCGACATCACCGCGAGAGAGTCGACGCAAAAGCCCATTACCGTAATTCGTAATGGCGCCCAAAGGCTGCTTCAATTCATGCGCAATAATCGTGGACATCTGCCCCACGATCCCCGTGCGTTCAAGGTTCGATATATGCTGACGCGATTGGGCTGCTTCAGCTTCGATACGATCGCGTTCACGTAAAGCAGCACGCAAGTCTTTAGTACGACGACGCACCAAAATCGAGAGTGTGGTCGTGTAGCTCAAAATCAAGAAGGCCATCAAAAGGAGGAGCGCAATGACTTCGCCATGCTCACGCATAAAGCGTTGGAAGCTCCAACTTGCCAAATCTTGGTATGGACCAATCTTGAGCGTATAAAAGAGGTCATAGACCGAACGGTTGGTGACAGGGAGCGCCCATTCAGCGCCGTACTTTAGACCAGACATGCCAAGAAGTACCGCGGTCATGGCCTTCTTTAAGGTTGGATCGATGCCTGACACTGCCCCAAAGACGCGCCCCGGATAGACCTCGGTTGAGTGCGCACAGGCTAAGCCATCGTTGGCCTTAGGACGCATGATCTCGAAGTCCGAAAGATTAATGTCGCCCGCACGTTCCATGGCTTCGAGTTCGCAAGCAGGTAACACACCAATGACCGTAGGATCTGCCTTCACGGCTTCTGTGACGCGCGTCGGGATGCGTCCCAAAAATTCGGTACGATCCAAAAGACTATCGTAATTCATCTTTTGCGGACGAACAATTTCGCCCGCAGCGGCTAACCACCCACCCAGGGTTTCGGGCTCCATCGCCACCAAGTCATGGTCTGCGATCCCGACAAAGCTGTCACCCGCCTTAGGGCGGTCTTCAAGGTGCTTGCGGAAAATCACCGAGGCCGTCACCGACGAAGGATTTTCGCTTTGACTCGGCCACAAAGTCGCGAGCTGTTCAACCCCACCCATCGATTGCTCTAAAGCAAAAAAGGCTGCCCCAGACACAAAGAAGTCCACTTGCCCCGTACGAACCGCCGTCGACAAGTCGCGGTGACTCAAGTAATAGACACTCACGTTGGCCGACCCAAAAATACGGCGCAAGTATTCTTTAGTGGCCGTCACCATTTCGGCATCATGTTCGAGCCCCACGTGTTCTTCAATCGCAATACGCATAGGGCGCTGAAAGCTGAGTTGCCCCACGATCGCCGGACGCTCGATTTCAGCTTTATTGACCTGATCAACCGAAGCGCCATCACGACTCAAAATAGGATCACGACCCCGTTTTAATGGATCAATGACCGCACGGACGTCTCCTGAAGGCGTCCCGGTTTGAGAGCCAATCCCTAAATAGGATGACGAATGAACGGGCGTAAGCAGCCCCAAAAATAAACTGGTCCCGAGGAGTACGCTTGAGACGCGTGCAATGAAAGCCGAAGAGAAAGGCATACGTGTGGCAAAATGGTCGCAATCGATAGAACTATTCATTTTGCCACTATTTGTCTGTCATGTCTGATTTTGCCTCGGCCTCTGCACTCAAAGACGTCAAACTTCGTTATGACACGGTGCTCACCCGCGTCTTACCTGCCGATCTAGCTGTACCCCTCAAAGCCTTTGGCATTGAAACCGCTGAAGACCTCTATGAGTGTGCGGCTAATGCGGGCGCGGGTTGGTTTCGACCGATCACAGGGATCGACGGTGAGCGCGCCACGGCCTTAATGCACTGGCTTGCGCGTTGCGGTGACGACGTGGGGGAAGTGACGGATCGATTCTTTTTACCTGGCACGACGCTCGATCCACAAGCCATGTCGGTGGCTACGCAAGCCTCTGAAGACGGCATTGTGCCCATTGAGCGCCTTGAAGTCCCCGAAAAGCTCTCGGGTGCCGATGGGCTTAACCGTGCGCCAACCATGGCCTGCGCCTTAGACGCCAACGATGACCTTGCAGCCATTCGTGTGTGGTTGGCAGCACGCGCCTCAAACCCCAATACCTTAGCGAGTTATCGTAAAGAAGCTGAGCGCTTTTTGTTGTGGTGTTTGAGAGAACGTCAAACGGCACTCTCAAGCATTCGCGCGGGGGACGCTGCGCTTTATTTACGTTGGCTCGAAGGGTTAGGTCGTACCGACGAAAAAGCCTGGGCTACCGCCTGGCGACTCCCTCAAAGCCGCTGGATTGGTCCAAAAAACATGCCACGCCACTCACCCGCTTGGCGTCCCTTTAATGGTCCTCTTCAAAGTACGAGCCGCCGTAATGCTGTGGTGGTTGTGCGTCAACTCTTTAACTTTCTCAAAAATACGGGCTATCTGATATTCAGTCCCTTTGATCAAGTGAGCCCTAAGGTGCCGTTATTGAAGGGCGAAGGCGCCCCACAAGCCTTTGCCGACCGATCACTCACTGATGAGCAGTGGCAAGAAGTCGTAAACCATTTGGGTAATCTTCCTGAAGGTTGGCCTCGTGAACGTATGAAACTCATCTTGATGATGGGGCGTAGTCTCGGGATGCGTGCTTCCGAAATGCTCGATGCACGCGCAAGTTGGATCGTATCGCGTCGTGTGGGCTTCAAGATGCGTGCCGCGATCGAAATCGTAGGTAAAGGCGCTAAAGTAAGACGTTTACCCTTAAATGACGAACAGCAAACCATCATTAATGAAGCGCTACGTTCGCGTGGAATTGCCGGTATCGGTGGCGCGCTCCCCGACACCCCTTTATTGGTGAATCTAGGCCGAGGGCAACACGCTGGCGGCGCCATGTCGCGTAGTGGCCTTTATGTGGTACTCACTCGCTTTTTTGAAGAAGCTGCGCATGAGATAGCTAATACGCGCCCCATGGATGCGGCCAAACTTCGCGCCTCGTCCACACACTGGTTACGTCATACGTTTGCTGTGAACGCGCTCTCCGAAATGAGCGTCAACGTCGTGCAAGCAGCGATGGGGCACGCGTCAGTCGCAACCACTGGGCATTACCTCTCGCCTGAAGAAGAAGCAATGAGCGAAGCCATGTCCAAGATGAAGGCGCTTTAGACCTAACAAAGCACACTATTAAAAAACGGCGTCCTCTCTCAAAGACGCCGTTTCGATTGGCAGTTGCTGCGATATGGACGCCCTTAGAGCGGCGCCCCTAAGGCCTTGGCATAAACCAAAAGCACCCCTTCCCACACTTGGCGTGCCGAGAGAGGATGCTCAGCCGAGCGGCGCATTTCGGCCACAGCCGCATTTAAAGACAACAAGTTTTTCATGCTCGCGCCATTGGCGATCGCTGTCATCACTTCGCCTTCATGAATAAAGAAGTGAGGCGTACTACCCGATTTGACGCGCAAAAGGTCGTAACACCAACGGCTCAAATAAAGCGCCACAGCCGGCACCGTCATGTCAGCCGAATAGCTACGAATAATATTGTCTGGCGTTAAGCTTGCGCCTTTAGCTAAGAGGTCATGCAAGGTCTTTTGTGCCTTGGTGGTGAGCGTATAGCCCGTGGTATCTTTGAGCGCCAAGATAGGGGCGCCCCCAGCCATCGCAAGCGCTTCTTCAGGGGCTTTAGGCGAACGCTTTTGGGCTTTGAGCCACTGCAAAGCTTCATCACGGTTTGGCACACCCACGCGCAACAAACGAGAGCGAGAACGAATGGTCGGAAGCACCGCATCAATGTCGTCAGCCGCCAATAAAAAGACCATGCCTTCGGGCGGCTCTTCCATGGACTTCAAAAGTGAGGCCGCTGCTTCGGCACGCACCATGTCAGCCGGGTACACCAAGACGACTCGCTTACCGCCACGATGTGGCGCCATATTGAAAAAGTCCGAGAGCGCTCTAAACTGATGAATACGCACTTCACGCGAAAGCTTTTTTGAGCTCGACGACACGTCTGGCGGCGTATAAGGGAGGTCTAAAGCATTGGCCAAAAATTCCGAGACAACAATACGACAGTCCGGATGGGTATTGGCGTGCAACATGCGGCAACCTTGACATTGACCACAGGCACTACCGTCCATATTGGGCGACTCACAAAGGAGGCGTTCAGCAAACCAACGTGCAAGCTCATAAGTGCCTACACCAGCCATGCCGTGAATCAAAATGGCGTTAGGCAAATGGTCTTGCATGGCATCAAGACGACTGGCCGCTTCTTCAAGCCATGGATAAGGCGTCAGAGCCATGGTTTAAATTCCTTTTCGAGTTGCGCCTGAATCACGTCTGGTGTGTCTTCGGCATTGACCATCAAAAAGCGCTTCGGGTCTCGTTGGGCGCGATCAAGATAGGCCTCACGCACACGCGTAAAAAAGGCTTGACTTTCGCGCTCAAATCGGTCACCTTCGCCCGCACGCAATGTGCGACGCTGTGCAGCTACTACTGGATCCAAATCAAAGAGTACCGTCACATCGGGCTGAAAGCCGTCTAGGGTCCAAGCTTCTAACGCTTCAACGTCCGCGCCTGACATTCCCTTGCCACCCGTCTGATAGGCATAGGTTGCATCCGTAAAGCGGTCTGAGAGCACCCAAGCGCCACGCGCTAAGGCAGGCTGAATCACTTGCGCAACATGCTCGTAGCGCGCAGCAAAAAAGAGAAGCGTTTCGGTGCGAGGCGTCATTTCATCGCCTAACAATAGCCCGCGAATTTTTTCGCCCAAGGGCGTCCCGCCCGGCTCACGCGTACGCACTACTTCAATGCCTGCAGATTCAATCAAACGTTGAAGGGCGTCAATCTGCGTGGTTTTACCTGCGCCATCAATCCCTTCAAACGTAATAAAACGCCCTCTTGCCATGAAGCTAACCTTTGTGACCAAAAATAATGATGAGTAGCATTGTACTGAGAATACTTCGGAAGAGCGAAACACTTGATCCATGTACAATGATTGAATTCGAATTTTACGGCGACCGATCAACGCGCTGATATGACTGAGAAAGATAAAAACACTGACACCACGACCTCGACGTCTTCAACAGACACGTCGACCGAGATCACTGCCAAACTCGAGGCACCTTGCGCCGAGACTGTGGTCACACCGCCTGACGAACCCACGTCCGATAAGGCGAACGCGTCAAATATCCCGACACAATCCAGCGATGTGACGGCTTCGGGTAAAGACACTGATCAAACAACAGACAAAGCCTCCGAGACGCCTCCACTCAATATCCCTCTTGACAATACACCCAAGAAACGCCGTTGGCCTGCGGTATTGGCTGGCCTACTTGCCATTATTGGCTTAGGTGGCTACGGCGCCTATTGGGAGGTCAATCAACGTGTCTTTGAGCGCCCCGTGGTGAGTCTGACGCCTGATGCACCCGTTACTATCACCATCGAAGAAGGTGACAATGCGCGACGCGTCATGGAACGCTTACGTACAGCAGGGCTTGAAGCTGATGACCTCACAATGCGCTTAGCGGCCAAACTCGCCCCTAATAAGCTCTCTCGCATTCATACAGGGACCTATCGCTTTGAACCCGGTCTTACGCCTGCAGGAATTTTGGCTACCTTAGCCAAAGGCCCACTCGTTGACCAACAGCTTCGCATTCCCGACGGCGCCCCCATTTGGGAAGTGTTGGCGATCTTTAAAAATGCGCCAGCCCTCAAACAAACCACAGCCACGATGACGCCTGAAGCCTTGCGTGAGGCTTTGGAGATTGAAGCACCCTCTCTTGAAGGTTGGTTCGCACCAGACACCTACCACTATATGAGTGGTAGCACAGACTTGGCCGTCATGAAGCAGGCGGTGGCTAAACAAAAGACGTTACTTGATCGCGCCTGGACACAACGCGGAACTACGCAAATCACGACGCCATATGAAGCGCTCATTTTGGCGTCGATCATTGAAAAAGAAACTGGGCTTGCCACAGACCGTCATCAGATTAGTTCCGTTTTTAATAATCGCCTGAAACTCAAGATGCCCCTTCAGACCGATCCCACGGTGATTTATGGCATTGGTGAAAAATTTAACGGGAATCTCACACGTAAGGATCTGCAAACCGCAACCCCCTACAATACGTACAAAATTCCGGCATTACCACCCACGCCCATTGCTGCCCCGAGTTGGGCTTCAATTGAAGCTGCGGTGAATCCAGCCGATACCAAATATCTCTACTTCGTTTCTCGTGGGGATGGTTCGAGTCAATTTTCAACGAACCTCAATGCGCATAACCGTGCGGTGCGTCAGTACATTCTGAGTCGCCCCAAAACCACCACGAAAACCGATAGTCAGTAAAAACATGGGAGCTTTTAGTCATGCTTTGTCAAACCTCTACTTGCACGATGAACACCAATGAAGACGCCGGTCGTTTTGTGGTAACAGGACCCGACGCTCGATTGGTGCGAGTCACCGACTACGCACTCGTGCGTGTGACTGGTCAAGATGCCGTCACGTTTTTACATGGTCAGTTCACCAATGCCATCCAGGGTTTAGGTGAGAACGTTCGTAGCGCGGGTTATTGCAGCCCGAAGGGACGACTTCTCGCCACAATGCGTCTTTGGATGGATGGGGACGCCGTCATGATGTTGGTGCCTAAGGCCGTGGGCCCTGCCTTTATCAAGCGCCTTCGTATGTATGTGCTCCGCTCTGACGTGACCTTTGAATGTGCAACCGAAGGGGTCGTGATGTTGGGTGTCACGGCTAATGCCGAAGAAGTCCTCACGAACCTTAACCTTCCTGTTCCTGCTGATGGCGGTGTTGTTCGTCACGACGGTTTAACGATTCTTGACGCTGAAGTCGCTCAAAGCATCCCAGGCTTTACGGCAGGCGGTCGTCGCGCTTTGATTATCGCTAATGCTGATCACGCCTTGGCTACTGATGCAGGTGACGGCGCCTACTGGTGGGCGTCTGAAATTGCTGCAGGCAAGGCAACCGTTTGGCCACGCACCCGTGAAGCCTTTGTGCCTCAAGCCGTGAACTTTGAATTGACGGGTGGCGTCGTGTTTAATAAGGGCTGCTACCCTGGTCAAGAAGTCATTTCTCGCGTACAGCATATCGGTGAAACGAGTCGTCGTGCGTCGATTGGCCTCGTCGATGGTGCCGCCCCGCTGCCTGGCGCTCCCGTCTATAGCGATGGTGCTGAAGTAGGCTTTGTGGTTGAATCGGTCGAAAAAGAGGGCCAAAGCCTAGTGCTTTTCTCGTCCCTTCGTGCTGCGCTCTTAGGGAAACTCACCCTGACGCCCGAAGGCGCCGACATCGACGTCTTGCCGTTACCCTATAAGATCACAACGAACAATTGACGTTCTCAAACTAAGAGCGCGACCGAAACTTTCGGCAGCGCTCTTTTCTTTTTTAAGCCCCTTTGTTGGCGTTTTGCTCTCATCGTTAACCCGTCAAAAAAACCACAGTTGCCCAGGCTCTGATAGACTCAAAACGTTGGTTAAACGCCTTATCAGTTCGACTTATGCAAAAAACCTACACCTTCACGATCACCTTAGATGAGCTAGATGCACGTCGTGCAACCGAAGTGCTCGCCGAGGCTGGATTGACACCAGAAGGTGTAATTGGTCAGCTTTTAGAGCGAACTGCACGTGAAGGAGCAATTCCACTCAAAAAATCAAGGGCGCCCAAAAAACGGCGTACTGAAGCCGAGTGCCCGGGGCTCTTTACGCAAGGTGATCTCTTTGCGGCCTTTGAAGCTCCCGAAGTCAATACGCTCGACGATGAGCCTCTGCCACCCGTTGACACGACGCTACACCCATCACTCCCAACCATTGCTTCACTTCAAGAAGCGCAAGCGAAACTTCGTTGGCGCGCGCGTGAACGTGAGAGTGCTGAAGGTCAATCATTGATTAAGGCACCTAATCAACCCTTAGAGCTACTCGAAACCAAACAATTCCGAGTAGATAAGTCGTCCATCATCGATGATCCGCGTCGACCGGCCATCATCAATGCGCTCGAAAAGCTCTTTACTGACATCACCACGCGCCAGACACCTGCTGACGTTCAGCCTATCGACAATGGAGACAGCCTTTATGTGCCTATTCACGTTGAGGGCACCCCTTTAAGACTCATCTATCAGGTGGGCGAAGGTGAGATTTGCCTTGTGCGTTATGGCCGACCGCAAGACCTTTTACTCAATCCCGAAGCGCTATAAAGAAACGAAGAAGTGCGCATTCACTACTTTTAAAGCCTAACCACCAAAAAAAATCCAGCCTCCACCAAAGCGATAAGGCTGGATTTTTTCGAATAGCGACGGCTTAGTCTTCAACCATAACCACCGTCCCTTCATGACAGACCGTGAGGATCTTCGAGATGAAGTGCGGATAGTGCTTACCAACGTTCTCAGTAATGGCACGAGCCACGTCTTCAGAGCGCGTTGCTGCAATCAAGGTTGAGCCTGAACCGCTAATAAAGAAGGTCGCAGCCCCAGCGGCCAAGGAGAGTTCACGCAGAATGTCGTACTCGGCAATGAGCGTACGGCGATAGGGTTCATGGAGCTTATCGACACAAGCCTGACGCACGAGTGCTTCGTCACCCGTTTCAAGCCCACGCACCATCGCAAGTGCATGCGACATCGTGTGCACACCCGCGGCCAAAGTGATTTCTTTTGGCACAATACGGCGCGCTTCTTCGGTACGCACTTCGTAGTCCGGAATAATCGCCACAAAGCGCCAATCAGGATTCGGCGTAAAAGGTACAGCTACCGCTTTATTGTCATGCATAAAGCTTGCCGTCAAACCACCGAAAAAGGCAGGTGCTGCATTATCGGGATGACCTTCAAAGACCGTGCACAACTGAAAAAGGTCGTCCGTCGTGAGGGGGTTACCCAGCATTGCATTGGCAGCGGCCATACCGCCCGCAATACATGTGCTCGACGACCCCAACCCACGCGCCACCGGCACATCAGACTCAATCGTCAGATGAACGGGTGGCATGGTCTTACCCACCTTTTCGTACACCTTACGAAAGCCCTGAATGACCAAATTATCTGCATTGCAATAGGCCTCAGGACACCCTTCAACCACTAACGTGTCGCTCGGTTCAAACGTAAATTTGGCCGTGAGAGAGAGCGCCATCCCCAAAGAGTCGTAACCCGGCCCCAAGTTCGACGTGGAGGCCGGCACAGTCACCGTAATTTTCATTCAACCATTCCTTTTTAAGCTTTCGTCGCAGCGGCACGAATCACATCAGCCATCCCTTCGGGCGTAACCACCGCCTTATGGCGCACAGGGAGCGTACGCAATTCGGCTAAGGGTTTAGGCGGCACTTCGCCCGTCAAGGCAGTGAGGGCATCCATATAAGCAAAGCCATCGGCGTCGCCAGGGAGCGCCTCGCCCTTCACGGCAACATAAACATCACGGCAGAACTTATAGGGGCTTGCCGTCGAGAGCACCACACAGGGTACCGTCTGATCGTCGCGTTCACGCGCGACCTTGAGAGCCACAGCCGTATGCGGATCAATGAGACGGTGATCCTTATGCCAAGCTTCATGAACCATAGCGCTCGTCGCAGCGTCATCAGCCCAACCACACTTAAAGAGCCCTTGGATCTCAGCGAGCATCTCACCCTCGACCTTAAAAACACCGGTCGTCTTCAAGTCACTCATCCACTTCGCGATCAAAGCAGTATTGCCCTTAGAGGCGTAGTAGAGCATGCGTTCGAGGTTACTCGAAATGAGAATGTCCATACTTGGCGTAATGGTCTTGACGAACGGACGATTGCGGTCATAAACCCCAGTCGTCAAGAAGTCCGTGAGTACATTGTTGGCGTTACTCGCCACAATAAAGTGACGAACAGGCAACCCCATGGCACGTGCATAGTAACCCGCCAAAACGTCACCAAAGTTACCCGTCGGAACAGAGAAGTCAACCGGGTCACCCAACTTGATAGCCCCCGCTTCAACGAGCTGACGATAAGCATCAAAGTAGTACACCACCTGAGGCACGAGGCGGCCAATATTGATCGAATTTGCCGACGAAAGCTGAACACCCTCTTCGGCTAATTCGGCTTTTAGGCTAGACGCAAAGATCGTCTTCACGGTACTTTGCACATCGTCAAAATTACCTTCAACTGCAGCCACAGCGACGTTGTCACCCGCTTGTGTCGCCATCTGCAAATACTGGATGTCGCTCACCTTGCCGTGCGGATAAAAGACCGTAATACCGATGCCTGGCACATCCTTAAAGCCTGAAAGCGCAGCCTTACCCGTATCACCACTCGTTGCCGTCGCAATCATCACGCGACGCCCCGTGTCTTTGAGCGCAGCCGACATCAATTGCGGCAACATGCAAAGTGCGACGTCTTTAAAGGCAGACGTAGGACCATGATAGAGTTCAAGCAACCACTCGTTTCCGACACGGGTCACAGGGGTGACTGCGGGCGTATCAAACGTTTCGCCATAGGCGCGCTCAACACCCAAGGCCAATTCTGCTGGGGTGAAATCATCAAGTAAGAGAGAGAAAACACGTGTTGCGATCTCGCGGTAGCTAAGTCCCACGAGTTCATTCATAGGAAAGCGAGCGGTCAACAAAGCATCGCTCACATAGAGACCACCGTCATCACACAGGCCTTTCAAAAGCGCTTCTCGGGCATTCACCCCTTCGGCATTATTTCTCGTACTGTGGTAAATCATCACAACCTCAAAAAAGTGTCCTGTTTGCGGGACACGTAACTTCAACCGCAAACACTCCAAGTTATCTTTTGATTGTTGCACAAATCGCGCACCGTGCAAGGCATAAAACACTTTTTTCGCAGACCTAAGACATATATCTTAAGGCGGATATCCGAGGGTGAAAAGGCCGATAGTTCGGTATGATCAATAGGATGGCTTATTGTCTTTTTTTGACACAAAGTCAGCACCTGTCGCATCACCCGATTTCTTCAAATGGAGTCCCCTTTGAATATTGGATTACTTGGATACGGAACCGTCGGCCAATCTATTGCTGGCATACTCCGTGAACGTGACTGCGGCGTCAGGGTACAGTGGATCCTTCGCCGTGCGGGTAAAGCGGTCGGTCCTCAGATGACCGACAACTTTGAAGCCATTTTGGCTGACCCGTCCGTCACATGCATCGTCGAGGCATTGCCCGGGCGCGATCCAGCGCTCGCTTATATCCGTGCCGCACTCACAGCTGGCAAGCATGTTGTCACATCCAACAAGGCCGCATTGGCCGCCGATCTCGAAGGGCTCACAACACTGGCTAACGATAAAGGTGTGAAGCTTCTTTACGAAGCAAGCTGTGGTGGCGGCATGCCCTGGATCGAAATGATCAAGAAGGCAACGCGTTTGGATAATGTCACTGAAGTCTCTGGCATTCTCAATGGAACGTGCAACTATATGCTCGATCACATGGAACGCTTTGGACTCTCGTTTGATGAAGCACTTGCTGAAGCCCAACGTTTGGGTTATGCCGAAGCAGATCCGACGGCCGACATTACGGGGGCTGATTTACGTAATAAAGCGGTGATTTCTGCGAGCCTCGCCTTTAATGGTCTCGTCGCTTCCGAGATGCCCATGTCAGGCATTGAGCGCGTCACGCATGAAGAGATTGCTCGTCACTTGGCTGACGGCTACCACCTTCGCCTCATGATGCTTGCGCGTCGTGTGGGCGACCGTTATGCCGCTGGCGTAATCCCCGTTCGCGTGCCAGTCTCGAGCATTCCCGCCAACATTCACGACAACTTGAACTATGGCGCCCTCAAAGGAGACCTTGTCGGCCCCTTGACGCTGGCCGGGCAAGGTGCGGGTGGCAAACCAACAGCCGACGCCATGATACAAGACCTGATTTCTCTCACTCGTGGCGTAGCTGAAAACACGCAGCTAGGCCGCACACTGACGTATGACCCTACCCTTCTCTGCGGTACGGGTTTCTTCTCCGATGAAACGATCGCCGGACGTCCTTTAGCAGAGCTTGTCCGGATCGCCCACGAAAAGCAATCCTTCCTCGCCTTTGAACCTGAAGGTATGGAGTAAAAAATAAAATGATTAAGATTACGAAATTTGGCGGCAGTAGCGTCGCCTGCGCCGAGCAATTTAAGAAGGTTAAGGCCATTATTGAAGCCGACCCTGGTCGCCGCTTTGTGGTGTCCTCTGCTGCTGGTAAACGTTTCAAGGGCGACAACAAGATCACCGACCTGCTTTATCTTTGCCAGGCGCACGTGACCTATCACGTCGACTACCTGCCGCTCTTTACGATGATCTGCGAACGCTTCCGCGAAATTCGCGACGAGCTTGGACTTACGACGGACATAGAATCAGAACTCGCCGAAATGCGCGACAAGCTCCCTGACATGACGGTGGACGAAATCGTGAGTCGTGGCGAATACTTCACGTCTCGCCTCATGGCTGACTATCTTGGCTTTCCGTTCGTTGACGCAAAGGACGTGATCGCCATCAACTTTGACGGCACGTTCAACTTCGACCTAACGGCCGAACGTTTACACGACATTCTTGAAACGTGCGACCGCTTTGTGATGCCGGGCTTTTACGGTAGCCTTCCCGACGGCAACATCCGTGTGATGTCCCGTGGCGGCTCCGATATTTCGGGTTCCATTTTGGCGCGTTGCATCAACGCTGACGTCTACGAAAACTGGACGGATGTTTCAGGCTTCTTGATGGCCGACCCGCGCGTGGTCGACAATCCCAAGAATATCGAACAAATCACGTTCTCTGAACTTCGCGAACTCTCTTACATGGGTGCGAGCGTTCTTCATGAAGACGCTGTTTTCCCGCTTCGCGAACGCAACATTCCGATTCACGTCTTAAATACGAACCGCCCCGAAGATCCAGGCACGATCGTGCAAGACAAGATTGCACCCAACCCCAAGGGCGCTTTGGTGACGGGTATCGCTGGCAAGAAAGACTTCATCGCCATCGAAATTTCGAAGAAGAATATGTCTAACCGCGTAGGCTTCGTGCGTGAAGTGCTCAGCATTCTTGAACACTACGGCGTCTCGGTGGAACACCTTCCCTCTGGCATCGACTCCTTTAGCGTGGTCGTCAATAAGTCCGATGTCAAGAACAACATCTACGAAATCATCGCTCGCATCAAAGAAACGATGGAACCCGATGTGATTCGCTTGACCGAACCGTTTGCCTTGATTGCCACGGTGGGTCGTAACATGAATTCGCGTCCAGGTACTTCTGCACGTCTCTTCGCTGCGTTAGGTAACGCTGGCATCAACGTGCGTATGATCGCTCAGGGTAGCGCTGAATTAAACATCATTGTAGGCGTGCTCAACAAGGACTTTGAGGCTGCTATCGCTTGCCTTTATCAAACCTTTGCTGCCGAAGCCGACGAAGTCAAGGCTCAGGCTGAAGCCAACTAACTCGTAGGAGATATTCATCATGGCTAACTACAAGGTCGGTATTTTGGGCGCTACGGGTGCCGTCGGTCAGCAAATGCTTACTGTGCTTGCCGAACGCAAGTTCCCAATTAGCGAGCTGCGTCTCTTTGGTAGCGCACGTTCCGCGGGTCGAGTCATGACCTACGAAGGTCAAGACGTGGTTGTGCAAGAGGCAAGCCTTGAAGCCTTCAAGGGCTTAGACCTACTTTTGGGCGCAGCTGACAATCCTGTTGCCAAAGAGTTTTTGCCTGCCGCCGCAGAGATGGGCATCCACGTCGTGGACAATTCGAGCGCCTTCCGTTTAGATCCAAACGTGCCACTCGTCATTCCTGAAGTCAATCCTGAAGACGTAAAACTCTCCAAGGGCCTCATTGCGAACCCTAACTGCGCCACGATTATTGGCTTGACCGCCGTTATGCCATTACATCGCTATGCTCGCATTCGCCGTATGGTGGTCTCCACCTATCAGGCGGTCAGTGGTGCTGGTAAGGCCGGCATTGACGCTTTAGAAGCTGAGGTCAAGGCTGCTAATGGCGAACGTGTGGAAGGCTCCTGTTTTGCTTATCCGATTGCCTACAACCTTATTCCGCAGATTGGTGGGTTTAATGACGCTGGTTACACGTCTGAAGAACTCAAGATGCAAAATGAAGGTCGCAAGATGCTTCATGACGACACGCTTCGCGTTGCCTGCACTTGCGTTCGCGTGCCCATCATGCGCTCTCACTCCGAAGCCATCACGATCGAATTTGAAAAGGACATCACCCCTGAAAAGGCACGTGAACTTTTGGCGGATGCCCCTGGCGTGGTTCTTTGTGACGATCCAGAAGCCATGCAGTACCCGATGCCGATGTTAACGAGCGACCAGGATATGGTCTACGTGGGCCGTGTGCGTCGCGACTTATCGGCTGACGCCGCAAGCTTTAACCGTTCGTTAACGCTCTTCTGTTGTGCCGACCAGGTGCGTAAAGGTGCGGCCACGAACGCCATTCAGATCGCTGAACTTGTCCTTGGTCTGAAGTAATCGACTGCTTTGGGTTGAATAAACCAATGGCCAGTGCCTTTATCGGGCGCTGGCCATTTTGTTTGAGAGTTCTTTTTTGAGTCGCTTAGGCTTCGAAAACCAAACGCATCATCTGGTGCGGAATCCCAGCTTCGTCAAAGACGTCGCCATAGGGTTTAAAACCCAACTGCTCATAAAAGGGCTGTGCCTGCACTTGGGCTCCCAAATACACGGACGCCATGCCACGGGCTTTTGCGCGTTCAAGAACAGCCTCCATGAGCACGCGACCAATGCCACGACGACGGAAAGGTCGAAGAACAGCCACTCGGCCAATACGACCGTCATCTAAGAGTCGAGCGCAACCCATGACCATCTTGCGTGCATCGATCGCTACAAAGTGTTCGGCGCTGTGGTCGTCCTCATCAAATTCGAGCTCACGAGGCACCTTTTGCTCAGCCACAAAGACCATGGCACGCACGCGTTCGCACTCGTGCTGATAGGTTTTCCAATCTCCCGAAACTACCGATACCGTCGTCATTCGTTTTCCTTTCTGTTGAACGTTTGTCTGCGCCATGAGACGCCACTCGAAATCATAGCGCACAAAAACACCAAAGCCCGACACAAGGACAGCATCGGGCTTTGAATGTTTAAGCGCGTCGTTATAGATTAACGCTCGGAGAAGTCCTTACCGGCTTCACGGGCCTTGGCCAAGTCACCTGCGAGGACGTAAGTGAGCTTATCCGGGTCGGCAATACGACGAATCGCCGCATTGACGTCAGCTACCGTGAGCTTTTCAATGGCTTCTTCCATGTCCTTCGAGAAGGACCAATCGCGACCTGCGTCCATGAGGTTCAACCAAGCACCCGCGAGCGTCGCATCCTGTGCACGATTGACCGCACGAGATTCGATAATACCGCGCTTGGCTTCAGCCAATTCTTGTTCGGTAATACCTTCCTTCATAGCGCGCTTCAATTCGTCACGAAGGCTAGCTTCAGCCTGCTTGATATTTTGCGGAGCCACAATGGCACCCACAGACCAGCGAGCTCGGTTACCCCATTCAGGAAGCGTGATGCCACTGCCAGCCCCGTAAGAGAGGCCTTCTTTCTGACGTAAACGAGTCACGATACGGTTAGAAAGCCCAGACGAACCGCCCAAAATCCAGTCAGCCGCGATCAAAGCCGGCACATCGGCATCCTTGACGTTAGCCGGGAAGTCCACACGCGCCATCAAGGTGCCGTTTTCTTTTTCGGGTGTATCGACCACAAAGCGACCTGCTTCGACTGGACGATAGTCGGAGACGACACGTTCAAAGACGACGTTAGACGTCTTACGACCGATGATCGACATGCGAAGGTCTTTAGCAACGACCTCAGGATCGAAGTCACCGACCACAGCGATATAGCCTCGACCCGTACCAAAGACATTCTTCCAGTAGTTACGCACATCGTCGAGCGTCAATTTTTCAACTTCAGCGATAAGTTCTTCACTCGTTTCGGTGTAACGCGCATCACCCTTCGGATAGGTGTTGAAGTGCTTCGTCATGACGTCGCGCGCCTTGACGCCCGGATCGTCACTCTTAGCACGAAGACCCACCAAGGTCTGCTGCTTCAAGGTTTCGAATTCCTTGGCAGGGAAAGCGGCGTCCGTGAGGATGCTACCAGCCAAACCAATGGCACCAGCGAGATGTTCACGGTCCGTCGTAAAGGCAAAGGGGGAACCTTCCATACGCAAAGCCGTAAACGCATCATCAATTTCGTCACGCGTCATGGTTGAGGTACCACGAGACATCATGGCCGTCGAGAGCATATTGATGGCGGCATTGGCACCCGTTTTAACGTTACCGTTTTGGAACTTCATTTGCACAACCACCGTTTCACCCAAATTCTTCTTGGGTAAAAGGGCAATCTTGACACCACCCGCTTCAACGAACGACGTACGAGCATTGATATTGTCCTGGCTCGAATCAAACGCTTCAGCGGTACGACCTTCCTGACGGAACTTAAAGCCCTTCAGATAATCTTCGACCGAAGGCGCAGGCGTCACTTCAGCGCGTTCCGTCTTATCGGTTGGGATATACATACCCACAACACGGTTGTCACGCACAAAATACTTCTTCGCCGCGTCATTGACTTCAGACACCTTAACCTTCTGGATCGCATCACGATCAGCAAAGAAGATGCGCCAATCACCTAAAGCGATGTAGTCAGAGAGCCCCACACCAAAGGCTTCAGGATCAGACAACTGACGATCGAACATCGTGGCCTGATCTGCCTTTTGACGAGAGAGTTCTTGTTCGGTTGCGGGCTCAGCCTCAAAAGCGTGTTCAATCACTTCTACGAGCTTGTCGCGAACCGGCCCGAGCGCTTCATCCTTATTGACCTGTGCACCAAAAAGCACAAAGCCAGGATGCTGACCCGGAATCGTCCAACCAAATACTTGCGTAGCTAAGCCCGTTTCAACGAGTTCCTTATAAAGGCGACCCGTCGGGGCATCAGCCAAAATCTGTGTAGCAATGGCAGCTGGTTCCCAATCTGGATGCAAGGCAGCCGGCAAGCGATAGCCAACCATAATGACCTGACTTTCACCAGGACGACGAACAGTAAATTCGCGTTCACCGTCAGCAGTCGGTTCAACCGTCCATTCCTTCGGTAGGGCACGTTCAGGCTTAGCAATTGGACCAAAGAATTCGCCAATCCAAGCCAAGACCTGGTCACGGTCAAATTTACCCGTCACCGTCAACACGGCGTTATCGGGCTGATAGTAGCGATGGTAGAAAGCCTGAAGGTTCGCGATTTCGACGTTTTCAATGTCGCTACGTGCACCAATGGTGCTACGACCATAGCTATGCCAGTCAAAGAGCACCGACTGCATACGCTTCATCAAAACGCTAACAGGACGGTTTTCACCCATTTCATATTCGTTACGCACGACCGTCATTTCGGTGTCGAGGTCCTTCTGCGCTATGAACGAATTGATCATTGCGTCAGCCTGCCAACCAAGCGCCCACTTCATGTTGTCATCGTTGGCCGTAAAGGAAACGTAATAGTTCGTGCGATCTAACCACGTGCTCCCATTCATACGGAAGCCGCGCTTCGTGAATTCGGCGGTCGGATTCGGATAGTTTTTGGAACCCTTGAACATCAAATGCTCAAGCAAATGGGCCATCCCCGTTTCGCCATAATTTTCGTGACGGCTACCCACTAAATAGGTCATATTGACCGTGGCCGTCGGTTTACTCATATCGGGATAAAGCACCACGCGTAACCCGTTGGGCAAACGATATTCAGTCATGCCTTCAACAGTTACAACAGGAACGGGTGTCACAGCGTTCGTCAAGTCAGTCTCCTTGGCTACTAAGCCCCCACTAGAGGCAGTCATCAGCGCAATGGCTGAGAGCAGCACGATTTTTCGAGCAATAAACATAAATCATCCGTTGTTCGTAATGGGCTACGGCGGCGTTCTGAGTGTTGAGCACGTTACACCGAGCCATACAACAATACAGAAGTCCCATGAAAAGAACGTTACCAAATCACGAGACAATGCTCGAAATGTTACCAAGGCGCAAGAGTTTTTGCGCTCTTAAGTAACAATCAATGTCAATTTGGTTATCATTATTCGATCGAAATTTCGTCCTTTGGACGCTTCTCACTAATAATCGATAATGAAACTTCTTTTCGACCTTTTCCCCGTTATTCTCTTTTTTGCGACCTTTAAGTTCGCCGAAAATTCGCCTGATATGGCGATGGATTTAGCTTCGCGCGTCATTGGCGATGGGCTCACAACCATGACCGCCCCAGTCTTTTTGGCTACGATTGTCGCGATCCTTGCAACCGTCTGTCAGGTCGGTTGGCTCCTTGCTCGCGGCCGTAAAGTCGAACCCATGCTTTGGATTAGTTTGGCTGTGATTGTAGTCTTCGGCGGATTGACGATTTACTTGCGCAACGAAATGTTCATCAAGTGGAAGCCCACAATCCTTTACTGGATCTTTGCCGCCATCTTGCTCTACGGCAATTTCGTTCGTAAAAACTTTATTCGTCTCTTGCTAGCTAAAGCAGAAATTGCAATGCCTGAGCAAGCCTGGGGCAAATTACAGAACTTGTGGATTGGCTTTTTCGCTGTCGTTGGCTTCATAAACCTTGCTGTAGCCTACACGTGTTCGACCGACACCTGGGTTAACTTTAAGCTTTTCGGTCTGATGGCGCTGACATTAGTGTTTACAATTGGTGTAGGTGTCTTCGTGACAAAGTACGCCACAAGTCGGCAAAATTAATACATCCAGTGCATCACCCACCCTGGGCGCGTGCGCTTTTCTATCACTTCTCAATGGCATAAGCACTCACTCGTGCCGTTAGCAGAAACAGGACAATTGAAAATGCAGAAGAAAATTTTGGTTCTTGGTATCGCAGCCATGATGGCCGCCGGCGCAGCCAACGCTGAACTTCAGGCCTTCAAGGTGAACGGCCAGACCGTTTCCGTAGCCCAGCAGAAAGAAATGTATGATGCTGCCGTGGCTCAAGGCCAGCCAGCCGGTGCCGAGCTTGAACGCATGGTCAAGTCTTCTATTACTCAACAGACTGTCCTGTTGCAGGCAGCTAAGAAAGCCAAACTCGAAAAAGATCCTGATGTCAAGAAAAATCTTGAACACGCCCGAGAACAGGTGCTCTTGAATGCTTACCTTCGCGATTGGGTTAAGAAGAACCCAGTGAAGGATGCCGACATCAAGGCAGCTTATGATGCTGAAAAGCGTGCCTATGGTGACACTGAATACGAAGTTCGTCACATCCTCGTCAAGACTGAAGATCAAGCTCAGAACATCATCAAGCGCCTCGAAAAGGGCACCGACTTTGATAAGCTCGCCAAGGAATTCAGCGAAGACCAAGGCACTAAGAACCAGGGCGGCAAACTTGGTTGGGTGGTTCCGCGTCAGTTCGTGCCTTCCTTTGGTACGTCCTTTGCCGCTTTGAAGGAAGGTTCTGTGGCTCAAGCTCCGGTTCGCACGCAGTCTGGCTTCCACGTTGTGAAGCTCGACAAGAAGCGCCCGGCGCAGCTCTTCCCTGATTACGAATCCCAGAAGCCGCAACTCATCAACGTCTTGACCAACAAGAAGGTCAGCGAACACGTTGCCGCTTTGATCAAGGATGCCAAGATCCAGTAATCGACTCGAGCGTTTACCGATCTAGCCTCTAAAGGTGTTACAAAAATCTCGCGTTGCGCGAGGTGGCTGTAGCACCTTTTTTCGTCTAGCGCATTCGTTTTTTGACGCCTAAAATAAACACTATTGACGACCTTGGAGCTTTTAAAAAATGGAAAACCTTGCCTATTACAACCCTACTCGCCTCATTTTAGGTCGCGGTGAAATTGCTCGGCTTGCCGACCATATCCCAGCGAACGCCCATGTACTCGTCACATTTGGTGGTGGCTCCGTGAAGCGTAACGGTGTCTACGATCAAGTAGCCCTTGCGCTCAAAGACATTCCACATGTCGAATTTTGGGGCATCGAAGCCAACCCTAAGGTTGAAACGCTACGTAAAGCCATTGCTTTGGGTCGTGAAAAGCAGGTGAACTTCGTCTTATCGGTGGGCGGCGGCTCAGTACTCGACGGCTCCAAACTCATTGCTTGTGCCTTGGCCGATGATCCAGCGCGAGACCCGTGGGATATCGTACTCACACGTCGCCCTGTGGGATGCATCCCTTACGCAAGCGTCATGACGCTTCCGGCAACAGGCTCCGAAATGAACGCCAACAGCGTGATTTCTTGTCTTGAAACGCAAGAAAAGTTTGCCTTCCAAGCACCAAACTTCCCGACGTTCTCCATTCTTGACCCAGATTGTTGCTATTCGTTAAGCGCCGAGCAGATTGCGGCTTCGCTCGCGGACATTACTGCGCACACCCTTGAGCAGTACATGACATGGCCAGGCCAAAGCCGTCCGATGGATCGCTGGGCAGAAGGTTTACTTTTGACGCTCAAAGACATTGCGCCACTGCTTCGTGAACCTAAGCCCGATTACGACACAATGGCTGACTATATGTTGACGGCCACCTTAGGCTTAAACGAGATGATTGCCATGGGTGTCGCTCAAGACTGGGCTACGCATGCTATTGGGCACGAAATCACGGCACTAACTGGCATTGCACACGGCGCCACGCTCGCGACCGTCTACCCTGCCCTATTACGCGTCATGATTGACGATAAAGAAGCCAAGCTCGTTCAGATGGGTGAACGTGTCTTTGGCGTCACTGAAGGCACGCCACGCGAACGTGCTCTCAAGACCATCGACGCACTTGAAGCCTTCTTTGCCTCGTTAGGTTTAGCAACGCGCCTTGAAGAAGCCAAAGTCGACGTAAATGTTGATCAAATAATCGTCGAACGCTTTAAGACGCGCCACGCTGCTGTCGGTGAACGCGGTCACGTGACCTATGTTGAAGTAGAAAAGATCTTAGCAATGGCACGACCAGCCAAGTAATTGATTCACTTCTCTTTCAATCACAATGCCCAGCTCATCCGAACTGGGCATTGTGTTTTTAGGCTTCTGTGACTTTAGGTGCTACGTTAGACACTTCATCTGTCGGTTCATCAACATCCGCCACCTTAACTCCCTCGGCATCAACTTCAAAAACGGTGGCCAAAGGAAGTGCCAACATCTGCGTTTGACTAAGCTCTCGATACCAATTAAAAAGCATTCCTTCATCACGGCGTCTTGACACTTGTCGTGGGCACACCAAATGATTAGAGGCATCCACCAACAAGGCCGAGAAAGCATCCTTTAGAGACGTGGTCATTGGGTCACACAAAAGTGCCCATTCACTTTCGTTACCCGCATGTTTACCGTTGGTGATCTCACCACAGTAGTCTTTTTCGGAGAGCTTTTCGAGAATGCGACGTGCAGCCTGAGGATAGCTATCCACTTCGTCACAGAGCACAGTCATCGAAACAGATGTTTCTCCTTTTTGACGATGCTCCCAAAGCACTTTTAGTAAAGCCACCCCTGTCAAAAAGTCATTCCCTTCTTTGTAACTATCTGAAAAGCGCCCTGAGGTCAAAAGCGGAATGGTGGCCGCAATCGCTGCGCCCCCAAAAATAATGAGCCACGAGATATAAAACCACAGCAGTAACACCGGGAAGGCCACAAAGGCACCGTAGATCGATGTCAACGTGCCCGCGGCAATGTAATGACCAAAGACTTCTCGTAAAACGAGTCCTGCCACAGCGGCAGCCGTTCCACCAATGGCAGCATGTGAGACGGGCACATGGCAATTAGGCACAAACTTATAGAGGAAGGTGTAAACCCCCACCTGCAAAAGAAGTTGAATCATGGGCATGAGCCAAGACATAGCGCCAGGATCCATCCCTTCAGAGGCTGACCTAAAAGCTTGCGTGGTCACAGTTAAAGAAAACGCAATAAAGACAGGGCCTAGCGTGACGAGCGCCCAATAAAGCAAAGCACGCTGAGCCCAAGGGCGCATACGCTTCACCATAAAAATACGATTAACCGTCACAAAAAACTTGTCAATCAAAAGAAGCGCAGTCACCGATAAAGCGGCCAAACCCACAATTCCGAGGCCCGATGCATGTTCTGTAAAGCTTCTCAAATATCCGACAATCGTTTCACTATATTGCTGAGGCAAGACCCCAGAAAAAATAAGATGCTCCAAAGACTGACGAGCATCTGCAAAACTCGGGAACAATGCAAAAGCGGCCAACGAAACGGCAATGATGGGAACCAAAGACATCAAGGTTGTCAGCGTCATTGAAGAAGCGACTTCCTGAAGTTGCGTTTCAGCCATGCGATCCACAGCAAACCGACAAATCGTTTGGACGTTATCGATCCAATGCTGGCGGCGTACACGGGTGGCTAACTGAGTCGGATCACGGCTAAGCATAAGCGGAATTAGACCAAAGAAAAACTGTAAATGATTGCAACCATTGTACCTGCAACAAGCCACAAAACGAACCAAAACGACATTTTGACACAACAAGAAGTATTCTTTCGCCAATGGTCGACAATTAAAGAACCCTTATGACACTAGCCAAATGCCCTCTTTTAGAGGAAAAATTAACCCCCACAAAGTGTCGTTCTCAAATTATTTGCCGACAATTAGCGAAAAATACTCGACAAGTAGAAAAAACTCGTGTATGATTCAGTCCATACCGCAGACTGACTCTAAGCAGTTCTGCTGTTTTCGGGCATAAGCCTGACACTGTGTTAAACAGTGCGGAGAGTCTTTCGACAGTAAGGCGTTTGAAGACTCCCTTGGGGGAAAGGGTGGCCGGTTTTTCGACGAAAGCCGGCCCTCTTTATATCTGCCTCCGCCATGCGTCCTTGTCACTAGAAGTTGTGCCAAGGACTTTTTTGTGCCCAAAAGAAACGGCCGAAAGCTTGGAATCTGATCCGCACCGTCGGCCGTCATACGCCTCAAAGAGGCCATTCAAATTTTCTATTGCGTCTAAAGGCTGACTTTATGCCTCAGGTTCCTGGACACCAGGCGCCGTCAAAGCGCGACGCGCAGCCATCATATAGACATACATCGAGTAGATCGTGAGCACAGCGGCCACGACAATCAAGATGTGACCCAACATCGCGACGCTCACTTCACCCGTAAAGATCGACGTATCGACCATCACAGGATCCCACCAGAGCAACATCGGGATCGCAACCATCTGGGCAATGGTCTTGATCTTGCCAAACCAATTCACCTTGACAGCCCCCGAAGCCCCTACCTTGGCCATCCATTCACGCAAGGCAGAGACGGTGATTTCACGACCAATGATGATCATGGCAGCGAGCATGTCGCAACGATCCAAACCCACCAATGCCACGAGCGCGGCGCTCACGAGGAGCTTATCGGCCACTGGATCCAAGAAAGCCCCCATGGGCGTCGCCCACCCTTGATAGCGACGTGCCAGGTAGCCATCTAACGCATCGGTCGCAGCCGCAATAATGAAGGTCACGGTAGCAAGCATGTTCTTGCACGTCATACTCATCCAGCTTTCGGGCAAATAAAAAATCCCGATCACCAGTGGAATCATCGCGATGCGCATCCAGGTAAGGAGCATCGGCACATTGAGTTTAAAAGGGGGCTTGAGTTTAGCCATGTTTTTTCCTGTTCTTTAATGGCTCCCATGGAGCTGTGCGTAAATTTTAGCCGCGAGCGAGGCAGAAATGCCTTCAACTTTAGCAATATCTTCAGCCGATGCATTAGAAATTTGCTTAAATCCACCGAAGTGACTAAGCAATTTGGCTCGGCGTTTGGGGCCAATCCCCTCTAAATCTTCGAGTCGACTCGTTTGACGGGACTTAGCTCGCTTGGCGCGCATCCCAGTAATCGCAAATCGGTGCGCTTCGTCACGAATTTCTGCTATGAGCATCAAGGCTTGACTCATCGTCCCTAAGACCAACGGTTCGCGACGCTCACCATCGATCATCGGAAAGATCAGGGTCTCTAAACCCGTTTTTCGACCTTCGCCTTTGGCCACACCGACAATCACTGAAAGATCAAGCCCCAATTCTTCAAAGACCTGACGCGCCATTTCAACTTGACCCTTACCCCCGTCAACGAGCACCACATTAGGAAGCTTGGCTTCCCCACGGGTGACCGGTCGATAGCGACGTTCAAGCACCTGACGCATCGCCGCATAGTCGTCCCCTGGTTCAACGCCTGTAATATTGAATCGACGGTATAGCGACGACTGCATACGACCTTCAGCAAAGACGACACACGACGCTTGCGTGGCTTCGCCAGACGTGTGCGAAATGTCAAAGCACTCCACACGGAAGTTGAGCGGATCGCCGTCGTCAGGCATGAATTCAAGGATGCTGATCAATTCTTTGAGGCGAGCCATTTGGCTCCCTTCTTCTTGCAAATGGCGTGCGAGCGCAATTTCAGCGCCTTTGACGCACATCTCCAACCAACGTCGACGTGTTTCACGGGGTTCAGTGACCACCGTCACACGACGCCCTGCCATCGCAGAGAGCGCATCCGTCACGGTTGCGACAGCTTCATCACGGTCTTCTGGCGCCATCGCATTGCCGTCCAAAATCAAGACATTCGGAATCGGCATCCCGTCGGCATAGTGTTGGCGTACAAAGGCCACCATGATGTCGGTTTTTGATGGCATCAATGCTTCGCTACGGACACCTAACTTCGGAAAACACGGACGATCCCCTAAGTGTCGACCGCCTCGCACCATGGCGAGATTGACACAAGCAATCGCCCCGTGCACCTCAACCGCCACAATGTCGGCATCCGTATCGCCCCCGGTAGTTTCGATGGCTTGTTGGTGTTGCACGGTCGTGAGCGCTGCAATGCGGTCGCGATAAAACGCTGCTTTTTCAAAAGCCCAAGCTTCAGAGGCTTCCCACATCCGCTTTTCGTAGTCCGAGACAATGTCACGGGTACGCCCTTCTAAAAAGGCCGCAGCGCGCTCAATATCCTTGGCGTAATCTTCTTCAGTGATGGCACCCACACAAGGGGCTGAGCATCGGCCGATCTGACCCAAAAGACAAGCGCGTTCACGATTAGCAAAGACAGAGTTTTCGCACGTTCTAAGACCAAAGACCTTTTGCATGATCTGAATGGCCTCACGCACGGCCGTCCCATTGGGGTACGGACCAAAAAAACGCGACTTTCGATCAACGCCGCCACGATAGTATGAAAGCCTTGGGAATTTTTCAGGCCCCAAACGTACATACGGATAACTCTTATCGTCTCGAAAGAGAATGTTGTACTTAGGGTTAAGCGTCTTGATGAGGTTATTTTCGAGTAACAAGGCTTCAGCTTCAGATCGCGTCACGGTCGTTTCAAGTCGTGCAATCTGACTCACCATAATGGCAATACGAGGCGAGAGGCCATGCTTTTGAAAGTAGGAAGAAACGCGTTTTTTAAGGTCGCGCGCTTTCCCCACATAAAGGCACTGGCCTTCGGCGTCAAAATAGCGGTAGCACCCCGGTAGATTGGGTAAAGTCTTTAACTCTTTAGACGGGTCAAAAGGGACTCGCTCTTCAGAACCCTCCGTGAGCGTGAGAACGTCTTCGTTTTCTTCGTTGGTCATAGGTTACTCGCAAATCAGCGTTCGCAGATTGTAACTCGACAAGACGCGGTAGAATGCCGCTTCCATCCACAGATTTCAAAGCTATGTCTCAAATCAACCTTGCGCCCAAAGGGGCGGTGATCTTTTGTCGAGTGATTGATAATTTTGGCGACGCAGGTGTCACCTGGCGTCTTGCTAAACGTCTTCGTGACCTGGCCTTTCCTGTAACGCTCGTCATTGATGACTTTAAAACGCTAGGCGCCCTCGTCCATGATTTAGATACCACAAAGACCTGCGCAGACGTGCGAGGCATTCGTATCGTAAATTGGGATACCTTTGAATCCGAGGTCAATCAAGGTAACCTCGAGACCATTGGCGGCACCTGGCCTAATCTCGTTTTAGAAACCTTTGGTTGCCGACTCCCTGACGCCGTCGAAAAAGGCTTATGCGACGGGTTTGAGCGTCTCTATATGAATCTTGATTACCTCTCAGCCGAAGAATGGGTAGAAGGCTCACACAAAATTTGGGGACTACACCCCTCGCTACCCATCAAAAAGCTTTGGTACTTCCCGGGCTTTACCGACAAGACGGGTGGTGTCTTGATTGAGGATGGCCTAGACGAAGCCCGTCAGCAATTTGATCGCACAACGTGGCTCACGCAATATGGCGCCAAGCTTGACCGAAAGACGCTCTTTTTCTTTGCGTATCCTGTGAATGCAATCGATCAGCTCGCCGCCGGCTTACGTAGGCTTGATGAACCGATCAATCTACTCTTGGCGCCGGGTGCCGCAAGCGACCTTTTAGCCCAAGCCCTAGAAGGCGCCCAACACATTCTTCTGGTTCGACTACCCTTTGTGCCGCAAGAATCATTTGACGACATTCTGCGTGCCTCGGACGCGGTCATTATTCGTGGTGAAGATAGCTTTGTTCGTGCGCAGCTCGCAGGCACCCCGCTTTTGTGGGCGATTTACCCTACCGAAGATAAAGCCCACGAAATCAAGTTGGATGCTTGGCTACAACGCTTTGAAACGACTTTTGACTCTACGCACGCTGAGCAACGCGATGCATTTGACCTCACCGCGCGTCATTGGGTCACAGGTCACCTGACGCCCGACGACTTCTTGGCCTGGTGGCAAGCTCTCCCAGTGCAACGTCAAGCAGCCGAACGTTGGCGCGAGCAATTACTTCGTCGAGGCGATCTCGCTCGCCACATCGTCGATGAAATCTCGCTTCAGAGCGCGTAGTTTTGGTTGATTTAAAGTGGCGAATCCGCCATTTAAAGCCCAGTAAACCTACAACTCAATAAAAAGCATTCATGACGATTAAAAATTTGTTAGAATGTTGGGCTACTGATTTTTGCTTCTTGCGCCCTCTTGCAAATGGGCGCGAGAAAGAATTCTCGCAACACTGCAATTAGGGAATAGATAAATGAAAACCGCTCAGGAACTTCGCCTCGGCAACGTCTTCATGGTCGGCAAGGACCCCATGGTCGTCGTTAAGTCCGAATACTCGAAGGGTGGCCGTGGTGCCTCCACGGTCAAGATGAAGATGAAGAACCTTCTCACGAACGCCATGACGGAAACCGTTTTCCGTGCTGACGACAAGTTTGAAGACCTCATCCTCGAACGCAAGGAAGTAACGTACTCCTACTTCGCTGATCCGCACTATGTCTGGATGGACGAAGAATACAACCAGTACGAAGTTGAAGCTGACGTCATGGTTGAAGCGCTCAAGTACCTCGAAGACGGCATGGCTGCTGAAGCTGTGTTCTACGAAGGCCGCGCTATCTCCATCGAACTCCCGACGATCCTCGTTCGCGAAGTCACCTACACGGAACCGGCTGTCAAGGGCGACACCTCTGGTAAGGTCATGAAGCCTGCCAAGATCGGCACGGGCTACGAACTCTCCGTTCCGGCCTTCGTTGAAACCGGCGACAAGATTGAAATCGACACCCGTACGGGCGAATACCGTAACCGCGTGAAGTAATTCACGACGAATGTCGATTCACAAAGAACCCGATGTCCAATTTTGGCGTCGGGTTTTTTGTTATCACTAGAAATTGCGGTAAACTTTTTTAATCGTTGGTCCCACTCTTGATTTTGCGCATCATGGATATTCAGAAAGACAACCAAATGTACATGCAGATCGCCTTACTTACGTCGCAGCGTAGCTACGCCAAGCGACTCAAGGTCGGTTGTGTCATTGTCAAAAACCATTCCATCATTTCGTTTGGTTGGAACGGGATGCCAACGGGTTATGACAATTGTTGCGAGATGGAAGTCAACGGCCAGTTGGTCACGCGTCCTGAAGTTCAGCATGCCGAACTCAATGCCATTGCCAAACTCGCCGAAAACGGCTATTCGAGCAAAGGCGCGGCCATCTTTATTACGCACAGCCCATGTATTCACTGCGCCCTTTTGATTCAGAAATGTGGGATCACAGAGGTGTACTATCACACACTCTATCGTAGTTCTGAAGGACTTGAGTTCCTGAAGCGCGCCGGCATTCGCGTGACGCAATTAACGGACATCGATTTCCCAACCACAGTGACGCCTGACCAGTGCGACGATCCGCAATGTGACGGTCATTGCTGTTAAGCGTTAGGACACGATTTCGAAAAACGGGTTGGTATAGAGTGAAACCAACCCGTTTTGTGTTTTATCGAACGTTTAACTAGAACTCGAAGTACGCTGCCACCGCCAACATCGCAAAGACCGCAGCCGCAATGCGACGCATCCAAGTCATCGAGAGATGTTCGGCAAGACGGTTACCCACATAGACAGCTGGTGCATCGGCAATCATCATGCCCAAGGTAGTACCGGCAATGACCCACAAATAGTCACTCGAAAATTTAGCCGCCATCGCAACTGTAGCAATCTGAGTCTTATCACCCATTTCAGCCAAGAAAAATAAGATCACTGTGGTACCAAATACACCAAAGCGTTGGAACTTCGTTGACGTCCCTTCATCGTCATCGAGCTTATCGGGAATCAGCATCCACACGGCCATCGCAGCAAACGATACGATCAATACCCAGCGTAAAACGTCGTCGCTAATCAAGTACGCCAACGTCGCGCCAACACCGCCTGCTAACCCATGGTTCAAAATGGTGGCAACAAAGATACCCCAAATTATCGGAACCGATCGACGAAAACGAGCAGCCAAACAAATGGCCATCAACATAGTCTTGTCGCCAATTTCAGAAGCGGCAACAACGCCCGTTGACAAAAAGAGGGTCTGAAGAGATTCGAGCATGAACAGGGATAAGAACGACGAGACGAGCAGTGACCAAAAAACCAACGGACAGCCTGCTCCCTGCTCGATCGTCGTCCGACACTTTAGTGCCTTTAACTGCCAATCTCAGAGCATCTGTCCGCAGGTCTTGCTAAGGTCTGTCTTAAAGTAAGCAAACCCTTTCGTGCCATGAAATGCAATTATTTCAAGTATGTTGACACGAAATTGACGCTCATTGCGAGCACCAAAGGCTACTCCCCTGAGGAATAGGAGACGCATTTTATCAGGTTTACGATGATTTCGCTTTGGTTTTTAGAGGCACTCTGAATCCGTTCTTGTTTTTGGGCGTAAGATGTCATCACATCGTTTCACCTTAAACGCACCTTCATCATGATCCTTGAGGCCTTTTTACTATCGCTCAACTGCGTGATCATCCTGTTGATCTTAGGTGGTGCAGGCTACCTGACGGCCGCCAAAGGGTGGTATGACGCAGGCTCTCGAGCCTTAATGGCGCGTTTAGTCACCTTCTTGTCTCTACCTGCCTATCTCTTTTCGAGCGTCATGCAAACCCTCACGCATGACGAACTCTTGACGCTCGCGGGCGCGATGGTGACGCCTTTCTTATCGATTTGGACGTGCTTTTTTATTAGCCGCTTGATTGCACGGTTTTGGCATATTGACACGGTGCATTCGGGCATCTTTTCGAGTGCGTTTACGGCCACGAATAATATGTTTATTGGGGTTCCAGTCTCATTGGCGCTCTTTGGTGAAGAAGCCATGGTGCCAACGCTCCTGTACTTTTTTGCCAATACGACCTTCTTTTGGACAGTGGGCAATTACTTGGAAGCCGTTGACGGATTGCACGCCGCCAAGAAGCAACCTCCCAAGATCTTATCATTGGGCACCTTGCGCCGCGTCTTTGCGCCACCCTTGATTGGCTTTTTGACTGCCATCGTCTTTATTCTGATCGACTTTGAACCGCCTTCAGCCATCATGGATGCCGCACGCTATATGGGTGGCATCACCACACCGTTGGCGCTCGTCTTTGTGGGTTGCATGCTTTGGCACATTGGCATTCGCAACATCCGCGTCACAAAGGACATGTTGTGGGTGTATTTGGGACGCTTTGTGATTTGTCCCGTCGTTTGCTTGGCGCTCACTTACCTATTGCCAATCCCACCGCTTTTTGCCAAGGTCTATGTGATTCAAGCGGCGCTCCCTTGCATTACGCAGATTGCTGTATTAGCGGAATACCATCATGCGGACGTTGAATTTGCCACGACAGCGGTCGCTTCGACCACGCTTTTTTCGTTAGTCATTTTGCCCATTTGGATGATTTTAGTGACCGTGCTCATCCAATAAGTGAAGAGCCACCCGCTTATTCTTCCATCTGACGCTTCAATAACGCTTCAAAATCTTCTTTGCGAGCGATCACATCCGCGATATCTTGATCGATCGTGGTCAAATCTGCCGTCAGTTCATTGATGTCGGTTTCGTCACCTTCGATCTCTTCTAAAAACTCAATCTCGCCTTCGATGTTATTGCGGCGTAATGCCAAGGCTTCAATCGTGCGTTCAAAGTCTTCAGCTGTGAGCGCCTCTAATGGAGCATCAAGCACACGGATCCCGCGCACCGACGGCATCGCTTCAGGATCCATCGGATCGGCTGGCGACATGAAGGGTTCCCCTTCATTAGGTCCAAAGCCGGGCGGCAGAGCAGCTCGAATTGTGTCATAAGGATTCGAAAATTGAAGGCCTTCTGGGGACGGCACGGGCTTCGTCAAAGGTGCGATCCCAGGCGCTTCAGGTTTGAGCTCAAAAGCCGAATCGAGCAAAGCCGACGAATCAGACTTCGTTTGAACCGGTTCAGAAGAGGCATCAGGCGTGGTTGGCTCTACCGATAAAGGTTTCGGTGACCACGTCATGGTCATATCAATCTCACCCAAAACGAGCGGTCCAGAATCAGCAGACAAGCGAAGGGTTTCACCTGTTGCTTCGTTTTTTAATAAAACCGTACCTTCGGGCAAAATGACAGTAAAGCGAGCCATAACGTTTGAATCTTGAAAAGGAGCCGTGAGTCTCATTAGACTCAAGACGCACGGGTGAATCGATCTGAGCGCTATAAGATACCATTAAGTCGAGCGGCTTACCATTACAAGTAATAAGACTCCTGTGTGAACTGCACAGGCAACGAACAAAGGATTTTCGAGAATGTACACGTTTTTTTCCTTGGTTTTCGGCGTGATCTGGGCCGTCGCCTCTTTCCTCCTTCTCTTCAAGGTTTGGGATGTATTGGGTCCCATCGTGTTGAATCTCTCGAAGAATCACTTGGTTCAGTCTGCGATCATGATTCTTACTTATCTCCTGATCTTTGGTATCCCCGCTTGGTGTTGGGTCAAGCTCTTTGGTTAATCAACACAACCAAACATAGGAACAAAATAATGCCCGCTGTCAGGCCGTGACGCGGGCATTTTTGTTTGTCCTAAAAGGACTTAACCCTTGACGC
>Juniper_p2__coassemble_960_pt1 | contig 44808 bp, 43 predicted proteins | sample Juniper_p2__metabat2_high_PE_019 | metagenome-assembled genome bin Juniper_p2
CTCAGCAGTGCCCGGATGGCGAAATTGGTAGACGCACCAGCTTCAGGTGCTGGCGCCTTCACGGGCGTGGAGGTTCGAGTCCTCTTCCGGGCACCACTGACCTAATTCTAGAAGGTCTGCGAAAAATCGCAGGCCTTTTTTGTTATTCGCTATCCGTGCTATTCTGACGGCAATACGACATTAAGAGAGTTGTTATGCCGACTTCTACCCCTTCGCTCACTGCCTTCCCGTACTGGATCGAACGACGTCCTGACGGCTATCGCGCACATTTCCCTAATTATCCTGAGTTTGAACCGCTAGCGCCCACTATTCAAGCGCTCGTCGAAAACCTGCAAGCTGGCTTTTTGCCGATTCTTGAAGCCAGGCTCAAAAATGACAACTTACCTGAGCCCCTTGCACCCTGTGCTGGTGAAAACATCTTGCAACTCACCCCTACCTACGCTACGAAGCTTCATCTCATATTAGCCATCAAGGCCCAACGCTTTTCAACGGGCGAACTCTGTAAACGCATTGGCTGCCTCCCCCAAGAAGCGACACGTATTATGAAGCTCACACACCCCACCAAAATCGATACGCTCGCGTCAGCGATCTCGGTTCTTGGCGGCAAAATCGAATGTCAAATTGACTTCAAGTAGCTAAAAAGGCACGTCCCAAAGAAGAACATGCCTTTCATTTTTTGCTGTGATTCGTTTTATGCGCCCGTCTTTACACGAACGGGCAATTCGCCCATGTCGCACTTACGAAGATTGATTTCAAGCTGATTAAAGGGCACTTCAATGCCTTCTTCTTTGAATCGCTTGAGAATCGCGATCGCGATTTCGGTCTTAATACCTGCCGTACCGTTGACTGGGTCTTTGACCCAGAAGCCAAGACGCAAGTTAATCCCTGAATCCGCAAAAGTATCCAAATAAGCCCAACCACGTCGTTCGGTATCAATACGAGGACGAGGACGCATCCCTTCTTCAAGCATGATGGCGAGCGCTCGTTCAACATCAGCATCATATGCGACAGAAATGTCTACATACTGTACTGACGCGTGCTCACTATAAGAGTGATTAAGCACAGAACTCGTCACAAAGCTTTCGTTTGGCACAATGCTCTCAACACCATCAGCATTACGAACCACCGTAAAGCGCGTATTAATTTCAGTCACGCGACCACGGAAGCCTGCAACGGTCACCAAGTCACCAATTTTGATCGACTTATCGAGCAAAATAATGAAGCCCGAGATGTAGTTTGAAGCAATCTTTTGTAAACCAAAGCCGAGCCCCACACCTAAGGCACCACCGAAGACCGAAAGGATCGTGAGGTCAATCCCCACCGTACCCAAGGCGATGATGACTGCCAACACCATGAAGGTCACCGTGATGACACGCTTTAGGACCACCTTGATGTTGTCGGAGAGCGTATCCAAGCCATCAATCAACTGATTGATCATCGAAGCGAGCCAGTTCGCAATGCCTAGCGTAAGGAGTACCGAAACGATGGCCACAAAGAGCATCCAAACCGTCATGCTCCCACCCCCGATGGGGATCACGGTCGAATCGAGATACGAAATGACATCAGTGAGAATGCCAAAGAATTGAAGGACTGCCAACACCCAGAACGTGATCGTCACCACACGACGCACACCAGGCGTCAGGACTCGTAACCCCATCCCACCATGCAAGAAAGCCATCAAAAGTGAGAGCAACGCATAGGCATAAAAGATGTTATAGGCCACACGTGCAATCACCATCGACTGTGCCGAATAATCGGTCGTCTTAACGATGACATAAACAACCAACGCAAGGATGGAGCCAGCCAACAAACTAAACGACACGTTATGTGTAAAACCCACCACAAAGCGACGCCCATAAGCAGCCATCCCTTTTGCGCCAAGCTCAGGTGTCCACTTATCGACCAAGCGATTGACGCGGCGTGAAAGCCAAAAACCAAGTCCGGCACTCACCAACACAGCGATCAACTGCAAAATGACATTCTCCCAAGAGAGATGATGCAGCAGTTGTTGAATGACGTCAGTGAAACGGTCAGCCGTCGCCGAAATCACCTCAGCTGCGTTGTCAGTGAGTTTCGAGACATCAAGTCCTCCGGGGACCAATTCAGGATTCTCTGGCGTTGGCATGATTACCTCAAAACAAAAGTGATTAAAAAAGCCGCCCCCGTGATCGGATGGCGGCTTGATGCAATCAGTATAGCCTGACTTTGCCTGCGATGATGGTTATTCGGTCTTCATCTTCGCTTCGACTCTCTCAATGAGCTTCTCGGGGCCCATATCGTCATAGCACTCAAACGGCTGATGAATCCAAGGATTGTCTTCAAGATATTCAACGTGCCAGTCTGGTACGAGCACCGAGTGCGCCTTGTACCAAAGCACGGCCACGCGGATTTCGGTGATGCCAGGATAACGCTGCTTCAAGTGAGCGATGACTTCACGAATCGTCTTACCAGAGTCAACCATGTCGTCAACCAACAGCACGCGACCCTTCAATTCAGAAACGCCAGTAATGCAATCGGCAATATCTAAATCGCTCTGAACCGTCCCCTTGGCTTCACGATAGGAGCTCGTCGCTAACACAGCGAGCGGCATATCGTACACGCGGCTAAAGAAGTCGCCCGGGCGCATACCGCCACGCGAAAGACACAAAATGCTGTCAAACTGCCAGCCGCTCTTGGCGACGGTGTAAACCAGCTTTTCATTAAGGTCGATGTACTCTTCCCAGGTGTAAGAAATGTCCGACATGAGTGTTTCTCTGAACAGTGACAAATAAAAGGGAAATCGTGCAAGAATGCACGGATTTAAAGTAAAGACAGGATTTTAGACGAAAACCCCGTGAATCACAATGATTGAGCGCAAGAGAAGGATAAAAAATAAGCGGCCGATTGCAAAACATGCACCGACCGCTTTTTATTTACCGTTTAGGCTAGGCTAACGCTAGATTAGTCAGCAAACGGATTCGTGTGAAGAATCGTCTGAGCGCGATCCGGCCCCGTCGAAACAAGGGCAATCGGGGCACCAGCCACTTCAGCCAAGCGCGTCAGGTACTGACGAGCGGATTCAGGGAGTTCATCCCAGTTGGTCACACCGAAAGTGCTTTCCTTCCAACCCGGGAATTCTTCGTAAACGACTTCGCATTCAGCCACAGCATCAGCACCAGCTGGCATGATGTCAACGAGCTGACCACGATACTTATAGCCCACGCCAAGCTTCACGGTTTCCATGCCATCGAGCACGTCGAGCTTCATGATGGCAAGACCCGTCAAGCCGTTAATCTGAACGGCGCGACGAAGCGCAGCACCGTCGAACCAACCGCAACGACGCGGACGGCCCGTCACAGCACCAAATTCGTTACCCTTTTCACGAAGCATCTGACCAACGTCGTCAAAAAGTTCCGTCGGGAAGGGACCTTCACCCACGCGGGTGCAGTAGGCCTTCGTGATGCCGAGCACATAATTCAACTTATCTGGACCCACGCCAGCACCCGCACAAGCAGCACCTGCCACCGTGTTGGAGCTCGTCACAAACGGATAGGTACCGTGGTCGATATCGAGCATGGAACCCTGAGCGCCTTCAAAGAGGAACTGCTTACCAGCGGCCATTTCCTGATGGAGTTCAGCAGAGACGTCGCAGACCATCGGACGGAGACGTTCGGCATAGCCGAGCACCTGAGCGATCACTTCTTCAGGATCCAAAGGCTTGGCACCGAGATAATTTTCGAGAATGAAGTTGTGATACTTCAAAACGGAACGAACCTGTTCAGCAAAGCGTTCCGGTTCAAAGAGATCAGCCACACGCACCGTACGACGAGCGATCTTGTCTTCGTAGGCGGGGCCAATACCACGGCCAGTTGTACCAATCTTCTTGTCGCCAGCGGCGGCTTCGCGAGCATGGTCGAGCGCGACGTGGTACGGCATGATCAAAGCGGCATTTGCAGAGATGCGCAGGCGCTTTTCGACGTTGGGAACGCCGATGGCATTGAGTTCGTCGACTTCACGGAAGAAGGCTTCAGGAGAAAGCACAACGCCGTTACCGAGGTAGCAGACGGAGGTGGCATGCATGATGCCAGACGGGATCAGACGAAGAATCGTCTTCTTGCCGTTGATCACCAACGTGTGACCGGCATTGTGACCACCATTAAAGCGGACAACGCCAGCGACCTGTTCGGTCAGCCAGTCAACGATCTTTCCCTTGCCTTCGTCGCCCCACTGAGCGCCGACAACAACTACATTCTTGGCCATGAGTTTACCCTTAACTTTAGGAATAACGGTAGCTAAAGCCACCGATCAAGCGACCCGTCCGCAGCCTGCGCACGAGTGAGTTAAACGATTGGAGAGACCAGCATCGGTGACAAAGAAAGAACGTCTTCGTCAAGGTTCTTTTGAAGCATGATCGACATGCCGAAAGCCGACTATATCTACTAGACACAATCGGCACCACCGGGGGGCTTCATCCATACGATCCCTAAGTTTAGCAAACTGCGGCCCACTATCCTTTAATTCATCCCCTAAAAACCACGATTTTTCTTTGGCAAAGAATAAAAAAGATCGCGCAGAATCTCTTCCACGCGATCTTTATTGAGCTTTAAGTGCTTAACTTGCCACCATCCAAACAATCACCATGCCAAGAACCACCATGATGGTGCCTGTAATGCGTAATTGCTGATCAGGTGATTGAGAAAGTCGGCTCACGGCCTTTTTCCAAGCACCCGGTGCAATCATCGGCAAAAAACCTTCGATCGTTAACACCCAACCGAGCGCTAATATCAAGACATCTAATTTGCTCATTGACGATCTTCCGACTTGAAGTAACGGAAGAAATCTGCCGATGGATCCACAACCATCACGTCGCTCTTATCGGAAAAGCTCTGACGATAGGCTTCAAGACTACGATAAAAACGAGCAAATTCTGGATCTCGACCAAAAGCCTTGGCATAGATGTCAGCGGCTTGAGCGTCGCCTTCACCCTTGATGCGCTGGGCATCACGATAGGCCTGAGCCAAGATCACTTCGCTTTCGCGATCGGCGGCAGCGCGAATACGTTCAGCTTGAGCGGCACCCTTAGAACGTTCTTCACTCGCCACACGCTTACGTTCAGCTTCCATACGGCGATAGACAGATTCCGAAATTTCAGGAGTAAAGTCAACGCGCTTCATACGCACGTCCACAATACCGATACCCACGTCACGCACGCGCTCCTGCAAAAGCTGGGCAATTTCGACCATAGCCTTTTCACGTTCAGAACTCGTGATCTGGTTGACGGTACGCTTATTAACCACCACGTTCAAGACGTCACGCAACAAAGCACTCACGCGGTTGGCAGCAGCAGGTTCGCTACCCTGGAAAGATACCCAGTAAAGACGCGGATCTTCAATACGCCACTTCACAAAGGTATCAATCAAGAGGTTCTTCTTTTCACTCGTCTGAACGAGGTCAGCGCCAGCGCCGTCCAAATTCAAAATGCGCTTATCAAGATAAACGACATTCTGTAATGGGGGCGGAAGCTTCACGTGAATCCCAGGTTCAGAAATCACCGTCTTCAATTCACCCAGCGCGAAGACCAACGCATATTCACGTTCATTCACCGTGTAGACGCACATACGCATCAAACCGGCAACGACGAGAGCGGCAATCAAAAGATTAGAAAGTTTCTTCATGTCAACTCCTCATCGGCGATCGCGCATTAAGCGCTGATAGTCGATCGTGCTCGGTGCGGGCGTCGTCTTCGAAGCCGCATCGGCAGCCGCTGGGGCCGTCGTCACGGGTTCATTAGCCAAAGCGGCGTCCTTCTGAGCCTGCGTGAGAGCATCATTCTTCGTGTGGTTCACGATCTTATCAAGCGGCAGATACAAGAGATTGTTGCCACCCTTGGCGTCGACATAAACCTTGGTCACGTTTTGCATGACGTCACGCACCGTATCGACATAAAGACGATCACGCGTTACTTCAGGGGCCTTGCTGTACTGAGCCTGCATGGCCGAGAAGCGATCAGCATCACCTCGCGCCGTTTCAACAATACGGGCCTGATAACCCAATGCTTCTTCCTTCAAGCGAGCGGCCGTACCTTCAGCCTTCGGAATAACGGCATTGCGATAGGCTTCACCGAGGTTAATCGAACGTTCACGGTCCTGCCCCGCCTTCACGGCATCGTTAAAGGCAGCCTGCACCTGCTGAGGCGGCTGAGCATTCTGAATTGCCACGCTCATCACTTCAATACCGGACTGATAGCGATCCAACATGGACTGCATGGACTTCTTCACAGCATCAGCAATTTCGGCTTTACTTTCAAAGAGCACGCTGTCCATGGTCTTACGACCGACCACTTCACGCATGGCCGATTCTGCAGCCTGCGTCACCGTCAAGTTCGGTTGACGAATACGGAAGACATAGTCACGCGCCCCTTCGCCCGGCTTAATGCGGTACTGCACCGTAAACTGAACGTCCACAATGTTTTCGTCGTCGGTGAGCATCAAGGCTTCACGCAAACGATCAGAGCGACCCGCAAAACCAATTTCGGCCGTACGCACGCTACTGACATCCACAATCTGCACATCTTGAATCGGCATTGGCAAGTGCCAACGGAAGCCCGGTGCCGTCGTTTCGGTATAGCGACCAAACGTCGTCACGATCCCGCTCTGACCTTCAGGCACGATATAAAAGCCCGTCGCACCCCAACCAATGGCAGCCAAGGCCAACATGACCGAGAAGCCAATGCCAGCGCCCTTACCCTTATTACCTTTAGGCGGACGAGGAATACCACTCATGCCACCTAAGCCACCAAAAAGACCACGGCCCCCCGTTGCTCGACGCTCACGACGCGGCGCTTCTTCTTCACGCCAATCATCATTGTCATAGCGGTGTGCCTGCGGACGAGCAGGTTCGTCATCTTCACGAGTAAAGTCGTCACGGCTCTTTAAATCATCAAAAGAATGCGACTTCTTATTTTTGTCTTGACGCATCTTGTCTGCCTTGTCGACAGCGCCCTGGAACATATCCGTGAATTCTTTCCAGAGGCGATCAATATCGTCAGCGCCGTCATCACGACGACGGTTCTTGTCCTCGCGGCGATCGTCGCGATCATCGCGGTCATCTCGGTGGTCACGACGATCTTCATCATCGGGACGACGAGGTGGCTCTTCTTCGGCAGGACGTTCGTCCTTGCGCGGTTCCTCATCAGAGGAACGGCCCCAGCGGGGGTCATTGAGCGACATAAGCGAAGCTCCCATTAGCGTTAGTGTTGAATATCATCGTCACCGATGGCGAGAGAGGCTCTCACAGCCCTTCACGGCGAGGACGATTCTTCTCAAATTGAACCTATCATTTTAATAAATTTTCTTAGGTTTTCCCGTATCAAATGCGAGTCATTTACACGATTCTTCTCGTTTTTCCGCCTACTACGAGATCGACGTCAGGAAAAACGATAGGGAAAAGACTAGACCGACCTCGTCTAAAATGTTTCAAGGTATTGCACATTGACCCGACCCATGAGAGCCCATAGGCAAGGATCACCTTGTCCCAAGGTTTAACAACAATCCAATGTGCCTTAAATCATGCTTTTTAAATTGACCCCTTTTAAAAAGGAATCGACATGACCTCAGCTCAGACCTCCGGCGAAGAAAAGGTTGGCATTGGTGCCTATATTTCTTTAGCTTTCGCCATCGTCTTCTTCTCAGGTGTATTAGCTAGCTCACAGTGGTGGGGCATTTTCGACTTTACAACCGTCAACGGCGGCTTCGGTAAGGTCGTTGTCAGCGTCACAGATGCTGGCGACACGATCAAAACAGCCATGGGCAATTTCCGTGGCAAGGGTGGCTCAGGTGCCATCGACGGCTTCATGTTTGCTTTAAGCCTCGTACCGACCATTATGTTCGCCCTCGCCATGATCACGGTCTTTGAATACTACGGTGCTTTGAAGGCCGCCCGTAAGTTGCTGACCCCGATTCTTCGTCCGGTCATCGGCATCCCGGGTACCGCTGCGCTCGCTTTGATCGCTTCTCTTCAGTCGACCGACGGTGGTGCTGCCCTGACTCGCCAGTTGAAGGACGCTGGTGAATTGAGCGAAACCGAAGTCAATACCTTTGCCGCCTTCCAGATGACAGCTGACGCTGGCATTACGAACTTCTTTAGTTCTGGCGCCGTGCTCTTTACGTTGCTTGCCGCTGATGGCCAGCCTGCTGTGCCCGTGACCTTGGGTCTTTGCCTTGGCGTGATCCTTCTCGGTAAGGTTTTCGCTGCCAACTTGATGCGCCTCTTCCAGATTCGTCGCGCGCTTAAGGCCAACTAATCCACACGCACTTGAATCGTTAAAGAACACAAAAGCAAAGGAATTCAAAATGTCCGGACACAATAATCCTAATCCGATGGTCACCGACGTCTTCGTCAAGGGTGCCGTTCAGGGCTGGAACATCGCTGTTACCTCCACCATTCCTAACGTGTTGATGGCCTTCGTGATCATCAAAGTGCTTCAGCACTCTGGTTTGCTCGAATTGATCGGCCAAGTCTTTGGCCCCGTCATGGCCATCTTCGGTCTTCCTGGCGAAGCAGCCACCGTGTTGCTTGGTGGCTGGATGTCCATGGGTGGTGGCGTTGGCGTTGCCGTCGCCCTCTTTGGCCAGGGCGTCCTTAATGGTGAACACGTCGCCATTCTCGCGCCATCCATCTTCTTGATGGGCTCTCAGGTTCAGTACATGGGTCGCTGTCTTGGTGTGATCGGCATCAAGGGTAAGGACCTTCTCACCATCATGGCTGTGCCTATCATCACGGCTTTCGTTTCGCTCTTTGTGATGAAGCTCATTGTGCTTGCTAGCTAACGCTTAAAGCCACATTTATCACTTCTGAGGCGCTTGACTCGACATCGGGTTAAGCGCCTTTTCTTTGGTTTTTCCATGAGCCCAGTCTATGAGATCTACCTTATTTTGAGAACAAACGCCCTATGCTATGCTGATTGAATACGCATCCCTTTCTAAGGAGTCCCGTCCGTGAAGAACATTCTTGTGATTGGCGCAGCTGGCCAAATTGGTAGCGAACTTGTCCCTGAACTACGTGCCCGTGGCTATATGACCGTTGCCGCAGGTAGTGGTCGCACACCGTTACCCGAGCACCTCACAGACGGGCCGACGGCGACCGTCAACCTACTTGACCATGATGCTTTGGATGCTGTGATCAAGCACTTCAACATCGATACTGTCTTCAATCTAGCGGCCATCTTGTCTGCTGTCGGTGAATCCAAACCCATGGCCGCTTGGAATTTAGGGGTTAATGGCGTCATTGGCTTATTAGAACTCGCGCGAGACCGTAAGCTCTCGGTCTTTACGCCAAGCTCAATCGGTGTCTTTGGCCCAGAAACGCCGCATGACCTCACGCCGCAAGACACGGTCTGCCGGCCTCGTACGATGTATGGGATTACCAAGGTAGCTGGCGAATTGCTCTCAGACTACTACCGTGCCAAATATGGGGTCGATGCCCGTAGTGTTCGTTATCCTGGTCTCATCTCTTACGTCACGCCTCCGGGCGGCGGTTCCACCGACTATGCGGTCGACATCTATTGGAAAGCAATTGAGAAGGGCGTCTATCGCTGCCCCCTCAAGGCTGGCACGTACTTACCCATGATGTTTATGCCCGATGCCCTGCGCGCTGCGATTGAACTTATGGAAGCGGATGCATCGCGCCTCAAACACTTCAATAGCTTCAATGTGGGTGCGCTCTCTTTTGATCCAGAAGAAGTAGCCGCTAGCATCCAAAAGCGACTGCCTGGCTTCAAACTTGAGTATGACGTCAATCCCCTTCTTCAAAGCATTGCCGATAGTTGGCCAGATGACCTTGACGACACTGCCGCTCGCGAAGAATGGGACTGGGCACCGAAATATAACCTCGACCAGATGACCAATGTGATGTTAGATGCCATCACGAAGCGAGTGACTGAAAGCGCTTAACGCCCTTGTCAGCAGACAGTAAAAAGGCTCGAAACCATCGAAGGATTCGAGCCTTTTGTCTTTGTGCCGTTGGGTTACTTCTTGCGACGAACAAGAAAGTCTTCGATATTGTCGTTCGTGAGATCGGGCTCATCACGACGCAAATCTTCTTCCCAAGGTTCTAATGGACGCGGTTCATTGGGATTTTCTTCACGCCAGTTAGCGGCAAATTCACCGATCGCTTGACGTAATAAATCTAACCCTTCACCTGTCAGTGCCGAGACCAAAACGGCCTTAGGCTTACCGTCGGTATGACGAACAATTTCGGGCTTCAGATCTGTGTTGTCGATCTTGTTATAAACAAGGATCGCAGGCACGTCATCGGCTTTAATTTCTTCAAGAACAGCGTTCACTTCTTGAATCTGATCTTCACGTACAGTGGACGAAGCATCCACGACATGAAGCAACAAATCCGCGTGCACGGTTTCATCGAGCGTGGACTTAAAAGCTTCGACGAGTTGATGTGGCAACCCGCGAATAAAGCCCACCGTATCACTCGCCACCACGGTCTCTTGGTCACTAATCCAACACCGGCGTGCCGTTGTATCAAGCGTGGCAAACAACTGGTCAGCTGCATAGCTCTTAGCGCGCGTTAAACGGTTAAAGAGCGTGGACTTACCAGCGTTGGTATATCCCACCAAGGAAACACTCAAGGTATCCGATCGTGAACGAGAACGGCGTTGCGTATCGCGTTGACGCGCCAAGCGCTTTAATTGGTCACGCAACTGTTTCATGCGTACCCCAATCATGCGTCGGTCTAATTCGATCTGCTTTTCGCCAGGACCACCCGTCTTACCTAACCCCCCGCGTTGACGTTCCAAGTGAGTCCAACCACGGACAAGGCGCGTAGACAAGTGTTCAAGCTGAGCAAGCTCAACCTGCAAACGACCTTCACGACTTTTCGCACGGGCACGGAAGATATCGAGAATGAGCTGAGTACGATCGAGAACGGGCAAATGAATCGCTCGTTCGATATTACGCTGCTGTGCCGCAGAAAGCGGCACATCAAAGACGACAACGTCGGCACTCAGTTCATGCGCTAAGTCAGCAAGCTCGTCCACCTTACCTGAACCAATGAAGAAGGCAGGATCAGGTTTATCTCGCTTTGCTTCAAGAAGACCAATAGGCTCGAGCCCATCAGACTTAACAAGCAAAGAGAGCTCTTCAGCCGAGTCTTGATAAACGACTCGGCCGACGACGACAGAAACGAGAAAAGCGCGCGTAGCCTTCACTGCGCGCGTCTCATCAATTTGAAAATTGCTGATCTCAGTTCTCCGACGAGGAGGAAGACGGCATGTTCACCGCACGAGTCGGGACGACCGTGCTAATGGCATGCTTGTAAACCATCTGCGTCACCGTGTTGCGCAGAAGCACCACATACTGGTCAAAAGATTCGATCTGGCCTTGAAGCTTAATACCATTAACGAGGTAAATAGAAACAGGGATATGTTCCTTACGAAGAATATTGAGGAACGGATCCTGAAGCAACTGACCTTTCTGAGTCATATTTTTATTCTCCGACTATTAAGACACAGCTTGCGTCCTTTAGTCTTGTTAGTTGTTATGAAAGCGAGCATTGGTTTAATTCGGAACCAATGTCATCGTGATCGTGTTATCGCAAAAATAGCGATTCACTACGTAATCTTAACACTGGTTAAAGACAAAAACCGCACCCAATGATGAAAAAAGACGTCTAGCAATGCAAAGACGTCTTTTTTTACACCGAAATAAGGATAATTCCTCAAGAATTATCGCTTTTCTTCCTTCACAAACGGGTTTTCCTTTGTGCGGAATTCGATGCGAAGCGGCGTCCCGGCTAAATCGAATTTTTCGCGGAAGAAGCCTTCGAGATAACGGCGATAGGATTCGCCAATGTCTTCAAGGGCATTACCGTGAATCACGATAACTGGCGGATTCGACCCACCCTGGTGGGCAAAGCGAGGCTTCGGACGACCACCACGAGCGCGCGGCGGTTGCTGACGTTCAACAGCTTCAAAGAGCGCACGCGTCAACTTCGGCGTCGGAATCTTACGGTATGCAGCAGCATGGGCTTCGTCAACGGCCTTCATCAGATGATTAAGGCCATTACGCTTCAAAGCAGAAATGCGAATCATGCGAGCCCAACGCAAGAAGTGCAACTTACGTTCGAGTTCGAGATTAAACATTTCGCGATCGTAGCTCGAGAGCAAGTCCCACTTATTGACCGCCACCACCAACGCACGACCCGAATCCAACACATAACCCGCAATATGGGCGTCATGGTCAGCGATACCATTCTTCGCGTCGATCACAAGGATCACCACGTTGGCACTTTCGATGGCCTGAAGGGTCTTCACGACAGAAAACTTTTCGATCGCTTCAAAGACCTTGCCCTTCTTACGAAGACCCGCCGTATCGACGAGTTCGTACGGACGATCGTTATATTCAAAGTCCACTCGAATCGCATCACGCGTTGTGCCCGGCATGTCGTAAGCAATCAAACGTTCTTCACCAATGAGGGCATTGATGAGCGTCGACTTACCGGCATTGGGTCGACCTGCGAGCGTCACCTTGAGGCGCTTAGGCGCATCAGGATCCTCGTCTTCCTCTTCTTCAGGTTCTTCTTCGAACCCTTCAAGCGCAAGTTCCATGAGGGCGTTCACCCCCTGGCCATGCGCAGCAGAGATCAACCACGGCTCACCTAAACCCAGTTCATAGAACTCGGCAGCGGCTACAGCTGAGAGGCCTTCGGCCTTATTGACGACGAGAATGATCTTGCGGCCCGATTCACGCAAACGCACAGCGATACGTTGATCGTGCGGCGTCAAGCCAGAGCGAGCATCACAGACAAAAATCACAACGTCGGCTTCGTCAATGGCTAATTCAGCCTGGCTGGCCATGGCCTTGACGATGCCTTCGGACTTCACGGGTTCAAAACCACCCGTGTCAACCACAATGTAGGGCATGCGACCGACGCGCCCCTGACCGTACTGACGGTCACGAGTCAACCCAGGAAAGTCAGCAACGATCGCGTCGCGGCTACGGGTCAGTCGGTTGAAAAGCGTGGACTTACCGACATTCGGACGGCCCACTAAAGCAATGACAGGAAGCATGTTGTTTATTCAAATGAGGTCGGTCGGAAGTCCTCCAACCGACGGGTTCTTATTTGTTAGGAGGCGATTAGTCTTCCAAGGGTTCCTGAAGGACATAAGCGACTTCGCCATCGACCGTCTGGAAGACGGCACCATAGCCAAACTGAGCGGCCGGCGCACGAACGGCACCATCGACACGCGTACGCGCAATCACCTGACCGTTGGACGGATTCATCATCGTGATGTAGCCTTCATAGTCGGCCACAGCGATGGTGGCACCGATACGGATCGGGGCAGAGACCGTACGGTACTGAAGGTCACGGTTCACCCAGGCTTCACGACCGTTGGCACGATTAAAGGCATGGACATAGCTCTGGTCGTCGACGACATAAACAAGCTGGCTATCTGCCACAGGTCCCGTCACCGCATCAACTTTGGCTGTCCAAGCGAGCTGGCCATTCATGGAATTCATGCAAACGAGCTGGCCTTGGAAAGCCGCCGCGCACATCAACTGCTGGTCGACCCAAGGACGACCTACGACGTCAATCAAGCGTTCGACTTCAGTGATTCCCTTAGCCTGACCAATCACCGCATCAAAGACGGTCTTACCATCAAGGCTCAAAGCCAACAAACGACCGTTAGCCTGACCAGCTAAAACACCCGCTGGCGACCAGGTCAACTGGTTATAAGCCTGAAGCGTCAAGGCAGGAGCCTGCCCCTGATAGTGCCAACGACGTTCGCCCGTGATCAAATCAAAGGCCGTAATACGCGTATCAGCCGTCTTGACGACCACTAAATTCTGTCCGACCAAAGGCGCCACCTGGGTTTCAGCCGAGAGGGGCGCACGCCACTGGAAGCGGCCTTCGGCGTCGTACACTTCGACTTCGCCCTTATCCGTGACGAGGGCTAAGTGCATGCCGTCCGTACCGACACCAGCCGTAATACGGCCACCAGCTTCGACTTCCCAAACCTTCTGGCCATTGGTCTGATCAAGACGATAAAGACGATCTTCGCCAGCGGCGTAGACAGCATTTTCCGTCACTACGGGAACCAAATAGCCGCTATTTTCACCCACGTCAGCCGTCCAAGACACCTTGGCAGCAACCAGTTCCTTGAAGTCCTGCAACTCAGCAGGTTCATGGGTATCTGGCGTGGAGAAAAGACTGCAACCAGCCATCGGGAGCACCAAAAGCGCGGCTACAGCACCAGTCAAGATTTTCTTAGCAAACATCGTGTTCATCTCGGTCGAAAAAGAATCACGCAATCGTGAGCCTATGATTTTATTAGCATTAAGCAAGAGAGGCCAATCCTGGCGAGGTTTTTCAACCCTTTGCTCTCTTGCCATTTAGATCGATAACACCGTCAACTTACTCGATTGACAAGGCTACCTTACTCTTTCGGAGGGAGGGAGCCCAACTTATATTGAAGGACGCCACGAATGGGGTTATCTTGCCCCGCAGCAGCTACGGCCTTTTCCCAAGCCGCACGTGCCTGAGCAAAGTCACCCATCGCGTAGTACACATCTCCGAAGCGATCCTGAAGTAAGGCTTCCTGATCCTTCACAGGCTTAGCCCCCTGAAGTAAAGTGAGCGCACCCGCCGTATTCTTGTCAGAGAGTTCAATCCCTGCCAAACGAATACGCGCCAAGGTGTCATATTCAGGATGACCAGACTTTTCGATCACCCACTGAAGACGCGTACGCGCAGACTTCAAGTCACCCGACTCGACTTCAGCAGCGGCAGCCTGCAAAGCACCCAAGGGGGCATAGACCGTCGTACCGTATTCGTCCATCAAGCCTGTCGAGATCGAACTGACGTTCTTCATGTCCTTGGTATAAACGGCATTCTGGAGTTGGACATACGCAGCCGAAGCATGCGCAGCCTGGTTACGTTGGTACCACTGCCAGCCATTCCAACCAGCAAAGCCCAAACAGCAGACACAGATGGCGGCAGTCACGGGGGTTCCCCATTTCTCCCACCAAGCCTTCATTTGGTCAATACTCTCTTGTTCTTCTAAGTCGTAAGCCATCGCTTGCGCTCCTTTATTTATGGGATTCTAAGCATACCGTACTTCATTCAGCACGGAAACTCAAAGCCTTTGCTATCGCGTCTGAAGCCTGATCAAGGGCCACCGTCGTCTGTTCGGCATAAGCTGTAGCACCTTCGCGAAGCGCCTTCACAGAAACCGTGCCAGAAGCCAATTCATCTTCCGTAGCAAAGACGGCAAAGCGAGCCCCGCTCGCGTCAGCCTTCTTCATCTGGCTCTTGATGCTACCCTTATTCGGGTGCACCATCACGCGCACACCCTGGTCGCGCATAGCTTCAGCCAAGAGCATGGCCTTGACCTGTGTCTCGCCACCGTGGTGAAGCACATACACATCGGTCTGAGCCTTCTGCGGCACATTGCCACATTCACGCATGAGTTCGATAACGCGTTCCATCCCCATGGCGAAACCAACACCAGGCGCGGGACGCCCCCCCAACATTTCGATCAACGGGTCATAACGACCACCGCCACAGATCGTGCCCTGAGCACCCAACTTATCCGTGATCCATTCAAAGACCGTGTGGTTGTAGTAGTCAAGACCACGCACCAAACGCGGATTGATCACATAGTTAATCCCCGCAGCACTCACGATAGATTCCATACGATCGAGGAAATGGCGGCTTTCGTCACCAAGGAAGTCCAGTAAGCGCGGTGCCGCGTTGACGAGATCCTGCATCTCAGGATTCTTCGTATCCAAAATACGCAATGGGTTCGTATAGAGTCGGCGCTTAGCGTCTTCGTCAAGAATGTCTTGATTGCCTTCAAAATAGCGAATCAAAGCTTCGCGGTGAGCCTGACGTTCAGTCAACGCACCCAAGGTATTGAGTTCAAGACGCACATCACCCACGCCCAGTTCTTTCCAGATACGGGCAAGCATGATGATCATTTCAGCGTCGATTTCCGGACCTTCCATGCCGAGCGCTTCAGCGCCCAACTGATGGAACTGACGATAGCGACCACGCTGAGGACGTTCATGACGGAACATCGGGCCCATGTACCACAAACGTTGTGTGGCACCGTAAAGCAAGTTGTGTTCGTTGACCGAACGAACTACGGCCGATGTGCATTCCGGACGCAATGTCAACTGGTCACCGTTCATGCTATCGGTAAAGGAATACATTTCCTTTTCGACGATATCGGTCACTTCACCCACACCACGGGTAAAAACCTTGGTGTTTTCTAGAATCGGGGTACGGATTTCTTGATAGCCATAGCGTTCAAGCACGCCCACAGCCGTCTGTTGTACCGTCTGCCAAATCGCAGCATCGGCAGGGAGCATGTCGTTCATGCCCTTGACGCCAGCAAATTTTTCTTTACTCATTCTCTTTATCTATTCTGAGTTCTTTCCCCACGGCGAGCTTGGCCGTAGGTGGTTTGGACGAATTCTTCAATCATAGCGTGAAAGCGTGTCTGCATGTCTTCACCCTTGAGACTACAGACCTTTTCACCGCGCACATAAACGGGCGCAACGGGACTTTCACCTGCCCCAGGCAAACTAATACCAATATCAGCCTGACGACTTTCGCCTGGACCATTCACCACGCAACCCATGACAGCAACTGTCATATTTTCTACGCCAGGCGCCTTCACGCGCCACTCAGGCATTCGTTCGCGTAAAAAGGCTTGCGTCCCTGCCGCCAAACGTTGGAATAAGTCTGACGTTGTGCGACCACACCCTGGGCAACTCGTGACGAGCGGCGTAAAGCTACGCAAACCCATACACTGAAGGATTTCTTGCGCCACGACCACTTCTTCGGTGCGCGGTGCACCGGGACTTGGCGTCAACGACACGCGAATCGTGTCACCGATCCCCTCTTGCAAAAGGACTGACAAAGCAGCGGTCGAAGCTACAATGCCCTTAGATCCAATACCAGCTTCCGTCAAACCTAAATGCAAGGCATAGTTGCAACGGCGTGCCAGCATACGATAGACCGCAATAAGCCCTTGGACCTCAGAGACCTTCGCACTCAACACGATGCGATCGGCTGGTAAACCTAAGCGCACAGCTTCGTCAGCACTTTGCACAGCGCTTTCGACGAGCGCATGACGTAAGACCGCATCAGGCGTCAACGGAAGCCCGGCTGCTTGATTTTCATCCATCATGCGAGCCAACAACGCTTGATCGAGCGACCCCCAGTTAACACCAATACGAACAGCTGCGCCATACTTCTTGGCGGCCTCGATCATCATGGCGAAATTTTCTTCACCCTTAGCACCCTTACCGACGTTACCTGGATTAATGCGGTACTTCGACAAAGCGGCCGCGCATTCGGGGTAGTCCGTCAAGAGCTTATGGCCGTTGTAGTGAAAGTCACCCACGAGCGGCACATCACAGCCCGCTTCGTCGAGCGCCTTACGAATCGCAGCCACTCCTCGAGCGGCTTCAGGCGTGTTCACCGTCAAACGAACGAGTTCGCTCCCTGCGCGCCAAAGCGCCAAAATCTGAGCGACACTTCCTTCGACATCAGCCGTTGACGTATTGGTCATCGACTGCACAACAATCGGGTTCATGCCGCCAATCACAACTTTTCGCTGTCCCCAAGAGACAGTCACGGCATGCGTTTTACGGCGAAATACGACATTATTTTCCGACACGGCGGATCTCCAGTTGTATTCGGTTGATCTCTACCCTCTAGGCAGAGAAAGGCGGCCTCAAAGGCCGCCTTTAGCAGAGAGACGACCCTTTGAGAGGATCGTTTATTTCACGTCGAAGCGACAAATGCCGTTTCGCGTGACTTTTTTAAGCTCGAACGGTTGTCCATCAACAGTGACGCTCAACACACTCGCATTGCCCACAGTCACTTTTGACCCCACAGGAACCTCTAAGTTTGCGACATCGTTGGCGCGCATCTCTTTGGCAAAGAGATTCTTGCCGTTAGGCAACTTAATCTGAACCCAGCAAGCTTCCGTGGTTCGCAACACGAAACGACGGTGATTGGCTTTAGCGACTGGTTGATCAGTGGACTTTTGAACGTCCTTAGGTGCTTCGACCACCTTAGCGGGCGGCGTCACAGGTTGAGCCACCGTGGCTTCAGTCGTCGTTGCGGGAACGGTTGTTGTCGTCGCTGGCGCTTCTGCGGGCTTCGCTTCAGGGGTTGCTACCGTATCGCCTGGGGCAGCATCCGCCTTTTGAGCATCCGATTCCGTACCTTCAGGAGCCGATTTCGATTCTGCCAACGCTGCCGTCGTCGCATTTTCAACGGGTTGCACCGGCGTATTAGGCTCATCGTTCAAGTAAGCCCAAACACCAGCGCCAAGCGCCGCCACCACCAAAGCCACAAGACCCAAATTCAAACCCAAACGACGTTGCTTTGAATGAACAACGATTTCAGTCGACGGATCGTGGTCAGGCAATACACCCACTTCAGCAGACCCAAAGCGAGCGGCATAGTCAGCCAACAAAGGCGTTGGATCGATCTCTAAAGATTGCGCGATACCACGAAGAAAGGCACGAACATAGACAGGTTCGGGCAACTCGTCCATGCGCTCATCTTCAATGGCACGCAACTGCTGGACAGACAAGCGAGAACGAGCAGCCATATCCCCGAGAGAAATCCCCTGTGCTTCGCGCGTACGCTTTAAAACGGCACCAAAACCTTCGGTTGGCGCACTCTGAAGAGTTGGTTCATTCATCTCGGTTTGCTGGTCAGCCATAGCTACTCCTCGTTTGCGTCTCGGCAGACGATTATTTTTGACGAGCTGCAAAAAGCAGCGGTGCCGCTTCAGCCTTCTGCTGGGCTAAGCGTTCGGCGCGACGAGTACGGTCACGGACTTCGCCCGCGAGCTGTCCACAAGCGGCATCAATATCATCCCCTCGCGTCTTACGCACGGTCGTCACGATACCAGCCTCATTGAGGCGGCGGCAGAATGCGAGCACCTGATCGCGCTCTGGTTTGACGAGGTCAGACTGCGTGAAGGGGTTGAAAGGAATTAGGTTAAATTTGCAAGGCACTTGTTCGCGACGAACCAATTCAACGAGTTCATCTGCCTGTTCAAGACGGTCGTTAATACCGCCCAACATGACATACTCGAACGTAATGAAGTCGCGTGGTGCTACTTTTAGATAACGACGGCAAGCAGCCATCAAATCAGCCAACGGATGCTTGCGATTAACAGGCATCAGCTTATCGCGCAACGCATCGTTACCCGCGTGCAAGCTCACAGCCAAGGCGACAGGCGAATCCTCAGCGAGCTTATCCATTTGACGCACAAGACCCGAGGTCGACACCGTCACGCGACGACGAGAGAGCCCGTAGCCATTGTCGTCCAAAAAAATGTGCAGTGCACGAAGCACATTGTCCAAATTCTGAAGCGGCTCACCCATCCCCATCAACACAACGTTGGAGATGATGCGATCGTTGGGATCTGTCACGCCGGCATCCTGACGCAATTCGCGTTCGGCATACCAGAGCTGACCCACGATTTCAGCCGTTGTCAGATTACGGTTAAAGCCTTGCTTACCCGTCGAGCAGAAGAGGCACCCCATGGCGCAACCTGCCTGCGTAGAAATGCAAAGCGTGCCGCGGTCATCCTCGGGAATAAACACCGATTCGACCGCGTTACCGTTACCGACGTCAAAGAGCCACTTGCGCGTACCGTCAGCCGACTTCTTTTCGGTGATAGGTACGGGAGGACGCACTTCGGCCATGTCCTTCAACTTGGCACGGAAAGCCTTCGCAAGGTTGGTCATATTGTCGAAGTCACCTTCAACATGACGATGAAGCCAACGCGAAAGCTGTGTGGCACGGAAAGCCTTTTCGCCGATACTGGCACACCAAGCCGTCAAACCTTCGTGATCGAAGTCAAGCAGGTTGACCTTCGGGGTGCTAGCAGACTCTTTGACGATGTCGGTCACTGATCTATCCTCACTTTTTCCCGATTAGCGGCTGTGAATGTTGAGAGCCGGGAAGAAGTAGGCGATTTCAACGGCGGCCGTTTCCGGAGCGTCGGAACCGTGAACAGCGTTGGCGTCGATGCTTTCAGCGAAATCAGCGCGGATCGTGCCCGGTTCAGCCTTCTTCGGGTCGGTAGCACCCATGAGTTCGCGATTCTTGAGGATGGCACCTTCGCCTTCGAGAACCTGGATCATGACGGGACCAGAGGTCATGAAAGCAACGAGATCCTTGAAGAATGGACGTTCCTTGTGAACGGCGTAGAAGCCTTCGGCTTCAGCCTGGGAAAGGTGACGCATCTGAGCGGCAACAATCTTGAGGCCGTTCGTTTCGAAACGGGAATAGATCTTGCCGATCACGTTCTTGGCAACGGCGTCCGGCTTGATGATGGAGAGGGTGCGTTCAATAGCCATTTTGTTCTCTCTAGAGTAAATGGATGTATAGACAATACGCCGCTTGCAATTTGGTAAACAGCTTGCAAGCCGCAGGAAATTCAAGAAAAGTCAGCAAAGGCTTCCTTCTCTATTCGAACATATGATTTTAGCACGAGGCCGATAGACTACCCTTTTCTGATATATCTTTTTTCTTTTCGCAACATCACTTTCGGGTTTTCTTGCTCCTGTTATAGTGGCAAGTCATGGCAGAATTGCATCTGACTTAAACTTTATTTGCATATTTAGCGCCATCAACCGAGGCGCTCATAGGTGAAAATGACCATTCATCTATGGATACTCGCGCTGCGCATAGGACCGATCAACTCATGTCAGATTCCACTACACATCGCCCCATTGACAAAATCTTTGCCGAAAATCTAGGCCTGTCTTATGGTGGGTGCGTACGAGATCTCGCCAACACACTCTTTAACCGTGAGGTCGCACAAGCGGCAGGCGTCAAGCTTTGCCCGATTCCGTTGTTGGGTAGCTACGAAAAACGACGTATGCGCGCTTTTTGGGCAGCCAACCTCCAAGCCATCGCGCTTTGGATTACGGTTGAACGCATGCCTGAGTTTGGAGACGAAAAACTCCTTCGTAAGACGCTCTTCAACATGCAAGGTTTTGTCGACAAAGCCTTAGGGCGTCCCATCTTCTCAAAACTCAACCCTGAAGACTTGGAGCGCTATAGCCAACTCCGTAGCCACATGACGCGTATTGCCCTACAACACGGCGCCGACAAAGAGTCGATTGCTCGCGCCTTCTTGGCTGAACTTCATCAGCAGTCGCCTAAAAGCGTGCCAGACTCTCGCGTCGCAGCCACCGTGACGCATATCGGCATGGCCGCTGGGCTCTTTATCAAGTTACTCAATATTTCGCTTGATTCGCCCAATTCTTGGGAACGCGCTAGATAATAATTTTGAACGCTTAATACCAAAAGGGCGCCCTGAATGAGGACGCCCTTTTGTCTTGAAGTTTAATTTCTACCGTCTTAGACTTCTTCATCTGTTCCTCGAGACCGATCGACTAAAGGCATCGTTGCTAAGAGCGTATTGAGTGCCGCAACCACACGTTTGCGACGCCCCTTTCTGAGTTCCTTCAAAATTTCGTAATAGGCTTCCACCATCGCCTTACAAGCCTCGTTCGAGAGGCTAGCCCCTCGCTCATAGCGCGCACGCACCACAGCAAAGTAAATCTGCAAGATCGGATTCTCAACACGATCCACCATGTGTCCCAAAAAGTCCATGGCCATCACACGAGCGTGCGTGAGTGTAACTTCACTCGCCATTTCATTTAAGCGAACTTCAAGCTTATTGAGGTCATCTGTCTTAAACGTATCGAGCCACAACGGCACAATGCCACTCAAAAGACAGTCAGTCGCCTGCCTATAGGCCGCTGCCGAAAAATGCGCCACTCGGAACTGCATATCGAGATGGTGCCCAAGGTCTGCCGGCGTCACTTGCGTCACCGTCGTCCCACCGTGCTTAACACGCTGCAACACCCCCGCTTGATTAAGGCGCTCCATCGCCTTACGCACCTTGTAGCGCGTCACGCCAAACTTTTCGGCCAGAGCTTGTTCGGTCGGAAGCTTTTGTCCTTTTTGCTGAAGGCATTCAAACATGTACAAATCAAAAGCCTCACGAAACTTTTCGTCTGCCTCGCGTCGCAAGCGTGCCTGAGTCTTACTTGATGTGGTGGTCATAAATGCCTCCTCGATAGTATTGTCGCCATTGTAACCAAGCCACCCCTTTAAGTCGACTTGAAAAGCGTATAAAACCCGCACTTACCGAGGTAAATACGGGTTTTATTGAACATTAAACGCTACTTGTTGACTTATTGCGACATTTCAGAACTTCAGCGTTCACATTGCGTGACGACTTGATTACTGCGGAAGATTCATCTTCACATCGTCGTCACCCTGAGCGGCGATACGACGTTCAATCGCATCTGCTTCTTCGCTCTTCTTTTCGGGACGAGGACCAGGTTCGAGCACCGCGATCGACTCAACGTGACCAGTGTGCGGGAACATATTCATAATGCCAGCCGCTCGGATGTGCCAGCCCCCTTCGTGGTGAAGAATAGCGCAGTCGCGAGCAAGGGTCGCCGGGTTACAAGACACATAGACCACACGTTCAGGACGACGATCCGTAGCAGCGAGCACGCGAGAGAGCGCCAGGGCGCCTTCACGCGGCGGGTCGATCAAGACGCGATCGATACCGCCCATACGCTTCCAGAGGGCATCCCAGTCTTCTTCGCACCACGTAAAGAGGTTACGCGCCACAAAGTCGGTCTTATCAGCCACGCCATTATCAATAGCGCCCTGACGAGCTCGTGCCACCAATCCTTCGGAACCTTCAATCCCGATCACACGGCTCGAACGTGTCGCGAGCGGCAACGTAAAGTTACCTAACCCGCAGAAGAAGTCTGCCACCTTATGTTGAGGCTCAACGCCCAAGAGACGCACCGCACGGCCCACCATCGTTTCGTTCAACTCGTGGTTCACCTGCGTAAAATCCGTCGGCTTAAAGTTAATGCGAACACCAAACTCAGATAATTCAAGCCCCAAAGCCTTTTCGTTTTCAGGCTCAACCGGGTGCGCCGTTTCAGGCCCCTTAGGCTGAAGCCAAATGTCGGCATGATGTTCACGACCAAAGGCATTCAAGAGCGCCATATCTTCTTCGGTCGGCGTTTCAAGTACGCGGAAGACCAAGGCGGTACGACCATTCCCACCCACAGCCACTTCAATCTGCGGCATACGCTGACGAATGGAGAGCTTAGACACCAATTCACGCATCGGCATCATCATGTCGGAGACATTCTTCGTGAGAATGCGGCATTCCTTCATGTCGGCCACATAAGACGAACTCTTTTCGTGGAAGCCCACCAACACACCACCCTTCTTAGGCACATCACGCACCGTCAAACGTGCGCGATGACGGTAGTGCCAGAAAGGCCCATAAATCGGCGTAATGATCTGTTCAGGACGCACACGGCCGATATGCCACAACGTGTCAATCAAGGTACGTTCCTTGAAGGCAACCTGAGCACGCGGCTCAAGGTGCTGCATCGCGCAGCCACCGCAGCTACCCGGGCCATGACCAAAGTTCGGGCAAGCGGGCTTCGTACGCAATACGCTTTCACGATGAATCGTGGTCACACGACCCATTTCAAAGCTCGTCTTATTACGAAGACGTTCGTACGTCACCAATTCGCCCGGAAGCGCACCCTGAATGAAGACCACCTTGCCGTCATGATGACCGACACCGCGGCCTTCCTGATCAAGACGTTCGACCTCCACGGTAAAGTACTCGGGGGTCTTCTCTTTACGTCGTGCCATGTTTTACTCTCACAAAAAAGATTAATTCCCTGGACCACCGACTTAACCCAGTGGCCCGTTTAACGTCGCACAGTCTGCGTGTGCATCATTGGACGCAGACTTTACCAAAAATTACGGGCGTCGGCTATCAAAACCAACGCCCGTTTGTCTTTTGGGACTAATCGTTCGCTAAGCACGTAAGTGCTTTACGCCGCCTCCAGTTATCGCTTCATGAGGTAACCCATCGGGTCGACAGGCTTACCCTTATCGCGCACTTCAAAGCGAAGTTTGCTAACGCCATCGGTACTCGCACCCACTTCAGCAATCTTCTGACCGGACTTCACCTTGGCGCCTTGCTTGACCACCACGCGATCCAAATGCGCATAGGCCGTCACCATCGTAGGGCTGTGCTTCACGATCATGAGGTTGCCGTAGTCTTTGAGTTGCCCCACCCAAATGACTTCACCCTGCATCGCAGCGACCACGACGTCACCCTTCACAGACGCAATGTCGATCCCTTTACGATTCTGAGCAAAGGTCGATAGCACCTTGCCGCGCACCGGCCAAAACATACGCTGCCCCGGCGTCACGGTCGGTACCGTGGCCTTCGGTTCTGGCGTCGTAGCGGGCGCCGCTTCGGCAGGCGCAGCCGTCTGGGTTTCGGTTTGCTTACTCGTTGCCTTTACGGGTTCAACACTGCGAATCGGTGCAACTGGAGGCATACCACCCAAATCAGCATCGTCACTCAAACGGCTTACGCGAACAGCGGGATTAGGCACGTATTCACGAGGTGCCGTCACGCTTTCAGGCAAACGTAACACCTGACCGATACGCAACTGGGTCGGATCCGTAATCAAATTGAGCTGAGCCAAGTGTTCAGGTTTTAAACCATGGCGCACGGAGATGTTATAGAGCGTGTCGCCTGGGGCAACCGTATGGGTGCGACCCGAATCCTTGACGCCACCAGGAAAAATCGTAGCACCCGGCGCTTCAACTGGAACCCGCGTCGGATCCTGATAGGTGGATCGATCCACAATCTGCGCAGGTCCTAAATCCACGGTCGAACAGCCTGCCATAAAAAGCGTCACGGAGGCGCCAGCCACCAACGACAAAACACGTGTGGTTTTCTTCATTTGTCCCTTCTCAATCTCAATGCTCGTTACCCACGACCGGACCATCCATCCAGCCTCTCACCGTCGGCACCTGCTTATAGTTCGTCAAATCAATCTGGAGCGGCGTCACCGACACATAGCCATGTGACGTTGCCCAAAAGTCCGTTCCCTCTTCGGCATCAGCAGGCTTGCCCGCCGCACCAAGCCAATAAATCGGGAAGCCTCTCGGACTCATTTCGCGAATCACCGATTCAGCACTATTACGTTTACCTAAACGCGTTCCGCGAATCCCCTGTAAAGCACTTAGGGGCATATTCGGAATATTCACATTGAGAAGCATCGCACGATCATCTTCACGACTATCAAGGTAGCGCTGAACAACCCTTTGAGCCACTTCGGCTGCGGCATCAAGTTCAGCCCAGCCTTTGTCGATCTGCGAAAAAGCAATAGAAGGAACGCCAAACAAGTAGCCTTCAATGGCTGCGGCCACTGTACCCGAATACATGGTGTCGTCACCCATATTGGCACCGCAGTTAATCCCTGAAACAACCAAATCAGGTTTTTCAAGCAACCCCGTTAAGGCAACATGGACACAATCTGACGGTGTACCCGAAAGCACATAAAGACGATCGCCGTCCGTGTGTTCCACAGTAAGCGGTCGATTCAGCGTCAGCGAATTCGATGCACCGGAATGATTATGATCCGGCGCGACAACCGTTACACGACCAAACTTTTCCATGGCTTTAGCCAAAGCCTGGATCCCTGGCGCGCGATAACCGTCGTCATTGGAGACAAGAATATGCATAGTGGTGTGCGTGTGATGTGATTTACGCAGGTTGCGTAAATTTCGCTCATGATCGTTTGATTGTAGCCTATCAGCGCACAATTAGACGCGCTTCACGAGGTGCGATCAGTAGTATCGACCGCCAAAAAGGCGCTCTTCAGGGAAACGCAACATAAAGGTCGACCCTTCTCCCAAGGTCGATTCGATGAGTAATTCACCACCACTTCGACGCATCACATGCTTGACAATCGCCAAGCCGAGCCCCGTACCACCTGTCGCACGCGAGCGGCCGCGGTCAACACGATAAAAGCGCTCAGTAATGCGAGGGAGATGTTCTGCCGCAATCCCAATCCCAGTATCAGAGACCGAGAGCACCGCGCCAGTGCCTTGGCGCTTCCACACCACTTTGATGCGCCCACCTTCAGGGGTATAGCGCACCGCATTGGTGATGAGATTAATCACCGCACTACGAATTTCTTCAGAGTAACCTAAAAGTGACAAATCCTCATGCGACACTTCAAAGGTGTGTCTAGATTGAGAAAGTGCTATACCTTCACTGACGGCATCATCAACGAGCTTACTCATCGCGATAAGTTCAGGTGATTCGGACTGACGTTCATCACGATTTTCTAATTGCGAGAGCATCAATAGGTCGTCCGTCAAACGCTTCATGCGTAAGGTTTGATCGCGCATCAAAGCCAAGTGTTTGGCGCGTACTTCAGCCGGCATATCGGCATCAGCCAAATCCAAGAAGCCCGCAATCACCGTGAGGGGCGTACGCAACTCATGAGAGACATTCGCCACAAAATCACGACGCATGTCATCTAAACGACGGCGTTCTGTCACATCATGCGTCACGATCAACGTATGACGTTCATCAGGCGCAATCACGACCGTGTCGAGCATCATCCGACCGCTAGCGACCTCGATCGTATAGTGACGACTAAAATCACGAGCCTTGAGCCAAGCTTTAAAGTCATCCGTAATTTTAGTTTCAAAGGCTTGACCCACGTCGTCTTGCGTGAGTCCTAAATGCTCTTTGGCGGCTGTATTCACCCATTCGATAATGCCGTCCCCTTTGAGGATAATGACCCCTTCGGGGAGTACTTCTAGGGTTTGACGATAGCGAGCATCGCGTGCATCGAGTCTCGCTTGCATATGCCGTTCTTCATCGACCACTAACTTACCCGCATAGACGGCCAACATTGAAAAAATGGCAACTCCCACACAAAAGAAGAGCGCAGCTCGGCCTCCATCCATTGTGAGCCAAAGGACGACCGAAACGAGCGACACACAAATGAGTCCTGCCACAATCAAAATGCCAAGGATTTGCGTGTGTTGTGTCGTGTGTTGGACACGATCCGTGCTTTTATCACTCATGGCCTGTCCTTTTAGCGCTCTATCTGTCATCAATCCACAGGACGACAGCGGTACCCTACCCCGCGTACGGTTTCGATGAGTTGCTCTGCTGTAGTCCCTGCAAGCGCCTTACGTAATCGAAGCATATGCACATCAACCGTACGTTCATCGACGTAGGCATTGCCCCAAACGGCATCAAGCAATTGCGCGCGCGAAAACACTCGTCCAGGTCGAGAGGCAAAGAGTAAGAGCAATCGAAACTCTTTAACACTGAGCTTTAAAGGCACTCCTTCAACTTCAGCTTCGAAACGTGTTTCGTTCATCGTCAAGGGGCCGCAATTCACCACCTTTTCGCGCTCTGGCGCTAGTGCAGGACTTTCTGTACGCACTGTGTCGGCAGGTGAACGACGTAAAACCGCACGAATACGTGCCGTCAGTTCTCGAGGCATAAAAGGCTTGACAATATAGTCATCGGCTCCTGCGTCAAGGCCATTGACGCGATCGGTTTCGTCACCACGCGCCGTGATCATCATCACAGGCACGTGCTGCGTACCTTCGTTTGCGCGAACTTCACGCAAAAAGTCAAAGCCAGAACCGTCGGGTAACATGACGTCAAGCAGAATCACGTCCGGCGTCTCCTCAGCAAGAATAGCTCTTGCTTCAGCTAGAGACGCCGCCTTACGCACTTCATGACCATCAGTTTCGCAAATAAAAGCGAGCAACTCTCGAATTGCGGTTTCGTCTTCTACCGTTAATAGTTTTGCCATGGATAGCGCTGCTCCCGTCCTTTATTTACTGAGTTCTGGTCCGACAAATGTGTCACGTTCCGTGAGAGCAGTATAGAACTCATGACGCACATCCGCACCTTCAATAATGTAAATGACGGCTTCAGCCAAATTCTTCACATGGTCGCCCACGCGTTCCAAAGAGCGCCCCGTCCACATCAGGGCTTGGGCTTCTTCGATCGTCTTGGGATCCTTCATCATATGAACGATCAAACCGTGGCAAGTGCTCTTATAGACTTCATCCACCGTACGGTCACATTCAATGATCTTTCGAGCGCGTGCGCAGTCTCCACGCTTCAAGCTAATAATCGCTTCGTTCATCATATCGACGATCACTGGGACGACCTTGAGTAACGATTCGCGATGCACGACCAACTCTGGATCCAAAGCGTGCAAACGTTCGATACTCGCAGCGATATTGCGGATTTCGTCACCCATACGTTCGTAATCGACAGACATACGTCCCATGCCGATCAACGTGCGCAAATCACACGCCGCAGGCTGGCGTCGGGCAAATACACTTTCAATCAGCGCATCGACCATCACTTCATAACCATTGACTTCAGCATCGCGCTTCATGATACGCGTGGCCGTTTCAATATCAAGGGTCTGAAGCGCGCCTGCCACATCGATCAATTGCGTGCGAACGACCTTAGCCATGGCCGTAAGTTCAGCGAGCACCGTCTCCAGGTCGCGATCAAAACTTTTCACAATGTGTTCCATGATCTTTATCCTTCTTCTTGCTTTTAGCCAAAACGCCCAGTGATATAGTCTTCGGTCGCTTTTTCTTTCGGTCGAGTAAAGATGTCTTCGGTTCGTCCCGACTCGATCAATTCACCGAGATAAAGAAAGGCCGTATAGTCCGACACACGCGCAGCCTGTTGCATACTATGGGTCACGATCACCACGGTGTAGTCCTTCTTCAGTTCTTCAATCAAAGACTCAATACGCGCCGTCGAAATCGGGTCCAAAGCGGAACACGGTTCGTCAAGCAATAAGACTTCAGGACGCACGGCAATCCCGCGAGCAATACAAAGACGCTGTTGCTGTCCACCCGACAAACTCGTGCCCGGCTGTTGCAACTTGTCTTTGACGTCATCCCACAAAGCGGCCTTTTTAATCGCCCAAACCACTCGGTCTTCAAGCTCAGAGGCCGAGAGCTTTTCACGCAAACGAATGCCATAGGCCACGTTGTCGAAGATACTCATCGGGAAAGGTGTCGGACGCTGGAAAACCATCCCAACACGACTACGCAACGTGCAGTCGTCGAGCGTGCTCGAAAGAATGTTTTCGCCGTCGAGCATCACTTCGCCCTCAGCGCGCTGCCCCGGATAAAGGGCATACATGCGATTGAGCACACGCAAAAGCGTCGACTTACCACAACCAGACGGACCAATAAAAGCCGTCACACGTCCAGTCGGAATCGTCAAGGAGATGTCTTTGAGGGCATGAAAGTCCCCATACCAAACATTGAGATTTTTGATATTGATTTTGATGTCTTCGTTCATCTTGGATAAACCTAATCTGTTACTGACGGCGGCGTTCTCGCAACCAAATAGCCCCTAAACTCATCACAAAAACAAGGACTACTAACACTAGTGACGTGCCGTATTGCAAAGGACGCGTGGCTTCAATATTGGTGCCTGACGTGGCCATTACATACACGTGATAGGGCAAAGCCATCACGGGCTCCCAAAGCGACACACCATCCTTTTGCATAAAAAACACCGTACCGGTGTACATCACAGCGGCCGTTTCGCCTGCTGCACGAGCCAGGGACAAAATGGCCCCCGTCAAAATGCCCGGCAAAGCATTCGGCAAAATCACCTTAAAGATCGTTTCAAAGCGCGTAGCGCCTAGGGCAAGGCTCGCTTCACGCCAATCCTGCGGCACCTGCTTCAAGGCTGTTTCGGTCGTATTGATGATGATCGGAAGACTTAACACCGCTAGCGTCAAGACACCAGACAATAAGCTCACACCTAAATCACAGAACACCACAAAAAAGGTCAGACCAAACAAACCGAAGATGATGGACGGCACGCCAGCCAGGTTGGCCACGGATAAACGAATGACCGTCATCAAAGGGCTCTCAAGGTTATATTCGTTAAGATAGACCGCACTCACGACCCCCAAGGGCAACGCAATGATCAAAGCCCCAGCGGCCAACAAAAAGGTCCCAACCAAGCAAGGCCAAATACCGCCTTCACTCATCATGTTGCGCGGGGCTTCAGTCAAAAATTCCCACGTGAGAGCCGGCATGGCGTGATACATAATCATGCCGAGCATCCCCACCAAGGACAAGATGGAGATACCCATCGCCGCACGCATCACGCTAAAACCAACCAGTCCCCACGACTCACGCCAACGAAGTGACTTCATCATGCGCTCCTCAACGAGAGACGACGAGTTAAATACCAAGCCGCCCAGTTAAATACAAAGGTAATAAGAAACAGCAGGAACCCAGCGGCATAAAGCGCATGGTAGTGTTCACCGCCTACCGCCGCTTCGGCCATTTCTGCGGCAATACCCGCCGTCATCGGACGGATCGGATCGAAGAGAGTTTCCGGAATAATGCCGGCGCCACCAGCAACCATGAGCACAACCATGGTTTCACCGATCGCACGAGAAAGCCCGAGCATGACCGAGGTACCAATACCCCCCATAGCCCAACGGAGTTCCACGCGACAAAGGGTTTCCCAACGCGTCGCACCCAATGCCAACGAGGCTTCTCTCAAAGCCACTGGCACGTTACGCAAAGCGTCTTCAGAAATAGACGCAATCGTCGGAATACACATAAAAGCAAGCATCAAGCCAGCATTCAAGAGATTCAACCCCGTCGGCAAATTAAAAGTTTCCTGAAGCCACGGTGCCACAACGACCATACCCACAAAGCCGATCACGACCGAGGGAAGTGCCGCCATGAGTTCAATCACGGGTTTGAGATATCGAGCGAGCCACTGAGGCACAGCACAATGGAGCGCCGCAGCCGTCAGTACGCCAATAGGAACGGCAAAGACTGCCGTCAAGAGAGCTACCGAAAAGGAACCCACGACCATGGCACCGAGACCAAAGACGGCCGGATCATCGGTGGGATACCACTCTGTTGAAAATAAAAAATCAGTCAAAGAAACTGACTGAAAGATCGGTAGTGCTTGTGTAACAAGAAAAAGAACAATCGCGCCGAGCGCTAAGACGCTCACCACAGCGATCAGGCCCGCCGATCGCTGAAAGAGCCTATCTGTCGTTTGGTAATGAAGCATGAGTTTATCCAAAACGATGTCTGGGCTAGGTACGTGTGTGTTTTGTCCATCTAGGGTTCACTCCCCGCATCACTCACATCGTCATTGGGCCTTAAGCGATTCATCCCCCGATGTCGCTTAAAGCCCTTGCACGTACTAGCCCAAGATCATTACTTCGTCAAAGCGACAAACCCAGACTTCGTCACCCAGGTTTGACCTTCAGCACTCAACGTGAAGTCGATCAACTGACGAACGTCAGCCTTGACTTCACCCTTGTCATTACCGGCAGCAAAGAGGAAGAGTTCACGGCTAATCGGCCAAGTACGATCCTTAGCGGTCTCAGCGCCCGGCTTCACACCGTTCACAGACACACCCTTGACCTGGCTGTCGAGATAGCCAACACCGATGTAACCGATGGCATTGGGGTTGCTAGAGACGGCCTGAACGACACCACCACTAGAGCTCTGCAACAAGGCGCGCGGAGAAACGCGAACCTTACCCATCACCAAATCCTGCCAGCATTCAAACGTACCAGAGGAAGAATCGCGACCAACCACAACCACAGGGGCATCAACACCGCCCACTTCCTTCCAATTCTTGATCTTGCCTGCAAAGAGGTCACGCAACTGATCCATCGTCAAAGACGTCACACCGTTCTTCGGGCTCACCACCGGAATGATGGCGTCGAGCGCAACAGCAACCTTCACCGGGTTCATGCCGTGCTTTTCAAAATCCTTAACTTCTTTAGCCTTCAGGTCACGGCTAGACATGGCCACATCGGTCATGTTGTCACGCAAAGCCTTAATGCCATTGCCAGAGCCCGTACCGCTAATCGTGATCGTCACGTCCTTATGCTTAGCCATATAAGCTTCAGAGACTTGCTGCATCACAGGCAAAACGGTGGTCGAACCGTTGATATTGATAGCGCTAGCAGCCATGGCACTCATACTCGTACCAAACACACAAGCCGTCACAGCTAAACCAACAAGATGACGACGAGAAAAACGTCCATTAAGCATCATGGAATTCATCCTATTTACAGTATTAAAAGTATCTATAAGTGCTCTTCTCTTATAGACAGGGCGAAGTATGCGCCCCTAGATTGACATCCTTATGACGCCCTTATGACAATTCTGTGACACCCACTAAGCATGCCTTATACCTCTCTTAAATTTTCGTCTCCTATAAGCTACTAACAGCTTAAAATTCCCTTAGGTACAAGGTAATTATTTGCGTTTAATCAACTTCTGATCACATTGCTGGCTATCTTAGCCACACCTTAAACACTCTCACCCAAAGTCAAAGTAATATTGATCTCAAGGAAAGGGAAGCCCCGCGGTAACCCGCTTAGATCAAGCCTGAGGCCGGCGTGATTGAATAGTGACCCTCTTCCAAATTTTTAGTGGGAACTGGTAGTCCCGCGTCTTTATACAACGCTCGATTCGGTTTTGGATCGAGCGCTTTTTTTGCCTTTTTTGCAGCTCCATGTCAAAAAGGGGCGCCCTTTCAAGGACACCCCTTTCATCAAAAAGCCATGTTGTCGTTTGGCTTAACGCACAAAGGCCTTTTGCGCATCAATCGGCAGCGCACGGTAGCCAAGCCCCCCCTTGATGTGCATTTCAAAGGCAGGCTGGTTTTCACCCCAACGGAATTCCGTTAACACGGGCGAAGGCCCTTCTTTGCTACCCACGCCAATACTGGCCCAGTAGACCACAACCGAATCCTTATCAGCCTGGTATTCAACCGAGGACGTAATTGGTGAATAGATTTCGTGACCACGTTTTTTACCGTAGCTCCAAACCTGCTGCACCGTCATCGCCTTCTGATCAATCTTGTAGACCACAGCGCGGCTATATTTTTCTGTCTTATCCTCTGGTTGTACAAAGGCTCGACCGTCACCGTTATCAAAGACCGACACGTAGATAATGTCGCCCTTACTAAACTTCTCGATCTTCCAAGCCGTATGCTGCGTCCAAGTCCAGTCGAAGTCCCCTTCGCATTTACCGATACGGCACTTCAAGGGTTGTCCCTTTTCGTTCACGGGCGTGAGCACCTTTGCCTTCAGGTCATTACGCCAACCATTAGGGGCAGCCAAGATCCACTTCACTTCTTTATCGCGACCGATCTTCACAACCGCTGACTGATGGCGTGACGACAAGATGATCGAATCGTCGGCGCTGTCATGGTCAACCGAATTCACGTGAGCCCAGTTGCGACCTGCACCCGTCCCCGTAATATCACCAAAGGTATGCTTGGCTTCAAGTTTGGCGAGCTGTTCGGCCGACAGCGTCTGGCCGCTCTTTTCAACGTCCACATTCAAGCAAACAGCGCCTTGGTCAATGGACTTCAAGACAATATTACGATTGGGATCCAAAATATCAAAGAGGCGCCATTCGTCAACGACGTTGCCGTCACGATCCACTTCAATAACGACGTCGCGCACCGTATGTACGCGCGAATTGTCTGCACGACGTAAATCCGCAGAAGCAACACGCAAGAAATAGTTCCCATTGTCGCTTGGCATCATCGCATGGCTAAAGTCTGCGTAGTTCACCGGCAAGCGGCGATTAAAGATTTCACGCCCCATGAGGTCGTATTTGCCATAGCGCTGCCCATAACCCCACGTCAAGGCACCGTCATCATTTTGGTGGAAGCCCATCATGATGCCCGCCTGATAGATCGACTCACTGTCGTAAATCTTGTCTGGCTTCATATACCAACGGATTTCGCCCTTGGTATCCAAGATGGCATTGCGCGGTGAATTATTCCACTGTAAGGCGCCACCCAACGGGTTATTCCACACAGCCTGACTACTCTTAGCGTCCACCGCGCCCAAGTTATTAATGAAGTAGAGACGATCGGAGAATTCCTTCGGAGCTTCTTTGGTGACCTTAGCCTTCATAAAGGCTTGTGGAATTGCCGGATTACCCGTGACATCCAACCAAACAGGGGCCGTCCAAATATCATACGTTTCCGAGAATTCTTTTTCTTCACCTAAGAATACACGCGTGTAGGTGACTTCTACCTTATTTTTATAGTCGGCATATAAGCCAAACACTGGAATACCGCCATGCGTACGAAGGGTCTGAGGCCCCACGTCATAACGAATTTCTTGGCCATCCTTTTTTGGCACAATGCGTACCGTCGCCTTCTTCAAAACGTAGCCACCATTACGAATCACAGCCGTCAACGGTGCCAACCCATAGGGATTCACCACCGTTTGCCCTAACTGACCTTGTGTCTGATACGTGACCGCAGTACCACTTGGTCCACCCACAGCCAATGAAGCGGACGACATGGCTAGCGCCGCAAGGAGACCGGCAGCCACCGGTATAAGTCGAAAATCAGTACGCACTCTTTAGCCTCCATTTCAAAAATTTGGGGTGAGCGTTTTCACACCCACCCCTCGATCTTATCAGTCAAACCCAGTGCTTATCTTAAATCGGTCTAACCTCGATTTAATTCATGGTGGGTTCCGGGTCACGAAGACTCGCCAAACTTTCCAAAAGGCGAATCTGTCCCGGGCAATTCTCCTCACCAAAGCGGCTCAAGTCGAGCTTGGCAAGCGAGCGAACAATTTCAAAACTTGTGGCATGTAATGCGTACGGGCAACCACGTTCTTTGACATGTTCTACGGCTCCTTGCACAGAGTGATAGATCCCGTCAGCTAAGATGGCACGCGCCTGTGCCACGCGCTGGAAATTATCACCCTCATAATCAGGAATCACTCGTTCTTCGCTGACGCCATTTTGAGCCATCTCACGCACTTCGGCAGAAAAAGCGAACTTGTGTGCGCAAAGTCCTTCAACATCCATCGTCGCAAAGCTTGCCTCAAAATCATGTAACCAAGCCTGCACACGCGCTCCCGCTTCATCACGGGCTTGAGCGCCCATGTCTTCCCAACGGTCGATCATTTCGTCTAGTGCCATCACGAGCACATATTGCGAATACATCAGAGCGGACTGATCCACTTCACTCTTCATGGTCTGAAAATAAGCGGTGACAGCTTCTTGAGGCGTCATCTTTGCTCTCCTTCAATCAGATAAACCGCCTACGAGCGGCAAAACACTGATTGATTGTCGCATGAGAACAACCCTCTTAGCGGCCGAGTAACGGGAAAATCCCACGTCGAAGACGTTTGAAATGGCCGATTCAGGCATAAAAAAAGAGGCAGTTCAAACTGAACTACCTCTTTTCCTGGATTTGGTCGGGGCGGCGGGATTCGAACTCGCGACCCCTTGCACCCCATGCAAGTGCGCTACCAGGCTGCGCTACGCCCCGAAGGATTTGAAGTATATCCTAACCTTTGCAAAAAAGCAAGAGTACGTCTCAAAATAACTAAAATACGGTATTTAAATGAAACGCTTTTTCTTTGGCGGTCTTCCTGCTCGTTGATCGGACACACGACGATTGAGTGTGCCTGACGGTCGGAAGTTCACCACTCGGCGCTCCTCAATGACCACGACTGACCCTGTCTTCAGATTGCGACCAGGGCGTGCCGTCTTGTCTCGAACCGAAAAATTACCGAGGCCAGCCAACTTAACCGTATGACCTTCCTTGAGATGATTAATGATGAGCTCAAAGATTTGAGAGGCCAGACGCTTACCATTGCCGCGATCGATCTTGTACTTTTCATAAAGCACATCCGCGATAGCCGCTTTGTTTAAGCACCCAGAACAAACCTCTGTCGTCTCAGTACCCTCATCTAGATCAACGTCTCGGTCGTCAAACGCATCGAACTGGTCCGGCGCTTCGAAATGATTGATCATAGGCTTTAAACGGCCGACACCGATGCGTATCGGCCGTATTCTCAGTCGTTAATTAACCACGCAAACGGGCACCCGCACGTTCGAGCACTTCGACAAGCGCGCGCATCGTGCCATCGGCTTCGAGGTCGCTCAAAGCTTCTTCGCCGAAGGTATTGAGTTCAACCGAGAAAGCCAAGGACTTTTCGTTCGCGCCATCTTCAGTCTTCGGACGATAGAGATCAAAGAGTTCAAAGCTCGTCAGCGCACCGAGGCGAGCGTCAGCAAGCTGACCTTCGCTCACGGCGTCAAAAAGCTTCTGTACTTCGAAATCAGCCGGCACCACAACAGCGATGTCGCGGCGCATCGGTTGGAACTTGCTCACAGGCGTGTACTTTGGCAAGCTCAACGTCAAAAGCGGATCCACTTCGACTTCAAAGACGATCGGCGCATGCGGCAGATCATAGTCATGAACAACCTTCGGATGCAGTTCGCCAATAAAGCCAACTCGCTTTTCACCAATGTAAATGGCGGCAGAGCGGCCGGGATGTAAGCCAGGGAATGTTTCCTTCACAAAGCGAGCCTTGAGCGGCGCAACGAGACGTTCTACGTCACCCTTGACGTCATAGAAGTCAACGCGACGCGCTTCAACCGACCACTGAGCATCGTTCGCCGTGCCATAAGCAAGACCAGCGATATGAGACGGTTGACGAACCCCCTTCACAGACCAAGGGCCATCGAGGACAGCTGGATCAGGGAAGAAGACGCGACCCAATTCAAAGACACGAACGCGTTCAGCCTTGCGGTTAAGGTTGTACTTCAGGATGTCAACCAAGCCACCGATCAACTGCGTACGCATCACAGACAACTGAGAAGCGATCGGGTTCAAGAGGCGAATCGGTTCTTCGTTACCAGCAAAGTCCTTTTCCCAGGCTTCAGGCACAAAGGAGAAGTTGATCAATTCCTGGTAACCCAACACAGCCATTTCACGACGAAGAGCATGTGCATTGCGCGTCGCTTCCTTCGGGCTCTTCATTGCGATGCGAGCCAATGGCGGACGATCGGGCAACTTTTCGTAGCCGTACAAGCGGGCGACTTCTTCGATGAGGTCTTCTTCGATCTCAATGTCAAAGCGATGGGTCGGCGCCTGAACCGTGAAGGCTTCACCATCAAACGTGTATTCAAAACCCAAACGCGTAAAGGTGTTATGCATGGCTTCCACAGGAATATCCATACCCACCACCTTCAAGCAACGTGCCACACGCATCGTCACAGGCTTACGTTCAGGAAGATTCACGATCTGGTCGTCAACAGGACCCACGCGCGTAGCATCCGTGCCACAGATCTCGAGGACGAGACGTGTGATGTATTCCATGTGTTCGGCATTGGTACCAAAGTCCACACCACGTTCAAAGCGATAAGCGGCGTCCGTCGAGAAATTCAAACGACGGCAACGACCCTGGATAGCCGTCTGATGCCAGAAAGCGGCTTCAATAAAGAGATCCGTCGTTTCTTCAGAAATCGAACTTTCTTCGCCACCCATGATGCCGGCGATGCAGGACGGCTTGTCGCCATCACACACAACACCATAGTACGGATCAAGATCCACCGTCATTTCGTTTAAGAGCGTCAGCTTTTCGCCTTCGCGAGCCCAACGAACCGTCAAATGGTCAGCGGTCAACTTGGCCATGTCAAAAAAGTGCGTCGGACGCCCCAGTTCAAGCATGACATAGTTGGAAATATCAACCAAAACAGAGATATGACGCAGACCAGCGCGTTCCAAACGGTCGCGCATCCACTGCGGCGTTTCAGCCTTAGCGTTCAAGCCGCGAATCACACGACCCGTGAAACGACCACAAAGGTCAGGCGCTTCAACCTTCACCGGCAAACGGCATTCGCACGTCGGTGCCACAGCGTCCATCAACGGCAACGTCAAAGGAGCCCCCGTCACAGCATGCAAGTCACGTGCCACCCCCACCACCGAAAGCGCGTCACCGCGGTTCGGCGTCAACTTGATTTCGATACGGGCATCGTCAAGATGAGCGTATTCGCGGATGGACATACCAATGGGCGCATCATCCGGAAGAATCCAGATACCGTTATGGTCTTCGCTCGTTCCCAATTCACGCGCCGAGCAAAGCATACCCATCGACACTACACCACGAAGCTTAGACTTCTTGATCTTGAAGTCACCCGGTAACACGGCACCAATCGTGGCGCAAGCCACCTTAATCCCAGCACGCACGTTCGGCGCACCGCATACGATTTGAAGCACTTCACCTGTGCCAGCATTCACTTCGCAGACATGGAGGTGATCAGAATTTTCATGGTCGCGGCACGTCAACACTTCAGCCACCACAACGCCCGTAAAAGCAGGCGCCACAGACGTGACTTCTTCGACTTCGAGACCAGCCATCGTCAACGTTTCGGCGAGCTCATCGGTGCTCAGCTGCGGATTGACGTATTGGCGCAACCACTCTTCAGTAAACAGCATTTCAATATTCCTTCTTCGTTGAGCTCAGCATTAGTTGAACTGGCGCAAGAAGCGCAAGTCACCTTCGAAGAACAAGCGAAGGTCATCGATACCATAACGAAGCATCGTCAGACGTTCGAGACCAGAACCAAAGGCAAAACCAATGTTCTTTTCAGGATCGAGACCGTAATTACGGACAACATTCGGATGGACTTCGCCAGCGCCCGAAATTTCGAGCCATTTGCCCTTACGCGGACCGCTCGTAAACATCATGTCCACTTCAACGGACGGTTCAGTAAACGGGAAGTAACTCGGACGGAAACGTACAACGAGATCATCCGTTTCAAAGAATCGACGCAAGAAGTCGCTATAAACACCCTTCAGGTCGGTGAAGCTTACATCGTCACCAATCCACAAGCCTTCGACCTGATGGAACATCGGGGAGTGCGTGGCGTCTGAGTCCACACGGTACGTACGACCCGGAGCGATGACCTTAATCGGTGCCTGATGCGTACGAGCATAGCGAACTTGCATCGGAGACGTATGCGGACGCAAAGGCAACGGACGACCTTCATCGTCGTTACGGTCGACATAGAACGTATCCTGCATGGAGCGTGCAGGATGATTAGGCGGATTGTTGAGCGCGGTAAAGCTAAACCAGTCGCTTTCAATTTCCGGACCGTCAGCCACTTCAAAGCCGATGGAGCGGAAAATTTCTTCGATGCGCATCCACGTACGCATCACGGGGTGAATCCCCCCTTCGGTGCGAATGCGACCCGGCAGCGTCACGTCGATGGCTTCGCTTTCAAGCTTGGCTTGCATAGCGGCCTGAGCGAGCTGTTCACGACGGGCATTCAGCGCGGCTTCAATCGCACCCTTGGCCTTGTTAATTTCCTGACCGCGTGCGCGGCGTTCTTCAGGTGCGAGCGCACCGAGCTGCTTCATGAGCATGGTCACAGCACCGGTTTTGCCAATGTACTTCGCCTTGGCGTCTTCCAAGGCGGCAGGCTGTTGAGCCTGGGCAAAGTCCTGACGTGCGGACTCGATCAGTTCGGAAAGATCCTGCATATTCTCTATTCTCGACTTCTGCTTGATATGTTTCCCATAAACGCATAATGCCCCACTGGGTGTCTTATGCGCCTTGCCTGTAACTGGTGTACTTATTGCTAGGTGTCTCATTGAGCATCTAGGTACCTATTACGCAAAACGTTCGTTCGTTACAAGCGCTTTGCCTAAGAGGCACCTTTTTACCAGTGAAATAGGCATAAAGTCTTTATTTTACAGCGGTTTGCGATTTTCTTGGGCGTGTAAACCCTTGTCAAACCGTGCGATTCAACACGTTTTCCCCAATCAATAACAGCCGATAGTTAAAAAACCATCGGCTGTCATTCGATTCAAACTAACGGTAAGCGATCAATTAGGCGAAGAAGCGCATGATCGTCATACCGATACAAGCCATAAAGACGCTATTAAACATCAATACAGGCCAGTACTTCTTAGGCACGTTAGCCACACCAAGCAAACGACCCATGTACTGAATCTGGGATGCCATCAAAATGAAAGCAGGAGACAAAATAGTGATTTCATGAGGACCGAGCACGCCGCTAGCAGCCAAAGAAGCAGCCACACCCACGCCAGCACCGCAAGAGAGCCACGTGGCCATCAACACGGTAATCGCTTCACCCGGCAAGTCGAAAATCCCCATCACGCCGCCACAGGTGCGACCAAGAAAATCCATCACGCCAAAGAGCTGAAGCATGTAGGTAAGCACGAAGGCCATGAGCACGTTAGGCAAAAGGCTATAAAGACCAATGTCCAACCCTTTGCGCAGACCAACGATGAAAATATCAAACGGGTTCTTGGATGCGGATTCGGCATTCTTATGATTATTCATTTGCAAAGTCCTTCTTGTAAACGGTGTTGAGCAACGTGCGAATGAAAGCACCACCCACAAACTTCAAGACCAAAATCACCACCATCGGTACCCAAACCGGACACAAGAACAAGGAGAACATGGCAGACACGGTCGAATAGTAGTTACTGATACAACCAGCACCTGAATACTGCCAGGCAGCAATCGTAATCAAATTCTGCGTCGTAATACGCTTTTCATCATAAAGAGCTCGCGTTAAAGCAGCGCCACCGTCTGTACTCTGAAGGTCAGTGATCAAAGCTAAGCCGGTAAAACCAGGCACACCTAGAACTGGCTTCAAAAGGGGCGTCAAAAGAACTTGAGCAGCACGCAAGGCGCCGTAGTGAGAAAGCACTTCAATCAGCCCCATTGCAAGCATCACACCCGGAATAAGGGACAAGGAGAAGAGGAAGCCAGCGCGGGCACTGATACCACCAGCACCCTGGAAGTTGTTGGCGGACCCAGCGATCGTGCCAAACTGACCGATTAACGTCGTGTAGTCGAAAGCACCGAGCCACTTATAGGCATCGGGCATTTTGTAGAAAACCCCCGAGAAAAGCACGATGGCAAAGGCTAAAGCAATGTAAGCACCAATACCAACCTTCGGCGTTTCCTCGGAATTTGTTTGAGATTTAAGATCTGACATAAATCTTTCCTGTAGGATCGGGAGGTAAAAAGAGGGGACTTGTATCTCTGTATTTAGCGTGAGAATTCAAACAGATATAAACAAGTCAAAACACCCGTCAAATTGAGCGTAAAGGTAAGTATAGCTAACCATTACTAGTGTCACGAGACGCCTCAACGAGACGCTCCTCAAAATAGTCTATCTGTTTTAAACGATTTTACGTCTCAAATAGACTGTTTAACAGTGCTTTTCAAGATTGATAACCCAAAGCAATTTGAGTGTCATTTCACTAAATAGGTGATTAGGATTAAGGGAAATTTCTAGCTACAAATTTGCACTGTGTAAAAAAAAGAGACCCTGCCAAATAACAGAGTCTCTCTTTCGCATCAAAACTTTCGGATAAAAGCCAATCGATCAAAAATCAACCGATCGTCCGAACATCGCTTTGATTAGGCACCCTTAACCTGGGCAACGAGGGAGGCAAAGCCTTCCTTGTCGAACACGGCCATGTCGGCGAGAACCTTACGGTCAAGACCGATACCAGCCTTCTTGAGGCCGTTCATGAACACGGAGTAGGTCATGCCATTAGCACGGGCACCAGCATTAATACGGGCGATCCACAAACGACGGAACGTACCCTTCTTATCGCGACGGTCACGGTAAGCATACTGACCAGCACGCATAACAGCCTGCTTAGCAACGCGATAGACGTTGTTACGGCGGAGGCTAAAACCCTTGGAAAGGGCAAAAATCTTCTTATGACGGGCACGAGCCGTCACACCACGCTTAACTCGGGGCATCTTATATCTCTCCTTTAATTAGGCGTAAGGCAGCATGCGACGCACGGATGCGATATCCGATTCATGGATATCAACCATACCGCGGAGGTGACGCTTGTTCTTCGTCGTACGCTTCGTAAGGATATGACGCTTCGTAGCGTGGGCACGCTTGATCGAGCCACTGGCGCGCGGCTTGAAACGCTTAGCAGCGGCGCGCTTTGTCTTCATCTTCGGCATTTGCCGTTACCTCTTTATTGTATGAACCATAGGCGCTCCGTCCGATGCGGCGGAAACTTTTTCTAGCCTAGGCCCACTTGTTATCCAAAAACGGACTGGTTTTTTTAACCAGTCCGATTTCGGGAAAGACGTGATTCTACCTCAAATTTGAGGTTGTGTGTGAAAAAATCACTTTTTCTTTTTAGGAGCCAGCACCATGATCATCTGGCGACCTTCGAGCTTAGGCTGATGTTCAACCTGAGCAACGTCGGCAAGTTCCGTACGGATGCGATCCATCAGTTCCATACCGAACTGCTGATGAGCCATTTCGCGACCACGATAACGGAGGGTCACCTTGGCCTTATCTCCATCAGACAGGAATCGCACCAAGCTACGGAGCTTCGTCTGGAAGTCGTTTTCGTCCGTCACCGGGCGGAACTTCACTTCCTTGACCTGAATCACCTTCTGCTTGGCCTTGGCTTCCTGAGCCTTCTTCTGTTCCTGGTAGCGGAACTTGCCGTAGTCCATCAAGCGGCAGACTGGCGGCTGAGCATTCGGCGCAACCTCAACGAGGTCAACATCGTGTTCTTCAGCCATGCGAAGAGCCTCCGCGGTGCGGACAATCCCGATCTGGGCGCCATCGACGCCGGTCAGTCGGACCTCAGGAACTCGGATCTCACCATTGATCCGATGCTTGCGATCTTGTGCTATGACAATCTCCTAAAAAGTTAAAAGTTCCAGTTAGTGCTTAAAAGCCGAACGGGTCTGGTCTTCTTCGGTGATCATGGCGATGAAATCGTCAAGCTTGATCGAACCGAGATCCTTACCGCCGCGTGCACGAACTGCTACGCAACCAGTCTGCTTTTCCTTCTCGCCAACAACGAGAATGTACGGAATCTTTTGCAGACTCAATTCGCGGATTTTATAGTTAATCTTTTCGCTACGCAAATCAGATTGCACACGAATATGTGCTTCATGCAACTTGCGAGCAACTTCTTCGGCGTAATCCTTCTGAGCATCCGTAATGCAAGCCACGGCAGCTTGCACAGGAGCGAGCCACGTCGGGAAAGCACCAGCGTATTCTTCAATCAACATGCCGATCCAACGTTCGAGAGAACCGAGGATCGCACGGTGAAGCATCACAGGCACCTTGCGCGTATTGTCTTCGGCGACATATTCTGCACCGAGACGGCCAGGCATCTGGAAGTCAACCTGGATCGTACCGCACTGCCAGGAGCGACCCAAGCAGTCCTTCAAATGATATTCGATCTTAGGACCGTAGAAGGCGCCTTCCCCTTCAAGAATTTCGTAATTGATGCCAAGCGCATCAAGGCTCTGCATCAATGCGCTTTCAGCCTTATCCCAAGCCGAATCTTCACCGATGCGCATTTCAGGACGGGTAGCGACCTTATAGGCAATTTCGTTAAAGCCAAAGTCCTTATAAACCTTCTGAACAAGGCGCGTATAAGCTTCGCATTCGGCAAGGATCTGATCTTCGGTACAGAAGATGTGACCGTCGTCCTGGGTAAAGCCGCGAACACGCATCATGCCGTGCAAGGAACCAGACGGTTCGTTACGGTGGCACTGACCGAATTCACCCACGCGGAAAGGCAGGTCGCGGTAACTACGCAAAGCATAGTTAAAGATCTGGATGTGACCTGGGCAGTTCATCGGCTTCAAGGCGTAGTAACGGTTTTCAGATTCCGTCGTGAACATATTTTCACGGTACTTAGCCCAGTGACCAGAACGTTCCCAAAGCGAACGATCAAGCAACTGTGGAGCCTTCACTTCACCGTAACCATTGTCCTGGTAAACACGGCGCATGTACTGTTCAACAACCTGCCACAAAGCCCAGCCCTTGGCGTGCCAGAAAATCATGCCCGGCGCTTCGTCCTGGAGGTGGAAGAGATCAAGCTCACGCCCCAAGCGACGATGGTCGCGCTTTTCAGCTTCTTCGAGCATCGTGAGGTAGGCCTTGAGTTCATCTTTCGTTGCCCAAGCCGTACCATAGATACGCTGAAGCATTTCGTTCTTGCTGTCGCCACGCCAGTAAGCACCAGCCACCTTCATCAAGCGGTGAACCTTCAAACGGCCCGTAGACGGGACGTGAGGACCGCGGCAAAGGTCAGTGAATTCGCCCTGACGATAAAGAGAAATTGTTTCACCCTGAGGAATGGCTTCGATCAACTCGGCCTTGTACTTTTCACCAAGGCCCAAGAAAAAGGCCACGGCGTCATCACGGGACATTTCGAGGCGTTCGACCTTAAGGTCACGCTTCACGATTTCGTCCATACGGTCTTCAATCGCCTTCAAATCTTCAGGCGTAAAGGGACGCGTGTAGGAGAAGTCGTAGTAGAAGCCATTTTCAATAGCCGGTCCAATCGTCACCTGAGCTTCAGGGAAGAGTTCCTTCACAGCCTGAGCCATCAAGTGGGCGGTGGAGTGACGAATGATTTCAACCCCTTCAGGATCGCGGCCCGTAATAATGGCCACTGTAGCATCGTGATCCACAACGAAAGAAAGATCAACGAGTTCGCCGTCAACGCGACCAGCGAGAGCAGCCTTAGCAAGGCCAGCACCAATATCAGCAGCGACATCGGCAACAGTAACGGCACCAGAGAACTCGCGCTTGGAGCCATCAGGAAGGGTAATTGCAACCATGTTTAACCTCGATTTGTATAGGCGAAAAAAAAGTGCGGACATGAGCCGCACTTTCTTTGCCTTGGACAACTGGACAACGTTTCGCTCACGCCCTCTATTTTACAGAGAGGGTGTTGTTGTGCGAAAGCTTAGTAATAAGCACATTATCAACAGTTCCCAATAAAAATTCTGGTAGGCACGATTGGACTCGAACCAACGACCCCCACCATGTCAAGGTGATGCTCTAACCAACTGAGCTACGTGCCTGTCAAGGTTTTTATTATGCCTGAAGTTTGATCCGTTTGCAAACTTCTTGCGAAGCGATCCTTGAACCGCTCTCACAGGAACCTACCGAAGAAGATTCTGGTAGGCACGATTGGACTCGAACCAACGACCCCCACCATGTCAAGGTGAT
>Juniper_p2__coassemble_982_pt1 | contig 41059 bp, 37 predicted proteins | sample Juniper_p2__metabat2_high_PE_019 | metagenome-assembled genome bin Juniper_p2
AGTAGATGCTTGACAGAATGTTTTTGTCATTAATGGAGCCATCATAGCTATACGCGTATACCACGTCGCCAGTTTCATGATCGCAAACCACCATGTAGGTAACTTGCTTCAATCCTGGATTTTGCTTGGCGTATCTGTAGGCAGCGTTTTTGATAGTTGTTGAATAGGTAGAGATGCTCGTGCTATCGAAGGAGAGAGTTAATGGCGTGTTAGTTGCTGTCGAACTTCTCTAGTAACGGCGCAGATAATATTTATCCAGCAAAGAGTGATCGCCTGTTTGGAGTATTTCTGAGAGTCTACGGCCGTCTATAGGCTCCATGTTTGGAAGCCTGACTTGAGAAAGCCAATCCTCAAAATTCATAATGGCTCTGCCACCATCAAGTTTGTAAATGGTTAGTGCAAGCAACGTTTGTGCTGTTTCTTTGTTGAAAACAGTGCTGAGATCCTCTAAGAGTCCCATGCGCTCACCTACTTTCCAAGCTGTCCAAGTGGTGCCGACACGGACAATATCGTTGCTCCAAGACATGTCCTTGTTTTTGGAGGGAGGACAAAACTTGCCGATATAGTCCTTTTCACAAAGCAGTTCTTGTTCACGTCACCTAAACACTCGAGAGCTAAACACCCAAGAGTGCCTCGGTTCTCATTACGTAGACTGAGATAATCCAATCTTCGCAAGGAACGAAGTCTGCGTTGGAACGGTAAGGTTCGCCTTGTATTCACTTTGACAGAAAAATTTGCCACCTATTGACCTGGCGAGATGATGGTTCTTCATCATGTTCTTAATTTGCAATGCCTCTACAACGAGTACTTGAGTAGTTCACCAGTTTTCGAGATGTTTTGAGTTGAAAAGTTTGCTTGTGCGTGGTTTAGAACAAAAAGGGAGCGTATCTCGTCCTTGCTCTACAAAAGCGAGAGTTTCTTGGCAAGTTTAGTTAAGCTTTGAGACGGTAACCGATGCCAGTTTCAGTCATGAAGTATTTGGGAGCAGCGGGATTATCTTCGAGCTTTTGTCGCAACCGTGCCATATAAAGACGAAGATAGTGCGGATGTTCAACGTATGCAGCGCCCCAGACATCGGCTAAAAGCTGACGATGAGTGAGTACTCGTCCTCTTCCTGCAATTAAAGCAGACAATAAGCGAAATTCGAGCTTGGTTAAATGTACTTCGGAAGCGTTTTTAGTCACGATTCCACGGGCTAAATCGCACGTCACATCGCCAAATGAAAATTGGGTGCTAGGGTTTGTTGTGCTAATGGTCGTTGCGCGACGTAAGTGTGCACGAACACGCGCAAGAAGTTCAGTCATACTAAAAGGTTTGGCGATAAAGTCATCGGCTCCCAGGTCTAGAGCTTCGACTTTGGCTTCGTCTCCTGATCGGGCTGACAAAATAATGACGGGGGCGTTGCTATAGGAGCGAACGGTACGAATGAGGTCAGTCCCTTCACCATCAGGCAATCCTAAGTCCAAAATGATGAGCTGCGGCGAACGGGTTGCTGCTTCGATGCGTCCTTGTGCGAGACTTGGCGCGCGGTAGACCTCATAACCCGCATCTTCAAGGCTCGATTTAACGACGCGTGCGATATGGTCTTCGTCTTCAACGATCAAGATAATGGGTTTTTGCATTTGTTCTTCTCTTTTTGTGTGTCGAGAGTGATCACGCGATTAGTATCGCTTTTATCATGTGTTCATTCTTCAAGTTGAGCAAGAATGGACTCTTCGTCATCCATGGCGGGTGGTTCGACATAGGGGAGCATCAAGATAAAGCTTGCGCCACCCATTGTGGATTGAAGAGCGAGCAGATCAGCGTTATGAGCGCGAGCAATAGAACGACAAATCGCAAGCCCAAGACCGACCCCTGCAATCTTACTTTCCTTTTGACCGCGTCTAAAAGGATCAAACAATTTCTGAGGATCACCTGCAGGTAAACCTGGTCCATTGTCATGAACTGCAACCATGATCGTCTGATTTCGCTGAGTGATTTCAATGACAATACGACTTCCGAAAGGACAATATTTAACCGCGTTATCTAAAAGGTTAAAGAGGAGTCGTTCAAGAAGCACTTGATCACCAAAAAGGAGGGGACAGTCTGGTTGTAGCTTGATATCAAGTTTAAAGTCACGCAGGCGTTCTTTGAGAAGACCTAAACCGCCACTCACGAGTTCGTCAGCAGGGAAGAACGCCATGTTAGGTTTAAAACTACCGCTCTGTAGTTTGGCCATGTCCAGCATGTTGGTGACAAGACGAGACATACGTTCTGAGGATTTAATGAGTTGGACGGTTTCATCAAATGCACCATCGTGATCACGTCGTTTGAGTTTTTCAAGCACACTTTCTGCACCCAAGGTGAGTGTTGTAAGAGGTGTCTTCAGATCATGTGAGAGGGAGCGTACCAGCGAGTGACGTAAGCGTTCATTTTCAAGGTTGGCGAGTGATTCTCTCGCTTCATCTTGGTTCGATAAACGTTCAATCGCTTGTCCTAAAAGCGTAAGTAGAGCATCAATCAGACGGCGCGATAGCGCATCGGTCCATTGTTCATTGTTTTCAAGACGAAGAACGGCAACGGCCAAAACGTCGCCTGTGGAACTCTTTAATGGAACATATAGATATTCTGATTGGCCTAATGTCGTTGTAGCTCGACCTGCTGGGCGCTGGTGATCCACAGCAAGACGCATAAGTGCTGGATCCGCTTGCGCAAAAGCACGGGTCATGCGACGGAATCCTTCTTCCTCATCAGGTTCCCAAATTTCTAACGCAATATCAAGATATGTTGTAAGGACTTCATGAGCTTGACGGTAAAGTGTTTCACGATCCATATACGTTGCAAAAGCACTGGCAGTTTCATATAGCAATCCCATCTGAGCTTCACGTTCACGTGCTTCACGGGCAATGGTTTCGCGTTTAGCGACGAGACGTGCTGCAACAATCCCGACAGTGAGCATGACGAAGAATGTGAAGACGTACTGAAGGTCAGAAACTGCAAAGGACCCTAAGGGTTCAACGGCAACTAAGTCAAAGCAAATGATCGAAAGCACCACGGCATAGGCAGCAGTTTTGAGCCCGTAACGAATCGCTGCGATAAAAGAGACCAACAAGTAGCACATGGCAAAGTTAGTCGGTTGGATCCAAGGGATCAGTGGTGAGAAAAGCCCTGTAAGTAGAATCGTTACTATGCTTGTGATTGCGTACCCTGTTACTTCTTCGTCTTGGGCGCGTAAGGTGGCTAAGAGGCGTTCAGAAAGCGGTTCTTTGCCAACGGTCGAAGAAAGAATGACAAAGGTGACTTCTGGGGCACGGCGGCGTAATTCGCGTCGACGCCAGTAGGTCGTATAGAGTCCAGTATCAGCAGAGGCAATCATGGAGAGGTTATGCTCTCGTGCATAAGCGGAGACTTCTCGCCCAAAATGTCCTGTTACCATGGCCGTGACAGCTCCGAGACTTTCTGCAAACGCAAGGGTTTCGGCAGCGGCACGGCGTCGTTTACGACTTTCACCTGGTTTATCTAACCATAAAACGTGCCAATTACCAGCTAGTGAACGTGCCAATCGCCCAGCTTCTCGAATGATTTCGTAGGCGTCAGGGGACTCAATGACTAATAAAAGACCAAAGGATGTATCGCGTACGCTCTGATCTGTCGAGAGCGAACGGTGCTCGCGAATCTCCGTTTCAAGGCGATCTGCCATCAAACGTAACGATAGTTCACGTAACGCGATGAGATTGGCTTTGCGGAAAAAATGATTTTTTGCGCGTTCAATAAAGCCTGGAAGATAGATTTTTCCCGCTTCAAGGCGTTTCAAAAGGTCGTCTGGAGGTAAGTCTACGAGACGGACTTCATCAGCTTCGTCAAAAAAACGATCAGGAATTGTTTCCTTGACATCAACACCTGTCATTGCCCCAACCATGTCGTTGAGACTTTCTAAGTGCTGGATGTTCATTGCACTATAGACGTCAATACCAACGTCCAAGATGTCTTCAATGTCTTGCCAACGCTTCAGATGACGTGCGTTGGGTGGATTGGAGTGAGGTAACTCATCAATGACGACCAAGGCAGGACGACGACGAATAACGGCGTCAATATCAAGGGTCTCTGTAGTGAACGTACCTCGTTGCATGGTTTGACGAGGTAAGACTTCTAGTCCTTTAAGTAACGCTGCCGTTTCTCGTCGACCATGTGTGTCAACCCAACCAATGAGGACGTCGAGTCCTTCGCGACGCTTCTCATGCGCTTCGGTAAGCATGGCAAAAGTTTTGCCTACGCCAGGTGCAGCCCCTAAAAAAAGTTTTAATCGCCCACGTGTTGATTTTTGTCCGACCTTTAAGAGGGCATCTGGATCAGGTCGTCTTTCTTCGTCGTGTTGCATAAAGTGTGGAGGCGAAAACCCTGCTGGGTAGGCAGGGGTTTAGAGGTTAATGAGAGAGTTGGGACGCTACAAGTGATTGTACGCGGAGATTAAGTTGAAGAACATTCACATAGTGATGTCGACCAAAAAGACCGGAGGTTTCAAGCTCATCTACTAAGGTACGTAAGGTCGTTTCGCTTATCCCAGTGCGCTTAGCGACAATCGGAATTTGATAGATTGCAGCATCACGACTGATGTGGGGGTCTAAGCCCGAGCCAGAAGTGGTCACAAGGTCAGTTGGAACAGGTGACTGATCGCCCCTTGCCTTATGCCAATAGGCGATACGGTCTTTGACGCTTTGAAGAAGCGCTGGGTTCGTCGGACCTAAGTTCGAGGCATTGCTAGAAGCGCCATCGTAATTGGCTGCAGAAGGACGTGCTTGAAAGAACGGTAACTTCGACATGTCTTGGGCAATCAGTTCTGAGCCAATAACTTTTTCTTGGTGAACTACTAATGAGCCCGCTGCTTTATCTGGCATGACGCTTTGTGCTACACCCGTTGTGACAAAGGGGTAAATGAGACCAGTTGCCAACGTTAAGAGGCAGAAAGCACCTACGGCATCTTTTATCGCTCCCATGAGCGAGACGCTTGCGTGACTAGAAATAGAACGGATACGCATGTGAATCACTCCGTTAGAAAAGATTGATAAGAAGGTCGATGATCTTAATGCCAACAAAGGGAACGATCACGCCACCTAAACCGTAGACCAAAAGGTTGCGCTTCAATAGACACGCAGCAGACCAGGCCTTATAGGGCACACCTTTCAAGGCGATAGGTATCAAGGCAACGATGATAAGTGCGTTAAAGATCACGGCACTTAACATGGCTGAGGTCGGCGTTTGAAGGCCCATGACATTTAGCACTTCGAGGCCAGGGTAGGTCGACGAGAATGCAGCCGGAATAATGGCAAAGTATTTGGCAATGTCATTAGCTAACGAGAATGTCGTGAGAGAACCACGAGTCATGAGCATTTGTTTGCCAATGCGAACGATATCGATCAACTTTGTTGGACTCGAATCAAGGTCAACCATGTTGGCTGCATCTTTTGCCGCCTGTGTACCGCTATTCATAGCGACAGCTACGTCGGCTTGGGCTAAAGCTGGTGCGTCATTCGTGCCGTCGCCGGTCATTGCAACCAGATGGCCGTTTGCCTGGTGCTCGCGAATGACGCGCAGTTTACTTTCAGGGGTGGCTTCAGCTAAAAAGTCATCAACGCCAGCTTCAACAGCAATGGCTGCGGCGGTGAGTGGATTGTCTCCGGTGACCATGACAGTCTTGATGCCCATTTCACGTAATTCAGCAAAACGTTCGGCAATACCAGGCTTAACAATGTCCTTGAGTTCAATGACCCCTAGAGGACGACCGTTTTCTGCGACAAGCAGTGCAGTTGCACCATGACTTGAGACCTGATCAGCCTGACGCTTCACTTGAGTCGGAACAGTGTGACCAGTGTCATCAGCCCAACGAATAATGGCGTCAATAGCTCCCTTGCGAATCTGGCGATGACCAAGGTTTACTCCAGACATGCGGCTTTGTGCCGTAAATGGAATAAAGGTTGCGTCAGTTGGGGGCTGAAGCTTAGAAATCGCAGGGTCTTCTTTGGCAATCAATTCGATGATCGATTTACCTTCAGGCGTTTCGTCAGCCAAACTTGAAAGCAGAGCAGCTTCGTGCAATTCTTGAATCGAGACGGCAGGCGCTGGGTAAAAGGCACTTGCGCGACGGTTACCGAATGTGATCGTCCCTGTTTTATCTAAGAGAAGAACATCGACGTCGCCAGCAGCTTCGACTGCACGGCCAGAACGTGCAATCACGTTGGCACCTAAAAGTCGGCTCATTCCTGCAACACCGATGGCTGAGAGGAGCCCACCGATGGTTGTCGGAATTAAGCAAACCAAGAGCGCAGTCAGCATGGCAGGTGTAACGATTTCACCAGCTTCATTAGCTGTGACGCTATAGGCTGATACGGGAAGCATGACGGCAACAACGATTAAGAAAAGGACTGAAAGTGCTAATAACAAAATGGTCAGTGCAGTTTCATTAGGCGTACGTTTACGAGCAGCACCTTCAACCATTGAGATCATGCGATCGATAAAACTGTCGCCAGGATTGCTTTCAGCACGGACGATAATCCAGTCCGACAGGACAGTTGTCCCACCTGTTACCGAGCTGAAGTCACCGCCGGACTCGCGGACGACTGGTGCGGATTCACCAGTGATTGCGGATTCGTTGACGCTAGCGATGCCTCGTAGGACTTCACCGTCACAAGGAATAACTTCCCCTGCTTTGACGAGAACGATGTCACCTTTACGAAGATCCGTCGAGTCGCAAATGGTCCCTTTGGCATTTTCATTCCAGATGTCTGTGTTGGTTGATGACAGCTTTCTGGCAGGTGTTGCGGTCTTGAGGCCACGTAAGGCGCTTGCTTGTGCTTTGGCACGACCTTCAGCAAGACTTTCTGCGAAATTTGCAAAAAGAACCGTAAACCAAAGCCAAAGCGTGAGCCAACCCAAGAAAGCCATTGAGGTTTGATTAGCGTCGCTAGTAATACATGCACGACAGAAAAGTGCCGTAGTAAAGAGACTTCCCAAGTACACGATAAACATGACCGGGTTTTTGGTTTGCGCTGTCGGCGAAAGCTTTTTAAAACTTTGGAGAAGCGCTTCTCGAATTAAAGCACCGTCCCAAAGTGGTGCAGTTTTCTTTTTAGACATGGTCAATTGTTTCGATAATGGGTTTTAAATAAAGCTCAACATTTCAGCGATAGGCCCGAGAGCAAGCACTGGAAGGTATGTCAAGGCACCGACTAAGAGCACGACGCCGATCAAAAGACCGACAAAAAGAGCGCCCGTGGTTGGGAGTGTCCCGTTGCTAGCTGGTACATGTCGCCCCTTGGCGAGGGTACCTGCGAGGGCAAGGGTGAGTACAATCACCACAAATCGACCAAACCACATGGCAAGTGCCAGCCCGATATTAAAGAACGGCGTATTGGCGTTAAGACCAGCAAATGCGGAGCCGTTATTGTTGGCTGCGGATGTCCAGGCATAGAGGATTTCGGATAAGCCATGGGCGCCTGGATTGTTGAGACTATCTAATGCACCAGGCCAAACGAGTGTGACCCCGACGCCGACGAGCACAATGAACGGGACGGCAAGCATCGTAAGGGCAGCTAATTTCATTTCTTTGGGTGTAATTTTTTTGCCCAAATATTCAGGTGTACGACCCACCATCAAACCGGCGATAAAGACCGCAATAATGGCCATAACGATCATGCCGTAAAAACCAGCACCGACACCGCCAAAAACGACCTCACCTAACTGCATAAGGATCATCGTGACCATGCCAGAGATAGGCATAAGACTATCGTGCATCGTGTTGACAGCACCGCAAGAGGCAGCGGTCGTCACGGTTGAAAAAAGTGAAATGCCACCTAAGTCAAAGCGTGTTTCTTTACCTTCCATGCTGAGCCCTTCGGCGCCCAAAGCTTGAAGAAGGGGATTGCCAACATGTTCAGCAAAAGCAAAAGTTGTGAAAGCCATCAAGAATAAAACGCCCATCACCTGCCACAATGCCCAACCTTCACGTTGCGACTTGACCATACGGCCAAAGGTGTAGGTGAGGCCCGCGGGAATAGCAAAAATGGCCAAAGCTTCAGAGAAGTTAGACAAAGGCGTTGGGTTTTCAAAGGGGTGAGCAGAATTCACATTAAAGAATCCACCACCATTAGTGCCTAAAAGCTTGATCGCTTCTTGGCTGGCGACGGGGCCCATGGCAACCGTCTGGTTATCACCCGCAAGGGTTGTCAAAGAAACATAGTTAGCAAAATTTTGAATAACGCCTTGGCTAACTAGAAAGAGCGCATAAATGAGGCTCATTGGCAAAAGTACCCACAGCGTAATTCGAATGACGTCTCGACTAAAGCTCCCAACAGTATTCGATTGTTGACGCGCAAAGCCTCGCATCAATACAAACGCAACGGCAATCCCCGTAGCGGCGGAGAGAAAGTTTTGAACGCCCATGCCCAACATTTGAGTGAGATAACTCATAGTTGTTTCACCACCGTAGCTTTGCCAGTTGGTATTGGTCACAAAGCTCACGGCGGTATTCAAGGCCTGATCAGGCGCAACGCCGCTAAACCCCTGGGGGTTGAGCGGGAGGTAGCCTTGAATGCGTTGTAATAGATAAAGAAAGAAAAGACCGAACGCGTTAAAAGCGAGAAGGGAAGCGGCATAGCTTTGCCAGCATTGTTCATGCGGGCCTCGCGCAAAAAGACTCAAAATTGCTCGGTCAGCTTTTTCCATAGCACGAGGTGCATGGCCTTCGGCCAAAGGCGTAAGCCAAAGACCGATAGGCTTCGTGATCACTAAGAGAGCCACGGCAAAAGCAGCAAATGCATAAAAGGTATTGGACATCATGATGGATTAGGCTCTAAATAGTTCGGCAATGAGCCAAACCACCAGAAGGAGGCTTGCGCCGATAAAAAGACAATCAATCGCGGACATAAGTTAATGTGGGTGTTCTTCAAAGAAATTTGTGAGCAGATGAATGAAGACGTACGGTATGAGTGCAAGCGCAATCGCGAGCACAAGCATCAATAGATCGTGTGTCATGAGAAAACTCCAAGAAGTGGAGGGGTTGGGAGGGTTTGGCCGCTCTGTAGATCGAAAGGCTTTCATCTCCACGAAAAATGCTATCGAGGTTCGTATTGCAGCCGTCTATATTTGCTTGGGCGCCGTATATAAAAGTTGTATAAAAAGCGGTGAGCGAAAAACGGCTAAAGCGCTCAAGGAATAGAACTAAAGGGTCGCTGCGCGTCGGCATTTGGAATGCGTGAGGCCCTCAATGGGAACTTCTTGAGGTAGTCGATATCGGTCGAAGACGTCGTGGTACATTGAAGCTCAAAGAGTACGAATGCTTTTTATTGCCTACAAAACGCTTGATTGTTTGATGCTTGAGGAAGGTGTGAAGAGGAAGGTTGAGCGCTCATCTAGGGTGCCTTTTTTTCAGAAAACATCTCATAGATGGGCGATTTATTTCGTCTATTGGTTTTAGACCGATGCTTAGCATTTCAGCACGCATTTTGTTAGAAAGGAAGAACACATTCGTGACCATTTTGTGGTCTGCATCTTGGCACTGACAATCGAACGGTTGATGTACAAACGTCTAACGGATGCTGGAGAACATATTTCCTTTGAATTTTTAAGAGAGTTGTTGTTAGTCCCACTGTTTCACCGATTCGAGGTGCACGAAACAAGGAGCTAATGTATCTCAAGACGGGATTGTTTATTAATCAAGCCCCAGAACATGAATCTCCTGTGTTGTTAGATATGGTGGCCGAAGCTGAACAGGTAATGGGCACTTTGGAATCAAACCGATGATGACGTTGGAATCAGTCATTAATATGCGGCGTTGCCGACCTGTTAAATTACCCTTTGCAGCAGTTTAGTTATTTCTAAGCCGTTATTGTCTAAACTGAAAAGTAGAAAATCTCCTTGTCGCAGAGTTCGATACGGGAGATTTTTAATGAGAAAACGGGCTAAAGAAGGGAAGAAAATTCTGCGAGAGACGAATACTACCATCGTCGAGCAGTCTTCCTACCTGTGCTTTAGCCGCAACGTAGTTACGACCCTTTTGGGCATCCCACTTATTTTGATAAGCGCGTACATAAACTCGACCCATGGCGTCTTTTGACGCCATCAAGCCTCATTGACTCCCTTGAGAATCCGTGATTTTTTCCATGATAGATACTCACTCCTATATATGTATCTAGTTTGGCGTGAAATAAAAACTCTCGCGTTTAAAACCGTGTCTAAACGCAAGAGTTTCAAGGGATGCTTGATTTTATTTCACCGTTATTTGATCTATCTTATACTGATGTGCATCTAGGAACCCGGGAGTTTCGGTTTTCTCTTTTGTTGCTACGGTTCGTCTTTAGGCGGCTTCATCGAGCAACACGGCTTTTGCTGGTGTTGCTTTTCTAAATAGAGAGAGCCCCACCGATACATCGCCGTTAGAATGGGTTCAATGCTTCGCCCCATCGGCGTTAAACGATATTCAACTTTAGGCGGTACAACAGCGTAAACCGTACGATCAACAAGGCCGTCTCGTTCAAGTTCTCGCAATTGTTGAGTGAGCATCTTGGGCGTTGCTTCAGGAATCGCACGACGTAGGTCCGAGTAGCGCATCGTGCCTTCAAGCAGGTTCCAGAGAATGAGTGATTTGTGCTTGCCGCCAATCAGCCCTAAGGTGAGTGCGACAGGGCAGCGTGTGCCGTGATATCCGTCAGTCATCGTTGTCCTTGGTATCTTTTTGGGAACTATCTATCAAAATAGTGCATTCTTGCGAAAGTAGCGCTATAAGCATACACTCTTCGGACGACAATCATTCTCATTTATCGAGCTATGCAAACCAAGCAATTTGACGTGACCGGGATGAGTTGCGCGGCTTGTTCGAGTCGCGTAGAAAAAGCGGTTAGCTGCCTTGAAGGCGTTAAGGTCGCCGAAGTCAATCTTCTTAAAAATACTTTGAAAGCCACCTTTGACGAAAGTGTCATGAGCGTGGACATAATCAAACGTGCGGTGAGTGATGCTGGCTACGGTGCGAGTCTCAAGGGTGAACAGCAAAAAACTACGACTTCAGTGGGGCAGGCGCCTGACGACACGGGGTTGGTGCAAACAAAAGGGCGTTTGATTGCGTCTTTTGCGCTTTTGATTCCGCTAATGTGGCTCTCGATGGGCGGCATGATGGGCTTGCCAATCCCGGCGATCTTTGACGGGGTGTCTCAAGCACCGACAATGGCTTTTACGCAGTTTTTGCTGACATTGCCGATTTTGTTAATTAACCGTAAATACTTTATTGGTGGGCTTCGTGCGTTGTGGTTACGGGCGCCCAATATGGATAGCTTGATTGCAGTGGGGGCGGGGACGGCGTTTCTTTTTGGGATCTATGTGATCTACCGATTGTTAGGAGCGCAAAGTGTTGGCGATACAGCGAGTCTTGCGCATTTTGCGCACAGTCTTTATTTTGAAGGGGCTGCGACGATCGTCACATTGATTTCGTTAGGTAAGTTCTTTGAAGGTCGTGCTAAACAAAAGACCACCGAGGCCGTGACGGCTTTAATGGCTTTGGCACCAACCACTGCTTTGGTAAAGCGTGACGGGCGGGAGTGCCGCGTACCAACGGCCGACGTCCGGTCGGGTGAAACGGTCATTGTGAAGACGGGTGATACGGTGCCTGTTGACGGTGTGGTGCTCGAAGGCACGGGACTTTTGAATGAGTCTGCCATTACGGGTGAAAGTCTCCCTGTTAATAAGGGTGTTGGCGATACGCTCACGGGCGCTACTTTGCTGGTCGCTGGTGCCATTGAGATGCGTGCAACGCGCGTGGGTGACGATACAGTGCTCGCACAGATTATTCGCTTGGTCGATGAAGCCACTGCTTCCAAAGCGCCTGTGGCTCGATTGGCTGATAAGGTGAGCGGTATTTTTGTGCCGGTCGTCATGACGATCGCGTTGGTTACCGGGTGTGTGTGGTATTGGGTTGGCGGTGACTTTGAATTTGCCTTGAGTGCGGCTGTCTCTGTTTTGGTGATTTCTTGCCCGTGTGCCTTGGGGCTCGCTACGCCGACGGCAATCATGGTAGGTATGGGCCGCGGTGCGAAGGCAGGGGTGCTATTCAAAAATGCCGAAGCCCTTGAGCGCTTTGCCGGACTCAAAACCATCGTATTCGATAAAACTGGTACCTTGACGCAAGGGAGTCCGGTCGTCAAGAAGGTGGTGTCTGTGACGCCAGGGCTCGAAACAGTCGTCATGCTGATTGCAGCTTCGCTTGAAAAGCCCTCTGAACATCCTTTGGCACAAGCCATTATTAAAGAGGCACAAAAGCATGGATTACCGACGCAGCCCGTTGAAGACTTTCAGCAGATTGCGGGTGGCGGGCTTACGGCCACGATGGCTGGGTCATCGTGCGCTGCGGGCAACGCACGACTTATGGAGACTCTAGGCCTCATGATTCCTGAGACCTTGTTGGCCGTGGCTGAGTCCGAAGCTAAAGAGGGAGCCACGGCGCTTTTTGTGGCTTCGGCTGGGCAAGTCATGGGGGTGATTGCTGTGGCTGATGCCGTGCGTCCTGAGTCTTTGGGTACGGTCAAGGCACTCCAAGACCGAAACCTTCGTGTCGTTCTTTTGACGGGAGATCATCCGCAGACGGCCTTAGCCGTAGCACGACAATTGGGCATTCATGAGAGCGACGTGATTGCTGGGGTGAAGCCTGATGAAAAAGCTAAGCACGTTCAGCGCCTACAGGCCGAGGGCCCTTGCGCGATGGTGGGTGATGGGGTGAATGATGCGCCAGCGCTCGCACAAGCCGACGTGGGATTGGCCATGGGCGGTGGTACGGATGTCGCACGTGCGAGTGCGGATGTGGTTTTGATGCGTAGTTCACCCGATGGCGTTCTTTGCGCGTATGATTTATCACGTGCAGTGATGCGTAACATCAAGCAAAATCTATTTTGGGCGTTTGCGTATAACGTTGTGGGTATACCGATTGCCGCAGGCGTCTTTTATCCGTTCTTTGGATGGTTGCTCAATCCGATGATTGCAGCAGCCGCCATGAGCATGAGTTCCGTCAGTGTTGTCTCGAACGCACTTCGGTTACGCTTCTTTGAGCCAGCGAAGATTGAATTGTCGTCCGTTGGTGAATCCATTATTGAAAGGAGGTCTATTATGGATAAGGTCATTCATATCGAAGGGATGCATTGTGGTCATTGCACGTCCGCCGTTGAAAAAGCGCTGAAGGCTTTGCCAGGCGTTGAAGCCGTCGAAATGAGCCTTGAAAAGAATCAGGCTCGTGTCAAGGTTGCTGAGTCGGTCTCTGATCTGATGCTCTCGGCGGTCGTGACGGGCGCGGGCTTTAAGGTAACGGGTATCGAAACCGAATAAGTTTTCGGGCGTAGTTACTCCTTGAGAAGGCTACTTTTCGTGAAGAAAGGTAGCCTTTTGCGTGTCTGGTATCAACAAAAAAAAGCAGCGAGAAAAACTCACGCTGCTTGAGATTTGGTCTTCTTTTATGTCGTTAGAAGGTGACCGTGTCTGGGTGTAAGCCAGAGAAGGAGACGGGCGGTAGATTATCCAATCGAGCCATGTCTTCAGGCGTTAACGTAAAGTTAAACACCTTCGAGTTTTCGATCAGATGTTCGAGGGTCAAGGCTTTGACGATGGGCATAAAGCCGTGCTGAAGACTCCAGCGAAGGGCGACTTGTGCGGGTGACACATTGTGGGCTTCGGCGATATCGCGAATGGTCGAATTGTGGATGAGTGTGCCACGACCCAACGGACTCCAGGCCTGCACGGCGATGCGATGCTTAAAGCAGAAATTCACAGCAGCAAACTGCGGGTGACCCGGATGAATTTCGAGCTGATTCACCATGGGTTTAATACGAGCACGGGCTAAAAGCGGGACGAGGTGGTGCGGCAAGAAGTTGGAAACCCCGATAACGCGAACCAAACGCTCTTCGTAAAGGTCTTCAAGAGCGCGCCAGGTGCCAGCATTTTGACTTTGCCAAATCATAGGTTCACCTTGGGCGGCTGGCCAATGAATGAGCAACATGTCGAGATAAGACGTCTTGAGTTGTTCAAGCGTGTCTTTAAAGGCCGTCATCACGCCTTCGTAGCTACGGTGTGAGGCCCAAATCTTGCTCGTAATAAAAACTTGTTCGCGTGACATGCCACTGGCATGAACAGCATGTCCAATCGCCGCTGCGTTGGCATAGATCTGGGCAGTGTCAAAGAGGCGGTAACCGAGCTGCAAAGAAGAAGATACGGCGTTTTCAAGGCTACTATCGTTGGGCACTTGCCAAGTGCCAAAGCCCATACAAGGGATTTGAACGCCATTCGTAAGTTCAAGCTTGTCGTCAAAGGACGAGAACACGGAACGTCTCCTGTGATGTTGATAACTCAGTCAAGTTATCAATCGCTAATAAATCTGATCCAAAGTATTGTAGAGGAGCGCTCAAAAAAATGTATTGATAAAAGTCGAAAAGGAGAAAAAAGCTTGTCGAGCAATCAGTCCCTATACCTTAAAACGACCAAAAATCGATAAAATAGCGAATGAAAATTCAGGCCCGAGCGCCTGAATTGACCTCGTTATGCCGAGGTGGAACCGAATTGAGTGGTGATTTTGTTATGGATAATGAAATTTTGACCTGGTTGCTGATCGCTGCGTGCGCTGCGGGTTTTGGCGGTGGTGCTGCCTGGCAAGCGTTGCGCCGTCGTTCTAAGCCCGTGAAGCGTCGTACGATCGATCGCGTGGGTGTACGTCCGACAGCCCCTAAGATGCCGCAAGCCGAGGTAAAACCAGCTCCCGAACCTGTGAAGCGTGGACCTGTTGTTGGTGTGACGCGACCTTCGATGCTCGCTTTTACGACGCTTGAGGGGAGCGTGACGGCTGCAGATCTTTTTGTGCAACGGTCGCTTGAGATTGACGAAGATCATTACCGGACGTTGCCCGTGCCCGAAGAAGAGTTGAAGACGCTCAATGCGCTCTTTGCACGTAACTGTACGCTTGAAAATGAACCGGGCGATGGTTTAAGTCGCCATATTTATTCGCTCAACTTTTCGAAGATGATTGGGGATGCGTTGCGCTCTGGTTTTATGCCTCACCCCAATGCGACGTCTAATGATTTACAAGTGATTGCGTTAGGCGACAATGCACAGGCTTTAGGTCGTCCGATGGCGGTTGAAGACCATGAGTATGGCGCCTTCCCACACGTCACACAGCTTTGGATGATGTGTGATCCGACGGACAAAAAGCATGAGCTCGATGGCTTACTTGAAGAAGAACTCAATGGCGTTCGTCAATTACTGCCACGTGTCAAACTCTTAGTGACCGCCGTTGAAGGTTTAGCTTGGGATCAGCGTTGGGATGCTCTCTTTGATTTAGTGCGTGATGTACGTCGTTTGGGCGCTGGCGAAGGGCAGGCGCAAGAACGTAGTGAACGTACCGACAAGTTGGCGCAAGAGATCTACGCCATTAATCGTCGTATTGACGAAAGTTTAGCAACGCTCGAAAAGAATATGAAAACGCCTGAAGAAGCGGACGTCGCTTTGACGACTTGTATTCCGTACATCTTAGAGCGTGAACTGGCGGTGCTTTATTTGCGTACGCTCGCTGTGATTCGTGTGGTGAGTGGCGACAACTATCTACACGGGATGCATTGCTCGACTTACATTGCGCGTAATGTCGAAAAGTTCCCCGATGTTCACGCTTTACTCGATAAGGCTCGCCATATCGTGTACGATGCGATGGAAGTGCAAGGACGTACGATGAATGCGCCTGCAATGGATTTGGCTGGGCAAGTGAAGCGCGACGCTGACCTCTTAGGGCAAGCTCACGATGAATCGGTCGCTCGCTTAAAGACGGACGTTGAACGCCTGCAGACGGCGATTGATCATTACTTGATTTTGCAGGGCCGTCCTCGTCGCTATGCTGTTCGCATGCGTGAAGACAATACGGTTGAAGCACTTATGGTGCTTGAGCATTAAGTAGAAGAAAATCCTTGGCCTACGAGGTGACGCCATCTCGTAGGCCATTCGCTTGAACGGAATGAACATGGCAAATTCGACACGATTTATGGGTCTCTCAGAAGACACATTGGCACGTATTCGCCGTTTTCGTGATGATCGCGATTGGGCGCCCTTTCACAATCCGAAAGATTTGTCGATTTCTTTATCTTTAGAGGCCAGTGAATTACTTGAACTCTTTCAATGGTCGGGGTGCGATACTGAGGTTGCACATAAGCGTGAGGCCATGGCTGAAGAGTTGGCGGATGTACTCATCTATGCCGCTTTGCTGAGTGACAGATTAGGGCTTTCGATGGATGAGATCGTGAACGCGAAGCTCGACAAAAATAACGAGCGCTATCCCGTCGACAAGGTCAAAGGCTTGACGGGTGATTACGAGCGACTCAAGGCAGAAGCCCGGGCGAAAGCTGCGAGTCAATCTCTTGACCATGAGGCACAAACTGAATCTCAACCATCAACCACAACGACGATCGCGCCGTCTATGTCTAAACAACCCGAGTGGACCGTTTTAACGCGCTTTTTGCCTGAATTGAAGTCGGACGCGAATGTTGGTGAGTGGTATACCCGTGCTGGTGGCGAACGCTTTTTGGTGAATTCGAGAGCTACGGCCGCCTTTTGGCAGGCTGTCTCACTTGTTGAAGATCCACAAGCCGTCCTCACTTTGGCGCGTGAGGGTGTCTTGAAAGTTACTGACGACATTGATGTGTCGCGCTTAGATGCACGCGGCATTGTGGCTTTGCTTACGATTGTGGTACGCGAAGCGCGAGCAACCACAGGGCGATTTGAGCGTGCAGTCAAGTCTGGGCTCATTGAGCGAGCATTGACGCGCTTAGTCGCCTTAGATCGTTAAGGCAAAAAACGGGATCGACGCAGTGCGATCCCGTTTTACTTATGAATGAATGCGATAGTCAGACATTTTAGTGACGCGCAGCGGCGATCTTTGTCACGATGAAGCCAATGATTGCCATCATGATGGCAGGGCCAATCAATGCGTCCATCTCTTCGTTAGTGAAAACGATCGATAAGAAAACGCCAAACATCATGAGGCTATTGCCTAAAAACATCATGAAAGATTTGTTAGACCGACGGCGTTGAGGCGTTGGCGTTGTTGTGGTCGTCGTCGAAGAGATGCTCGAGCTTCCTTTGCGTGAGCCCCAATGATGGTCACGACGAAAAGACTCACTGACAGAGATGTGTTCTTGAGGCTTGTTGGGTGTCACGGGGGGCACGTTGATGGCCGAGGTGTCGACTGGCGTTTGAGGTAACGTAAGTCCTTGCGTCTCACGATCCGCTTCAATGCGTTGACGTAATTCAGCGGCAATTTTCTTTAGGTCAACGTCGCCTTGCGCACTATCAGGCATGCTGACAGGATGCGTTAACGATTCTTGATTGGCTTGACGCAAAGTCTCGAGCGAATTCTCTTGAAGTCGATCAAGATAGGCAACAAAATCCCCGTTTTTGGGTTCGAGGTGGTTCGGATCAGTCATGGCTAGACGCATCAAAAGGAATAAGAATTCTCTTAAGCATAACGCGACTAGCGATATTTTTGCGGACTCAACTGTTTCAAGTGGCTACGAAAAAGGCGTCATCTCTTTCATAGATCAGACGCCTTCAGAAGGGTTTTAGACTCGGGCTTCTTCAGCCATACGATCGAGCTTAGGTTTCGCTCTAAGCATACGCATGGCGTTTGCGACCACGATCAGGCAAGTGCCCGTATCTGCAAAGACCGCCATCCACATAGTGGCAAGGCCAGAGAGTGCAAGGAGGGCAAAGACCACCTTGACGCCAATCGCAAAAATGATGTTTTGAACAAGCACATCATGCGTCATGTGAGAGAGTCGTACCAGGGTGGCAATGGACGAAATCTTGTCATCCATGACAGCCACGTGTGCCGCTTCAATCGCGCTATCTGTCCCACGAATGCCCATGGCAATCCCAATATCACTGCGTGCAAGGGCTGGTGCATCGTTGATGCCATCACCTACCATCGCCGTGAGACCGTCTTTTTGGAGGCCTTCGATTTTGGCGAGCTTGTCGTCAGGCAAGAGGTCTGCTGCCACATGCGTTAAGCCCACCTTTTTGGCTAAGGATTGCGCGGCCGCTTCATGGTCACCCGTCAAAAGCCAAGGCGTCAAGCCAACCGCTTCGAGCTGGCGAAGGCCGTCAACTGTGTCTTCTTTGATGACGTCTTCAAGACCAAAGACAGCTTGTACACCAAAGGTGTCTGCGAGCGCTACGGTGGACATGCCTTGCTTCGTGTAGGTTTCGAAGGCCTGACGAACGTCATCATCGGCTAAACCCTGCGCTTCGAGCCAGCGCAGGTTCACTAAGCGCACCATGCCTTTTTCGATACGACCTTCAACCCCTGCGCCCGGCAGCGCCGTAAAGCCGTCAACCGAGTAGGTGGGTAGATGCTGCGCCTGACCCCAGCGGGCAATCGCCTGAGATAAAGGATGGCGGTTCATGGCTGCAAGGCTCGTTGCCAAAGCACCCGTGAGCTTTTCGTCAAAGGTCATCAAATAGGTAACGCCAGCGACGGCGGGTTCGCCACGCGTCAAAGTCCCCGTCTTATCTAAACCGACGTGCTTAAGGTGACGCGCCTGTTCAAGATAGAGGCCGCCCTTAATGAGGAGACCACAACGGGTGGCAGTGGCCAAGGCCGATACAATCGTGACAGGTGTTGAAATCACCAAAGCACACGGACAAGCAATCACTAATAAGCAAAGCGCACGATAAATCCAGGTGCCCCAGTCACCGGTCATGAGTGACGGAATGATGGCCGTTGCGAGTGCCACGGCAAAGACGATGGGTGTATAGATCTGCGCAAAGCGATCAACGAAGCGTTGTACGGGCGATTTGGTCGCTTGCGCATTTTCAACCGCATCAATGATGCGTGCCGTCAGACTTTCAGAGGCAGGTGCCGTAACGATGATTTCAATGGTAGAAGTAAGGTTCACCGTCCCAGACCAAACCGTGTCGCCTTCGCCTTTTTCGGCTGGCATGCTTTCGCCAGTCACCATTGATTGGTCTAGCGCCGTGTGGCCGCGCACAATACGACCGTCTAATGGTACACGGTCGCCGGGGCTCACACGAACGACGGCACCAATGCCCACTTCAGCCGCGGGGACAGCCGTAAACGTATTGCCGTTACGAACATCAGCGGTTTCTGGGGTTACGCTCATCAAGTCGCGAATTGAACGGCGCGCTTTCGTCATCGAAAGCTGTTCAATGGCCTCAGAAATCTGGAATAGCACCATCACCATCGCCGCTTCAGGCCAGGCGCCAATGAGAACACCGCCTATGACTGCTACAGCCATTAAGGCATTCATGTTGAGGTTACCGTGAAGAACAGCAACGAGCCCGTTTTTAAAGGTGGTAATCCCAGACATGAGAATCGCAATCAGCGCAAGACCTAAGGTCAACAGGTCGGCAATTTCGTGACCAATCGGTAAGCTATCTGGACGATATTCAGCAAATAATTCAATGCCCTCTGAAAGGAGGGCCATGATTAAAGCGCCGATATAGAGTGTCCATGGGATAGGCGCGTTTTCGATGGCTTTAGGGGTCGCGGTAACAGGGCGAGCACTATAGCCACAACGCTCAATGGCGGCAATGGCGCGCGCTTCAAGGGCATCGTCCCCCGTCAGCGTTACGGTGCGGTTCATGACGTTAAGATCGGCGCCAAGAATGTCGTCTTCAGCAAACGCTTTTTGAATTTCGCCTGCTTCAACGGGGCAGTCCATCTCAGGCACACTAAGAACAATGCGGTGTGAGCCAGATGAAATCACATCGGCAGGTAAACCCAATTTCAACAGGGCATCCGTAATGACAGATGTATCCTCGAGTGTGTGTGTCACTTGTACAGTGCGTGTGCCATAGTCAATGGAGACATGAGAAACACGGTCCATAGCCAGTAAGGCGCGTTCAATCGGGCCTCCTTCGGCAGGGCAACACATGGCAGGTACAGAAAGAATCAATATGGACATAATGTGTGTGTCCGCAGGGTGCGGATAAAACAATTTTGAATAGATATGATTCATTACACACCCTGAAGTAACTACAAGGTCAAGCCTATTTTTGCGATAATTTAAAAAAATCGCAAAGAAGGGTTTAAGGACATTTATATGAGAATTGGAGAACTGGCAGCTTTAACGGGACATACCTCTGAGACGATTCGTTATTACGAAAAGTTGGGGCTTTTGCCTGAGGCTACTCGTTTGTCGAATAACTATCGTGTGTATCGCGAGGTGCATGTGAAGCGCCTCACTTTTATTCGTCATTGCCGTACGCTGGATATCAGCTTGGATGAGATTCGCTTATTGCTGACGAGTATTGAAGACGAAAATCCTGAGTCGGCCAATCGTGCGCATGCGCTCATTCATCATCATCTCGAAGCGGTTGAGGCACGCATGGCTGAGTTAGAGCATTTGCGTCATCAATTGCATGCGCTTGCTAGTGCTTGTGGAGGGCATCATCACGAAGAGGGTGAAACCTGCGGATTGCTACAAAAGTTAAAGTCTCCCGACGGTGAGTAACAGTGATTAATGAGGACGAGCATTGCTCACGCCATTCGGTAGAATGCATCCGTTCAACAATAAAGGACTGCTATGGTCGAAGTTTCTAGTACGGTGATTCATTTCACAGGCATGCAAATGCTCTTAATCACTGGGTTATTTTTATTAGCCGTTTTGGTGCCGCTTTGGCTTTTGAAGCGTTTTGCGCAAATCGTACCGCCCGTCTACAAAGTGAACGGTATTCCGAGTGGTGTGGGCGGCTTACTCTTAATGGTGGTGGGCATTTTGATTGCCCAGGCAGTGCCGGCGCTTTACCACTTAGGTCGATCAGGCGCGAGCGTTGTGCGTGTCCTTGAAGTCGATGTGGCGTTTTGGTGGGCAGCTGTGCAAACGTTAATCCCTGATTTGGTGACTGTGGTTTGTCTCTTGACAGCGATTGCCGCTCTTATTTTTGGTCGAACGCCTTGGGCATTACGTTTGGCGATCGTCATGGCTTGGCTGGGTGGTCCCTTGGTCGCTTTCTTACGTCACCTCTATTTAGGCTTGCCGCTTGAAGTGGCGGGTGAACCCACGGGGCTCTTCTTTTTGACGGTCGTGATGACAATTTATTTGCTTTTTTCGAACCGTCCTGCGTTGACCTACGGCACCGAAGCTGGTCGCCATTTGGCCGAGCAACGTGGTGTCTTTAATTTGTAAGGCGATAGGTCAATGCAAAGTGTGATTGGTAGCCTCTTACTTCTTTTCTTCTTTTTGTTGGTTTTGCATTCGCTTTGGCAATGGGGGCGCCACTTTCCGCCAGCGACCCATGAAGCCCCGTCGGGTGTTGAAGGCGGGCTTCTCTTGATTGTGGCAGGGCTCCTCGCGCTCCTCATTTTTAATGCCACGGGTTTTGGCTTGATGCTTACGGCCATTAAGGGCACGGGCGTATGGCCAGCGAACCTTTGGATGAGTGCTGTGATCCCTGGGGTTTTGAGTTTAGTGGGCATACTTTGGGCGTTGCTACGACTCCTTTCGGGGCGTACGCCTCGCGTTCGGTGGGAAGCCTCGATTGGCTGCTTAGTGTCAGGCCCTTTGGCTGAAGGCTGGTGGCTCTCTGTGGGTTCGGGCGACGTCATGCGCTGTGCCATTTTGAGTGTGGTAGCGATTGCTATCGTGATCTATCTCATGTGTTCGTCAAGGGCCCGTCATACCTACGGTTCGAGTGTCACCTAAAGGTTAATACTGTGTAGTCGAATTAGACTGATCAGGTACAATTTGGCCATCCTGATTGTTCGCGAACCTAGCCTCTTATCGCGACCTTATTCGAATTAAAGGAAGTTTGCTATGACTCATCCTATTCTGATCAAGAATGCCATTGTCTTTGCGCCCGAAAAGCTCGGTCGTCGTGATCTCTTTATCGCAGGTGGCAAGATCCTTGCCATGGGCGAAACGCTCGACATCAATGTGCCTGACTTGGAAGTGATCGATGCCAATGGCGCCTATCTGACGCCGGGCTTGATTGACCAACACATTCACGTGACGGGCGGTGGCGGCGAAGGCGGTTGGAAGAGCCGTTGCCCTGAACTCGTTTTCTCTGAATTGGTGAAAGCGGGCGTGACGAGCTTTATGGGTGTGTCGGGCACAGACTCGATGTCCCGTTCGATGGCTAATCTCTTAGCCAAGGTGCGTGGCCTCAAAGAAGAAGGGGCCTCTGGCTGGATGTGGACGAGTAACTATTCTTACCCGGTGACGACGATTACGGATTCTGTGAAGACGGAACTCTTCGCAATTCCTGAAGTCTTAGGTGTGAAGTTGGCCTTAGGTGACCATCGTTGTTCCTTCCCGTCGATGGAAGAAGTCCGTAGCATCGTGGCTGACGTCCGTGTCGCAGGTATGTTGACGGGCAAGGTGGGTTTCTTGCACGTCCATTTGGGCGACTACCCGTCTTCTTTTGACATCTTTGACAAGATCGTTGAGTCGGGTCTTCCGATCAAGCACATTCGCCCGACGCACGTCGCTCGTCATCCTGAAGTCTTTAAGCGTGCGGTTGAATTTGCTAAGAAGGGCGGCATGATCGACATCACGACGGGGGGCGGTAGTTGCTTTGGTACGGCTGCCGATGCCTTTAAGCGCGCAATGGAAAGCGACGTGGCGCTTGACCATATCACGATGAGTTCTGACGGTCATGGCTCGATGCCGCGCTTCAATGAAGAAGGCGAAATGGTGGGTCTTGGCGTGGGTTCCATCATGTGTAACCTCGAAACCTTGCACGATGTAGCCAAGATGTATGACTTTGAAACGGCTTTGCGTCCCTTTACGAAGAATATTGCCCGTGCCTTGAACCTTCAGGGTAAGGGTGAAATCAAGGTGGGGGCCGATGCCGACTTCCTCTTCTTCAATGCTGACTACACGTTGACGGACGTCTTTATGGGCGGTCGTCAGTGCATGCGTCAGGGTGAAGTGATTGTGAAGGGTGCCTTCGAAGACTAACGAAGGCTTCCAAACCTCTCAGAACAAATTGGCCCTGTTCATCGCGTGAGCAGGGCCAACTTTTTTGGGTGTTGTCTAATCGTGACGTTGGTCAAAGCGTTCGAAGGTGCCGGACGTCAGGTTCACAAAGAAGGCTGCACCACGTTTTGAGGGTAACACTTCAATCTTCCAATCCATGCGGTGGCAAATACGCGAAATGATCGAGAGACCAAGTCCTACGCCCACGCTATCATCAGCACCAGCACTTCCGCGGACACCATGACCAAAGATGCGCTCGACTTCGTCGGGCTTGAGGCCAGGCCCCGAATCTGAGACGATAAAGCCTTTGGCCGTTTCTTTGACTATGATGCGACCTTTGGTCGTATAGCTCACGGCATTTTTAAGGAGATTATTGGCAACCGCGCCAAGCATCACCGGGGAGAAGGTTCCTTCGCAAGGCGCTTCACGCACATAAACGAGATGAAGGCCTTTTTCTTCAGCAAAGGGGATCCAAGTTTCGATGGCCGTTTGCAAAACCCCTTGAACGGTATCGGGTTCAGCGTTGCCGTGACGCTGTGAGAGTCGAGCAAAGGATAAAAAGAGCTGAACGAGCTCACGCATGTCGTTCGTGGATCGTGCAATGCGATCGACTTGTTGCTGCTGTTGAGGGCTGAGTGGCGTTAATGAGAGCAACTCAACACTCGTTTCAATGACCGTCAATGGGGTACGCAACTCGTGACTCACGTCACCTGTAAAAGCTTTTTCGCGCTCTAAGGCATCATGGAGTCGACGTAGGGCCGTATCACAAATATGGGCGAGCTCTCCTACTTCGTCTTGCGTAATCGTGACCGATAAAGGTCGATAAACGGGAGCAAGGCTCGCTTCACGCACGGCGCTAGATAGGGCACGCACGGGTTGCATGATGTTTCGAGAGAGCCACCAACCGGCCAAAAGGCCAATAAAAAAGACGATCAAGACAGAACTAAAGACAACCTTTTTAAAGAGGCGTTCGGTATCTTCAAAACCTTCTTGGTCTCGGATCAAAACGAAAGGTTCCCCTTTCCAGGTGGACGTATAAACAAAGAAGTCACCTTCGTCCGTGAGTTCGGTAAAGCCTGGAGCTAAATGCTGAAAGTGTGATGGAATGGGCTTTAAGGGGCGAGCACCATAGATACTCGTTTCGCTTGATAGAACGGGCTGCTCGCCATGGTCTAGATGGTGCTTGACGCGATCGACTTCGTCCTCAAGAACGCCAGCAATCAGATGGGATTCGGTAAATTCCATCGACTGATGTAAGGCGGTTGCATAGATCGCGGCAATCAAAGTCACAAGGAGTGCAAAGCTCAGCATAATGCGCTGAACAAGACTTCTAGGGGGGGATTGAGTTTGAGCCATAAAAGCACCCTGAGGACGTCTTCGATTTATTCGTCAGAGACAGACCAGCCTAAACCTGGATGCGTATGAATCAAGGGACGATCAAAAGGTTTATCGACCGCTTGACGTAATAGATATAGGTTAGAGCGTAAACTGTCGCTCGCTGGCGTATTCCCTTGCCACAAGAGAGCTTCTAAGCGGTTTCGACCGACGACGCCTGGGCTACGTTGCATAAGTTCACGTAAGAGCTGTAAGCACGTTGGATTTAAACGAATTTCTTGATTGTCACGTGTCACGCGTAGGGTCTTCAGGTCTAGCGTCAAAGGCCCCACCGTCAAACGGTCGGCCGAGCCCGTGCCACTACGACGCAAGAGCGCCTCGACGCGCGCTGCGAGTTCGCGTAGCGAGAAAGGTTTAATCAAGTAGTCATCCGCCCCACTTTGAAGGCCAGCAACGCGATCGTCAATCGTATCGCGCGCCGTCAAAATCAAGATAGGGAGCTGATGCCCTTCATCGCGAAGACGGCGCGTGATTGAGAGCCCATCAATGTCGGGTAAGCCCACATCCAATATCACGAGGTCATACTGAGACTGTTGGAGTCGCTCAAGCGCAGCGTGTCCCGTTAAACACGTTTCTGCAATCCACCCATCGTGAAAGCTCAGAAAGTCTTTGACGTTGGCCAAAATGTCAGGATTGTCGTCCACGACGAGAATTCGTATGCTCATGTATTTCCTGTTCAAAAGGTCGAACCTTGATACCCATAGTATGCCTCTTTAGGGCAAAAGTTAGTCGGCCAATTGTTCAGAATTGTTTCTCTGAGTGAGGTCCCATTGGGGACGATAGGTCGTCGATTTCACGTTCACGAGGCCTAAGACGGTCGAATAAAGGTGTTCGTGCGTCACGCCATCCTTAGGCGCTTCGGCCAAACGCTTCATGTCGATACCAAAGGTCTTACCCCAGTCTTGGGAGAACCACATCACCATCGGGACACGTGTCTGTTCTTTGGGCGCAATCAAGTAGGGTGCACCATGCAAAAAGAGACCGTTTTCACCCAAACTTTCACCGTGGTCAGACACAAAGAGGAGCCCTGCGTCGATTTGATTAGAGGCGCCTTTGAGTGTTTTAATGAGGTCAGTTAACACACTATCGGTATAGCGAACCGAGTTGTCATAGGCATTCACAACCGTTTCGCGCGGGCAGGCACCAAGGTCAGCATCTTGGCATTCTGGTTGCCACGGCTTACTGTCGTCTGGCGAATCTAGGTGGTAGCGCGGACCGTGCTGACCATAGAGATGGTAAAAGAGAACGGTAGGACGGTCTGACGGGAGCGTAGCCAGGTCTTTACGGAGTTCATTCACTAACACACCGTCAAAGCAACGGCCATTGGGGCAGTCTTGGGCGGTGCGCTCTGGCTGACGCGTTGGCACACCTTGACAAGCACCCTTACAACCCGATTGATTGTCAACCCAGGCCACATTTACACCAGCGCGCTGCAAAAGGCTTGGCAACGCTTCTTCAGAAATGATGCGCTTACGGTCATAGTCAGAGCGACCAATGCGACTCATCATGCAAGGGAGCGATACATCAGTACTTGTCCCACACGAAACGACTTCAGGGTGATTAATGACGGACAACTGACGTAAACCAGGGTTGGTTTCACGCTTGTAGCCTGCTAACTCCCAATTGGCCGAACGCGTCGTTTCACCCACGACAACCACTAAGAGAGCAGGGCGCTTAACGTTAGTGGCTAAAGTCGGGTTCGGATCTATGATTTGGCGAGTGGCTTGGTCGGGTGACGTATCCTTGGTGAGTGTTGCAATGAGGCTATAAGGGACATTGACGGGCGCAATCAGGTAGCGTGCAGAGCGATCAGCTCTAAATAAGCCCGAGAGCGAATTCATTTGCATGAATAAGAGACCCACGCCAAGCACTAAAGCGCCCAGAGCCGTGCCAATACGCCAAGCGACGTTTTTAAGGCGAACGGGTTGAAGGTCAGCCATGAGCGTTGCGACCAAGAGCGGCAAGAACGTAAAGGTCGTCAGCATAATCGTGCGAATCGACAAATAGGTCGAGGCTTCATGCGTGTCGGTCGCCAAAATATTGCGAGCCATATCAGGATTAAAGACAATCCCATACAGGCATTCACCCGTAAAGACCACGCTGCCGCAAAGTCCTAAGACGAGCAAAAGCGTACGCGCAATGGGGCGCGGAAAGGCCATTACGAGCGTAGTGAGTGCCATCGCAATGGCAAAGAGGCCACCAACCAAAGCCCCTAACACCAGTGCGTCATGCGGCAACCAAGCAAAGTCGGGCTTGTTAATGCCCATGATGCGTGTAAAGAAGGGGGCATTGAGTACAACCGTCCACCAAAAGGCCGTGAAAAGACTCAAGCTTTTAAGGGACAATTGAGGGGTCTTATTTTTAATGCTTTCGGGAAAAAATAACACATAAAGGGCCGCGCAAATAATCCAGTCAATGAGCCCCGTCGCAATCACGTGGGAGACAAAGTGGGCGCCTTCCATAACGCGCGTTAAACCACAGAGCGTACCGAAGACGAGCGCAAAAAGCCCGCTCGCAATCGCCGTGCGAGGCCAACGGTCCTTCATTGCAAAATAAAGGGCAAAAAGCACAAAGCCCGTTCCTGCGTGGCCAGATGGCCAGCACTTACCGGGTTGATGTGACCAACTAAACGTAGGATCCGTGATTTCAAAATGACCGCCAAAAGGCATCACACTCCACGGGCAAGCTACACCAGTCGTATCTTTCAACCACCAAACGGTGAGAGCAGACACCGCCATGGCAATGACGGCATAAAGGGCGCGTTTACCCAAGTCATGCTGCATGAGACGTTCACCACGCGAAATCAACATGATCGTGTAGATCAAGAGTGGAATCGCAATGAGAAAGGGAATGACTTTAGGTGTCTGATAGAAGACTTGCGTAAAGGTCTCGTTTTGGTGCCAAGGCCAACCGTCATTAAAGAAGATGCGCGCGATCGAAAGATCAAAGGCGTGAGGAGGCACAATGACCAAAATGATCAAAAGCGAAGCCGGAATAATGAGTCCAGTTAAAAAGGGGAGCGTCGAAAAGAGACGGCTAGAAGGTTTCATGACACACCAAAATAGGGAAAATGGTTGGTGTCTTTAGTATCGTGTTGAGACTGTCAAAACCGCATCACCTTGCTGTCAAAGCACCGTGAAGAGCGCGTCAAATATTCGTCAAAGGATTTGCGTTAAATCATGAAATGGTCAGTTTCCGCTAAAACGCCACGAAGAAAAGGACTTGCATAGGTCGTATTTTTTGTGCTTTCAAGGCGGCAACGGGTGTTGCTTGTGAGGTACGAAAGCCTACGCAAAAGTCAAGAGGAGTTTTACGCTGTCGATGTCAGCTGTCTGTCGCTTAACATCAAAAGGTATCTTCAAACCAGGAGCGACCCATGAATCTTCCTCAATTCATGATCTTTGCGTCACTCGCGGCGGCTTGTGCCTATTGCAATTTAGCTTGGTCAATCGGGGTGATTTGAAGAAAAAAAGCGCGACATCGATCTGCCGCGCTTTTTTCTTTTAGGTGGTGCCTAAATTAATTCTTTCGGTAGCTATCAGGGTCGGTGAGCTCTTCAACTTCAAAGCTACCCATGATGCCCTTATATTCCGGACGGTAGTCAAGCGGATTTTGGCAACGGAACTCAAGCCAAGCGGTTGCAGGCTTGGTGCCGTCTTCGGTACCGTTCGTGCTTGCGCCACGCAGTGGGAGCATACCCTTGCCGCCTTGACCGCAATGCTGACGAGCGCGCTCAGCCAAATGCTCAACCAAACGATTGGCTTGGTGGACGCCTGGCCACTTCGCATCAATACGCCATACGTTACCCACGACATTGGTGAGGGTTTCTTCGCGGTTAAGAATCTTTTCGTGTTCGTCCTTGATGGTTTGGCAACCAGTGAGAGCGAGAGCGGCGAGTGCGGTGCTAAGAATCAGAATGCGTTTCATATCAAATCATGTTTGAGGTTTCTGCTGACTGGAAGCCAGCTGTGTCGGCACATTGTAGCGAGAATTTGACGGTTGCGCCGCGATAGGTGTGGCCAACAAAGCCCATAGCGTAAATCAATGAAGACCTTAAAGAATACCAAGAGGCTTTTGTGAAAGGCAAAATCATAGGAACAAAAACGCTCTTGTTTGTCGCTATAAAGTGCCATGAAAACAGATCGAATAGACACTGCGAGAAGGGAGAAGGTGTAGTTTAACTTGCGGCTTTTTCGGGTAAGTCCGATCTCCAAGTGATAATCTTTGTAAGCAATCCTTAATACGACCTCCCTACACTTCGTGAGCATAGGACCGATCCGCCCTTTTCCGGATCAGCAAACAACGTCACCAGGAACGTCTTTTTCTCATGACTGAAGCCATTCTCGAAGTCTGTGACCTAACCTGCGAACGCGGGGAGAGAACTCTTTTTCAGCACCTTTCTTTTCAGGTAGAACCCGGTACGCTCGTTCGTATTGCGGGCTCCAATGGTGCGGGTAAGACGACGCTCCTACGGTTGATGACGGGTTTGATGCGTCCAGTCGAAGGGGAAGTGCGTTGGCGTGGTGTAGCGGTACAAAAGGCCGCACAGGACTTTTGGCGTGAGCTTTGCTATATCGGACACCGTAATGGCGTCAAGGACGATCTTTCGGTTTTAGAAAATGTGATGATTAATGCCAATGTGGCTGCCGTCCCTGTGACTGAAAACGCCGCTTTGGACGCATTGGATGCCGTGGGTTTGACGGACTTTGTTGAAGTGCCAGCGGGTCAACTCTCCCAGGGTCAGCGTCGCCGTGTGGCGCTTGCTCGCCTATGGCTCTCTCGTTCGGTCAAGCTTTGGGTGCTTGACGAACCTTTTACGGCTTTGGACGTGCGTGGTGTCGCACGCTTAGCTAAGTTGATCGCTGAACATGTGCAAGCGGGTGGCATTGTCATGCTCGTCACTCATCAAGAAGTTCCCGTTGAAGGGGTGAAGCACTTGGTGATCGAACCCGAACAGTGGGCACCGCGCCGTCGAACGGCCGTTGAACGCGCCCTTGATGACGAAAGCGCTCAAGAAAGCGCCGCAGCGCACTAAGGAGAACGGCCCATGTTTAAGCTTTTTACGATTATTCTTCGCCGCGACTTGATGTTGGCGTTTCGCCGTAAGTCTGACTTGGCTCAGGTAATCTTCTTCTTTGCGGTTGTCGTGACCTTGGTGCCGTTGGGCGTCGGGGCTGAAACCAATATTCTTCGTGCCATCGCCCCGGGCGTTGTGTGGGTTGCTGCGCTTTTGGCTGCCTTACTTTCTTTGCCGCGTATGTTTGAAGCAGATCACGCTGACGGGACGCTTGAACAGATGTTAGTGACGGCCGAACCGTTGCCTGTGGTGGTGATGGCCAAGGTCTTTGCGCACTGGTTGGTGACAGGGGTGCCGATGACTATTTTTGCAGCGGTCTTTGGGATCCTTTTTGACTTGTCTTTAGATGTGACCATGGTGATGGTCGCGAGCCTATTTTTAGGGACGCCCGTGCTCTCTTTAGTAGGCGCCGTGGGTGCTGCGTTGACGTTAGGGTTGCGTGCTGGCGGCGTGTTGACAAGCTTACTGGTGTTGCCGCTTTATATTCCTGTGTTGATTTTTGGTGCGGGTGCTAGTCAGGCTGTGTCTGTGGCTTTGAGTCCTACGCCGCATTTCATGATCGTAGGCGGTCTCACGCTCTTGAGTGTGGCTTTGGCTCCGATGGCAGTGTCGGCAGCATTACGCATCGCAGAAAGTTAATTTTTTAGTTATCGCTTTTGATTTTCCTTCGGAGACAGAATCACATGAGCTTATCCGATCCGCAAAGCTTCTACCGCATGGCAGGTAAAGTCGTGCCCTGGTTGATGGGTATTGCACTGATCCTTTTCGTCATCGGGTTTTACATGGGCTTTTTCGTTTGCCCAATTGATGCCAAGCAAGGTAATTCTTACCGCATCATGTTCATTCACGTATCGGCTGCATGGCTTTCGATGCTCCTTTATGTACTGATGGCTGTCTTTAGTGCGATCGGTCTTTGGAAAAACAATAAGATCTGCTTTACGTTGGCTCAAGCCATGGCGCCGACGGGGGCTTTGATGGCTTTTATCGCGCTTTTCACTGGGGCCTTCTGGGGGCGTCCAACGTGGGGCACGTATTGGGTTTGGGACGCTCGTTTGACGTCTGAGCTGATTCTCTTCTTCTTGTATCTCGGCTTTATCGCTTTACATTCTGCGATTGATGATAAGCGCCGTGCTGACCGCGCTGCGAGCGTGATCAGTATTGTTGGCGTCATTAATGTGCCGATCATTTATTTCTCTGTGCAGTGGTGGAATACCCTCCATCAGGGGGCCTCGATTACATCTCGCGGTTCTTCCATTGCGCCGATCATGCTGTACACGCTCTTGATCATGGTGGTTGCAGGCATGTTCTACGGTGCGGGTGTTGTACTCGCTCGCTCCCGATCCATCATCCTTGAACGTGAACGTCGCGAAGCGTGGACGCAGAAGGCGGCGTTGGAGGGCAAGCTATGAACTGGAATAGTCTTTCCGACTTCATCTTTATGAATGGCCACGGCTACTACGTGTGGTGCGCTTACGGTGCGCTCTTGGTCGGTGTGGTTTATGAAATCTTTTCCTTGCGCGCTCGTCGCGCCAAAATCTGCGCTCGTTTGGCTCGTGAAGCTCGAGCTGCCAAATCAACACTGGAGATGTAAACATGGATGCGAAGACCAAGAAACTGGCTTTGATCGGCGCGGCCGTTGTCGCTGTCGGTGCTGGTGTGACGCTTGCCCTTCAGGCTTTTAATGACAACCTCGTGTTCTTTTTCTCGCCCACGCAGGTCGCTGCTCAGGAAGCTCCGATGGGGCGCACCTTCCGTTTGGGCGGTGTCGTTGAACCAGGTAGCGTCAAGCGCTTAGAAGATGGCGTGACGGTGACCTTTGGTATTACGGATACGGCCAAGATCGTTCCAGTTCAGTACACGGGCATTTTGCCTGACCTCTTTGCCGAAGGTCAGGGCGTCGTCGCGCAGGGTAAGTTAGATGAAAAGGGCGTTTTCTGTGCTTCTGAAGTGTTAGCCAAGCACGACGAAAACTACATGCCGCCTGAAGCGGCTAAGGCCCTTGAAGACGCACATAATGCTGGCGTTGCTCAAAAGAAGGCGGAAGCCGCAGCTAACGCCAACCGTTCGTGATCCCGTAGAACGAACGTGATATCTAACACTTGAAGCGCGGTAGCTAAAAAAGCTACCTCGCTTTGTGTGTTTGTAAAAGAAGGCGGAATGGATCCGCACTCAACCCTAACTGGAGAAACCAAGTGATTCCTGAAATTGGTCACTTTGCACTTATCCTGTGCCTTGCGTTAAGCATCGTACAGGGCGTGCTCCCGCTTGTCGGTGCTGCGAAAGGTAATCGCGCATTGATGGCTGTTGCTCGTCCTGCCGCGCTGGCTAACGCTTTTTTTGGCACGGTTGCCATCGGTAGCCTTGCCTATTCGTTCTACATTTCGGACTTTACGGTTCTGAATGTGGCAAACAACTCAAACACGTTGTTGCCTTGGTTCTACAAGATTGCAGCAACTTGGGGTAGCCATGAAGGTTCGATCCTCTTTTGGGCGGTGACCTTGTCTTGGTGGGGCGCTGCTGTGGTTTGTTGCGCTCGTCGACTCCCGACTGAAATGGTGGCACGTGTGACGGGCGTTTTGGGCCTCGTCGGCATGGGCTTTCTCCTTTTCATGCTCTTAACGTCGAACCCGTTTGTGCGTCTTTTCCCGGCGCCCCTTGAAGGCGGTGACTTGAATCCGCTCTTGCAGGACCCGGGCATGGTCTTCCATCCGCCACTCCTTTATTTAGGTTATGTGGGCTTTGCGGTGCCTTTTGCTTTTGCGATCGCCGCTTTGATCTCTGGCCGTCTTGACGCGGCTTGGGCTCGTTGGATGCGTCCGTGGACGACGGCTGCTTGGGTGCTCCTGACCTTGGGTATTTCGCTTGGTTCCTACTGGTCTTACTACGAGCTCGGTTGGGGCGGCTGGTGGTTCTGGGACCCGGTTGAAAACTCTTCTTTCATGCCGTGGTTGACGGGGACTGCTTTGATCCACTCGTTGGCGGTTACTGAAAAGCGTGGTTGCTTCCGTGTTTGGACGGTGTTACTTGCTATTCTCACGTTCTCGCTTTCGCTTTTGGGTACGTTCTTGGTGCGTTCCGGCGTCTTGACGTCTGTGCATGCCTTCGCAACCGACCCTGAACGTGGTCTCTTTATTTTGGCGTTCTTGATCATCGTGATCGGTGCTTCGTTCTTGCTCTTTGCTTGGCGTGCGCCGACCGTGGGCTTAGGTGGCAACTTCGCGCTGATCTCCCGCGAATCGATGTTGCTCGTCAACAATGTGTTGCTCGTTGTTGCGATGGGCGCTGTGCTTCTTGGCACGCTCTATCCGCTCTTCCTTGATGCGTTGAACGCTGGCAAGATTTCTGTGGGACCACCCTACTTTGATGCGGTCTTTGGTCCTTTGATGCTCCCGTGCGTCTTCTTGATGGGTGTTGGTCCCCTCGCTCGTTGGAAAGATACGGATCTTGTTGACCTCATGAAGCGTATCGCTTGGTGCTTTATTGCCGCCATTGTGTGCGGTGCGGGCATCCCCATCCTCATGGGCGAATTTGGTCACTGGGTCTTCTTGGGTGTCACGTCTGCGACCTTTGTCTTCTTTGCTGTCATTGAAACCTTCCGTCAGCAGATTCGCAACCTCAAGGGCAATATCGTGGCTCGTCTCTTCAGATTGCCTCGTGCTTTCTGGGGCATGCAGCTCGCCCACATCGGTGTCGCCGTCTTCATTATCGGTGTCGCCCTTGTGAAGGGTTATCAGGCTGAACGTGACGTTCGTATGTATCCGGGCGAAACGGTGACGGTGGCTGGCTACACCTTCACGTTTAATGGCGTTGAAACGGTGCCAGGCCCCAACTATACGGCTGACCGTGGCGACTTCACGTTGAGCTATGGTGGTAAAGAACTGCAGCATCTCTATCCCGAAAAGCGTAAGTACTTTAGTAGCTCTAACTCCATGCCGATGACCGAAGCTGCTATTCGTCACTCCTTGACGGGTGACGTCTATGTGAGCTTAGGTACCCCGACGGCCGATGGTGGTTGGGTGGTTCGTGCTTATTCGAAGCCTTATGTCACTTGGATTTGGTGGGGTACCATCATCATGTCTATCGGTGGCTTGTGGGCTGCTTCTGACCGTCGCTATCGTCGTCGCAAGACGAAGAAGGGCGAAGAAGGCAAGATCGGAGAATAAGAAATGAAAGCTAAATTTTTAATTCCGTTTGCGATTTTTATCGCCTTGGCCGGCTTCCTCTTCAAGGGTCTTTATATGGATCCGCGTACGTTGCCGTCCGTGTTGATTAATAAGCCCATGCCGCAGTGGTCGTTGCCGACGCTCTTTGATAGCTCCAAAGAGCTGAGCACCGAAGACATGAAGGGCAAGGTTTGGATGTTGAATGTTTGGGCAACGTGGTGCGTGCCCTGTAAGCAGGAACATCCCTACATGGTTCAGTTAAAGCGTGAAGGTCTCAAGACCCCGATCATTGGCTTTGTTTACAAGGACAATCCGGGTGCTGCCCTCAATATGCTTCGTCAGGCTGGTAACCCTTACGATAGCGTGGTCTTCGAGTTGAAGAACAAGGTCGGTATCGACCTCGGTGTCACGGGTGTGCCCGAAACCTTCGTGATCGACAAAAAGGGTGTGATTCGTGCCAAGGTGAGCTATCCGCTCGAACCGTACCTCTGGAAAGAACAGATCAAGCCTTTGCTCGACAAATTGGAGGCTGAATAATGCTGAAGTACCTCAAGTGGATGGGTGTGACGGCCGCTGCTACGCTCATGATGATGGGTTCGGTTCAGGCTGGCGCGCCGCGTGAAGCGACGCCAACGGCTTTTGACCCTGTGGCTCACCAGCGCGTGGTTGAAGTCTCGGAGCAGCTCCGTTGCTTGGTGTGTCAGAACCAGTCGATTGCAGACTCGAATGCTGAACTCGCGGTTGACCTTCGCAATCAGGTGATTGAACAGGTCAAAGCGGGTAAGACCAACGAACAGATCGTGGACTACATGGTTGAGCGCTATGGTGACTTCGTGCTTTATAAGCCCCGTTTCCAGGCCAACACCATCATCCTTTGGTTGGGTCCTGTTGCGCTCTTTGCCGTGGGTCTCTTGGCATTCTTCTTGAACCTGCGTCGCCGCAAGACAACGGTTGCCAAAACCGTGCGTCCGCTCACGGCTGAAGAAAAGGCTCGTGCTGAAGCGATGCTCGCTGCTGGCAGCAAGAAGGAGTAAACGATGCTGACATTTTTTGTAATTCTCTGCTTCGTTTTCTGTCTGATTGCCGTCGCCGCCGTCGCGGTACCGCTTTGGTTAGGTGAAGGCAATAAGGACGATACGGCTGCTCGTCAAGAAACGATTCTCGGTATTTTGCGTCAGCAGGCTGATGATCTTGAAAAAGATCTTCAGGCGGGTCGCATCGATGGCGATGAGTACGAAGAAGCGCGTACTGAACTCGAACGTCGTGTACTTGAAGAAACCGGTAAAGATAGCGAAAGCGAAACGGCTGACCAGAGTAAGCTACCGAAGATTTTGGCGGTTGTTTTAGCGATTGCTATTCCAGCCTCTGCTGTCTTTGGTTACCTTGCTTTGGGTCGCTATAACGCGATGGATCCTGCGTTCCTTGAACGTATGGAAGCACGTCAAAATGAAAGTGCTCCAAGTGTCGAGGGTCATAGCCAGTCAGATATGATGGCATCGATCGATCGCTTGCGTCAGCGTGTCAAGGATGATCCTGATGACGCTCAGTCATGGTATATGCTGGCGAACGTCCTTTCTCAGGTTGGACGCTATGCTGAAGCATTGGATGCTTTCCGTGAAGTTGATCGTATTGTGCCCAACAACGCTGACGTGATTGCTGATATGGCCGACATGACGGCTGCGGTCAACAACAAGGTCATTACGACGGAAGCCCGTAACATGCTCCTTCGTGCCCTTGAAATTGACCCGGGTCAGTGGAAGGCGCTTGCGCTTCTCGCGATCGACGCCTGGGAAAATCAGCGTTTCAACGATGCTGCCGATTACTGGGAAAAGCTCCTTGTCGTCTTGCCGCCAGACTTTGGTGACGCCAATCAGATTCGCAAGAATATTGAACAGGCGCGTCGTGCCGCAGGCGAAATGGGTGAAGCAAAGCAGGGGGCCGAAGACTTTAAGGGTGGCGAAGCTGTCCCGACTGTTCAAGCTGCTCCTGTCGTCTCTGTTTCGGGGACTGTGAGTATTGATAAGGCTTTAGCTGACAAGGTGAAGCCTGAAGACACCGTCTTTATTTATGCTCGTCCGACGACGGGTTCGAAGATGCCAGTGGCCTTCCTTCGCGTGACTGCTAAGGAATTGCCGCTTCGATTCGAACTCACGTCTCAGATGACGATGGCCATGGGTGCAACGACATTGGCTGACATGGAAGAAGTCATTGTGGGTGCCCGTATTTCTCACTCTGGCAACTTCATGCCTCAGGATGGTGACCTTGAAGGCGAACTTGAAAAGCCTGTCAAGGTCGGTGCTGAAGGGCTCGATCTTGTGGTCAATCGCCAGCGATAACTTGAGTTAACGCCGTTTGATGAAAACCGCCGTACGCGCTTAGACGCTGACGGCGGTTTTCTTTTGCCTTGGTGGTTGAGTGCTTGGCTCGAGTGTTTGGTATCTATAGGCGTAGGGTAGTGGAGTGAGTGCGTATTCACTAATGATAGTTTTAAAATATCGTGGTTAGTCCTTATGGCTATCACTAGGCTACTGGCGTAGACTTCACTCGCTCACGACAAAAATAGGTTTAACTCTTTTTGTCATAAGGAGGTTGCCATCATGGCAGCTTTTTCAATCGTTGAACATCGGTATGGTGTTCCTATCCATGTTTGGGCGCACAAGCTCGATCAGAAGTCGCTGAGTCAGCTAAAAAACGTCGCCTCATTACCTTTCATCTTTGACCATGTCGCTGCGATGCCTGATGTGCATGCGGGTCTTGGTGCCACCATTGGTAGCGTGATTGCAACTGACGGTGCTGTGATACCGAGTGCTGTCGGTGTCGACATTGGTTGTGGCATGTGCCTCGCCAAAACAAATCTCAAGCGTGATGACTTGACTGGTAGTGACGTTCGTGCAATCTATGATGCGATTCTTGCGCGCATTCCTGTTGGTCTAACAGAACGTTCGCCAGCGTTGGTTCGTGAAGATCAAACGCATGCCTTCGAAGAAGGCATTGCGTCGTTGCTTGATCGTCGTCCGCATTTGTTGGCTCGTATGACACGTATGACCAAAAATCCGGCCTCGCGCAAGCCCCGTCCTTCAGGGCGAGGTTAGCAAGGCCGAAATATTTGTGAGATAATCTATTCCCATGAAGACCACTACTCCCACATGCATCCTGGAGTTGCCGTTGGTTGTGGGCGACAAAGAAGAACGCCGCCTGCGCACGACCTTCGACTTTTGCAGGCAACTCTACAACGCGACCCTCGGTACCGCCCTGGGCCGCCTGCAGGTCATGCGGGAGTCCAAGGAGTGGCGGGCAGCCCGTGAGATGTCCAAGGGCAAAGAACGGACGCATTGCTTCCAGAAAATACAGCAAGAGGCTGGACTCACGCAGTACGGCGTGGAGAAGATCGCCCTGAAGCACAAGAACGCCGGCAGCCTCAAGGTCTGGATCGGCGCGCATGAGTGCCAGATGATCGCCAAGCAAGTGTGGAGTGCGGTTGAGCGCTTCATGTTCGGCAAAGGCGGTCGTCCCCGCTACAAGTCGAAGTCGCGCGGCCTTCATTCGGTCTCCGGAAAGAGCGCCGAAACCGGCCTCATCTGGGTCAACGACGACTCATTCATGGGCATCCGGTGGATGAAGCATCGCTTCGCCGTGAAGTTCAAGAACACGCGCTACAACCGCGAAATGCTCTACGTGGACGGCGATCCGACGAAGCCGCGCCGTGTGAAGTACTGCCGGGTGGTGCGCCGCACTGTGAAGAAGCGCGTGCGGTGGTTTCTGCAGATCGTCCTAGAGGGCCTGCCGTCCGTGCGGCACGTCTACGCGCCGCTCTGCGAACGCGTCGGCGTCGATGTGGGACCGAGCAAGGCCGCCGTCGTTTCGCCGCTTTCGGTTGCGCTCATGCCGGTTGCTCCCAACGTCGAGACGTTGGAGGATGTCATTCGGCGCATTCAGCGGGCGATGGACCGCTCGCGCCGGGCGATGAATCCGGGCAACTACAACGAGGACGGTACCGTCAAGAAGGGAGCCCTCCAATGGGTCTTCTCGAAACACTACAAGGAGCTTCAGGTCACGCTGCAGGAACTTCACCGCGTTCAAGCGGCGACGAGATGGCGCGACCACGGCACCTTCGTCAACAGGATTTTTGAAGAAGGCGGCACGGTGTGCTTGGAAAAGCTCAGCTACGTCGCCTTCCAAAAGATGTACGGCCGCAGTTCTCAGCGGCACGCCATGGGAGAGTTCGTCTCACGCCTGAAGCAGAGGGCTGCAAGCGCCGCTCGGAAGGTCGTGGAGCTGAACACCCGTGAGCTACGCATGAGTCAGTACGACCACATCACTCAGACGTACGTCAAGAAGCCGCTCTCACAGCGTTGGCATCGGTTGGGCGAGACCAACTGGATTATTCAGCGCGACGTGTATTCGGCGCTTCTGGCAATGTGCGCCGCCGAAAACGGGCACGACCCTTCGGCCGTCGAAAGACGGTTGAGAGCGAAAGACGCTTTGCTTCAGTCTGCGGGTCTGCTCCGTCAATTTCAACCGGCGAAGGATCAGACTTGGGCGCAGGCCCTTGCGAGACTCACGCGGGAGCCCATTGTGGATTTCGCGTCGGAGCCGGTGCAGACGAAGACCACTTGTACGCTCAGGGACAGCTCGTCGATACTGGAGGGTCAAAAGCCCTTGCAGGCCGGCGGGAAAAGCTGAGCGTCGGTCAAGTGGAGAATCCCCGTCCTTCAGGGCAGGGAGTGCGTCAATTGGCGTGGTCAGTTAGGCCCTTTAGGAGGCGGTAACCACTTCATTGAGCATACGGCGGATGAAGCTGGCATCGTGCGCGTCATGCTTCATTCAGGCTCGCGTGGTGCAGGTAACGTGATGGCCGATTGGTTCATCAAGGCTGCGAAAAACGTCGCCAAAGAAAAAGGCGTGCGCTTACCTGATCCAGCGTTGGCGTACCTCGAAGAAGGGACAGCGCTTTTTGATGACTACATGGACACGGTCCATTGGGTGCAGCGCTACGCTAAGGTCAATCGCGCTATTATGCGTGAAGATGTCATGGCGGCTATTCAGTCTGTTTTGCCAGGTGCTGCTTGGTCGGATGATGAGCCTGTTGTCGATTGCCACCACAACTACGTGGCGCGAGAAATGCACTTTGGACGTGATGTATGGGTCACGCGTAAAGGTGCCGTGCGTGCGGGTAAGGGCGAATTTGGCATTATTCCAGGCAGCATGGGTGCTCAGTCTTATTTGGTTGAAGGTTTGGGCGAGCCCGATAGCTTCATGTCGTCTGCACATGGCGCAGGACGCCTGATGAGTCGTACCTCGGCGAAGCAAACCTATACGGTTGAGGATTTAAAGCGTCAAACCGAAGGTGTCGTTTGCCGTCAAGACGTGGGCGTTCTCGATGAAATACCATCCGCCTACAAGTCGATTGATGAGGTGATGGCTCAGCAAACGGATCTAGTCAAGCCTGTGGCGGTTTTTAAACAGTTCCTTTGCGTCAACCTGAACTCCCGGTTAGCTGATCCTTATCAGCTACCGGAGTACTCTCGGGGGCATTTTCAAACCAAGCAGTGTGAGCATATCGCGCTGCTTTTTTGATGCCAGCTTCGTCACCCAAGCATTCGCATCCTTGCGTTTCTCGGCCTTGATCATTCTGATTTTTCCAAACAAGACATCCATTGAATTATTGGGAATTTTCAATCCTGTGTTGTCTTGAGAGTTGTGTTTTGCGCGATTCATCATCATGAGTCGCAAAGACGTCGCCAACGTGCAAACAAACAACTTACCGATATAAGAGGATTGAGTACATCGCAAACGATCACCATCTACCCAGTTTTTGAATTGATTAAAGTCTTGCTCAACGGTTCCTCTGAGGCGATAAACACGCAGAGCCTCAAACGGATCTTCGATGGTATTCGTGCGAATCACGAATGTGCCAGCATATTTCACGGCGTTTTTGATAGCCTCGTTATCCCGAACCAAGGTTGCTTCACCGTTAGCATTCTTAATCTGTTTAACAAAGCGCTTATATGACTGCCAAAGCTCTGGCGGAACTTCCTTACTGTTAGCCTTAAGCTTCAATATTTGGTCAGCTTTTTTGACCAAGGAAGCCATTTCTGCTTCGTCTACCACTGGAAAGCGGTAGAGATGCACATATACGGTTCGGTTTAATGTTCCGTTGGAAATATTTTGCAACCAAGGTTCTTTTGTGGTTCTAGCAAAAACGCCCGTTTCTGAGTCATAGAAATTTACATCGCGAAGCGAATCGTGATAGGTATCAAATTTCGCTTTGATGGCGTCCTCGGTTAAACGTACACCCTGTACAAATTTCATCTCAAGGTCAATCATTTTTTGGATATTCATCAAAGAGGAATATCCCCGATCAGAGACTAATGTCACGTTCTCCAACTCGAACTCTGCACGACGCATACGGTAGATAATTTCTTGTAACGCAACCACATCGCTAATAGAGCCTTGATAGGTGTGGGCAAAGATAATTTCACCATCCTCTTGATCGCAAACAAAGGTGTAGTTGATTTGTTTTAAATGCGGATCACGTTTTGCATAGCCGAATTCAGCGTCCTCAATCGTCTCAGAATATGTAGAAATAGACGTATTGTCGAGGGCATAACTTAGCTTGCGATCCTCTTGAAGTTTCGCCTTGTGACGCTTCAGGAAAAACTTTTCAAAATCTTGAACACCTACTTTTGCAAGGATTTCACTGATTCGTTGGTCCGTAAGTAGCTTAGAATTTTTCAGATAAACACCTGAGCACCAGTCTTCAAAGGCAGCCATGCTCGAGCCTGTATCGAGCTTGTAAATGGCGAGATGCAAAAGATCTCTGCCCATTTCTTTGCCAAATACTTCAACCAAGCTCTCGAGTACTTTGCTTTCTTCTGCGATCGTTTCGGCAGCCCAAGTCAAACCAACATTCAAAGTATCGTCTTTCGATGCATGCTCTTCAGGATCTGGTGTAGGTCCAGGGGATGCAGGAAACGCTTGGCGATACGTTTGCTCGTCTACCAAAGTCTTATCTGGGCCGAAAAATACTGTTTTGCCAGCGTATTGAGGGAAGCTTTCTAAAAAGGCTTTACTCGGCGCAACGTGTCCGTCATCAAACAGGCGCCCAACATATCGTTTAGCACTGCGCTTTGTCGTTTTCGCGACGGGATCCCACTTCGTTTGGTAGGCCTGAATGTATGTATAGCCCTTGGCATTTGTGTCTGCGGTGAAGTACCAGCGCTTGTCTCGACCCATGATAAATTGATCCCTTTTATTTCGATAGGGATCAGTTTAGCACAAAAATTAAAACGCCTGATTTTTGCGGTCAATAAAATCAGGCGTTTTGAAGCATAAGTGAAGACTTTTTGAGTTATATCAACCCATATACGGATCAGTTATCCGGGAGTTCAGGTTTGAATCAGACGCCTAAGCGACAAGCGGAGGTTAATCCACTTCGCGCATTGCTA
>Juniper_p2__coassemble_1174_pt1 | contig 29057 bp, 23 predicted proteins | sample Juniper_p2__metabat2_high_PE_019 | metagenome-assembled genome bin Juniper_p2
TGACCACCATCTCAGCCGTCGTCATGACGGCTAAAGAAGCCATGTCTGGGCTTCTTGACCAAGTCGATGCCAATGCCTTTGGTATCCCAGTCATCTTGTTAAATTTTGACGAAACCTTGCCAAGCGACCTTTTCGGGCAAGCCGTCTCCGTTATTAACGCCAACCCGACGGACATCAATCTCTTTGGCCGTCAGATTGATGCCGCAGCTCAAAAGTATGAAGACCGCTTGTTGCCACCTTTTTTTGGTGCGCTTGAAAACTACGTCAAGGAAGGGTTTGCGCAGTTTGACTGTCCGGGGCATCAGGGTGGTGCTTTCTTCCGTCGTCATCCGGCTGGCCGTGAATTTACGCACTTCTTTGGCGAAAATCTCTTTAGAGCTGACCTCTGTAATGCCGACGTCTCGATGGGCGACCTGTTAATTCACGAAGGGGCACCGTGCGCTGCGCAGCAAGCCGCTGCTAAGGTTTATCACGCCGATAAAACCTACTTTGTTTTAAACGGTACATCGGCCTCTAATAAAGTGGTATTGAATGCTTTGTTGGCACCGGGCGACTTGGTGCTTTTTGACCGTAACAACCATAAGTCTTGTCACCATGGTGCCCTACTTCAAGCGGGTGCCACGCCGATCTATCTCGAAACCGCCCGTAATGGTTATGGCTTTATTGGTGGCATTGACAACCACTGCTTTGAAGAAGCCTATTTGCGTGATTTGGTGCGTGAAGTTGCGCCAAAGCGTGCTGACGAAAAGCGACCTTTCCGCTTAGCCGTGATTCAGCTAGGCACCTACGACGGTACGATCTATAACGCACGTCAGGTGGTCGACCGTATCGGTCACTTGTGTGACTACATCCTTTTTGACTCCGCTTGGGTAGGCTACGAGCAATTCATCCCAATGATGAAAGATTGTTCACCTCTACTTCTTGAATTGGGCCCTGACGATCCTGGTATCTTCGTCACGCAGTCCGTGCATAAGCAGCAAGCTGGGTTTTCTCAAACGTCCCAAATCCACAAGAAGGACCATCACATCAAGGGACAAGCCCGTTACTGTCCACATAAGCGCCTCAATAACGCCTTTATGATGCACGCGTCAACGTCGCCCTTCTATGCACTCTTTGCGGCGCTCGACGTCAACGCCCGTATGCATGCAGGTGAAAGTGGACGCCTCCTGTGGGCAGACTGTGTCCGTGTCACGATTGAAGCACGTAAGGCTTTACTTGGGTGCTGCCACTATATCAAGCCCTTTATTCCACCAATGATTGACGGTCAGCCGTGGGCGAGCTACCCCACCGAAACGATCGCGACCGACATTCGCTTCTTTGCCTTTGATCCGAAGGCCAAATGGCACCACTTCGAAGGCTATGCCGATCATCAGTACTTTGTTGACCCGTGCAAATTCATGTTGACGACGCCAGGGATTGACACTGAAACGGGTGACTATGACAACTTCGGGATACCGGCCACGATTTTGGCGAACTTCTTGCGTGAAAACGGGATCGTCCCTGAAAAGTGCGACTTGAATTCGATTCTTTTCTTGATGACACCCGCCGAAAACGCGGCCAAGATGCAACACCTCATTATGCAGATTGCGCGTTTTGAATCGTTTGTTGATAAGGATGCGCCACTCGCTGAGGTTTTGCCTTCGATTTATAAGCAGAACGAATCGCGTTACCGTGGCTACACGATCCGCCAGCTCTGCCAAGAAATGCATGACTTTTATAAGTCTAATCATGTGAAGGATCTTCAAAAGGCCATGTTCCGTAAAGCGCACTTCCCGAGGCGCGCCATGGAGCCTCAAGACGCCAACTACGAATTCATTCGCGGTCACGCTGAACTTGTTCCGCTTGAAAAAGCTGAAGGTCGCATCGCGGCTGAAGGCGGTCTCCCCTACCCACCCGGCGTCCTTTGCGTGGTACCCGGTGAAGTCTGGGGTGACTCGGTCTTGAAGTACTTCTTGGCGCTCGAAGAAGGCATTAATCGCTTCCCTGGTTTTGCACCTGAACTCCAAGGCGTCTATATCCGTCAAGACGAAGATGGTCGCAAACGTGCTTATGGGTACGTTCTCACCGAATCCAAAGCACTCCCCTACCGTCGTCCGTTGGCCATTGGCTGCCAAACGGAAGGTAACCACTAACCGTCTTTAACGTTTCTCGTTAGGCGCATTTCGCTCTTTATGCGTTTTGCGCCTTTGTATACTCTTGGAGGCTTTATGGCCAACAATGCAAAAATGAGTGTCACGCAATTGACGCTACTGACGGCACTCAACATGATGGGTTCGGGGATCATTATGCTCCCGACCAAACTCGCACAAGTCGGGACCTTCTCGATTGTTTCCTGGCTTGTCACTGCGACCGGGTCTACCGCACTCGCTTATGCGTTTGCCAAGTGTGGCATGCTATCGCGCAATAAGGCCGGTATGGGTGGCTATGCCGAATATGCATTCGGTAAATCTGGCTCTTTTATGGCGAACTACACATATTGTGTTTCGCTTTTGATTGCCAATATCGCCATTGCCATTTCTGCCGTGGGCTATGGCATTGCGCTCCTTGGCATTCAACTCTCTCCAGTTGAAACCTGTGTCGCCACGATCGGCGTCCTGTGGATTTGTACTGTTTTAAATTTCAAAGGGGCAAGCATCACAGGGGCTCTGTCGAGCATCTCAGCCTGGGGCGTCATTTTACCCATTGGCTTTTTGTCATTCTTTGGTTGGTATTGGTTTTCGCCTGAACTCTATATCAATAGTTGGAATCCGCATCACATCCCCACGTTTGATGCCATCTCATCATCCATTGCTATGACCCTTTGGGCGTTCTTAGGGCTCGAAAGTGCTTGTGCCAACTCTGAATCCGTTGACAATCCTGAAAAAAACGTCCCTAAAGCCGTGATGTGTGCCACCTTGGGTGTCGCAGTGATTTATATCCTCTCGACGAACGTGGCTGCTGGGATTGTCAATAACGATGCCCTCGTGAAGTCCACAGCCCCCTTTGGCCTCGTCTTTAGCACGATCTTTGACGGAACCGCCGGCAAGATTGTCATGGCCATGATGGTGCTCTCTTGCTCAGGCTCGTTACTCTCTTGGCAATTCACCATTGCACGTGTCTTTAAAGCTTCGGCCGATGACGGGTATTTCCCTCATTGGTTCTCTAAGGTCACCAAGGACGACGCACCAGTCGTTGGCATGCTCATCATCATGTGCATCCAGACCTTAATGGCTTTGATGACAATCAGTCCGTCTCTTTATAAGCAATTCAATACGCTCGTGAATTTGGCGGTGGTCACAAACATCATGCCCTACATCCTCTCCATGGCTGCTGTCTTTGTCATGGTCAAGGTCGAACACGTCAACCCTAGCCACGCGAAAGTCATTAAGTGCATGGCCTTTATTGGAGCGATTTATAGCTTCTACGCGCTTTATGCCTCAGGCTTTAGTGCGATGACTTACGGCTCGCTCGTCACGTTCGCGGGTTGGACGCTTTACGCCTTTGCAGCTGAACGCATGGTGAAGGCCTAACGCTCTTTAGCAAAACAATAAAAACTCTCTGAAACACACCTTTTGGGCGTCAAGCTTAGGTCCCGCTTGGCGCCCGCTTTTTATGTGCTTTGAGGTGTCTGCGGTCAAAATCCCCTACTTCGAAACCTCTCTTTCGAGAGAGGAACCATCCCTCCAAAGGGAGAGTCAGAGGCGTTTCAATCCTTTTTAGGTTCAAAAACCGCTATGATAGGCACTTCTCGATTTCAACCCTCGCTTGAGAGCTTTCACCGTGAAGCGTTTCTTTTTGATGCTCGCGCCCGCGTTGGCGCACCTACTTTTTTGCGCCCATCTGCTCTACCAAGGCGCACCGCTTTTACTTGCCGCCCTGCCTTTGATCGGCTTACCGCTTTTGGCCATTCGTCGATTCCCGATGCCGCTCTTACAGATCATCGCGTTAGTACTCTATACCGTCGAATGGGTGCGAACCACCTGGGTACTGATTTCATTTCGTATGGAAGCCGGTATCGCGATTCATCCTGCCATCGAAATTCTGTGTGGCGTGACGGTCTTTACGCTTTGCTCAACCTTAGTCTTTCGATCGTCCGCCATGCGCCGTTAACAAAACGTCAAAAGGGAGTGGCACTCATCCATAGTGGCGCCGCCACTCTCGCACCCAAGCACGAGCGCTAAGTTCAACACCAACAAACAAAAACACAACGGGTTAAGCACCGTTCGATACTCAACCCGTTTTCGTCAGAATCGCCTTTGCGTTAATCCGCCCAACGCTTAAAGATCAACGACGTATTGATGCCGCCAAACGCAAAGTTATTGCTTTGGACAAATTCGGTCTCGATCTGACGTTCAGTACCCATGATGTAATCCAAGTCACCACACATGGGATCAGGATCCGTCAGATTGATGGTCGGGCTAAACCAGCCTTCACGCATCATCTGTACAGCAAGCCACGATTCAACCGCGCCACAAGCACCTAACGTATGACCAACGAAGCTCTTCATCGAAGAGACTGGTGTACGGTTACCAAAGACCGCTGCCGTAGCGTTCGACTCCGCAATGTCACCACGATCAGTGGCCGTACCGTGAGCAGACAAATAACCAATATCCGAGGGAGCCAAACCAGCGACCCGTAACGCTTCTTCCATGCAAATCTGCATCGTCGCCTGATTGGGTTGCGTAATGTGTGTTGCATCACAATTCGTAGCAAAGCCCACAATTTCAGCGTAGATCTTCGCACCACGCGCCTGAGCGTGCTCAAGGGACTCAAGCATGACGGCGCCAGCCCCTTCACCAATCACCAAACCGTCACGATTTTTATCAAAAGGACGCGGCGTGAGTTTAGGTTCATCGTTACGTACGCTCGCCGCAAAGAGGGTATCAAAGACCGCAACTTCTGATGGACAAAGTTCTTCGGCACCGCCCGCAATCATGACGTCCTGATAACCATGACGAATCGCCTCCCAAGCGTAACCAATCGCTTGAGAGCCTGACGTACAGGCGCTGGGCGTCGGAATCACGCGACCCGTGACACCAAAGAAGAGCCCCGTATTCACGGCTGTAGTATGCGGCATCATCTGTACATAGGTCGTCGCCGTAATCTTACGCGTACTCTTATTCATCAACATTTCGCCGAAGGCAGCCACCGCATTCGTGCTACCCGTGCAAGAGCCAAACGCAATCCCGGTACGACCACTCTTAATGACAGGATCGTCCAACAAACCCGCATCTTCGAGTGCCAATTCAGTGGCACGCGTTGACAACAAAGAAACGCGCCCCATTGAACGGATGCGCTTACGCGTATAGTGTTCTGGCAACGTAAAGTTCGGAACGGGCGCAGCAAGCTTTGCGCTCAAACCGTCAATTTCGTCCCACTCAGGCATACGCACCACACAATTTTGATGGGCTAAGAGGCCTGCTTTAATGCTTTCCCAATCGCTACCCAAGGCGGTCACGCCGCCAAACCCCGTAATCACAACACGACGCATTAGACCATGCCTCCGTTCACAGAAATCACTTGACGCGTAATATAAGACGCTTGCTCACTCATCAAAAAGCCCACCAAAGCCGCCACCTCTTCAGGCTGTCCCACACGTTGCATCGGAATCATGGCCATGGCATGTTCTTTAGCTAGTTCATTCATGTCAACCATGCTCGTTTCAATCAAACCAGGTGCAACACAATTGACCGTGATCTTACGCTTAGCGAGTTCCACAGCCAACGCTTTCGTTGCCCCAATCAAACCTGCCTTAGCGGCACTATAGTTCGTCTGGCCACGGTTACCCGTCACCCCAGACACAGACGACATCGTCACGATACGACCACCTTTACGTGCTCGCACCATGGGCATCACAGCTGGATGAATCACGTGATAAAAACCATTCAAATCCACGTTAATGACGTCTTTCCAGTCCGCTTCTTCAAGGGCTGGGAAGGCGTTATCGCGAGTGACGCCAGCGTTCAAGACAATGCCCCAGTAGGCGCCGTGCGCTTCGATATCAGCCTCAATCACAGAGCGAGCCGCCTCGGCCGAACCCACATCAAAAAAGGCAGTTCTCACAGCGACACCCAAATCGGTGCAAAGGCGTACGGTTTCGTCCATCTCATCAGAGGGACCACGGCTATTGAGCACCAATGTGTAGCCAGCTTTCGCCAATTCGATAGCGCAAGCACGACCAATGCCACGGGAGGCACCCGTAATTAAAACGGTTTTATTCGTGTTCACAATCCATTCTCACCAAAAAGTGCCGCCACTTCAGATTCAAGCGGCTGATAAACAGTTAATCGGCCTGAGGCTACGTGTTCGCCCCCAGATGTCAGTTCGCCTTCAAACACAGCCAACTGACCATCAATCATGAGTTTGTGCATCGTGCACTGAAGCAAAGGATCGCCCTGCTTCACGACGCGATCAATCTGAATCGAACGAACCGAAAGCAATAATCCAATCTCAGCTTCAGCATCCCCTTCGGGGACGGGCGTTAGGTCACCGTGATAACGTGCCCACACCCCAACGGTTTGTGCCATGATTTCAAGCACAAAAGCTTCAGGCAATTCGCCATCCTGACGCCAGTGGGTCTTAAGGACGCCATCAGCCGTGGTTTCTGTTTCACACGTGACCGATGCATCATCAATATGCGCCACGCGTGTTAACACACACATAGGTGCACGATGCGGAAGATAGGTTTCGGGCGTTGCGTAAGCAGTCATTTTTGACTCGGTTCAAAAATTAAAGAAGTATTGTTGCCACCAAAGGCGAAATTGTTACTCATCACAGGCCCCATCGGCAACGTAGTCTGTTCACGAATCACGCCACCCATCATCAGCGTAGGATCAGGCGTATCGTCAGCACCAAATTGTGCGGGTAATGTAAGTCCTCGGGCTTTCATCAACATTAAAATCAGCAGTCCAGCATCCGTAATACCCGCCGCACCCAATGTGTGTCCCGTGAGTGCCTTTGTGGACGACATGGGCACGCGTCCTTCGAAGACACGTGCCATTGCGGCCAATTCTGCCGCATCGTTTTGCCCGGTCCCCGTCCCGTGTAAGTTCACATACTGAATGGCATCGGGCGAGAGATTCGCTTTTTGGAGCGCGCCTCGAATGGCTTTTTCAGCTCCACGTCCTTCGGGCTCAGGACTCGACATATGGTACCCATCAGAACTTTCACCCCAACCCGAAAAGATCACTGGCTTAGCAACCTTCGGCGTCTTCGTCATCCAAACAATGCCAGCCCCTTCGCCAATCGTAATGCCTGGTCGATGTTCGGTTAAAGGACGTGTCAACGTCGGTGCCAAAACACCCAACGCATGAAAGCCATTTAAAGGCATTTCAGCCAAAGTATCGGCACCACCCGCAATCACTGCATCAACTAACCCCGATTCAAGAAGTCGAGCGCCACTGATTAAGGCGCGTGCTGAACTCGTGCAAGCCGTCGCGATCGTCATCGCTGGCCCCGTAATCCCAAGATAGGCCGCCAAATCTCGAGCGGGATCCCCCATTTCTTGCCATTCACCTTTAAAAGGCGGATATTCAGTCCCCTTGGCTTGCGCGCGCCACCAATCCGAAAACTCCTGACTCGCAGCCGTACTCGTCCCCATAACCACCGCAATACGGTCACGCGGCATATCCGCCATCAGACGTTCAAACTGGGCTCGCTTCGCGTCCCAAGCTGCACGCAACAAGCGTTGATTGCGAGGTGTCGATGGATCAGTCTCGGGTAACGTCACGGCCGCATGACCAAAAGGCACATCAATCCCATCCACGGTGCGCACCGTGGGGCCAGCCATCCCGGGCGAAAGACCCGCCGCTAAATTGGACAAAATCGTCTCGTCATCCGCCCCTAAGGCATTGATGAGTGACACCGCTTCGATATAAACCGTCACGAAGGTCTCTCCTTACAAAGCTCGAAATGTCAAGGTATACCCAAACGCCTCATGCGTGAGCGACTTTAATCGCGCCGGGGTCATCCCTTCGTTATAAATCATGCGTTCAACCACCTTACCCTTGGGATCTACAACCATACGGCCATTGGACGTGATCTCTAAATGATACCCATTTGGTAAAACATTCGCCCAGTGTTCAATGGGCAAGGTCGCCAACAACACATCCGCCACCATTTGCGAGGCTTCTAAACCCTTGGGGATTGGTACATGGGCTTGCGTCGTCAACTGTTTGCCGTCGTAATGCACAGTCATGAGTGCCATACCCGTGGGTGTCAGGACATCCATCGTATAGTCACCGTTGCGACACACTTCTACCGTCATGACGCGTTGCGTCCTATCATCTCGCTTCGCCGTCAAAAGCGTCTTTTGGCTGTAGTCTGAAGGGCAGGCAACCGTAGGCAAAGTAGCCTCAACACCAGGTACCAACCAAAATGTGGGCACCGTCGACGTCATGCTTTGCGTTGCACACCCCAAAAGCCCGAAGGTCATCAGGCAAACCGCGGCTATCCTCAGGGCTTTGCCCTGGGACCGATCTTTTTGAACACCTGTCATGATTTTGATTCCTTCCTTTGAGGGACTCCCGCTGCTGGTGCCAACAAAAAAGCTACCAAGACACCAACCGACAACACACACCCAAAAACACGCACCGCGGGCGTTTCACTAAAGACCAAAATCCCGAGCGACAACAACGTGGTCGTGAGTGCGACCGACATGGCATAAAAGAGTTTCTCACTTGCCGCACTACCACTTTGAAAAAAGACCGTGTAGTCAACCCCAATCCCCATCACCAAAATAAGTGCAAAGAGACTAAAAAGATTGACGGGCATGCCAAGTAACCCGGTTGCAGCGAGCCCAGCCAATAAACCTCCCATCACTGGAAGCGAAGCGCGTAACCCTCGACGTAAACCTAAAAGGCGCATGAGCATACCTGTCAAGGCCGCAAACCCGACCCCAATCAAAATGGTCAAACCTTCTCTAAAAGTTGCAAACCGCGTACCAAAGTCCGCACGTCGATGAAGCCAATAGGTTTCGTCTAAAAGCGCAACCGCTTCCGACGCTCTTTCATGGGCGCCAGGCATCTGGGACATGGTCACCGGCACAAACACCGCCACTTGACCATCGGGCAAGGTACGAATCAACGTTTGATAAGGCGCACCCGCACGACTGGCTAACCAAGCCTCAGGCGTCACAACGTCATAAGGCACACATCCTTTCGTTTGGGACGACTGATCCTGGCGCTTAGCGCACGGTGGATTGAGTCTCTGAACCAAGGTGGCTTCTAACCCTTGAAGCGCATTGAAAACCATCGTTTGTTGCGCTTCTGAATGAAAAGGCACCACGACGGGCTTTTCAATGACGCCTTCTGTTTCTAAGTTCGCCAGTATCGGCCTCAAAGCTTCTAAACGATCGAGCGCAACATTGAGCGTATGCCCCGTCACAGCAAACCATGTTTGTGAAAAGCCTTTGCCTAACAGTTCGCTCAAAAGCCGTTCTTCTTGTATGAGCTGCTCGGGCGTCGTTTGTAGTGCCCCTAAATCGTCATTGACTTTGAGTTGAGTGAGTCCCACACCGATCACCACCACAAGCCCTGCAAGACTAACTCGAGTCCAGGGAGCGCGTTGTGCCCAAGCCGACACATATTGCGTTAAGAGTGTATGTCTCTGTAATGGCCGCACTGGGAAGCCATGAACCAAAAACGGAAACCACAAGACGACCGTCAACCACGCCCCGACTAAGCCACAAACGGCAAAAATGGCAAGCTGTCGTAAGCCAGGAAAAGGCGCAGCCAACATCAATCCATAGGCCACACACGTTGTGATGAGCGCGTGCCAAAGACTCGGACGCAAAGCAACGAGCGACTGCCAAGGCATTTCGTCATGACCAGCCCATCGTCGGCGCACCAAATAGTAGGTCGTATAGTCAGCCGAAATCCCGATGAGGCTCAAACACATGACGAGTGTCACGGCATGTAACGATCCAAAAAGCCACAAGGTTGCCGCGGTTCCGCAGAGAGCCCCCACAGAGACCGACACCAAACAAAGCACCACAGGTCGAACACTTCTAAAGGTCCAGCCAATAAAGAGCGCTAATAAACCTATCGAGAGTGACCCTAAGCGCGTCACATCGCGTTCGGCTTGGCTTGCCGCATGATGACTATAAAAGACCACACCTTGGCCCACAATCTTGGCATCAAGCTTCTCAGCAATCGACGCGCGTAATGCTTTTTCTTTGGCTATCCAAGCGTTTAACCCAGCCCCTGATTTGGCGTCTTCAGGGATCACCCCTGTCATCAGGCGCCACGTGGTACCCGCTTGATCTTGTGCTGTGAGCCAACCGCCCTTCATATCAATGGCCGTCCCAACCCCGGCCGTCATGACACTTCGGGTCAACAAAAAGGGATCATTCGCCCATTCTTCACCCGTCACGCCACCCACTGGACTATAGAGCTGAGCCATGATTTGTCGAAGTTGATGTTTGCCCTTCTCTTCGGTCAAGTCCGAGATGACGGTCTCTGGCAAACTCCCTAACACCGACTGACGCACGTCCTTCAACCAGGCGGCCTGATCGTCAGGCGTTAAATACCCTTCAATCGTCGTCACCAAACCGTCTCTTGTGAGGCCAGTCATCATGGCGCTCGCTGCCGCTTCAGAACCTGACACTGCCCAAACTACACGGTTAGCCACACTACCAACCGCGGCATCAGTCAACATCACAGTTTGGGCGTCGCCCTCAACTTCAGGCAACAATTCAAGCACATCGGTTGAAAGTGCACCTTTAGGCCACGATACAAGAAGCGCCAAGCCGAGCATCAGGACGCACGCAAGCCAGCCCAAAGCGCTCAACACGCGGGCATTGATCGGTGCTTCTAAATGGGGCTTTATCGGCATGGCACGTCACCTTAACGAACGACTTCAATGTCGCTCAACGTCATTTCAGTACGGTTTTCAGGATTAGGCGTCATCGTAAAGGCGCGCACGACCGTGTCGCCCGACACAACCACGGTGCCTAAGAGTTGCTTCAAATGCGCTTCTTTGGGCTCTAAGGTCGCAGTCCACGAACCTTTTTTGACTGGGTCTTCTTTGAGCGTCCCTGTGAAATGTTGCGTTAAGGTCGCAACATCTAAGCGCATCACGCCCGCTAACATTTCGGCAGCAGCCCAAACCGCTGGGTGCGTGGCTTTGGTCATGACTTCAGCGGGTTCATCTTCGTACTGAATCGAAAACGTATCGCCTTGCAGGCGAACCACCTGCTTAAAAGGCACTAACTGCGTCCAAAGAAAAGCCCCAGCATGATCTAATTCGAGTGTGCCCGTGCTTTTTAACGTCTGCCCCGTGGCACCCAACCAACGCGTTTGCGTAAACGCTGCCTTCAATTGTTTGACGTCACCAAGACGCTTGGCTAAGGCTTCCCATTGATTCGAAGAGGCTTCGGAAGCGACAGAAGACGACACCTCTGCGATCTTGAGAGGGGTTTGCGCCATCGACGAGCTAGAAACCAAAAAGCTAATGACAAAAAGGCTAGCAACCATGACAGACGTTCTCATTCTTTATCGTCCTCATGCCAAAAATCGTAAAAATTGAACCACTGATAGGGATGCGCCAAAGCTTGCGCTTCGAGAATCTCAGCCCAACGAGTAACGTAGGCTTGTAGTGCTTCATCACGCGTCCTGCGAGGTAACAAAATCTCGGACGCAAAAGGTCGGCAGCTAATCAAAAGCTTTTGACCTTCACGCACGGCAAACAAGGTCACCACTTCGCACTTCAATAAGTTCGCCAACACGAAGGGACCCACCGGGAACGGTGCTTCGTGTCCTAAAAAGGTCGCCGTTGCCGTACGACTCGCGCGAGACGACTGATCATTAGGCGTACGGTCGGCAGCAATGGCTACCCATTCACCGCGAGCTATGGCCTCTTCTAATCGCGCTGCCGTATCAACGCCTAAATGATTGACGGCAATGATGTGACGTGACGCATCGGGCGCCACCTCTTCGAGCATCGCCTTAAAGCGCGGCGCATGTTCGTCATACACCAAAGCCCAAACAGGCACTGCACGGTCATGTTGCGCCAACGCACGGGTCGCTTCAGCGACACCCAAGTGTGATACCAAAACCAATTTGCCGCGGCCATCAGCGGGCGGTTCGCAGAGCAACTGTCGACTTTCTTCGTCCGCAAAGTCAACGTCTTTCCAAAGCGTTAAATCCCCTGCCCACGCGGCCAGTCGGTCAAGCATACTCTCCGTAAAGGCCTTAAAGTGCGAGAGCCCGGAGTACGTTTCGATAGGCATTCCTCGACGGGTACGTTCTTCGTTAACACGCGTCAAAAACTGACGACTGGCCTTTTTGGCTGCCGTCCCGGTGAGATAAAAGACGCCGGTCACGGGCCAGCCAATCAACGTAAATAACGATCGACCGCCCAAGCGATAAAGTTGCCACAAGAACTTCATGCCCGAAAAGCCACGACGCTCTTTCACTTTCATCCAATGTGTTGACGTGTCGTTGGGAGCGACTGGTTCACGTCTAAAGAGACGCTTTAAGCGGGCAGGCCACCATAATGGGCTTTCAATACAAAGCCGCGTATGCATTTTAGAAATGCGAACGTTGTCTTCCCACATTCTGAAGTTCGAGTAGCCGCCTTCGGGATAAATCACGCGGCTAGGCACAAACCGTACCCGTAAGCCTTGCCAATAGAGTCGGACCATGATTTCGGTATCAAAGTCCATAAATTGACCCACGTGCTTGGTCTTGAGAATCGATAAGGTGGGCGCAATCGGATAGACGCGATAGCCACACATACTGTCGACAATCTCAAAACTCAAGGTCTCAATCCACACCCAAACATGCGTAACATAGCGACCAATCAAGCGTTTTTTGGGCACCGATTCGTCATAAAGGGGGCGCGCAGACCAGAGCGCCTCTGGTTGAGCTTGGGCACCTGAAAGTAACGTTGGGGCATCGGCCAAGTCATGTTGCCCATCCGCATCGACCTGTAAGGCATGTGTGTAACCCGCTTTGGCTGCGTAATCGAGCCCCGTCGTAAAGGCCGCCCCTTTACCGCGATTCACATCATGACGCAACAAAGTCATTTCGGCGCGACGAGGTGCGAGCGCATCCAACGCCTCACGCGTGACAGCATCGCTCCCGTCATCGACCACAATGACAGGCAACCCCAACGGTTTTAAACCGTCGAGCACCTTTTCTACCGTCAACCCATGGTTTCGGCAAGGAATAATGACTACAGGACGAAACGCTTCAGACATTTAACACTCAACGTTCGACAAAAATGACCTTACCGCGGCTCGCATGCAAACGGTTGTCACCTCGCGCCACGTCATACACAAACGTGACGCTATGCCCCTTGGGACTATCGGTATAGGTTAACGTGATACTAACCGTGTCACCTGGACGCAAAGGCACAGTGAATTTCATTTGCGGCACAGCACTCAGACGCAAACGACGCCCAAGCCAATCCTCAGCCAAAGACTGTACGAGGTTGAGCTGCACCACGCCGGGCAAAATCGGCTGCGTCGGGAAATGCCCGTCAAACTCAGGCATCCCTTCGGTAAGGGTTACGCGTGCGATCAAGGTCGTCGCATCACGATGCTCACACACTGTGTGTTCAAATAACGTGTTAGCCATCAAAAAAGCTCCAACAATCTTTGCGTCTCGACTTTTCCCTGTGCATTGATCGGCCAGTCTTCCACTGAACGCCATAATCTCGGTCGAGCCAACGGATCAAGCACGCCATATAAAGCCTTCGTCACCGCCCTACGGTCAGGTAACGCGCCTTGCCATTGGGACGACAGTTTTTCATTGACAACCGCGCCAATGACCGTGCGTTCGCCTTGCTCAATCGGTAAAGCACGAATCACTAAACCTAACCTACGCTCAACCACGCGTTCCACTTCAGTCAAACTTAAACGCACTTCGCCAATCTTGACCACACGGTCGCGTCGACCTAACAAACGGAACGTTCGCTCACCCGTCATCGTGAGCCGGTCGTCTAGCGTCAACACACCCTTCGTCAACAACGGTGACGACAACACCCAACCCTCTGTCGTTTCGTTTAACACCCCTTCATCGATCAACGTCCAATCAGGGGTTTCGTCTGAATCTTTATGCGCTCTTGAGGCAACGACACCTGTTTCGGTACTGCCATAAATTTCGTAAATTGTCGAAGGTGACCAGGCCTTGAGGGTCGCTTTCGCTTCAGCGCTCAAAGGGCCACCAGCGGACAATACAAACGGCAATGTAGGTGCCGCTAACGAGGTCTCGAGCATCCGCATAAAGGTGGGCGTTGTGATAAGCGCCACAGGGGTCGGGAGCGTCAAGAGTTGTTCTTGATATACGCGTCGCGTGGTCGCCATTGGTCGGCCTGCTGACATTGCAAACCAGACATTAAAGGTGAGCCCATAGAGGTGACGCGGATCGACTGTACTTTGAATGACGGTACCCTCCGTGACGCTTCTAAAAAGTCTCGTCGTCACATCGGCTTCACGATCCATCAAGCCCACCGTCTTTTCGATACATTTAGGCGTACCTGACGACCCCGATGTAAACAATTGGATCGGGTGATTGGCGTGAGGCGCCTTCAAGCCCTCTAACGAGAGCGGTTCTGCGTCCGACTTGACGATCAATACCGTCTTCGGGTACGTATTTGGTGCATCCACCGCATCGATCAACACGGCGTCATAGGACGCTTGAAGCACCTCAAACTGCGCACCGCGCCCCGGAAATAGCACGGGCGTACATCCCGACCAAAGGACAGCGCAAAGTAACACCGTAAACCGATACGGATGCCCTTCATCGATCGCGATCGATTGCCCTTCAAAGCCTACCAAAGCGCGCGCAGCCACGCAGACGTCTTTGACAAACTCACGACGCGAAATCGCCCCACCGTCGTCTCGGTACGCCACAATATCGTCGGCGGATCTTCTTAACCAGGCCACAAAAGACGTCTTAGACATGGAGAACCACCTTACGATAGAGATACTCGGCGCCCATCAATGTACCAATAGCAATGTAACTTAAACACCCATTCCACAAAGCCCAAAATTGGAGGTCGCCCCAAAGGATGGTACCCACAGCAATGCTGCCATTCACGACAAAAAAGCCACACCAGACTTGCGTCACACGACGTGTGTAGCGCACGGCTTCGGGCGGAAAGGTTTGATTGCGATACCCTAAGCGAGCCAAACGCTCCACAACGGTTTGCCCTTCCCAAAGTGACGCCCCAAAAACCACAAGAAGCGACAAACTCACCAGCACCGGATACCACAAAATCCATGCTGTTTCGTCGAGCAACGCGGCCAATGCGACCAATGCCAAGCCACCTACGGCCAGATAACGACCGCGACGAATCTCTGGGCGCGTCGATAGGCAAGTGACCCCCAAACGAACGCTCAGGATCACTGCCGTCCCTGCCAACAGCCACGAAAGCGCATCAGCATGCACGGCCCATAAGACGAAGAACGGCCACACGACCATTAATAGGCCTGTGACCATATTCAAAAGAACGCTAGGCATTGATCAATGACGAACGAAGGATTCGAGCGAATTACTTGGCGTCAGCTTCTTTAGACATCTTCACGATCACATCAACGACGTCACCGACCGTACGCACGCTCTTAAACGCATCCGGCTGAATGCGACGACCGATCATATTCTGCATTTGCACAATCATGTCAACGGCATCGATGCTATCAAGATCCAAGTCTTCAACCAAACGGCTTTCACGCGTCACGGTGCTCGGATCGATTTCAAAAAGCTCGCTCATCACACGAACGATTTCGTCAAACAATTCTTGTTCGGTATAAACCTTAGCCATTGACTTTACTCCTGAGGACGATTAGCACGAATGAACGCAGCAAGGGCGGCGACGGACTTGAAATGCTCACGCACTTCTTCGGTTTCGCCAGCGAGTGACACACCGAAACGCTTCTTGACAGCCAAGCCCAATTCGAGGGCATCAATGGAGTCTAACCCCAAGCCTTCACCAAACAAAGGGGCATCCGTGTCAATCTCTTCGGGCGTCATATCCTCTAAGTTGAGGGCTTCAATAATGAGCGCCTTGACTTCGTTTTCCAACGTACTCATTGTGTTCTCCTGGATCTATCGTTCCCATTAAGGACAACGTACATCCTTCTAAGTTAATTAAGGTCTCTCTGCGTTCCAACACGGAACAGCCATGAGTTCCTCACGCATCGCCTGGGTTAATCGGCGACTCGCAAGTGAATACCCGTCTTCTCCCTCACGCATGTAGTCAGAGACACGCATGAGTCCGGCAAACGTCAAAGACATAGACGGACGAACGGGTGGAATTTCATACCACTCGCTCTCTTTGTCGAGCCAGTGATGCGAACTCCTAATATGCACGACGGCCAAATCACACTGCGCTCGTAACGCCGTATGCGCGACCCCGCGCTTTAATTTCATCGGCACATCCTTTTGAGTTCTTGTGCCTTCAGGAAAGATCAAAATGTTCTCCCCTGCTTTAAGACGACGACAACACTCGTCGATCACCTCAACCGATCCATCGTTACTCAAATAATCAGCCGCGCGAATCACGTTTTTGAGGAAGAAATTATGCCTGAGTGACGCCTTCACTAAGCAATCCATTTCGGGCAACTTCGATGCAATCATCACATAGTCAATAAGCGTCGGATGGTTTGCAATAATGATGACGCCTTTTAGGTCACGGAGCTTTTCAAGTGACGAACGGTCTAACGACATCACGCCCAACCACTCAATGGCTCTTGCAAAGCCGTCAAACGACCACGTAATCGCCGCTCTCGCCTTGAGGCGACGCTTGACAGGATCTTTGACGAATAGCCTTAAGAACGGAAAGTACGTAAGCGACAATCCTAGGCCACCTAAACCAAAGACGCACCACAGGCAACCTATCTTGAAGCGCCGATACTGGAACGCCCAAAAGCCTTCACGTGGAGCGTGACTCATAAAGCAACCTTCCAGTTGAAGTGCGTCGCTTCTCCTTTCGTCACAAAATAGGCAACCCCTGATGCCAACCCAGCGGCCAACTGTATAGACGTAGGCAACATAGTCTTCATCGGCGCGCACTCAGCACCACGCGTCACCTGCAATGCATCACCCTTTTCAAGGATCCATGCGGTCGCATAGGTGGTGTTCACTGGTGCTTCAGAAAAGCTTTTCGCCAAACGGTCATCAAACTTGCCTTCAAAGTCCACAATGCCCACACGCGTCATATCAGTGGCGAGCATCGCATAGGCTTCTAATAAAGCCATATGAAAGGTTTCGGCACCCGCTGCCATACTCGTCGTAGGCACTTGAATGCCCGCTTCAATCGTCAGCATTCCGACCGCTGCGTTATGAACCGACATCATGAAGTCAGTGGGCGACACGGGTTGGTCGTTCGTGAGGCTCTCAATAATCTTGATACCACGCGCCGTTTCGCCGTGACGGCTCGCAAAGATCCAAGCATCCACAGAGCAATCTTCTGAAACTGCCAATGCCGCTTCGCACGCCAAACGAGCGCCCCCACTCATACGACGAGCTTTCATCATTGGCAAGCGTTTGGTATAGACCAAAGACGCTTCTGCTGGCCATGCTGTTGGCATGTCGGGTAACGATGCCTTTGCCCAGGTTTCGCGATCTTCTCGCGCTACCAAACCAGGTGCCAACACGACATGACGAACAAGATTAAAACGCATCATGCTCATGCGTGACCCTTCTTACGGCAAACCAACAACGTGTGTTCCATGCCTAAACCGTCATGAGTACGTTCAATCTCAAAACCTGCCGCTTCGAGATAAATGACAAACTCGTCGTACGGATAAAAGCGGCTCGTGCCGTTAGCCAACGCCGTAAAGTAGAGCGACATCGCGGCCAAACAAGCATCAGCAACCGGGAACGGTTGACGACCAATGAAGGGCTCTAAAATGAAAAGCTTCGCATCGTCAGCCATTGCAGCATGGGCTTTCTTCAAAATCGAAACGATCTGAGCAGGCGAGAAGCAGTCCAAGAACTGGCTCATCCACCAAGCCTTGGTCTCGGTCTTCGGGAAAGGCAGATCCGACAACACGTTCATCGGATACGTTGTCACGCGGTGACTTAACCCCGCTTCTGCCATGACCATATCGACTGTTTCGCACTGCTCTGGCAGGTCGACCACTGCAACGCGAATATCATCGCGCCAATCGCAGCAGCACTTTGCCCACTTCCCCGTATTGCCACCAACGTCCGTAATCGAATCGATGCCGTCCTTAAAAACCAACGGCAAAGCCTTTGGATAGGCTTCGTCTGAATAGTGGTGATCAAATTCAAACCAGCTCTTTTTAGCTACTGGCGGCAACTTCTGGATGCCCGGATAAATCGTGGGCCATTCACCAAAGACCTTGAGCCCCGCTGGACGACTTTCTTTAAAAGACGTCGTCAGGTGAGTCAGACCTTCGTAGCAAACATCTCGCGTAAATCGGAAATTGATACCGACATGCAAGTCGTTCACAAAGAAGATGCCCATATCGGTAAGCGAATAGTTCGCATCACGCTTTTGGACAACATCAAAACGAACAGCCACTTCTAACAAAGAGCGAGCCGTATATTCATCGCAACCTGAAGCAGATTGGAGCTCTTCTAACGTGAGTCCCGCTTCGCCAGCGTCATCGAGCGCCTTAAAAAGACCTAAATCAGTCATCGCCACCATCGCCTGAAAGACAAAGGGACTGATAGCCAAACGATGAGCCTCGTTAAGCGCTTCGAGGGCTGAGTGTCGACGTGAAGATACGGCTGTTTTCATATGATTGAACTTGCTCTAATGATGTTTGATTAAATGATTAATTCGTTTGGGTCTTACCGCGAACAAAACGACGATTCGCGTCCTCACGAATATGACGAGCCAAGTTCTGCGTCCAGCTGTTGACCTTACGATGCGCCTTACCCTTTTCGTCGATCAAGGAGGAACCTTCAGCAACCGGCGTAATCACAAACTGACCCTTCTTATAGGTCACATCAACCACGAGCGTATGAACAGACTGCTTCGTGTAGCGCAAACGAATGCGACCAGGGACATCCTTAACAACCGTCCAACCGATATCAGCCGCGCTCTTCAAAATAGAGCGACGCAATTCACCGTCAGACACCATGACCTGTTCCGTCACAACACGCGGCACCGTGCTACACCCCGTCAAAGCCAACAAGGTGAAACCACCAAAACCCAACAAAAGCCCACGACGTTCCATGATTAAAATCCTCCTAGAACCATCTCAATATATCGGTACAAAAATGCCCTATCAGTACCAAGACGCCAACACAGAAACTGAACGTTCATTCAGTCCTGCACGCGTTTCAGTGCCATGAATTTTACTTGATATCTTCTCCTTTGACGAATAGATTTCTGACGAGTGACAAAAATTCCCGCCATCACCATGACACAAAATTAATAGCACAGTGATCTCCCCACGGCTTCACGCGTTTCAAAAGCGGATGTTTAATCCAAATGTCAGACACTGTCTCACGTGTCCCCTTTTTTTGTCATAAATAGCCCCTTTGACGTCGAAAAAGAGGTCCTTATCAACAGGGATGGAATAAGTCGTGCGGTAATTTTCTTTGAAACCTCAGTAGTCGCCACAAAGCCTATGGAGACGCCTCATGGATAAACATTGTGTGCTTAAAACCTTATGAGGTATCAGTTTTTAAAGATCATTCTTATTTTTAGATCACAATCCATTTACAGCTACCGTTTAGCTTTTAAATCGCCCATCAAATCGCGCGCTTAGTTCCTTTGACTATCGGTAAATCACATCAACCTCGTGCATTGACATACTTTAAAGCCACCCGCTCTTTATATTGGTAGGTACAATACTTTCTGCTGATTCTCAATTTGAATGAGCAACCCTCACAAAAAGCGTCAAACAAACCAGGACCCCCACATGTCGACCACAGACCAACAGCGTGTTGCGATCAACAGTCTCTTTAGCTTTGTTGAAGAAGTAACAAGCCTTAGACAGGCCGTGACCAAAAATCTCACACAAGCAAGTTGGATGCTTGATCTTGAAGAACTCAATCATGCGTTGCCTGGTCTCAAAGTAGGTGATCCGTCGTCAAGCGATCCAGATCTAATCTGTCGTATTGAAAAGCTCGACTTATTGCCCTGCCCGCCGCTACCTGAATCCCTCTTAGATTATGTTGAAGGGACGTGGCGTGATCCGAACTGGGAAGAAACCTGGTTACCATTTCCGGGTGAAGTGGAAGCCGCTTTAGAGGCTGAAGACCCTGAGGCTACGCGTCCTGTTGACGCCTTAAACGACAGTATTCGTGACGCTCAAAAGGCGCTATGTGCCACACTCAATGCCGTGCGTGAAGAATGGCGCCTTGAACGTCAAGCGTGGCTCGAAGCACGCGCCCCGATTCTTGCCAACAATCGACTCTTTGACCGATTCCAAACCATGCGTGACTTGGTCTTAGAGTCGAACTTGCGTTATGAATGTGTCTTAGGCAACTATCGCTTTATTTCGGACTCGACCAAAACGCAAAATCCCAATGCGGCGCACTACCCACTCTTGGTGCAGCCGTTGAGCGTTGAATTAACCTCAAGCCGCCGTAATCTGCCGACCTTAGAAATTCGTCGCAATCCCGATGAAGCCGTTCGCTTTTTGACTGAGGTTTTAAAGCCCTTTGCTGATGATGGGATCCAGCTTGATGCGACACAAACAGTCGATGCGTACTTAGAGGAAGAAGGGCACGATGTGCCGTTAATTGGTAACGCGACGCTCGAGCACCACCTTCAGACGATGGCCGTGCGATTACACCCAAGTGCGCGTTGGCGTGAAGCGGATGCCGCACCGGAAGCACCAGACTCTGACGTGAAATTCCGCGTTGTACCGCGTCCGTTACTCTTAGTACAGTTGCGTCCAAGCGGCGTTCGTGAAGCCATTCGTAGCATTCGTGAAGAAATTGCCCGTACTGGTGACGTCCCTGAGCACCTCAAAGAAATTGTGTGCCCTGATGTCTACCCAACAAGCGCACCTGACATTGATCCTACGCCCACATTAGAAGCCAAACTCGCTGCGACGGCAGGTGAAGATGATGAGATTTTGCTCACAAAGCCCGCCAATAGCGAACAGCTTGCCATCGCTCGTGAGATTGAACGCAATAACGTTGTGCTCGTGCAAGGCCCTCCGGGGACTGGTAAAACGCATACTATTGCCAACTTATTGGGGCACTTTTTGGCGCAAGGCAAACGCGTCCTTGTGACGAGCCACACAGCGAAAGCGTTGACCGTTCTCAAAGACAAACTACCGCGAGAAATTCAGCCCCTTTGCGTCACGATGATTGGTGACCGCAAAGATCTTGAGCGCACCACGTCCGCCTTGACAACGCGCCTCAACACCATGAATACGACGGACTTAGAAGCACGCATTCAAGTCCTCACCGACAATCGTCAGCGCTTAAACGAAGCCTTACGAGACCGACGTCAGCGTATTTATGCACAGCGTCTACGTGAACGCGAAACCATTGCGTACCAAGGCGAATCTTTGTCACTCACAGAAATCGCCTCGATCCTTCGTGACGAAGAAGCGTTCTCGAGCCTTATCCCTGGCGAAGTGCTTGCAGGCCCCTTGCCTTTGACACCCGACGAACTCGTCACGCTTTATCGCACGAACGGTCGTTGGCCAGCAGACATTTCGCACGATCTGGTTGAACCTTTGCCTGATCCCGCTCAACTTCCCGATGCGGACACAATGCGCGAAATGTATGCCCGTCACCTGGCCACCCAAGAGACGCAGTCATCCATTGCTTTAGGATTCCGTCGTGAGGCGTCGGGCGATCGTTACCTTGTTTTCACCTCGAATGGTTGCGAATGTCTCACCTGTCCCGAAGCAAAACGCGACTTATTGACCCAATCGTTAGATAGCTCAGTACTCGGCACGCTTGATGACCCGATGTGCCGCTTGGCTTTCAACATGGGACTCACAGACCCTAGCTACGTTGACGCCTTTACGCAACTCGAAGATCAGTTAACTAAGACCGCAGAAATGGGGATTGAAGTTGACCGACTCGCCATGATCGATAACGTCACCGTGACGTTGCCAGACAACGCAGATCTCGAAGCCATCATTCGTGCAGCTGAATGGTTTAAGCAAAATGACCCTAAGGGACGTGTCGGCTTCTTTGGTCGACTCTTTAACCGTGAAGCGCGTGAAGCCGATACGGCGATCGCCCCTGTGACAGTCAACGGTCGTCGTCCCGACACGACAGAAGCCTTTGATCAGCTTTTGCGTGTCGCTCGCTATCATTTAGCACGTCACGAAACCCAAGAAGCTTGGAACCGTCTTGCCGAACGTGCTCACGTTGCCCTCTTTGAGACGTACGGCGCTAATCCCGCCAAAACGCTCATAGACCGTTATGGCACGACGTTATCGTCCGCTGCCCAATGGTGGCATCAGACGTTCTTGCCCTTTATTTCTTCCTGGCTTGAGGCTGGCATTCGTGCTGAACCCATTGAACACTTAGCCAAAGACTGGATGCGTGACGCTGATCCTGCGAACGCAGCTCATCGACTAATCAAAGAAATTGTCACGCCAGTACATTCGCACGTCTATATACAAACGGAACGCGAACAGCTACAGGCCTGGCGTCAAGACGTCAAAGATCAGCTTAACCGTGATTGTTCTCACGCTTATATTGTTGAGCAACTCTCGAATGCGATTCTGACGAATCCCGAGGCCTGGGCGAAAGGCTTAGAAAGCCTCAAAACCTATCGTCAAGAACGTGAGGTTTATCGTCAACGTCAGGTCTTACTTGAAAAACTTCAAGCCATGGCCCCTGACTGGGCGATGGCTTTACGTGTGGGACTTGAGGGCTTTACAGACACTATCCCTTCGAGTGACCTTGACGAAGCCTGGCGCTGGAAGCAACTTGAACGCCTCTACTCGCATTACACCGCCGTCGAAGTCGAAGAACTACAAGCCGATTGCACGCGTTTGTCGGCCGACCTTCGTGAATGCACCGCACAGCTTGCTGCCACCAAAGCGTGGTACGAAGTCAAAAAGCGTCTGCAGGGGACGCCTGCCCTCTCGCATCTCTCTTATCTCGCGACCTATATGAAGCGTGCTGCAGGTAAGAGTAAGAAACATGCGATCTGGCGTCGTGAAGTCAATCGCTTACTCCCCGAATGCCAGCGTGCCGTCCCCGTCTGGATCATGATGCTCCAGGATGCCCTACTCAACTTTAATAGTGCAGCCAAGTTCGACATCGTTATCATCGACGAAGCAAGTCAAGCCGATATGACCGCATTGCCTATTCTTTATATGGGGCAAAAAGTCATTGTGGTGGGGGACGACAAGCAGGTCACGCCGCTTGCTATCGGGACAAACGACACTGCGGTCGATAGTCTTGCTCGTCAGTATCTTGAAGGACGCGTCAAAGAGCCCAAACTCTATGACTCTCGCCTCTCGATTTATGGTCTTGTGCAGAGCATGGCCTTCCCAGCACATATGCTCGTCGAGCACTTCCGTTGCGTGCCTGAAATCATTGGGTACTCGAATCGTTTGTCTTATAACGGTTCAATTCGCCCGTTGCGTGACACATCGACCTCAAAACTTAAGCCTGCATTGATCCCGTGGCGAACGAATGGCACCTATACCGACGGTAAGACCAACGAAGAAGAAGCGCAGACCATCATTCGTCTATTGAAGGCCATGATGGCTGATCCGCGCTATGACGGTAAAACCTTTGGTGTCATCGCTATGCGTAGCGGTCGATCAACACAGATCAATCGCATCCATCAGTTGCTGATTGAAAACTTTGACCCTCGTGAAATTGAAGCTCGTGAATTGACATGTGGTAGTTCAGCTGACTTCCAAGGCGACGAACGTGATGTGATCTTATTGTCTCTCGTTGACTCTGCTACACCAGGCGTCATCTTGCGTAAAGAAGGCGAAGGCACTGAAGGCTCTGCTCGCAAGCGTTGGAATGTGGCTGTGAGTCGCGCCCGTGATCAGCTTTGGATTGTGCATTCCTTTGATGCCAACACCCAATTAAAGCATGACGACCTCCGTCGTACACTCTTTGACTGGGCTGCTGAAGTCGAACATGGCGAACCTGATACAGAGGCCATTCGCGAAGCAGCGGATAGTGAATTTGAGGTGCGTGTAGCTGAAGAACTTATTCGCCGTGGTTATCATATTGAACAACAGCATCACGTAGGTAGCTATCGCCTTGACATGGTGGTTCGCTATGCCGGTGAAGCCGTTGCCCTTGAATGCGACGGTGAACGCTATCACGGCGAAGACCAAATCCGAAACGATATGGAACGTCAAACCGTCCTTGAACGTAACGGTTGGCGATTCATTCGACTGCGTGGTGCCGAATACTTCCGCCGTCCTGACGCTGCGATTGATCGCGTGTGTCATGACCTTGCTGAACTAGGTATCTATCCAGAAACAAGGGCCCCAATGAACACGAACGACCTTTTAGCTCGTATTCGCGAAAACATGAGTCGCCTTGAAAACGACCTGCCCCTTTTGGAACCACATGAACCGCTACCCACGCTCGAGAGTGACGCCAATCAGTCTGTGGCAACAGAAGGGACGCACTTTACGCTTGTTGAAGATCACGCCTTGACGGATGAGCAATTCATCTCAACCGACTCCACGTCACCGGCACCAGAAGAGCAGAACGTTGTGGTGCATGCCGAAGCGGCTTTGGTGCCTCTTGAGGTCAAACATTCAGACATTACGTTAACCCCGGAACTCCGTGACCCGGTCAAAGTATCCTTGCCGACTCTCACCGATTTATTAGGTGATGAGTCTCAAGAGACCGAAACGGACGCAAAAGCCACGACAGTCATTACCGACAAACATGTCGACATAAAGTCGTCCACCGATCTCCGCATCGAAGTAGAGCCTGCGGTCGAAGAAACCACGGTCGTTGAAACACCGACCTACTCGACACAAAGCAGAGTGGGTTACCTCATCGAAGAGATTTCAGAGGCTTGCGTTGCACGCAAATTGACACCTACCGTCACGCGTCTCGATGACCGTATTTCGATTGAAGTCAAGGGGCATACCCTTTTGTTAGCCTTATTGGCTGACAATGTTTGGCGTATCGAGATGCCATCCGTTGAAGGCATTCGTGCGCGAGGTGTGGCCAATTACACGCTCGTTCGTGAAGGATCTTGGAAAGCTTGGGATCTCACCGATGTCGACTTTGCTAATGACAAATTCGTCAAAGACTTCGCAAGCTTTGCAGGGCGTACAGCGGAAGGCCTGAGAGCTTAAACGCTACGACATCACATAAAAAGCTCGCCATGTAGCAGTCCACCGCTCTACTGTGCGAGCTTTTTTTGGAGTCTTATTGCCGATATTTCACAAACATCAGTGAATTTTCTAAAATAGCCTAAGTTCCAACTATTTTTGAGAGGCCATATGTCTAATGACACTCTGCCGCTTTCGGTTCTCGCTCAATCACGTGCGCAGATTTACGATATCTTTTCGGAATTCTTTACTGGAAAATCTTCTCAGCACATGGTCGATAGTTGGTCAGAAATCGTTCGTTTTCTCAATGGCATTGAAACACTTTGCGAAATCGAGCACACCCATCTTCCAGCCCAGTTACCTAAGGCTATCGATATAGATCGACATTACGCAAAACTCTTTCTTGGTGTCGGTGTCCGTACAGTGCCGTTGGTGGCATCAGCGTATACAAACGAACATCACATGATGTGCCAAGAAGACTGCCAAGCACTTAACGAACTGTACCGATCTTATGGCTTTGCACCAACAGATGAATGGGCTTCATTCGCTGATTCTGTCGCTGTAGAACTTGCCTTTCTAGCGCTACTAGCTCGTACAGAGACTACCGCTTCGACTCAAAAGGAGTTTTTAGCTAACCGCTTAATTCCGTTAGTCTCGTCTGTACAACAAGGTGTGCAATCGCTTAAAGCCGAACCTATTGAAACCATTTTCGCCGCATTACTTAATTTCATGAAAGCTGATAAACAGTTGCTTTCTCAGCCCGTTTGACCCATGGTCACATACCAAAAATCCATTCTAATTAAAACACACCAACCTGCGTTATTGAACTAGCAGTGAGCCTATACAAAGGCTACCGACAGAGTCAAGATGGGGAAAATCCGACGACGACCTTTGTTTGATTAGTTTTACCATATATGGTAGGAATCGATCCTTTACACATCGTACTACAGTGTCCCTTGTAAACCGTCGATTCTGAAGACCCTCAAACTATAAGGAGTAACGTCTATGTCAGTGACCATGAATCGACGTGACCTTCTCAAGTCTCTGAGTACGCTTTCCGTAGCCAGCTCAACTGCAGGAATGTTCGTACCACTTGTAGAGGCTGCTGAGACAGACAAAACCTGGACGGGTTTTGCCATCTGTGACCACTGCAACCACGTGCCCATGTGTGGCATTCAATTCCATGCGCGCGGCAACGTGATTGAGTCTATTGAAAATTGGAAAGAAAATCCCCGCCATATCCTTTGCTCAAAAGGCTTAGCAACGCTTCAACGACTTTACAATCCTAACCGCCTACTCTATCCGATGAAGCGCACCAACCCTAAAGGTAGCGCGGATCCAGGGTTTGTACGTTGCACATGGCAAGAAGCCTACCAAATGATTGCGGACAATCTTCTACGTATCCGCAAAGAGCACGGTGCCGACAGCGTTATGTTTTACGCAGGCGACCCTAAAGAACCACGTCCCCCCATCATGCGTCTTGCACGCAAATTTGGCTCAGTCATGTGGGCCAATGAATCCTCAGCTGCTTGCCGAGCAGCTTGCATGCAAGCTGAAATTCTCACTTGGGGCTGTCCTTCTACAGGCGCAATGCCGACAAAAGACACTCGTAGTTTCCTCATCCTTGCGACAAATGCTTGGGCACAGCCTTTAGGATGGTGGGAATCTCTGGTTGCTGCTAAGGCACGTGGATGCAAAATCATTACGATCGACACACGACGCACGAAAGCAGCTGAACTGGCTGATATTCATTTAGCCCCTAAGGTTGGCACGGACTCTGCTCTTGCGATGGGCATTATGAATGTGCTCATCAAGGAAAATCTATACGATCGTGAGTTTGTGGGTAAATGGTGTCACGGCTTTGAAGAACTCAAAGCTTATGCAAACGACTTCACACCAGAAAAGACCGAAGCCATCACTGGCGTGCCAGCCAAAGACATCGTCGCCGCAGCTCGTATGTACGCTGAAGGCCCTGGATCCTTCTCGCTCACCACGCAAAGTCTGACGCACAACCTCAACGGTGTAAACAATGCTCGAGCACTTTTGCTCATTCCTTGCATCTTGGGATACATCGATGTTCCTGGCGGAGCTACCTTCCCAACCAATCCTAAAGGCCAGCAGATGGCCGCATTCGGCCTTCATCCAAGCATGTATGATGCCCCTTGGTGGAAAGCAAAAGAACAAAAGGATCGTCGTCTCGACAAGGACTTTGTGCCCGTTTGGCACCATATGATGAATGAACAAAGCCCAAACATGCTTCCTGAATGGGTGCGTGACGGCAAAGTTCGTGCTTTCTGCGGTTGGGGATTTAATGTTCTTATTTGGCCACAACCACAAGAGTATCAAGCTGCTATTCGTCAAATGGAATTCGCGTTTGCGTGCGACTACTTCTATCGTAAAGAAAGCCACGATGACATGGATCTCATACTACCAGCAGCCATGAACTTCGAGCGCTATGCACCATTTGGCATGTATGGCCCTAAGTTTGCGCCTCGCAAACCTGTTAAACCACTTGGTGAAGCCAAAGAAGACTGGCAGATTGCTTTAGAAATTGGCTGTCTTGTTGGTGACCCGAAAGACTTCTTCAACGGCGATCCAATTGCCGCTTGCGACTTTGTCCTTCACCAGTGGGATGCAGACTACAAGACAGCGCAATCTAAATTGCCAGCTGTGTCCAGTCTTAAAACCGAAAAGAACGCGCCAAGAAAGTATGAATTGGGGCGTATGCGTCCGGATGGTAAACCAGGGTTCAACACGCCGACAGGCAAGATTGAACTCTTCTCGACGGTCACGTCCAAATTTGGTTTTGAAGGGCTTCCTGTCTACAAACCGATGATGCAACCTGAAGGTGAATTCAATCTTCAGCTCATCAATGGTACCCGTAAACCTTATATCACACACTCCAAGACTCGTTCCGATGCACCATACTTACTCGAAATTGAGCCTATGAGTACGATCCATATGCATCCAAAGGATGCCTTGGCTCGAGGTCTTAAATCGGGCGATGTGATTGAAATGAGAAGCGCCTTTGGTGGTCCCGTCAAAGCTCGCCTCGATGTCTCTATCATCGTCCCCGAAGGAACGATCGATTCACAATACGGTTGGCGAGGCGATCAAAATACTCAGGTTCTTATCCCACGTCAATGGGATCCGATTTCGGGGTACGCACCCTACTTCGAGGTGTATGTCAGCGTTAAGAAAGTTCAGGGAGGAGCAGCATGAGTCAATATGGCATCATTTTCAACGCCGACCGCTGTATCGGCTGTGAGGCTTGTTTCGTCGCCTGTAAAGAAGAAAACAAAGTTGCTCCAGGTATGCAGTGGAACAAGATTCGTCGTGTCGAAAACGTCACGAAGAAGATCATCAACTACTATCGCGTATCTTGCCAACATTGCGAGGATCCAGCTTGCCTGAAGGTCTGCCCCATGAAGGCCATTTATAAAGGCAAGTTCGGCGAAATCCTTGTTGATCAATCTAAGTGCATCGGTTGTAAGATGTGTCTAAACGCTTGTCCATATGGCGCACCACTTTTTAACACCGACGGAACGACGAGCTACTTCGGAACAAAAGAACCGCTTCTAAAACCAACACCTAAACCTCATCAAGTCCGCACAGCTGGCAAGGCTGAGCATTGCACGCTTTGCACGCATCGGCTTGCCGAAGGACGACTTCCTGCTTGTGTTGAAAACTGCTCGACCAAAGCTTTGGTTTTAGTAGACTACGAATCAAAAGATCCGAAAGTCCAAGACTATATTGCACAGGCCGTATGTCTTTCTGAAGAAGCTGGTACAAAGCCCAAAGTTCGCTACATTTGTAGCAATATGACCTTTAAGGATATCAAACTGAAATAGTTGGATCCTGACACTCACTGGATAATCAGTAAAAAAGGCGTTCTTCATCATCA
>Juniper_p2__coassemble_1224_pt1 | contig 27491 bp, 26 predicted proteins | sample Juniper_p2__metabat2_high_PE_019 | metagenome-assembled genome bin Juniper_p2
AACCAGCGACCTGCGGATTAACAGTCCGTCGCTCTACCGACTGAGCTATCGGGGAATCAAGAACACGAAGTATATAGACTCACTCCGTATGTTGGCAAGAGTAATTTCTAAAAATACCGTAAATATGGTATCTAACTGTACTCTGTTACACTTTTTCAACGAACTCCGGCTAACGCCTTAGCGACGTAGCTCACATTGTTTTCGTTGAGCCCAGCGATACAGATTCGGCCATTGGTCACACCATAAACACCAAAGGTTTCGCGCAAGGCGAGCATTTGGTCTTTGTTGAGGCCGGTGAAGGAGAACATGCCAGTTTGACGCGTCGCAAACGAAAGGTCTGCATTGAGTTTGTCGCCTTCTTCCTTTAAGCGGTGGCGCATAGCAAGGATACGGGTGCGCATCGTAGTGACTTCGTTCACCCAGACCTGACGTAAAGCATCGTCAGTCAAAATTTCAGCGACCACAGCTGCGCCATGTGTCGGTGGGTTGGAGTACTCCGCACGCACAAGCGACTTAAGAATCGAGGTTACTACGGCTGCTTCCTTGGCGTTGGGTGTTACGACATGCAAAGCGCCTGTACGTTCACCATAAAGACCAAAATTCTTCGAGCATGAAGAGGCGACCATGAAGGTCATGCCTGCCGCGGCGAGACGACGCACAGCTGTCGCATCCTCATCTAATCCACTACCAAAGCCCTGATAGGCTATATCAAGAAATGGGAAGAGGTCTCTGGCTTGGAGGACTTCAATGACTTGCGTCCATTGGTCATAGGTCAGATCAACACCAGTGGGGTTGTGACAGCAAGCGTGTAAGAGAACAACGGTGCCAGGCTCCAGGGCTTGGAGAGAAGCCATGAGACCTTCAAAATCAACGGCCTTGGTTGTGGGATCGAAATAAGGATACTTGCCCACAGTGAAACCTGCGTGTTCAAAGAGCGTGATGTGGTTACCCCAGGTCGGGTTGGAGACAACGGCTTGGTTAAGGTTGAGAAGGAGATGGGCAAACATTGCGCCTAAATGCAAGGCACCTGTGCCACCCAAGGATTGTATAGTGGCAATACGACCCGAAAGCACTGCTTCGTTGTCAGCACCAAAAACTAAAGCTTGTAGGCTTTGGCAATAGGCAGGAAGCCCAGACATAGGGATGTAGTTATGTGGGGCGCCACGCTTAACGAGACGAGCTTCTGCTTGACCTACGGCATCCATTAGGGGGAGCCGACCTTCTTCATCGAGAAAGACGCCGACACCGAGGTTGACTTTTGTATCACGTGTATCTTGTTTGTAAAGAACGTTTAGCCCAAGGATTGGATCGTCAGGACGAGCTTCCAGGGCGGCGAAGTATTGGTGGGTCATGTTAAATACCTGTATGTAAAAGATGGATTCCTTTCACTATAGCCAAGACTGAAGCTAGATGGGAAAGAGCTTTCAGTTCTCTTTCAAATGTTCGAGGTAAGTCAGAATAGATAGGCAAAAACTGCTATCTGTGTTGTGAGTTAAAAAAGCATAAAATCCTTTGCTGTATGAATAGCAGGAGGCCAAATCAGTGGCTGAAATTGTTCGTTTTCCAGATTCTCCCTTTGTTTTGCATCAACCGTTCCCACCCGCTGGGGATCAACCTAAAGCCATTGAGGCTTTAGTGGACGGTCTTTCGTCGGGGCTCTTATATCAAACCCTTTTAGGGGTAACGGGCTCGGGGAAGACTTATACCATGGCTAATGTGATTGCGCGGTTGGGTGTGCCAGCCATTATCATGGCACCAAATAAAACATTGGCAGCGCAGACTTATGCGGAGATGAGAGACTTTTTCCCTGAAAATGCTGTGGAATATTTCGTCTCTTATTACGACTTTTATCAACCTGAAGCCTATGTGCCCGCACGTGACCTTTTCATTGAGAAGGATGCGGCTGTGAATGAACATATCGAGCAGATGCGTTTAGCGGCGACTAAGTCCATCTTAGAGCGTCGAGATACGATCATCGTTGCAACGGTCTCTGCGATTTACGGCATTGGCAAGCCTGAGAGCTATACCGAGATGCGTATGATCTTGCGTGAAGGAGACCGTAAAGATCAACGTAAGCTCATTACGCAACTTGTGAAAATGCAGTACCGACGGACAGATACAGACTTTGTGCGTGGGACTTTCCGAGTGCGCGGAGATACGATTGACGTTTTTCCGGCTGAACATGCAGAAAGTGCCGTTCGTATTGAGCTTTTCGATGACGAAGTGGAAGCCGTGGTGCTGTTTGATCCATTAACAGGACGCGTACAACAGCGTGTACCTCGATTTGTGGTCTATCCGGCAAGTCATTACGTCACGCCGCGTGAAGAAGTCATGCGCGCTATGATGTCAATCAAGGAGGAGTTGAAGCTTCGAACAGCCGAACTTTATGACGAAGGACGCATCGCAGAGGCTCAGCGTCTTCAGCAACGTACACTTTTCGACCTTGAAATGCTTGATCAGGTCGGCTTTTGTAAGGGAATTGAAAACTATTCCCGTCATTTGACTGGCTTGGCGCCAGGTGAAGCGCCGCCTTGTTTGATTGACTATTTGCCTTCTGACAGCATCATGTTCTTTGACGAAAGCCACGTGATGATGGGACAGTTAGGGGGAATGTATCGAGGCGACCGCGCACGTAAAGAAACGTTGGTCAATTATGGGTTCCGATTGCCGTCTGCTTTAGACAATCGACCATTGCGCTTTGATGAATTTGAACGAAAGATGCGTCGAAGCGTTTTTGTCTCTGCAACTCCAGCTAACTATGAGCTAGAAAAGAGCGGTGGTGAAGTGGTGGAGCAGGTTGTCCGTCCAACAGGGCTTGTTGACCCGAAAGTCGAGGTGCGGCCGGCTGCGACTCAAGTGGATGACCTATTGTCTGAAATCACACTGACTGTCGAAAAGGGTGAACGTGTGTTGGTGACCACGTTGACCAAGCGCATGGCCGAAGATTTAACGGACTTTTTGTCTGAGCATGGCGTCAAAGTACGTTATCTCCATTCGGATATCGATACGGTGGAACGTGTTGAGATTATTCGCGACTTGCGTTCAGGGCAATTTGATGTTCTGGTGGGGATTAACCTTTTGCGAGAAGGGTTAGACATACCCGAAGTCTCTTTAGTGGCGATTTTGGACGCCGACAAAGAAGGTTTTTTGCGTAGCGAACGCTCTTTGATTCAGACCATCGGTCGTGCGGCGCGTAATCTAAATGGGCGAGCGATTTTATATGCGGATCGTAGAACGGACAGCATGGATCGTGCGCTCACTGAAACTGAACGACGTCGCGAAAAGCAACTCGCTTATAACAAGGCACATGGTATTACGCCGAGAGGTGTAAAGAAAGAGATTCGTGACATCATCGATGGTGTATATCGTGGTCCAGATGTCAGCGCGCCTGAGAAGCCTGAGGCGACGGATGACTATCAGAGAATGGATGAGAAGGCACTCTCTGAAAAACTACGCGAATTAGAGTCTTGCATGATGGAATTTGCTCGTAATTTGGATTTTGAAAAGGCTGCTAAAGTACGCGAAGAAATTCATCAACTACGTCGAGAAGTCTTTGGGGCATCAGTAGAGTAGATTGTTTGCTATTTTGAGACAAAAGTGTAAAATCTTATCCCTCAGGCGTTTTTGAGAATTAGCGCTACACAGCAACAAAAATTGCACTAGGCAGAATCGTTTGAGTGCAGTAGGATATATGCGTTATGGTTTTGCCGCAGTCACTCAACCCACGTGACGGAAAGTGTGACTCCATCAGTAAAACGGAATAATAAAAGTGATTAACGTACTCTTTGTATGCACGGGCAATATTTGTCGTAGTCCTACGGCTGAAGCTATCTTTCGCAAAAAAGTCAATGAAGCCAAGCTTGGTGATGTGATTGGCTCAGATAGCGCAGCGACAAGCAATCATCATGTTGGGGAAACGCCCGATGTGAGAGCGCAGCTCGCGTGCCGAAAGCGTGGTTTAGACATTAAAGAACATCGCGCTCGTGAAATTACGTCAGAAGATTTTGAAAAGTTTGATCTGATCCTAGTGATGGATTGGGAAAATTTAACTGATCTCCAACACCGCTCTCCGCCGCAGTTTAAGCATAAGATTCACTTGCTGATGCGTTATGCAAATGACTACGATGCTGCTGTGGTGCCTGACCCCTACTATGGTCTTAATGAAGGCTTTAACCAAGTGCTCGACTATTGCACGGATGCGTGTGGTGGATTATTGGAAACACTCGAGCGTAAGGCTCGTATGATGCAAAAGTCTTTACAAGCTGTACGTGCTGCCGAAGCTGCTAAGACTGCTCAGGAGGCTCAGGTCACTACCGAAGCTGAGTCCACGGAAGAAACTCAGGTCTCCGAAGACAAGTAACGACCTTGTTAGACCGATTTAGTTATCGAAAGCCCGCATATCGCGGGCTTTTTCATTAAGCCTAAAGGCTTATCTGTGTAAGATTTGTAGTCCATTTTGCGCGTGAACAATAATTGACTTGATTAGTCGGATATTCTCAGCTAATATCCGACTAATTCAGTAGGGATTGAGCCCCTGTTTTTCTTTATTTCTTCGCAATTTTTGGAGCTGAAGTTGAAGCTGACGACCAAAGGAAGATTTGCTGTGACGGCCATGGTTGACATGGCACTCCATGAGGTTGAAGCTCCGATTTCGTTGACGTTGATTTCTGAACGTCAACAAATTTCAGTGGCCTATTTGGAGCAGTTGTTCTGTAAGTTGCGTCGCGCTGGCTTAGTGGTCAGTGTGCGTGGACCGGGTGGCGGTTATCGGTTAGGTAAGCCTGCGTCCGAAATTACAGTGGGTTCCATTATCGAAGCAATGAATGAAGATATTGATGCAACGCAGTGCCGTGGAGATGGAACTTGTCTCGGAGGTGCCGCATGTTTGACGCATCATCTTTGGGAAGAGCTCAATCGAACGACGCAGAAATTTCTTGACGGTGTGACGCTTGCCGACATGGTTGAAAAACATCAAAAACGACATGGAAAGCAAGTGGTACCCGCTGTCATTCCTGTCCGAAAAGCGAAAGCTGGACGGCAGACAAAAGACTCCCGTTTATAACGTTTCGCCAGTATCGACGATTCATTTTCATCAATAAAGGACTAATGATGAAGTTGCCTGTTTATCTCGACTATTCCGCGACGACGCCTTGTGACCCCCGAGTTGTCGACAAGATGGTCCCGTACCTCTACGAAAAATTCGGTAATCCCGCGTCCCATAGTCATGCTTATGGTTGGGAAGGCGAAAAGGCCGTTGAAGAAGCTCGTGGTCACGTGGCTGCTTTAATTGGTGCAGATCCTCGTGAAATTGTTTGGACGTCTGGTGCGACGGAAAGTGACAACTTGGCCATTAAGGGTGCTGCGCACTTTTATAAGGACAAGGGTCGCCACTTGATTACGGTGAAGACGGAACATAAGGCGGTGCTCGATTCTATGCGCCATCTTGAATCCGAAGGCTACGAAGTCACCTATCTCGATGTGAAGGAAGATGGTCTCATCGATATGGATGCTTTCCGTGCTGCTATTCGTCCCGATACGATTCTTGTGTCCGTGATGGCCATCAATAATGAAATTGGTGTGATTCAGGACCTCGAAACGATCAGCGCGATCTGTCACGAACATGGCATTTTGTTCCATTGCGACGCCACGCAGGCCGCAGGCAAGATGGATCTTAATGTGGATCGTTTGAAGGTCGATATGATGAGCCTTTCAGGTCATAAGGTTTATGGCCCGAAGGGGATTGGTGCGCTTTATGTCCGCCGTCGCCCGCGTGTGCGTATCGAATGTCAGATTCACGGTGGCGGTCATGAACGTGGCATGCGTTCGGGTACGCTCGCTTCTCACCAGATCGTGGGGATGGGTGAAGCTTATCGCCTGGCTAAGGAAGAAATGGAAACCGAAGTGCCGCGTTTGAAGCGCCTTCGCGATCGTTTGTGGGACGGTATTCGTGAAAATATTCCTGAAGTCTATCTCAATGGTAGCTGGGAACACCGTTCTTGCCACAACTTGAACGTGAGCTTTGCCTTCATTGAAGGTGAAAGCTTGATGATGGCCATGAAGGATATCGCTGTGTCGTCGGGCTCTGCTTGCACGTCGGCCTCGCTTGAGCCGTCTTATGTGTTGCGTGCGTTGGGTCGTGATGATGAGTTGGCTCACAGCTCCATTCGCTTTACGTTAGGTCGTTTTACCACGGAAGAAGAAATTGATTTCGTGATTAAGACCTTGGTGGCCGGTGTGAATCGTCTTCGCGAAATGAGCCCGTTGTGGGAAATGCATCAGGAAGGGATTGATATCTCTCAGGTGCAGTGGACGGAACACTAATCAAAACAAAAGAATTTGCTTTTTGACAATCGGGAAGTCAGTTGTCGACTTCCCGACGGAGAAAAAACATGGGTTACAGTGAAAAACTTATCGACCATTACGAAAATCCTCGCAACGTTGGCACGTTGGATACGAAAGACGATACGGTGGGTACGGGTATGGTTGGCGCCCCAGCCTGCGGCGACGTGATGCGTTTGCAGATCAAGGTCACGCCCGAAGGTGTGATTGAAGACGCTAAATTCAAAACGTATGGTTGTGGTTCTGCTATTGCCTCTTCGTCTTTGGTGACGGAATGGGTAAAGGGTAAGACCCTTGACGAAGCAGGTGAATTGACGAATGCTGCGATTGCCGAAGAATTGGCTTTGCCGCCGGTGAAGATTCACTGTTCGATTCTCGCTGAAGATGCTATTAAGGCCGCTATCAACGACTATCGTAAGAAGCAGGCTAAGGAGTAACTCATCATGGCAGTGACATTGACAGAAGCTGCAGCCAAGCACGTTGAAAAGTTTTTAACACGTCGTGGTAAAGGCTTGGGGTTGCGCCTTGGCGTGAAGACCTCGGGTTGCTCGGGCATGGCTTATAAGCTTGAGTTTGCTGATACGCTCAACGACGATGATCAAGTATGGGAAAGCTTCGGCGTGAAGGTGATCGTGGATGAAAAGAGTCTGCCGTACCTTGATGGCACTGAACTTGACTACACGCGTGAAGGGCTTCAGGAAGGGTTTAAGTTCCATAACCCGAACGAAAAGAGCCGCTGTGGATGCGGTGAATCCTTCCACGTTTAATCAACTCGGGGACCTAAGGGTCCCCTTTTTGGGTATCTAGTCATGGCGCAAATGAGTCCTTTTCAGCTTTTTGGATTGAAGCCTGCTTTCACCATTGATTTGGAACGCTTGGAAGCGGCTTATCAGGCAGGGATGATGAAAGTGCATCCTGATCGTTTTGCGGGACGTCCCGCGGCTGAGCGTCGCGTGGCAGAGCAGTGGAGTACGCGTATCAACGAGTCGTATCAGTTGCTGAAGTCTCCAGTAAAGCGTGCGGCCTGGCTTTGTGAGGCGGCAGGTCATCCGCTGGAAGCAGAGACCAATACGTCGATGCCGATGGACTTTTTGATGACCCAGATTGCTTGGCGTGAAGCGCTAGAAGCTGCGCAGGGTGATAAAGAAGCTTTGGAAGCCGTGCGCCGTGAAGCGTTAGACCTTCGCGAAGAAGTGCTCAAAGCGATCACGCAAGCCATTGATGTGGACGGCGCTTGGCAACAAGCGGTTGATCTCACGCGTAAGTTGATGTTTATTGACCGTTTCCTTGAAGAAGCGGTTAGTGAGTAAGAATTTTAGGGAAGTGCCACATGGCTCTATTTCAAATTGCAGAACCGGGTTTGTCGGCTGCGCCCCATGAGCATCGTTTAGCAGTAGGTATTGACTTAGGTACGACGAACTCTCTCGTAGCAAGCGTGATTAGTGGTTCCGCTGAAGTGATTCGCGACGAAGAGGGGGCGGCGATTTTGCCTTCGGTAGTTCACTATGCCGCTGATGGTACGGTGACGGTCGGAGCAAAAGCATTGCGTGATGCGAGTACCGACGCAAAGAATACGATTTCTTCGGCAAAGCGTTTGATCGGTCGCACGATGAAGGACTTGGACGATGTTCATAACCTGCCGTATGACCTGATCGATGATTCGTCCATGGTTCGTATTGAGACCTCAGCTGGTGTGAAGTCGCCGGTTGAAGTAAGTAGCGAAATCCTGCGTGCGCTTTCTGAACGCGCTCAAGAACGTTTAGGTGGTGACATCACAGGGGCTGTGATTACTGTGCCCGCGTATTTTGATGATGCCCAACGTCAGGCGACGAAAGATGCTGCGCGCTTAGCCAATCTCACGGTTCTTCGTTTGTTAAATGAACCGACAGCCGCCGCTTTGGCTTATGGCTTAGACAATGGAGCAGAAGGGACATACATGGTGTACGACCTTGGGGGTGGAACGTTTGACGTTTCGCTCTTGAAGTTGACGCGTGGTGTCTTTGAAGTGTTGGCGACGGGTGGTAACTCGGCTTTGGGTGGTGATGACTTCGACCATCGTATCTTCTGTCATTTGACCGAAAGCTGCCGTGGTGGCAATCCTAATGCGGTGCTGAAGTCTGCGGGTCAGGTGGTTGATGCTTTGCCTGTTCACTTCTTAACGCCTGCCGAAAAGCGCCGTTTAATGGCCGCGTCTCGTGCCGCTAAAGAAGCATTGACGGATGCTGAAGCGACGCAATTAGACTTTAAGTTTGATAATGGCGACGAAGTGACTATTCATCTCACTCGCGTCGCTTTTGATGCCATGACTTGCCATTTAGTCAAGAAGACGATGGATACCGTCAAGGCAGTGCTAGCAGATGCGAAGGCTGATATTTCTGACGTTCGTGGTGTAGTGTTGGTGGGTGGTGCCACCCGTATGCCGTGCGTACGTGATGCCGTTGAAAAATTTTTTGGCTTCCGTCCGCTTGACGATATCGATCCTGATCAGGTCGTGGCGATTGGGGCTGCGATGCAGGCCAATAAGCTCGCAGGTAACACCTCGGGTGACGACGATTGGTTGCTCCTTGATGTGACTCCGCTCTCTTTGGGTCTTGAAACCATGGGCGGTCTCGTCGAAAAGGTGATCCCGCGTAATAGCGCGATTCCTGTAGCACGTGCACAAGACTTCACGACCTTCCGTGATGGTCAGACGGCGATGGCTGTCCACGTCGTTCAGGGTGAACGTGAACTCGTCGATGCTTGCCGTTCTTTGGCACGCTTTGAGTTGCGAGGTATTCCGCCGATGGCTGCAGGTGCTGCGCGCATTCGTGTGACTTTCCAGGTGGATGCTGATGGTTTGCTGTCTGTGTCGGCTCGAGAAATGACGACTGGTGTTGAGGCTTCCATTCAGGTGAAACCGAGCTATGGATTGTCTGACGAAGATATCGTTCGTATGCTTCAAGACGGTAATGGCCGCGCTGAAGACGATATGCGCGCACGTGAATTGCGCGAGCAGCAGGTTGAGGCGCGTCGCTTGTTGGAATCCACGCATTCTGCGTTGAATGCTGATGGCGATTTGCTTGATGCCGATGAACGCGCCGAAGTGGACGCTTTGGTTGAACGCTTGACCGCTTTGGTGACATCCGATGATGTAGAGGCGGTGAAGGCGGGAATCGAAGCTTTGACGAAGGGCACTGAAACCTTAGCCGAACGTCGAATGGATCGTTCTATTCGTGAAGCGCTCTCTGGAATGAGTATTGACGACGAACGATTTGACGTAAAAGATAAAGAATAAAACCCAGCATTTTTTAGGATGGTGACTATGCCAAAAATTACTGTACTTCCTCATCCGACGCTTTGCCCCGAGGGTCTCGAATTTGAAGCTCAGCCAGGTGACAACCTTGCTCGTACGCTCTTAAAGAATGGCGTTAAGATCGAGCACGCTTGCGAATTCTCGTGCGCCTGTTCGACGTGTCACGTCATTATCCGTGAAGGCTTTGATACGCTCAATGAGCCTGACGATGATGAGCTCGATCACATCGATGCGGCTTGGGGGGCTGGTGTGCTTTCTCGTTTGTCTTGCCAGACGACGGTGGGCGAGTCTGATATTACGGTTGAAATTCCCAAGTACTCTCGTAATCACGCGCGTGAGGAATGAAATATGAAGCTTAAGTGGACGGACGCACAAGCGATTGCTGAAGCGCTTTATGATCAGGATCCTGATCTAGATCCGCTGACGCTGAGTTTTGTGAAAATGCACGAGATGATCTGTGCGCTTGAAGAGTTTGATGATGATCCAGAAGCATCAAACGAGCGTATTCTTGAAGGGATCCTCACGTGTTGGTTGGATGAGCGCGATTAAAATCGGATCGTCCAAACCAAGATAACTCAAAGGGGGTGTTGCAAAAATCAGATCTTCTGGTCTTTGCAACACCCCCTTTGTTTTCGGCGCATTTAAAGGGGTGCGCCGACTTTCTTTAAGGCCTCGATCAGACGATTTGCATCGATTGCGGAGCGGGTTGGGGGGACAGCTGGCAAGAAACCTAAGCCTTCGGTCACTTCATGGAAGACTTCTTCGGCTTCGGCAGAGCAAGCAGTCTGATGAATACGAGCATCAATCATCATGATGTCAATGGCGTGCTGACGAAGGGTCATTCCTGTGAAAGTATCATCCCAAAGAATAAGGAGAGGTTTGTCATTGGCACGACAGGCTTCAAGTGCGAGCGCGGCTGTGTCAACATAACGCACGGCCTGGTTGACCTGCAGAAGACTTTCAGCAAAGGGTGCCCAAGCCAAAGGTGTTTCAGTCACGATGAGAACAGTCATGGTGCGCCTCACGCTTAGTGGTGGCCACCGCAAGAGTGGTTGGGAGAGAAGCGCGGCAATTGACCAGCTAGGTGAGCTTCAATAGCCTTACCGACGGTTTCGATGCCACCTGCATAAAAGACATCAACGCCAGACTGCAAGAAACCCATCAAAGGACGCATACCCATGCCGCCAGCGAGCAACACATTCACACCGCGTTCGGCGAGATAGTTCACGGGAGCAAGACAACCGCCATGTTCATGGGCGCAAGAAGGAATAACTTGAGCTTCAACGATTTGTTGGTTGTCGTCGATGTCTACTAAGGTGTAAAGGTCGCAGTGGCCGAAATGAGCACCCACAGATGCTTCAAGGCCGCCAGGTTGAACAGAGGGAACAGCAATACGAATCATGATTAAATCTCCTTGATGGGAATGATGGTACGGTGACGTTGTCTTTCGAGAACCATTTCTCGAAGACGCGTAGCAAATTGTTCAAAGGTGGCATCCAAGGGTGAAGGTGTTTCGCCGATCGCTTCACCACGGGCCATTGCGGCTGTGAATGCAGAAGTAAAAGGTAGGGTACCAAGCACAGTAGCGCCAACCGCTTCAGCCGCTTGCCGAGCTTCTTCGGCTTGAGATAGGTTTAAGTCGGCCTTATTGATAATGACTGCCATCGGTAACCGAAAATGTTTAGCGAGCTCTGCTAGGCGCTTAAAGTCGGCAATCCCAGAAGCACCAGCTTCGATGACTGCGCACACCAATGATGCGCCTGAGAGCGAACTGATGACTGGACAACCAATCCCTGGCGTGCCGTCCGAGAGGATGATGTCGGCTTGGGTTGATTGAGCAAGGGCGCGGGCTTCTTTTTTCAGAAGGACGATCAGTCGGCCAGAGTTTTCTGCGCCTGGTGCAAGCTGCGCATGAATGAGGGGGCCAAAGCGTGTGTCGCTTTGATAGTGTTCACCGCAATGTCGAGGAAGCCAGTCGAAAGCACCCGTTGGGCAAAGTTTCACGCACACTGCACACCCTTCGCAGAGTGTTTCATTGACGGGATATTCACCCTCATCAGTTGAGGTGATGGCATCGAAGCGACAGAAGCTAAGACACTGATCGCATCCAATACATTCTTCGGGGTTAAAGCGAGCAAGATGACCGCTGATAAAGTCATTGCGCTTCACGATTTTGGGCTGCAAAAGTATGTGAAGGTCTGGTGCATCAACGTCATAGTCACAAAGAACAATCGGTTCTTTGGCGCTCATAGCCCGCGCTAAAGCTGCTGTAACGCTGGTTTTGCCGGCGCCACCTTTACCGCTTAAGACAACAATCTCATACATGACGGTCTCCAACGATATGATTAGCGACATCAAGCGCGGCTTTTTCAAATCGATCACGCCAAAGGGGCGATAACGTTAACGGGTGTTGGCCGCTCGCTGCGTGCGCAGCTGCCTCGCGATCAAACGGGATACGAGCAAGGATCGGAATCGAATGCTCGGTGCAGAAAGTCACTAGCGACGCTTCGCTTTGGGCAATCTCAATTTGACCACTACGGTTAATCACAACAGCAACAGGTTTATTTGCTTCAGTAAAGGCTTGAAGGGCGAGTTTGAAGTCATGAACACCAAAGGGCGTTGGATCGACAACGAGCACAACAACGTCGGCATGTGCGGCCGCGGTCATAACGGGACAACTAACACCCGGTGGCGCATCAATTAACAAGTCTGCTTGAAGGCGGTCAGCGGTTTGACGGGCATGACGCAGGAGGGCACGAATGACGGGCGGTGTCATGGCTTCCCCAATGCGTGAGCGACCTTCAATGAAATGGTGATGATCATCTGTTTCGCCAAACGACAGTTGCCCTAGTTCACGCAATCCTGTGACAATCGCATTGGGGGCGCAGACTGCACTACAGCCCCCGCAACCGTGGCACATGTCAGAAAAGGGCATGATGCGGCCAGCGAGTTTTTTAATGGCATTGAATTGGCAAATCGCCACACATTCACCACAGAGGTCGCAGCGCTCGTTAATAGCTTTGGGTACCTCAAGTCCGACCGTTTCATGATGGGTGAAATGGTGGGGAAGGTAAAGCCCTAAGTCTGGAGCTTCAACGTCTGCGTCGACGAGGACAAAGGGACGCGGCCAAAAGGCTGAAAGACCAGCTGTGACGGTGGTTTTGCCGGCACCCCCTTTGCCGCTAGCAAAAAGGATGTTCACGCTTATTTTCCTTCTGGATAAAGAACTGTCAGGCGACCAGCTTCAAATTCGTCAATGACATCCCCAACGGTGCGGTTATCCATGTCTTGAACAGTGCCTAAACCAACAGCTTGAAGGGCTTCGAGTGCCTTGGGGCCAATGTAGCCACTCAAGACGACCTTGACTCCTGCTTCAACCACAGTCTCAACAGCCATCAAACCTGCTCCTTGGGCTGCTGTTTGTGCAGCGCCATTGTCAATATATTCGAAGGCTTTCGTTTCGGTGTCATAGATCACAAACCCAGCGGCACGTCCAAAACGAGGATCAACGACATCTTGAAGGGTTGGTCCTTCAGCGGAAATGGCAATTTTCATGACGGGATATTCTCTCAATAATTCGGCCGAACTTAAGCGTCGTGCATTGGTGCCACCCGTGACAACAATCGGAAGGCTTTCCACGAGACTGCGAGCTACTTTTCTTCGAGCAGTTGCAAGAATGCGTCCAAACGTATGGCGCGAAATACCCATGTTGACACAGGCTTCGCTTTGAGTAATGCCTTCGAGATCAGCAAGACGAAGGGCTTCGAGCTCTTCGAATTTAATAGTGACGCATTCAGTATCGTCGGGCAGTTTGCCGCACGGCTTGAAGTAAACCGTGCGCAGAGGGATGTCGACAATGCGAGTGATGGTGGGACGACTCATGATGGCCTTGTTAGTAAATCTCAAATGAGCATAATAAAATCATCAAGGACTGTCAAGCAAGACCTCGGGAAGGTGAGCTATAGAGCAAAAGGTGGATTTAGTACTAAAGGGTCGGTAATCGCTTAATCTTTTCTGAAGAGAGATTTATAATCTTCGAGGGTTAATACTGAAAGTTTTAAATGACATTGTGTAGCAAAAATTTATTTTTGAGGTATTGAAATTTATTTTTATGCTATCTATAAAGTCAAAATTTAACTAAAGGTTCATTAATCTTACGTCTATTGAAACGACTAATAAACAGGTAATGGTGACAAAACGACTTCGGTCTTGTAAACTATCGTTCCTTTGGTATGAATGTCGAGATTTGTTCTCTTATGGTGTCACATCAGTACGTAAAAATAGCAAGAAATAGTAGGCACGAAGAGTGATACGACTTATACTGTATATGGTTTCATGCACGTGCAATGAATGCGCCAACCTTCTTTGATGGGCGTGATTCATGGTCTTAGATCGCCTACCTCCCCAAGCATCCCCCAGTTTTGTACAGTCGAGCGTAGTGCGGCACATTTCCTGTTAATGCCAGTAAGGCAAATATTTAAATTTAGACAATATCGTGGGTTCCAATCATTCGTCCGACGACAAAGTTTCGTCATTAACGCCAAACCAACCTGTATCGAAAGAATCGGATTCCGTTCATACGGAAGAGGCTGCTACCCCTGTTTTGGCTTCATCGGTTCGACGTTCGACTCGTTTGGCACTCAAATCCAAACCAGTGAAAGAAGTCAAAGCGAAGCTGACGCCAGATGAGCTGAGTCGCCAAGCAGAGATATTGATTCAGCGTCGCATGCAAAAGATGTCCGGCATTATGGGTGCCCCAAAAACTTTTAAAGCAGTGACTGAGAATTCGGCAGATGTACAGTTATTGACCGCTCAAGGTATGAGCGAAGTGAAGGGGATTTTGGACAATGTCAAGACCTCAGGAAATGGTTCCAGCCAGAATCAGACGCTCGTGACGTTTGGGGTGGCGGATGACGATAATCGTCAGCAGGGAGATGACAACGGAGTGACTGCTCCCACACAACAACCTTCGGCGTCCCGTGGTCGTCGAAAGGCTATGTTTGCTCAGGTTGCTCAAGAGGTTTTGAAAGTGAGTGTTGATACTGCATGTAAGCGCCGTAAACGTACGGAACCCGAAGCGACGGGTGATGATCAGATAGGTCGCGCTCATGAACGAGTTGATATGGTGTTGGGGCTCGACCGTGTGCCTAAAACCAATTCGCGTGGTCGTGCGACGCGTAATCGAATCATTGAGGCCGCTCGCCGTATTTTGATTGAGCAGGGTACTGACAAGCTCTCCATTGACCGTGTGCTTGAAGAAGCGAAAGTGAGTAAAGGCTCTTTTATTCACCACTATCCTTCGCGTAGTGCTTTGATTGAAGCGTTGGTTGATTCCTATGCTCAGCACTTGGATGAAGTGCAGCGTGAGCTTGAACAAAAGGCACGTCTCTCGTCGAAGGTGCCTAGCCGCCTGCTTCGTGCGTACGGTGACTGGTATCGCGAATTTAGCGAAGGTCGAATCGACCGCGGGATTTCGCCGTTTGCTGCATTGGCTGTGGCTTCGCCCGAAAATCGTCAGCTTATGACACCGGTTCGTTGCTGGTATCGCGAGTACTTCAATCGTGTGAAGCGTGAGCCGTGCGGTCCGACGACGGCTCTTATTGTGACCTTGGCTTATGACGCCCTGTTCTTCCATCATTTGTTGGGCACTGATGTGCTCACGTCTTCGGAAAAGCGTCGTATTGTTGAAGGCCTTGAGCGCTTAAGTGGGAATATCACGCACTCTTGCTCTGCACCTGATTTTGATCCAGACCTCAGGTTAGAAGCAACGGGCGATGATGCCAGTGACGAGTAATCTCGCAGCTTCAGGCATGAGGCGATCAGCTTCGATGAGATCGAGTAACTGATGAACGGTGAAGCACGCAAAACTGTCGGCTTCACCATCTAGGTTTGTCGGTGTCACTTCAGAGGGGACGGTAAGAAGAAAGCTTGCCGTCCTTTCTCGCATCCAGCCTTCAGGTACCAAATATTGGCAATCGAAGTCTAGCGCAGGGAGTGGTTTGAGGCTTTGAAGATCGGCATCAATTCCTGCTTCTTCGCGGAGCTCACGAATCATGGCTGTGAGTGATGTTTCACCCTCAGACATCATGCCAGCGGCCAGGTTGTCCCATAGGCCTGGTCCAATGGGTTTATTGGGGCTACGACGTTGAAGCCAAAAGCGACCGTCAGGGGTGATGGCAATTAAGCGGACGACACGTGTCGAAAGTCCCAAGGTGCGAAAGACCGAACGTTCCGCTTGTGCGATCGTTAGACCTTCTTCGGTGAGAATGTCGAGTTTTTCGTTGCGACGTTGTTGCGTCATGCCGAGCACTTCAAGGCGCAAGGTGACCTTATCTAATGTGTGAGCGCGTGCGGACGGTGTAGATGGCGCAATGAGTCTGAAGGTATTTTGTTTGGTCTCTTCTAGGTATTGGGCGAGCACAGGATCTTGACGCAAGACGCTCATGATCCTTGGTATGAGTTGACCAACTGTGTGACCGTCAATGACAAAAGCCCCGAGGGGGTCGGGGCTCTGTTGACATGTACGAGTCCGAAGGTACGATTGAAGGCTTCGGACTCGATTCATTAATGTCTGTGGCATTAGCCGATCAGACCTGCTTCGGGACGCATATGCGGGAAGAGCAACACGTCGCGAATCGTCGGGGCATCCGTCAGGAGCATGATGAAGCGGTCAATGCCGACGCCGCAACCAGCGGTCGGGGGAAGACCATATTCCAAAGCACGGATGTAGTCGGCGTCGTAATACATGGCTTCGTCGTCGCCGTGGCTCTTGGCATCAGCCTGGGCCTTAAAGCGAGCAGCCTGATCATCCGGATCATTCAATTCGGAGAAGCCGTTACCCAATTCGCGGCCGCCGATGAAGAGTTCGAAACGTTCCGTGATGTCGTGGTCAGCGTCAGAGGCACGAGCGAGCGGAGAGATTTCCGTCGGGTAGTCAATGATGAAGGTCGGCTGGATGAGCTTAGCTTCAGCGGTTTCTTCAAAGAGTGCCATCTGAAGAGCACCAAGACCTACGTATTCTGGTTGCGGTTCGCCTAAACGAGCTAATTCGGCGCGCAAGAATTCGGCGTCATTCAACTGTTCGTCCGTGTAACCAGGGGCGTATTTCTTGATGGCTTCAATCGGGGTAAGACGATCGAAGGGCTTTTCAAGATTGATTTCCTGACCCTGGTACTGAAGAATGGCGCTACCCGTGGCTTCCTGAGCAACCGTGCGAAGGAGGGACTCGGTAAAAGCCATTTGATCGCGATAGGTCCAGTACGTCGCATAGAATTCCATCATCGTGAATTCAGGGTTGTGACGAACAGAGACGCCTTCATTACGGAAGTTACGGTTGATTTCGAAAACGCGTTCGAAACCACCTACCACGAGACGCTTCAGATAAAGTTCCGGCGCAATACGCAGGTACATATCCATGTCGAGGGCATTGTGGTGCGTGATGAAGGGTTTGGCGTTAGCGCCACCTGGGATCGGATGCAACATCGGAGTTTCGACTTCGAGGAAGCGGTTCGAAAGCATGAAGTTGCGAATGGCAGCGATGGCCTTCGAACGAACGAGGAAGCGATTACGGGACTCTTCGTTCATGATGAGGTCGACATAGCGCTGGCGATAGCACATTTCGGTGTCGCAAAGCCCCTTGTGCTTATCAGGCAACGGACGAATGTTCTTCGTCATCAAGCGTAATTCAGAGGCGCGAATGGAGAGTTCGCCCGTCTTCGTGCGGAAAAGAGTACCCTTCACGGCCACGATGTCACCGAGGTCAAACGTCTTCCAAGCGGCGTAAGCTTCTTCACCGATATCGCCCTTGGTGATGAAGTACTGCATGTCGCCCGTGAAATCACGAACGGTGGCAAAGCTAGCCTTACCCATGATGCGCTTGAGCATCATGCGGCCAGAGCAAGCCACCTGAGGCTTCAGGGTTTCGAGTTCTTCAGCAGAGACGTCCTGATACTTGGCGCGAATGTCACCAAAGAGGTCAGTACGTTCAAAGTCGTTGGGATAAGCAACGCCAGCTGCACGCAAAGCGGCTAACTTGGCGCGACGTTCAGCAATGATGTGGTTCTCTTCTTCCGCCATCTGGGCGGCGGATTGAATCTGTTCAGCCATTTTCTTTCCTGTCGTAATGTGAAGAATCAGCACTTTACCCACGTAAAGCGCTGACCTTGTCTATACGGGGCGTGAATTAACCGCCAATACCATTCTTAAGCGAAGCTTCGACGAACTGGTCGAGATCGCCATCAAGGACGGCGCCCGTGTTACCTGTTTCAACGTTCGTACGGAGGTCCTTTACGCGGGATTGGTCGAGCACGTAGCTACGGATCTGGTGACCCCAACCGATGTCGGACTTGGACTCTTCAAGCTTAGCCTGTTCTTCCATGCGCTTACGCATTTCGTGTTCATAGAGCTTTGCTTTGAGCTGCTGCATGGCTTTTTCGCGGTTGCGATGCTGCGAGCGGTCGTCCTGACAGATTGTGATGATACCCGTCGGGATATGGTGAATACGAACGGCGGATTCAGTCTTTTGAATATGCTGACCACCAGCGCCAGAGGCACGGAACACGTCGACCACGAGGTCAGCCGGGTTGATTTCGATTTCGATCGAATCGTCAACTTCGGGATAGACGTAGACGGACGTAAATGATGTATGACGACGAGCGTTGGAGTCAAACGGACTCTTACGGACGAGACGGTGAATACCCGTTTCGGTGCGCAAGGTGCCGTAAGCCCATTCGCCTTCGATATAGAGCGTGCAAGACTTGATGCCAGCGACTTCGCCTGGGCTTTCTTCTTCAAGAGTCACCTTGAAGCCCTTACGTTCGGCGTAACGCATGTACATACGTTCAAGCATGCTTGCCCAGTCTTGTGCTTCAGTACCGCCAGCGCCAGCCTGGATTTCCAGGTAGCAGTTGGATGGGTCCATCGGCTGATTGAACATACGCTTGAATTCAAGCTTTGCGACTTCAGTTTCAATGGCTTCGACGTCCTGGCCAACGGCTTCCACCGTTTCCCAGTCTTCTTCTGCCATGGAGAGCTCAAAGAGCTCAGCTGCATCATTGATGCCCGAGGTTAAGGTGTTAAAGCTACCGACGATATCGTCCAGCAACTTCTTTTCTTTGCTGATTTCCTGGGCATGCTTCGGATCATTCCAGAGATCCGGGTTTTCAACCTCACGGTTGACTTCTTCTAGACGGCGCGCTTTGCGATCGACGTCAAAGATACCCCCGAAGTTCTGTCAGACGGCGGGTGAGGTCGTCTGTAAGGTTCTGAATCTGATTGATGCGTTCGACTTCCATCATGTCACTCTTTTAGTACGTATGAAATTGAAAAAGCCGCTGTCGTGTGCTGAAAAAAGCCAACACAATGAAGAATCCGACAGGGCTACGAAAATAAAAAGATTATAAAGCGAAAGCGCCTCCCGTTTCGACCGAGAAGGCGCTTGGTGTGATGCAAAAAAGCAGAAAATTAAAGTTCCACGGCTTCGATGACAAGTTGGACCGTGCGTCGACCCATGAATTCATTGATGTTGGGACGATAAGCAAGGCGAACATTGTCGGGCAACGTGTCGGTAAAGCGGAAGAAAATCGCTTCGAAACGCTGACCACCGAGCTCTAAGATGAGCTTGAGGTGCGCATCTTTGATAATCGTTTGGCGAATGACTTTAAATTCGTTAGCAAAAATTGGCGCGTCAAAGCCTTGCCCCCAAATTTGGTTTTCGATGGCGTAGACGAGGTTTTCAGAAATCTCATCTGGCGCTAACCCCCCATCGGTATAGAGGACACGTTCAAAGACCGAAGGATCAGTCATGCTACGAACGGTGTCTTCAAAAACCTTTTGAAAGTCACTGAGACACTCTGTTCGAAGCGTAAGCCCTGCCGCCATCGCGTGCCCCCCAAAACGAATGATCGCATTGGGTAAACGTTTATTGACGAGGTCGAGCGCGTCACGCAAATGAATGCCTGGTATCGAACGACCCGAACCTTTGAGCTGCCCATCATCAGACGTGGCAAAGACGATCGTGGGACGATTGGTTTTTTCTTTGAGTCGAGAAGCCACCAAACCGACCACGCCTTCATTAAAGCACTCATCGTAGAGCGAAAGCGTTGCACGCTTTTCGACATCGTAGTGGGAGAGGGCAATTTCTGCAGCCTGCTGCATTTCGGTCTCAAGTTCTTGGCGAGCGACATTAAAGTCATTGAGACTGCGAGCAAGGTCAAGTGCTTCGGCGGGGTCATCGGTCAAGAGGCAATGAATCCCGTTTTCCATGGTATCAAGACGGCCTGCGGCGTTAATGCGTGGCCCCAACGCAAAGCCAAAGTCACGCACGCTAGCGACTTCTTGCTTTTTACCTGCTACAGCGAATAAGGCCGAAATGCCCACATGGGTTCGTCCCATGCGAATACGGCGAAGTCCTTGAGAGACAAGGATACGGTTATTTTTGTCGAGTTTGACGACGTCAGCGACCGTGCCGAGGGCAACCAGGTCAACCAGCGTGTCGAGTCGGGGTTGAGTTTGCTGAGTATAGACACCACGTTCACGAAGTAAAGCGCGTAGGGCCAAAAGCACGTAATACATGACGCCAACCCCAGCGAGTGTTTTCGACGGGAAGGTCGAATCGACTAAGTTAGGGTTCACAATGCACACAGCTGGCGGTAATTCTGCCCCCGGTAAATGGTGGTCCGTCACGATGACATCAATCCCTAAGGCATTCGCATGACGCACGGCCTCAGCTGAAGATACGCCATTATCAACCGTCACCAATAGGTCGGGTTTTTGGGGCTGTTGTGCGAGTAAATCAACGACCGTGGTCGATAGTCCATATCCATGAAGTACGCGATGAGGTACGAAAAAGGATGAACGTATCCCCATCATGGCGAGACCACGCATGGCGACAGCACACGCGGTCGCCCCATCACAGTCATAGTCGGCCACGATCGTCACGTGTTCGTGACGCTCTCTTGCGAGTGCAAGACGTTCTGCTGCTGCGCGCGTGCCTTCTAAGAGACTAGGAGGCAGCATAGCCTTCCATTCCTGGTCGAGTTCCGTTGCATCGTGAATACCTCGAGCGGCAAGCGCACGAGCTATCGGTGGCGAGTAGCCTGCATCGGTGAGTCGACGGGCACTAGCCATGTCATAGTCACGCATCAAGATTCGAGTCATTTAAGCCACTCCTTCTTGATAGCAATCAGGACACCAGGCACTGGGTGGTAACTGCGATTTGCGACGGAAAAGTCGATCCATCAAGCCTGTTTCTGCTGGCGCAAGAGTCACTGCCCCTGTTTCACCGAAGGCGACAGTAAGCACGGTATCAGCTTCAAAACGTTGAGCATCTTCACGATACTGTTTGAGTTTTTGTGCGACTCTCGGGAGTGCTTGGGCCCATGCGTCCCAGTCTTGGGTCAACCATGGGGCATAGAGGTCTTCAATCACCGCAATGATGTCACCGTGTGGGGCGTCTGGCCAATGTCCTTCATCACGGCCTAAGCGTTCAATCAGAATGCCGGCAGCATTAGCCCAACCACGAACCGCGTCATCATTCGTGGCGACGCTACGAATGAGGGTGGGCGGGAAAAAGAGTTCTTCGTGACCACCACCAGAAATCCATACGCCATCAATGGTGGCTAAGCCTTTGGCGCGTCGTTCGAGGTTGATCGGGTGTGTAGCCAAAATGGTTTCGATTTCTTTCAGCATTTGACGCACGTCGTCTGCGGCCTCACCTTCAAGACGCGCTTCGTAAGGGGGAAGTCCTGAGAGCGCCATAGCAGGTGTTGCCGTGATTGCCCAGTCTTCACGACGCGTCAAGAACCAGTGACAGTCCCAAATTTGTAAGCGTAGCCCTGCTTTGAGAAAGATGGGTTCAATGGCAAACGTGAGTTGCATAAAGGTCGAGTCATCGAGTTGAGGACGATTGGGCGCAATTCGACCTTCGATCAACGTGTAGGGCGTTAAACACCAAAGTTCAGGCGCTTGTTCACGGCCACCTAAGGCGAGCCAACGCCAAGGCGCTTCGTGCGGCAACGAGGCTCGACGGGTAATGACTTTCCAAAGCCAAACCAGATGAGGGGCACGACGGTAGCAACCGTGATCGAACACTTGGGGTACAGCCTGGCCAGCCCCTTCACCGATTGATTCAAGGGCTTTGCGGCTTTCGGTCGGTAAGCTCGCTAGAATGCGCTCGGCGTCATGGGCCGGCAAGCGAGCGCCTGGAATAAGAAGAAAAGCTTTGTTGTCACTCATAGAAAATTTTGCATGGCTTGAGCAATGAGAAGGTGTCCTTAGATACCCAACAGGGCAAGTCCAACAAGTGGTTTGGCTAGCGTGCAAACACATCAACTCATTCGAACCACTTTGAACGCCCTCATGTTTGAAACAAACTTTCTCTCTATCTAGAGGGCGTTAAAAGTTTTTGACATAGTTTCAGCATTGTAACGGGAGCAGAGCAGGCTAGAATGAGAAGCTTCCTAACTTCATCGAAGATTCTCCCGTGAAGATCCCCTACGAACTGACCATTGGTCTTACTTATACGCGCGCTGGACGTCGCGGTCGTCGTAAAGACCGCTTTATGTCTTTTATTTCTGGCATGTCGGTCACCTCGATTGCCTTGGGTGTCGCAGCCTTAATTATTGTGTTGTCTGTGATGAACGGCTTCCAGAAGGAAGTTCGTGATCGCATGCTAGGCGTCATTGCGCATATTGAAGTCGCAAGTGTGACGGGCACGATGTCGGATTGGCAAAGTGTCGCAGCGAAAGTGACCGAAAATCCCGAAGTCCTAGCGGCGGCTCCTTATGTGCAAGGGCAAGGGCTCCTCAATTCAGGCACGGTTGTTCGAGGAGCGCTTATCAAAGGGATTGATCCTGAGACTGAGCCCAGCGTGAGTGATATCGCTGACCACCTTGAAGGGGTGCCGTCTCTTGACGTTCTAAAGCCTGGTGAATTCGGTATTTTGTTGGGTCGAGATTTGGCTCATGCGTTGCGCGTGCGCCCGGGCGACCGCGTGGCCATGATGGTGCCGCAAGGCAATGTGACGCCAGCAGGGCTAGTGCCTCGAATGAAACAGTTCACGGTACGAGGTTATTTGTCTTCAGGTCACTATGAATACGATAGCTCCATGGCGATCGTTAACATGAAGGACGCTGCGGCGCTTTTTAGAACAGGTGGCCCTCAAGGCTTACGTGTACGTGTCGTTGATATGGATCGTGCACCTATCATCGCTCGTACGTTAGTCAACGAATTGCCGTATGGCACTTATGCGACAGACTGGTCTCGTCAGAACCGGACTTGGTTTGCGGCTGTGCAAGTCGAAAAGCGCATGATGGGCATTATTTTGTTCTTGATTGTTTTGGTGGGTGCCTTTGGTTTGGTGTCGGCATTGGTGATGACTGTCAAAGAAAAGCAGGCTGACATTGCCATTTTGCGTACCTTGGGGGCGAGTGAAGGCGCCATTATGCGCATCTTCGTGATTCAAGGTACGATCGTAGGATTAATCGGGGTTGCTGTGGGCGTAGGTGTTGGCCTTTTGGTCGCAGAAAACGTGGGTGCGATTGTGAGCAGTATCGAGCAACTCTTTAATGTTGAATTCTTGCCTAAGTCCATCTACTTTATTTCTGATATGCCGTCTGATCCACGCATGTCTGACGTCATTCCGATTGCAGTTTTCTCTTTCTTATTAAGTCTTGCGGCGACACTCTATCCGAGCTGGCGCGCAGCGCGTACGCAACCTGCGGAGGCCCTTCGCTATGAGTAATGTCGTGGATAACGTGATTGAGGTCGAACATCTGGTCAAGGTCTATCACGATGGTGATGACCCTGTGGATGTCTTAAAGGATGTGAGTTTTACAGTAGCGCGCGGTGAGACCGTAGCTATTCTGGGTTCGTCTGGGTCCGGTAAGTCGACGCTTTTACATACTGTAGGTGGGTTGGATACGATTAATGGTGGCGCCATTCGTGTGGCGGGGCAAAGTCTTGCGGGCATGAATGATAAGGCGCTAGGTCAACTACGCAATCGTTCGTTAGGCTTTGTGTATCAGTTCCATCACCTGTTGCCTGAGTTTTCGGCGCTCGATAACGTCGCGATGCCGCTTTGGATTCGTCGCGAAGATAAGGACGAAAGTCGAGAGCGTGCTATGGCGATGTTAAAAGCCGTAGGGCTCGCTCATCGGTCGACCCATTTGCCTTCACAACTCTCTGGGGGTGAGCGTCAACGTGTGGCCATTGCTCGGGCGATTGTGACGCGTCCTGCTTGTATTTTGGCCGACGAACCAACGGGGAACCTTGACCGTAAAACAGCCGATGGGGTTTTTGACCTCTTTTTAAATTTGGCTCGAAGCGAAGGAACGGCCATTGTGATCGTGACGCATGATGAATCGTTGGCTGCGCGCTGCGATCGCACTTTGCGGTTAGATGCTGGCCAAATTCGCGAAGGGTAACGTCGTGTGTGTGGGACTCATTGATACGCACTCACATCTGCAATCCAAAGCTTTTTCAGAGGATTTGGAGCGTTGCGTGAGTGAGGCGAAGTTAGCTGGGGTGGCGTCCATAGTCGTTTGTGCAGGTTCTGCGACGGATTGGATGCGAACCCGAGAGGTTGCTCATCGGTATGGTCTTGCCTATATGCTTGGGATTCATCCTTTGCTTGTCCCACAGTCTCATGAGAATGACCTTTTGAAACTTGCCGAAGTCGTTAAGGTGGCGATCGATGATCCCCACTTTATTGGCATCGGTGAAATCGGGCTTGAAGGGCTCACAATGACCATTGATGAAAGACAGGAGTGGTTTTTTCGTGAGCAATTAAAACTTGCGCGTCTTTACGGGCTCCCTGTGTCGGTGCATATCAGAAAAAGTGCGTCAAGACTTCTTTACCATTTGCGCCGAAAGCCAGTTCACGGTGTGATTCATGCTTTTAATGGATCTGTCGTCGAGCGTGAGGCATTTCTCAAATTAGGCTTTAAGTTGGGGTTTGGTGGTGCAGTCACCTATGACGGGAGTCAACGTATACGTCGTCATGCGTCCGAATTGCCGGCTGATGCTTGGGTTTTAGAAACGGATGCACCCGATATGCCTTCGAGTGAACGTCGTGATGCGGGTGATCTGCGCACGGAGCCCAAAGATATTGCGCGTACATTAGAGGTGGTGGCGGCCCTTCGAGGTATGTCTTTGATGGCAGCTCAAGTAGAATCCACGAATAATGCCTTAGAGGCTTTCCCTCGTCTCAGAGCATGTTTGCCTAAGGTACAGTGACTGCTCCCCGTCCGATTTGATAACAAATCGGGCGAGGCTTCCTGCTTCTTCAACGCTGCCTCGGCAATCGCTTCGGTCTTACGCATCTCCACAGGCTTCGGCTCGTGACGTTACGAGCGCAAGACGGTCAGCCCAGCCGCCTTTAAATTTCGAATGCCTTCCTGTTTGATATTCAGTGCGGCATTGATGTCTCGATCATGATGAGTACCACAATAAGGACAGACCCAAGAGCGAGTCGAAAGCCCCAATGCTGGTAACTTCTTTAGACAATGCGAACATAGTTTGGACGAAGGAAAGAAGGTATTGATCTTGACAAAGAGCTTGCCTTCTCGCTTCGCCTTGTATTCGCATTGGCGCATGAACTCACCCCATCCTGCGTCGGCAATGGCGCCTGCGAGATGATGGTTCTTCATCATGTTCTTGATTCGTAATGTCTCGAAGATCAGTGCTTGGTTCTCGTCAACCAATCGTCGAGAAGTTTTGTGATGGAAGTCCGCACGGATTCTTGCCACTTTGCGATGAAGCTTGGCAAGACGCTTGCGAGCCTTCTCACGGTTTTTGCTGCCCTTCTTCTTGCGCGACAGCGCACGTTGAGCCTTCTTGAGCTTTTTCATAGCCCGCTTGAGCGGCTTGGGCGACTTGACTTTCTTGCCGTTAGAACACGTGCAGAAGGTTTTGAGGCCTGCGTCGAGTCCCAGTATCTGGGATTCATGAACGGCCGTCTCAGGCGCGGCTTCTGCCTCGTCATTTTCGTACAAGACTGATGCCCAATAGTCGCCACAGCAATCCTTCGAGAGGGTGATGCTCTTCACTTTCCCATCAATCTTGCGATGAATCACTGCTTTGATGGGTTTCATCTTCGGCACCTTGACATAACCCTCGCCGACGGAAACGCACACACAGTGATAACTGGATTGATCGCCCCAACGGGATTTGAAGCGCGGGAAGCCTGCTTCCTTCTTGTAGAACTTATCGAAAGACGTGTTCAGATGCCTCAAGGATTCTTGCAAGGCCATACTGTCGTAGTTGGCTAGCCAAGCATACTTGTGACTCTTCTTGGCAATGGGAAGGAGCTTTTTCAGATCATGGATCGGATGAAGATTGAGCCCCTTCACCTTATAGTAATGTTTCTTGAGTTCCAGACCGTTGTTGTAGCAAAAGCGCACCGCACCGAAAAGACCGGCCAGATAGTGCTTCTGGTCGGCTGTCGGATAAAGACGGAAAACGGCGGCTTTCTTCATTAGCCCTCACTCAAAGAATCATTGCATTACACTCAATTATAGGGGACTTCTAAAAATTCTTAGCTTGCAAGACAGGTGTTTTGGGGAATTTTTAGGTGTTTATACGAAAAAAATGGGTTAAAGTTTGATATAATAGTTTCACCACAAAACCATCAAAAACAATAACCCATTATGACGAAAGTATATAGGACCTTTGCCAAAGTTTCAAGCCCCTGCTTATTCGATTATCAAACACGAAAGGAGGCCCTCGAAGTCAATGGAAGCCCATTGGCTAAGCTATTCGACGCTTTCAATTTTGAAAAGTACCGTCTCGACATCGTTGATTGCGTCAAACGAGAAACTGCGAAAAAAAAGTTGGCTAGCAAGGGGCTCCCAAACAAAACTCCTAACCTCTTCAATGAGCAAGATCTTGCCCACGTTTCACCTCGTGATTCGGTTAGGCTACACCGTAAAGATGCACGCGGTCGTCGTGCTTTAGATCCAGTCCTAATGTTCACAATCGTGATGTTCGGTGTTCGTTATCGCCTCAGTGACGAAGAACTCGCTTTCAAATTACGAGATTCTCACTCTTTCAGAGTGTTCCTTGGATTGTCCGAAAACGACCGAATTTCTAGGCAATCTATCTGGCAGTACCGTGAATATTTTACCAATGGTGGTCTATGTCAAAATCTAGCGCGCAAGCATGTCGAAGAATTAACTGACGCTGGCTTAGTGGGTAATTCCGCTCGTATTTTGGACGGTTCCTTTGTCGAAGCGCGCAAACAGCGCAACACGAGAGAGGAGAACGATCTGATTAAAAAGCAAGGTAAAACCGCTCAGGATCTATGGGGTACTAATCCCTATAAGGCTCGTCAAAAAGATACCGATGCTCGTTGGACCAAGAAACGTAGCGAACTCCATTATGGATACAAAGCACATGCTTATGCGGACGAGAAGAGCAAGTTCATTATTTATCTTCACACTACACCTGCAAACGTACATGATTCCCAAGTCCTTGAGGATGTACTGAGTGACGAAGATACAGGGATGGAACTCCTGGCCGATTCAGCCTATAGCGGTCAGAATCATTTGGAGATTGTCGAAAGTTTCGGGATGACGCCAGTGGTTTGCGAAAAAGGAACGGTAAAAGCACCTCTTACAGAGGTGCAAAAACAGAATAATAGAGCGAAGTCGAAGCGACGTTGCCGTATTGAGCACATCTTTGGATTCATTGAGAACTCTATGGGTGGCTCATTCGTAAGATGCATTGGTTTAAAACGAACGGCAGCTTATCAATGGCTGACTATGCTTGCCTACAACCTTTGCCGACAAGTGCAACTTCAAGTTTAAGCTGTATCGCTAAATTTTAGGTACGCTATTTTACGTTGTACTGTCCTTGGGTAGCA
>Juniper_p2__coassemble_1731_pt1 | contig 15830 bp, 10 predicted proteins | sample Juniper_p2__metabat2_high_PE_019 | metagenome-assembled genome bin Juniper_p2
TGGTGGTAGCGATTGCGGTTAGTCGTAAGAATGGGATGGCCGCGACTGTGTTAGCGGCTGTGGGTACGGCGGCGGTGTTGGGGCGGATGATTGGTTGATCGGTTAACCAGATTAGCCCCTATTGGGAACTATAACAAGATAAGTCCATACGATGACAACCACTTCGTTGAGACTACCGTTAGGTAAAAGCGATTTTACTTTGATTCGTGAGCAAGGTTGTGCGTACGTTGATAAGACGCCCTATATCTATGCACTTGCTCAACAAATCGGTAGACAGGTTTTACTTATGAGACCACGCCGCTTTGGTAAGACGCTTTTGCTCTCTACCTTTGAAGCGCTCTTTAGGCATGGAAACGCCCTCTTTGAAGGTCTTGCGATTTATGAGCTTTGGCGTGACCGGACATACTCTACGGTGCGTATTGATTTCTCTGAATGTCAACACTTCTCAAATTTTGAAACGTTCCAACAGCAATTTACCGATCTTCTGGCTTTAGCTTTCGGTCGGGTTGAGTTTAGTTATGAGACTGAAAGCCCGGGAGATTTGCTTCACCAGTTAGAGACATGGTTCGAAAAGCAACCTGAGCAGTCTCTTGTGTTACTCATCGACGAGTACGACGCACCAATCACTCAGACACTCGATCGCTCGGAACTTCATGACAAGGTTCGTCAAGTCTTGCGTGATTTCTATGAATTGATCCGTCGACATGAGGCCAAGCTACGGTTTTTCTTTGTGAGCGGCATCACTTTGATGGGTGCTGACCTTGTTAAAGCCGCTTGTCCGAAGGTCGAGGACATTTCGCTCGATCCGTCTTTTAATGCCATACTCGGGTTTACGGTCCAAGAGCTTGAAGTTCATTTCAAACCTGACGCTCAAATCATTGCGATCATCGAGCATTATGGTGGCTATCGCTTTGCCTTAGAGGCTAGCGAACGTGTGTGTACACCTTGGAGTGTGCTTCATTACTTAGCGAGGCCGCAGGCAGGCTTTGTACCTTATTGGATCCAAACGGGCGGCGTACCGGATTGTATGGTTGGATTGACCGATGATCCACCGTCCCATCTTTGGGATCGGTTCGACTCAGAAAGAACGCTACCAACCCCTGTGTTCTCGAGCAACATGCGTTACGTGATGGATGCGAAGTGTTTAAATCTCTTTCTTTATCAAGCGGGATATCTGACCATCGATCGGGTTAAAGACGACATTGTCACGCTGACGTACCCAAATCGTGAGATTAAGTCGGCTGTCTTGACGAAGTTTGCCTCATGCCTCTTGAAACCGGGTGCGTCCATCATGCCGTTGCATTTTGATTCCCTCTATGCGTTACTTGAGGAAGGCTGTTCAGAGGAGTTGCAACTGTATCTCATTGCGCTTAGGCAAGCTATTAATACCGACGCTTATCCGATAACGAATGCAATCAGTTACCGTAAGTATCTTCAATTGTTATTAACAGCACTCTTGAGCAAGACCGATGCGCGGGTTTCATCGTCGCTTGACCATAATGACCTCATCCTCGAGACGGATCACAAGCGTTGGCGTATCGATTGTCTCAACGACCAAGAAACCACGGACAGTTTAGAAGCCAAGCTTTCACCCTCTATAATCGAAGAAAGATTACATTAATCCAATCGGTGCCCATCATGAATTTCATTGCCCTCATTGCTGTTATCGTCGCATTTGGCGTGATTCTTTGGGCAATCTGTCGTGCGTTTGCTGAAACGGTGAATGACGGTTGTCCTTTTGACGCAACAAAGGACAAAGAAAAGCGCGATAAACCAAACTGAATGCGGGTTTTCTGTCTGAACGCCTTGAAGGATAAGGCGCAACATTAAGTTAAGCGCGTCATTACGGTTAAAAACCATCAAAGAGAATCGATAACAGACGGTCCGTCTCTTGATTTTTTGATAATTATTCCTACAATTAGTGGTATCCCTTTGAATGCAAAATATTCAGGGCATAAGGATTCTTAAAAGCTCTAAGATTCCTCTTAAAATCATCTATTTCAATCACTCAAACGCGAAGACTTCATGACGGAGGAGAGAATGTTTAAGCGAAAGATTGACGACGATTTAAAACGGTGGAAGGCGATGCCTAATCGCCCTACCCTTTTTGTGAAAGGGCCACGCGGTTGCGGTAAGTCGACGTCTATCGAAGCCTTTGCCAAAGAAAACTACAAAAATGTTGGCATTCTCCGTTTTGATTCAAATCCCCACTATCGCCAGTTCTTTCATGAAGGGCTCAATAGCAAAATGCTCAATGTGTTTATTAGCACATTGTGCAAAAAGCTCAAGATTGTCCCGGGTGAAACGCTCATCATCTTTGATGAACTCTTTGACTGTCCTCAGGTTTTAGCCGCCCTTGAAAATCTGGCCGGTGACCCACGCTTTGACATGATTGCAACGAGTTCATGCTACGACATGAAACGTGCGCGTAATACGCCTGAAGTCAATGCCCCTCATGTCGCTGAACTCCGTATGTACACCATGGACTTTGAAGAGTACCTTTGGGCACACTCTTCTTTAAAGTTCCGTTGGACGCCTGAATTGACGCAAAGCGTTCGTGAAGCCATGATGCAAGGTAAGAATATTGACAGTGACCTTGATCAGCGCTTACGCGATATGTATTTGCGTTATGCCCTGGTGGGGGGCTTCCCGTCCGTCGTGCATGACTTCGTGAAGTACCAGAGTCCTGCCAGTATTCCGCTTCATCAGCGTCGTGCGATCGAAGCGATTCATAAAGACCTCTTCACTTACGTACCCGTTCCAGAAGAAGCTGCCAAATACACGATGTTAAGTTTGCCGCCCCAGATGGCGAAGAACAATCGTCGATTTGATCAGGCGCTCTTAGGTGATTTTTCGTCTGTTCAGCAGTGTGCCGATGTTCTCACATGGATGGAAAGAAGCGGTTATGTCAAATTGGCGAAACCAACGGTTTTACCATTAGACGAGCATCGCTTGGATACTGAAGTCCGTGCCTATATGCTCGATGCCGGCCTCTTTATGCAGCTTTCTGGCATGGATCACGTCCGCGATCTCTATAACTACCGTTGGCAGAACATTCACCCAGGTTATATGGAGAACCTTACAGCGGCATTACTTAATAACCGCTTTAGAAACTTCACGTACTGCAACAATGATGCCATGAACTTTAATGTGCCGATTGTTGTTCATCAAGTTGGTGAACCTGCCATGATGATTGACGTGAAACCATGCGGTGGTCGACGTACCATGTTGGAACGCGCATTGGCCACAAGTCCAGCGACCAAAGCGCGTGCAGTGCTCTTCTGTGATGGACCAGCGTCAATGAAGAACGGGATTTTAAAGTTACCGCTTTATGCTGCGGGCCTTATTTAACTGTTGATAGCATGTCAAAAAAGCCGCGATGACTCCAATGATCGCGGCTTTTGTTTATGGTGACGGTTAGTTCTCAATCAGCTTTAGTATGGTGTACTGCTCTCCTAACGCCCTTCTAACGACTCTCCTTTTACGTTCTGAACCCCTTTTCAGCCGATTTTTGACGTTTTTTGCCCTTCTTTTAATAGGGTTCCCGTACGGGCATTCTATATGAGTCTATCATTGCATTATTTTCGATAGATAAATCCTTAACTCGTTACCGTTTATCCTCACTCTTAGTTCTTGAATACAGCTTTTCAAAAAACTAAAAAAGAACGAGAAATCCGATCATCATACTCGCCGAATTTCTCGTTCCTTCGTCAATTAAGTCAGCTTCAAATTTATAAAAACCTATGCCACGTTACCATCGTCATTCGCATCAAAAGCCCTAACGCGATTGGTAGGACTGGATACCACACGGGCGAAAAGCCAGGTGTAAAGAGAAGAATCACACCCAAACCAATTAAAGCCAATTGCCCTGTTAGACTAGCTGTCCAAAGACTAGGTTGCGGCGCATGATAGTTTGCTTCTCGAATTCGTCTGGATGTCCAACCATCAATCAAGAGCACCAAAATCAAAGGCAAAAGCGCGAGCGTTGCGGTGATTAGTATCGCCAAGCGCTGCAAAGCCATCAAGGTATAACTCTTAAGAGACCTTACCCAAGCGGTCTTCGTAGAGCGCTCCGCGGCCCGACCAATCTCATTGAATGCATCAACGTCACTATCAGCCCCATAGGGTCTCACTCGATAGTCAATGGGCACTTGAATGAGCGCGTCCAGCCCTTCAAAGAGTTGGTGAGAGACGGTTGCTGTGAGTTCTGGTAAGGCAATCTTGTTACCTTCTCGAATCATCAAGGCATCTGCCACTAGGTGACGTTCGAAGACCTCAGCAGGTGTTCGTGCCGGTAACCACATCGTCATGACTAAGACCACCACAAAGGTGCCGATAAGAATCCATCTGTTCATCGCTTCAAAATCCTTTTGTCTTCTCTAGTCATTTGGCAACTCTTCAACCAAAATAGGAATGCGTCCCTTATAGAGTCGACCCCCAGAGACACTTGCGAAGAACTCTGTGTTTGGGAGTTTGCCAAGCATATCGGGTGGGACAATCTCAGTTCTTGTTCCAGAAATACTTCTCGTGACAGATGCTCTAAAGTCTGGTAAGGGCGAACCGTCAGCAGACGAACTCAAGGCCGCTGACGTAGACCAAACCGTGGTTTTACCAAAGGTCTCACAGATGAAATCTTGCGTCACACGGTCTTTAGACCTCAAAGCGATAAGGTTATTAAAGTTCCCTAAGGCCATTCTTGCTCGTGTATCACTCCCTAAGCGTGCTGCCAGGTCACTGACGGTCTGCATGGCTGCTGTGACTTGAATACCAGCTTCAAGCCCTTTATTGAGCAATTCAATCATTGGCACATTGATAACGTTGGCAGTTTCGTCGACGAATAACGAGACGCGACCAACGTCCGTTCCTGACTCGCCTCGGTTATAACGTTTACCCGCGTAGGCCGTCAGATCGGCCAAAATGATGGATCCTAGAGCGCCCGCCACAGTGCTATCAGGCAACGCGTCAAGCCCTAAATAGAGGATGTCGCCAGCTTCAACAACGCGTTCGACAGTCACAATCGGACGATCATCGTCTGGATCAAAAGGGTCAGGCGAAAAGCTTTTAGCCAAAGTTCCTGCGGTCAGCATCGACAAAATAGGCTGGAGTGAAGCAGTAATTTTTGCGTAGTGCTCACGGTTATGCCTAAAGACTGCAATCATGCCACCAATCACGGCGTTGCCTGGATCATCAACGTCTTTCCCGACCGTGTGTTCCCAGAGTTGCACAGCTGCCGTGAGTTCTACGCTCGCTGTACTTGCTGGGGGAATGATCTGACGTTTGTCCATCGCATCGACTTGTTGAGCCCAATTATCGATCCCGGCTTTCGCAAAACTAATCGCAAGCGCTTTAGAGAGCAATCGGTCAATGCCCCCTTCAAGAATCTTTCGTAGGCTCAATAGCGAAGGACGTTCAGTGACATAAAAGAGCCCTTCAACAGCGACGTTGACAGCCATCCATGCGAAGTTACCGAAGGCACCACTGTCGGGCGGCAAGACGGCCGCAATACGCGTTGCGAGTTCTGTCGGACGTGTCCAAGCACCTAACGGATCAAGACGCACTCCGCGTTCAGGAAAGGCCGGGTGGAATTCTAAAGGCATCGCACGCCCTGCCATTTTGGCCGCGTGCCAAATCGCACCACGAAGACGTTTAGAACTCTTCGGGTCAATAATGATCACAGGTTCCCCACGAAAGATGGCTTGCGCAATAAGGCTTGTGAGCATCACGCCTTTACCGGCCTGCGTGGTGCCGACAATCAAGGTGCCACCCCCTAAGCTACTCAGAGGCCTTAAAAGGTCATCTTCTTCGTGCGCACCAACCCCATGAAGAATCGGATTACCTATGTCGCCTGGTCTCAAAGCATTAGGCATTCGACAGGCTTTACGAACCTTTTTAGGTAGCCGTACGGGGTCAACGGGTGAATTGGTCAATTCATAAAGCGCTTGCGCATGACGTGGCAACCATTGAAACCCTCGACCAAACCAAAGCGAATCAATCTTAGGGCCTTCTCGACGCGCGTCTAGAATCATTTCACCCATGAGGGCTTTAGTCGCCATATCATAGCGCTCAAGCCAAGCGGGACCAATGGGTTTGATTTTGAAGTTCTTTTTACCCGACGCTTTGCTTTTCAATAGATTGACTAGCATTGGGTAGTTGATAAACGTAGGCGCAAAGCCTGCCAATGGCACACGCTTTGCGAGCGTCACGCCTGCGCCAAGTGCGCGAACCGTCGCAAATAGCCCCAAAGCACTACTCACTGCCACACCGAATGTGCCTGGCACTACCATGGCTGTTGTTATACTCCCGGCAAACCCAGCCATAGCACTCATGCCTTCCCATGCTGGTCGCCATGAACAAAGGCGCTTTGATGACACGCCACTAGAACTATCATCTGTCCATTTCATTGATCATCCTCCTTGACCCAATCGAAATCGTCGTCTTCTTCTGAATCATCATCGCCGTCTTCGAAGTCATCTTCTAGATCTACTTGAGGCTTTGACGCACCCTCTCTATCCAACCCCCTCGTCGTTTCACCCTTCTCTTGGTTGACGTGCTTTTTCGCTTCGAGACCGTCACCATCACTATCAACCGCCTCAGCTACCACCGACTGATCATCCAAATCCAAAGCTTTAAGGTCTGTGATCGTCGGGATCGGTAATTCGGTTTCACCTGACCCCGGCCAACGGCCAATGGGCTTTAGGTAGGCGTGGCTAATCACAATGCCTTCTAAGACGTGAGGCTCTAAAGACAATTTGCGTGACGCTGGATCAAACTGACAGGCAATCTTGGCCCCTTCATTCATCATCAAGACTTTGCGGGCGTAACTCCGACGTGGGACGACAACCAACGGGTGCATAGGAGCTTCAACGGTCACGAGCGCAGGTTCTGCGTCGCCAGGCGACAACCACCAGCCACTGGGCAAAAGGATCTCAGGCACAAATAGACCTTCCGGGTGCGTAAAGACTTGACCCACCTTCGCTTTATTAATACGTTCAACAGCGTCAAATAGTGGCCTAGCGTCATCCACCATCGATGACGGCAAGTCAAGTCGCCATAAAAAGATGGGTTTCAATGCGGCTTTGCTTTCGTTTTCTTTACGAAGGTCTTTGTCAAATATCGGCGCTAAGGGTTGAGGAAGAATTTCGCCTACCTTGTCAGCGGCTCGACGCGCTAAGGCAATAAAGCCTTGACTATCTGTGACACGAAGCCAAGCCCCACGTCGGCACGGCGCTTGATCGTCCGTCATCCAAACAGGGTGCCCGGCTTCGGACCTAAAGATCATGTCTGCGGACGCTAAAATGTCGGCAGCGACATCGGGTTCATCAGGCACATCTCTAAAGAGCCAATTGTCTTCAGCTGATGCCGTGATTTCTGTGAAAGTTCGAGGCCACGCCAAATAGATCCCGTCCTCAGCCCATACAATTGGCGATTCACCGTCATTCAGTCTCCACTTTCCATGTAATACCCGACGCCGTAAATCCGCTTCAAAGACACTGGCGAAGCCTTGCATTAAGGGACTTGACCCTTCACGGCGTGCTGCTTCAGCACTACGACGGTTCGTGGCCCATTCACGCCCACGTGCAGCCGCTTCACTGATCATGCGTTCAGCTTCGGTATAGCCCGTTGAATACGTGACCGCCGCTTTGAGTGCCGTCAAGACCGTTTCGCCGTCGTCTAATTCTGCGACACCTAACCACTTGAGGGTTGCAACAGGGACTACTAATCGTAAGATGTCAGCAGAAACAGTAGGTAAACGGCCTGCCGCCTTCTTGGGTGTATAGCGCGTTAATCGCATGACTCGACCGATATGCTTCACAGCAAACTGTAAGGCTGTTTCTTCAGACGGATTAAATTGACTAATGACGTCAAACTGACCGTTGCCTGGGTTCTCTGAGCCTGCTTCAAGCTTTAATTGTGCAAGCTTACGACTGTCACTCAAGATGCCAGCAATGGCTGCCGCGACACGTACACGTGCCGTCCATTCGTCTCGAGCTTGTGGGGCCATAGTTGTACCGATCACACGTGCGTCAATCGCTGAGAGCGCACCAATCGCAAACATAAGTCCTGCTTCAAAAAGGCCATCCGCGCCACTCCAAAGCCCACGTTCATCACGAGGTAAAGATTGCACCATCGCACCCCACCCTGCAATGACGGGCATCAGATGACGTTCAAATAATCGACGTGACCCAATGGCGGTGCGAAGGCGTTCGACTAAAGCGCGGTGTCGTAATAGGAGTTTGACGGGATCAGTGGGCGCAAGAATCGCGCGATAGGAGGCGTCAGCAGGATGTGATAGAAGATAACTGTCGTCTGACGGAAGATAGAGTCGATGTACTGGTGGATGATCAACCAGTGTTTCGGGTTGACAGCCCCAGCGTTCTGGACCGGCACTATAGTGCGTGAGGAATTGAGTTTCGGGGACGTTTGATGGTCTTGCGTACCAAGACTGACCCTCGTTAGGCGGTTGAGGGGTAGACATGTAGGGGTGTAGATAGGAAGGGAAAGCATCAGCTTTAAAAGGCGAAACGGCTCCGCATTGAAGGCGTGTCCTAATGAACAGCCTTCAACACGAATACCAAACGTCACAACATTGACTTTTGCCTATACGCTTTAGGCTTTTTGCGAGCCTAAACGTAAGGTGCGAGAGAGTTGGCTTAATAGCCCAGACATCGCTTTTGCGAGGTCTTTGGTACTCTCGACCGTTGCCGTATGTGCGCCACAAGGCGTACAGTCTGAACCAATACCAACCATGGCAACATGAATCCCACAGACCTTTAGGTCTTCAATCATTGCCGTCACAGATTCGGTATCAAAGCGACCGTCCGTAATGACGAAGATCACTTTGGCTGGCTCAGAGCGAGCGTTGAGCGTAAGCCCCGAACAATAGAGTGCTTGAAGGATGGGTGTAGACCCAAAACCATCAATAAACTCAATCCGAGAGGCCGCTTCACGTAGCGACGTTTCAAAGGTCGCTGCCGTGGTGATACCGCGATACCCAGCGCCCGGAAAAAGCGATAAGGACGCTTTCATCCCAGGCGTTGCACGACAGGCTTCCATACACCGCAATGCGGTGACTTTAGCTTCTGTCATCGGGAGGCGATCCATGGAGCCTGACGTATCGAGCAAAATCTCGACCGCCATATCTCGACCCATTAACGGGGTCTCCTGACGAAAGACACAGTCTTCGCCAGCTGGCATCAATGCAAGCGCATCATCATCGAGGTCGTCGCCCAAATGGTGTAACCGCAAGGGCGTTGGGACGGGATGTGTGAGCGCATTTTGAAAGAGCCGTTTCATGGAGCCTGAGGTTGCCCACATCGCTCTAAATGCAGCCGTTTGTTCTTCAGCGACCTTCGGATCCAAACAATGGTAATCGTCTTGCGACGCAAAGTTGGGCCGCATATCACCTACCGACTCGTCGGTATTGGTGAATTGCGAATTCTGAAGGATTTGCCTGAAGTTATTAAACGTTGCGTTGACGCACTGCCAGCCGTCACTCTCAAGAAGCCCTTTTAAGCAGCGGGCTACCTTGTGAAGTTCGGCAAAGCCTGGACGGTGGCTACGCGGGTCACCAAATAACGTCACGACCCCATTGTCATCAAAAAGTGAGCCCTGGAATTCCAGTGCATCATTACTTTCTTCGACGTCGGGTTCAAAAGACTCAAGCGCTTTGCGTGCTCGAGCTGATTGACGTTTAATGGTTGCCCATACGCGTTTAGCGAGGCACACCGCAGACGTGGTGTTGGCCAAAGGATAAGCGCCACGAACCATGCCTAAGACACTGTCCGCAAACGCATCACCAAATTGGTCACGCACACAATCGTCAAGCCTTTGACGGTCTTCTTCAAGACACTCCATATCCAATTGATCCACTTCTAACGTAAGAAGCAACCAAAAGTTAAGAAGCCCAGCGAAGCTCAACTTGTCGGGCTCTGCCCAACCGGCTTCGCCTGACGCTTTGATAGCCATCAATAAGGCACGACGCCACAACAAGTACCCGGCATAGTCCTTGCTACCCAAGCGGTCAATACGAACATCTTCAAAGATGTTCGCAAGCGCATGGATCGCTCGGTTGTCTATTCCGTGAAACGCCTTGAAGTCTGTATAGACCACGTGGTGGCGCTCATGGCAACCGTGTCCGTAGACAAAGACCGATGCCAAAGGACTCGTGAGGTCCAAGCTACCCAGCCAAATCCCGTGACCGTCGGTCATGGGTGAGTGGGTGAAGTAAACACGAATACCCTCTCGACGACACATCGCTTGGAAAACCAAGGGTGCAGCGCCTTCGAGGGTGCGGCCAGTCGCTCGACAAACATCTTTGTCAAACATTTTTTCGACCACTTCCGTGGCACGAGCGGCTTTTTCGCGTTTAACGCTTTCTGCATGAAGTCGACGTTGACGCTCATTGAGTGCGTTGTCCTTACTCATGACGCACCTCCTGTGTAGAGGCAGTCTTGACAACAAACGCACAGTTCGCTTTGGTTGCGAACGATTTCATCCAAATACACATTGGCGTATCTCCATTAGATAAAAAAATGGGGACACGCCCCAGAAAAGGGATTTGTCCCCTTTCTGGGTGTGTCGGACAAAACGTCCGAGGTTGGGTGGATTAACTAGCTAAAGTCACGCCAGGGATGGCTTCGGCTCTTGCGACCCTAAGGTCATGAACCAAATCCCCAATCGTGGTTTCAGCTAGCGTTTGTGCCGCTTCACTCGCCGTTGAATCCAACGATTCAGCTAAAGCGATTCGCGTGAGACGGCGCACTTGCGCGCTGGCATTTTCGCCGCCAGGCTGTTTGGCAGCATCAAGCAGCATATCTCGTAAGCGTTGTAAAACGCGGTGCGAGAATGGCACAACGTGAGACTCAAACCCAATGGTTTGTGTTTGAGCCTGAGAGCGGCTATCCGCTCCGATACGCGCTAAGGCACTATATAGTGCTGCTAACGCGTTGTCCTCAAAACCTTCGATGAGATCTTGAGGCGCAGTCTTGGCAAGAAGCTTCGCTTCTTCATCGGGGGTTAAACCCTCCATGCGCAGATGCCAAAAACGATCAATGACTGATCGATCTTGAATCTGACGGCCAAAGAACCCGTCATCAATTTCAGACGAATGACCACGCGTATTGTCTGTGACAATCACACGCGTCATCGGCTGAGGATGAACGAGTTCACCAGTTGCACCGTTATCCAACGGCAAACCTTCCAAAATGTCATTACAACTCACCCACATATCTGCGGGCGCGGCTGAAAATTCATTAATGAGAAGGACCCAACCGTACTTCCAAGCGAGCAAGGCAGGACCGTCAATCCAGACGGTTTCCCCACCTTTCACAGCCCAGTGTCCGATCAATTCACGTCGATCCATACGCGCGCGTGCAGTGACACTCACCACGGGAACCCCGAGACGAGCACAGAACTGCATGGCGGTACTGGTTTTACCGGATCCCGAAGGGCCGGAAATGTAGATCGGTTCCCCTTTGGCGAGCGTCCACCAGAGCGCCATGTGGCGATAGTGTTCGGACGTAAACCAATGGTTGGGGTGAATGGTCGGAATGCGGCTGCGAGCAAAAGTCGGCAGCGTTTTGACGTTGTAACCCAGGCAGTCACGTTGGTCGGCGAGATGGTCGCCAAATTGGGAGGCCGGGACTCTGACGACTTCAGGAGCGATGAGAGGATGGTTAGTCATGAGATTTCCTTTAAAAAAGATGTTAAAGAAAACCACGGGGATGACTGACCATCAAACCCCTGTATATAACAGAGCCCCGAGGACAATCGCCCTCGTGGGTGTTGTAGAAAAAATGAGTGAAGTTCACTCGATAAGCATGGATGACCGGAGTCTGCAGCATGCTAGTGCAGCGTAAAGCAAGCTAATCATGCCAACACTTTTGGCGTTTGTCAAAATCCATTGAGTATGAGTTCTGTGTCCACCGTGTCAAAAACGCAAAACGACCCATGCTCGAAGTGAGTCATGGGTCGTCTCTGTTTTGGTAAGTAGTTCGTCTTCTTTCCTGTTTTAAGGCTTTGTAGGATCCAGTGCGTTCTCATCCGACAAAGCGGTTCTTAAACATTCGTCTAAAGCTTGCTCCCAAACCTTTTCGTCCTTGAGATCAATATGCATGTGCTTTTTAAAGAGCGCATCGACGTCCATGTTGCCAGCGTCTCCCAACATTGCTTCGTAGTCCTTCGCGAACGTCGTCGGATTTCGGTGATAGAAATGAACGAGGTAGTAGCTCAACAAAAAGCCCATGGCGCGTGCCGGTGTTTGCATGAAGACGTATGCGTCATAGAAATGGCGTTGCGTCATCCAAAGTGACAAATCAGGATCTTGCACCGTGTGACCGTACCAACGCTCCCACGCTTCGGTGAGAAGTGCCTTGATGGTCTTCACGTTAACTAACCCCTTTTGACGCTCTTCAATAAAACGCATTTCAAAGTCGGCACGTACGGCGTTACCCAAAAGGTTTGATGAGATCGTACGCCAAGCTTGCCACTTCACCATCTCCTCCCCTTCTTGACCATCATGACGCCGCCAGGTGCGCCGAGCCATCGTTTCATGAAAGGCGCCAGCCATCGCTAGCACGATGGTTGAGACTTCGCGTTCAAAGCGAGGCTTATCTTTGAGAATGTGACCGACATAGGCTTCGCCCAATTTATTGGCTAAGATCAACGCGGTTTCCATGTCGTTAGCAAAGGGACATACGACGCGTACCGTATGAAAGGTGCCTAAGGGTACCGTGAAAGCCTCGCCCGATCGAGATGACGACACGCGCATTTCGATGCCACCGTTATTGACCAACTGTTTAACAAAGTGATTAAACGAGTCACCCATAAATTGGGCAGACATTGTGGCGTGACTCAAGGCTTGTAAGGACGTAATGCGCTGTCCCGATTCACCAGGATAACTTGCTGGTAAATCAAAGGGTTTCATGCCTCTTGGGCCATAGTAGACCGCACGGCGTTGGACTGTTTCTCGGATTTCGTCGATACGTCGCAACATCACCCGACGCATAGCGTCCCATGCTTCGGGCGACACATTTGAATGTTCAAACGGCATCTTGTGGCAATCTGAACCTCCTTTATCCCAATATAAGATACGAATCCCTTGAAGAATATTGAGAATGTCTGCAAATTGGCTAGCCAATGGTGCCAACTTTTGGTTCAAGCCGTCATAGATTTGTTTACGCACGTCTCGTGACGTATGTGAGCGTAGCGCCACCATGCATTGGGCAAACGACAAACGTCGTACCAAGTTTTCTTCAGTTTTGATTTCGACGCTGATTTGTTTGAGGACGCGTTCATAAGACGTCGTCAATGGCCAGAAGCACGTGACACGCATCTTTTGAATGAAGTCACGCATCGGAGCGTCTAAGCGTCTCATCCAAGAATGATGCAATAAACCAATCGCGTGCTGTACGCGCATGAGTTCGTCAGGGCATTCGCCCTTTTGGATTTTGGCTTCTAGGAATTCAACGAGCGGGCTCGAGGCACTAAAAAGGCGTTGCCCGATTTCGTTAATAGCTTCAGCGGCCTCGGCCGTTTGTTCGTTGGACGTATCTTCTGCTTGCTTTAATCGAACAAAAGCCCTCAACGTTTCAACTTCGTCTAGCGCTTTTTCGTAAATCACAAACGCGTTTTGGAGTACATCAACGTCTTCTAAAGAATCTAAGGACGTAGATTCAAGACGAACAATCGCCTCTTCAATCCGTTCAAAAGCGGCTTGATAGCTTTCAGAGCCTATTGTCTTGAAGGTCTCATTAAAGCGGATTTCTGGATAAGCCGGAATTTTATGAGTCATGGTGAAAGGAAATTTAAATGTAAGGCGTGGCTCATTCTAAAAGCGCTTGGCGCTCAATGGAATAACCTTAAGTATATTCCCGTATATTTGCCGAATAGAAAAAATAAAAAACGCGTTTCCTATTGAATTACAGTCACTCGATATGAAATATCAGACAAATATTGCGTAGATATACGTACTTTATTAACAATTAACTAATGTGAATGGATTAGGTGTGTGTACGGTGATTGGATTGCTTGCTCGATAAGACGGCTTGTAGGGTTAGGGAAATCCGCAAGGAAATTAAGCCTGGGAGTGACTTGTATGGAGCTTGCAGTTAGATAAAGGATGTTGTTGGAAGGCTGTAGATGGGTGAAATGCTCACCCGTTTGAGAAATCTGAGGACGATTTTGAAGGAATTTAGAGATGTATGACAGATAAAGGCTCGCTATTAGCTTCTAGCAGAGGCTGTTCTCTAATGTTACACCTGTCTTTTGGTAGTTTTGAATGAGGATTCAGTTGTTTTTTAACAACATGGTTAATTTGTCAAAGATCCCATTCAGAAGGGATAGGTAAACCCTTATAGAATCACTTCTTTTGGTTATATTTACCAAAGCAACCACTACGAGGTTTCACTTAGTTCTGAAGGATATAACGCTTTATATTCGCTGTGGCATAGAGCATAAAGAGTTTTATTCAATACATATCATAGTGCAACAATTTATTTCTATATGGTACTTAAATTTGTAACAGCGCAAACCGCGTTTTGATGACCCTACTCCCTTAGGGATAAATTGGTATCGCGATCAAGTTCCCAAACAAACTCGTTCAGACGAGTTAATGGAGTAATAAATGTTTAAGAAGTCTCTTCTCGCTGTTGCCGTTCTCGGTACAGCTGCTGGTTTTGCTTGCGCCGCCGACGTGACGCTCTATGGTATTGTTGACACTGGTCTCCTTTACCAGTCCAACAAGGTTACGGCTGAAGGTCAGGAATATGCTGATACCAAGACTTTTGGTCTCGAATCTGGCGTTTCTTCTGCTTCCCGCTTCGGTTTGACGGGCACGGAAGATCTCGGCAATGGTCTTAAGGTTGGTTTCAAGCTTGAAAACGGTTTCAACACCGATGACGGTACGCTCGGCAACGACGGTCGTCTCTTCGGTCGTGAAGCTTCCTTGACGGTTTCTGGTGACTTCGGTGCTCTCTCCATGGGTCGCATGGGTGGTATCGGTTCTGCTGCTGGTACGTATAACGTCGTCTTCTCTACGGCTGACGCTTTTGACGGTGGTGACAACGCTATTCTTGGTCTTGCCCAGTCCGATCGTTTCGACAACATGATCACCTACCAGACGCCGAAGTTTGCTGGTGTTCAGGGTACTTTCCAGTATTCCTTCAAGCAGAATAACAAGGAAGAAGGCGATTACCGTGAAGGTTCCGCCGCTACGGACCGTTATGCATCTGCTGCTTTGACGGGTGAATTCGGTGCGCTCAACACCGTTCTCGGTTACGAATTCTTCAACTGGGCTTCTAACGATGGCGCGCCTAACACCGCTGAAGATACTGATGACGGTCACGTCGTTTACCTCGGTGGTAACTACGATTGCGGTTTTGCCAAGACTTTTGTGATGGCTCAGTACTTCAAGGATGTTGGTATCGGCAATCTTCTTCAGAACGAACAGGCTATCAAGGCGCTCGATCCTGAGTATAACTTTAAGGGTTATGGCTTCCATCTCGGCACAGTTGTCCCTGTCGCCGGCGGTGACTTCACGGTTGGTACGTACTACGTCGACGCCGAATACGACTTCAAGGACAACTTTACCCCGAATGCTGACGTAAAGTATTTCGGTCTTGCTGCCAAGTATGAATATCCGCTCTCCAAGCGTACTTCTGTCTACACTGGTGCCGGTTACAGCCAAACCAAGGCTGAATTGGATGTTCTTGATGGCAAGGAAAAGAACACCCAGGCTTATGTTGGCTTGACCCACAAGTTCTAATCTTCTCTCAACAATTTCATGAAGGACGATTCGCGAACGTCTAACATGATCTGAGAAAGCAGAACAT
>Juniper_p2__coassemble_1838_pt1 | contig 14753 bp, 9 predicted proteins | sample Juniper_p2__metabat2_high_PE_019 | metagenome-assembled genome bin Juniper_p2
GCGATGCCACGCGCGTGTGGCGACAGTTTGCGACTGCCTTTCACGACGCGGCAATTAAAGGCTGACGAATTGTTAGCCATCATGCTTCGTTCATCGTCAGCGCCATAGTCGTCAATCAAGACCATGCGCTCAATCGGATAGCCTTGGATATAGAGCGCCTCAAAAATCTCAATAAGGTCAGCGGCGACACTTTTATGGACGACCAATTCACCATGTCGAACGTGTCCGTGCCCGTCGTGGTGCAACACCCGTAAATATCGAAAGTCCTGACGATTGTGACCACAAACGGCTTTCCAAGAGCGGCCGTTAATGCGCTTAAAGACTTTATCGCTGATTGGTTGAGTTGTGAAGAACGCGCTGCTCCCTTTTTGGCGTAAGGCATCATCAGACACAATGGGGCCAGCAAGCGTTGGTTGCGTCAGCATGAGCGTACTCACGATGAGGCTACTCATGATCAAGCACGGTCGGCTAAACCAACGGCGCCAACCAGTCAAACGAAGATGTCTACCAAGACGTTGCATAAAACGCCTCTTAGAAATTCGGAAAGTCAGCGGGTGCAACCACTGTGAGTGGTTCGCCCGTCATGGGATGCACGATCGAAAGGGATGCTGCGTGTAGGCATAAGCGTCTTGTGCGTGTTTCTTCAATTAACCCACCATGACCATAGAAGGGATCGCCGTCAATCGGGCAGTTTAGCCCTTCGGGGTGGGCACAATGCATACGGAGTTGGTGAGTGCGGCCCGTGAGCGGTGAGAGTTCAACGAGGGTTTTAAGGCCAGATTGGGTCGACACTGTATTTATCACACGATAGGTGGTCACCGCTTCACGACCGCCTTGATCTTCAGGGAGAATGGCTTGCTTGGGACGGTCAAACCAATTGAGCGCAATGGGTAACGAAATCGTCCCGTGAGTCGCTTCAATCGTGCCTTCAAGGCGCGCGACATAGGTTTTATGGGCGTGCCGATCACTAAAGGCTTTATTTAAAGGGCGTAAAGCATCTTTGGTTTTGGCAAATGCTAAGACACCTGACGTTCCCATATCTAAGCGATGAATGACAAAGAGTTCACCATAAGTCGCTTCAAGGATCGATTTAGCACTCACAGTTTCACTGCCGCCAGGCACTGACGATAAGCGTGCTGGTTTATTGATGACCAAGAGATGATCATCTTCATAGAGAATCGGCAAAGCCGGTACCGTCAACGGGTCTTGCTGTGGCTTGGCATCGTCGTGGGGATGTCCCTCTAACCCAAAAGCCAAAATAAAGCGTGCGCCTGACGTTGGGGCATAAAACGTTTGATTAAAGCGAATGTCCCAAGCGGGCGAGGGACCTACCCACCATTCGGTGAGACCGATGACTCGTGGACGGGAGTCTTTAAAGCGCCCGTTTGCTAAAGAAGCGTTGAACGCTAAAAGGAGTTGCACCGAGGGTGACATGACGCCATCCAACAAAAAGCCACGCCACAAAGCGCGTCGTACGGCTTGCTCTCGACCCCCATGGTCGTCGTCTCGCTTAGGAAAGGGTGCAAAGACTTCATCAATCAGGGTGTGCAACGTTTTGGTCTGCCCTAAGCCATTGGTCAATACGATCGTTGGTACGTCATCGTCTTCGAGCCCTGGCCAAATATCAGCGGCTAATGTTCTTTGCCACGGTGCTTTGCCTACGTCCGACAAGGGTCGCGTTGCGTAATAAGCCGTGATGCCGTCGTCTTTAGCGACTAAAAGCACACCGACACGTCCCATAAAACCATCAGGTAACCAACCTGCTGCCATTAACGCTTTTTGGGCAACCTTGGCATGCTCGTCAGGGGCACTCGTATAGGGGCACGCAAGGCGTGCGGGGCATGGCCCTAAAGTCGGCACGGGTAGACTAAAGAAATCGTGAATCGAGTCGCTAATCGGCATGAGGTATCCAAGGACGAAAGAATCCTGACATTCTATAGGATCAATGCCTGCGTGGGCGCAGTTCGAATCCAACCTGAAGCGTGCCATAGATGCGTCAAAGTGGCGTCTACAGGGCGCTTAGTAGCGTTTTAGAGTGCCTCAATGTTATATAAAGCGTTGCGTATAAATACTCAGTTTTAAGCTTTACTTGTTGATTGAAGGAGACAAAGTAAGTCGATCGCTTCTCTCGCATTGAAAGTTGAGTGTTGTTGAAGTTGTTGAGTGTGTTCAGTTGGATCTGACCGGTCGGTGTTAATGATTAACTTAGGCTCTCTAAAGGGCAATAGCGACAAAAATTGAATTATTGTTCAGTCTCTTTCTTGGCGTGAGATTGGCACTCTAAGGCCGGTCATCATGCTCTGTTGAGGGGGTGATTTTGTGGCTTTAGAGCAACTTATAACCTACGTAAAAATACGGAAATTAAAATGAATGAGTGTAAGGAAATGTAAATAGTAGAGCCGTCAGTTCGTCTTCTTCCACAGGCTAGGTTCGTCGACGTTGAGCGCAAAAATCGTGTTGTGTGAACTCAAAGGCCTTTCGTTTGGGGTATTGATGATGCCATTAGCTATGAAACAATGACCGAAAGACGATAGAACATGACCGAGAAACGCTAAAGAAATCTCAGCTTGCGTCTGAGCTGTTTAGGCAAAAATCGAGTGGTAATGAGGAAAAATAGTTGCGAGATTGGATCAAAACCGTGGATTTTAGGCAAATGCTGAGATCGCTTATCGTGGGTAATATCGTAATAACCCTAGCGAGAGACGCTGAAATTTCATACAAGTTGATTTGAAAATGTGAATTCTTCATTTTTCGTAAGAAAGAGACAGTCTATGTGAGAGAATCGAGTGCCTCGAGCCACTTGACGGAAATTCGCTAATTTGACACTAAGAGGATTAGAATCGTCTCATCCGTGGTGAATCAACTATCTGCCTTATTGGGATCTGGTTGCATAGTTTTTATCTCCTAGACTTGTCGGTAGGGACTAGGAGGGTATGGGGATTCGTGGTTCTCTGGAGCCATATCACGGAATTTGTGCCCGTTTCTTCGGTAGGGAAGAGGCGGGCTTTTTTTTAGTGTCGTTGCGTGTGTGTCGTATTTGATACCTTTAAATGACATCTTGGTGAATGTCTCGCACTGGCACGCTGAGAAGCAATCGCAAAGTTGCTGTGTAGGTTAATAACCTCCGGTCAAAGGCAGAGGTTTCCGTGCCTAATTTTCTATGAAGTTGGCGCGCAAACCACGTAAAATAGGCTCCCGTTGTCATTGAGACAACGTGCTTAGGCTGTGTGTTTAATTAAAAGTTTGCTTGTTGATTCTCGTTAGTTGTCGTGTTTATGAAGCCTTATATAAAGACTTTGCTGGTCCTTTTGGGATCAGGTCTACTTTTTGGGACGCTGTGGCCCATGCGTTATGACTTAATCATGATGTTGCCCTCGACCCCTGCGTTAGAGTTGACGCTTGAAGACGGGTTATATAAGGGTGAAAGAGGACGTCTTTTTAATGGTCGTATGTTGACTGCCCAAGGAGGGACACTCACGACGACACCGATGACGAATGGGCTTCGTGATGGATTGGCGATCACAATGTCGAACGGACAGCTTGTCTCTCTCATCCCTTGGGTGAAAGGCCTCAAAGAAGGGGAGGCGAAGTTCTTTGACCCGAAGACGGGTGTTGTGCTCGAACTCATTGACTACCGTCGAGGTGTGATGGACGGCATGAAATTAGTCTTTCGCCAAAACGGCTCTTTATTACGTCGTGAACTTTGGGTGAAGGGTCAACAAGAAGGTTTGACGACCACCTATTTTGAAGACGGTACGGTCGAAACCGAAGTGAATTACCATCTAGGCGAACAAGCGGGATCACTTAAAACCTATAACGCTAAAGGCGTCCTGATTTCCGACATCATGATGGCGGGTCAAGCCCGTCACGGGCTTTTTACGCTCTATTTTGAAGACACTGGGTTACCGGCCGTGCGCGGGACGTACGAACATGATGCCTATCAAGGACGCATCACGACCTGGTCAACGGATGGCTCGTATGTTGTTGAAACCTACGATAAAGGGCACCCTGTGGGCCTCAAAGAAGCTTATGACGCCAACGGGAAACGTCTAGAAACAGAATTTTTCGATTCTAAGGATACAACATCTGATGGCGCTCAAAACGCTAGCCCTGTACCCGAAACGCCCGCGGAATCAATGGAAAATGCGGAACACCTTGAAGTGAACGAGGTGTCCTAAGCGGGTGCACAACCTGATTGTGAGGTCGTTTAACGGTCAATCTCGCTTACAATCATGAGAGTGACTCTTTTTGAGTGCGTATAATTCGACCATTCAAATTTTGAGCGGATTCTTTCGATGAGAGATTCTCTACTATCAGGACTCTTGGCTACATTGCTGATGACCACGAACGTGACGGCAATGGCTGCACAATCGCACCGCGTCGATACGTTGATGAGTAGTATTGACAAGGTCAATCGTTTTTATGTGCCTGGCAAGACAACGCACGGCGAGATCCTCACGCGTTTAAAGAGCATGGGGTGCCACTATCGATCCAATAATCGTCTTTTACAGGACCCGACCGCCTCGATGACCAATACCTATGGTTGGTTCTATCGCTTGCTCCCTGAAGATCAAGGGATGGCTAACTGTTTCCCGGTGACGGTCTTTTTCCAAAATAAAGACGGACAAGATGTGATCGAGATTGACGCAGGCTCTAATCTTGATAAGGACGGTTTACTTTCAGCGATGCGCCATCGCTGGGGCGAGCCTTATGTTGCTGCGGGGCGCGGTAAAGAGCATCAATGGCTTTTTAAAGCGCACGATCGTACGATCATTCTGAAAGCCATGGGCTTTTTGCGTAGCTACGAAATCGAAATTCGACCGGCCGACTATTACGATCAAGTTAAAAGGCGTGCTGAAGGCGAAAAAGCTCGTTTAGCGGCCATTGAAGCTGAAGACGAACGTCGTGCTCAAGAAGCCCAGGCAAAGCGTGAACTTGAAGCCGCACAAAAGCATGAACACGAGGCGCGTCTAGCGCAAGCTCACGAAGATGCGGAGCAGCACATCGGTCGACTCTTTGGTATTTTGACGCCGGGCGAGACTTATATGGAACTTGCCGAGGTCGAAGCTGAAGAACTTGGCTGCCGCATTGAAGACGATGGTGAACTCATACGTATGGCTAAAGACGGTCACCCTAAGCCTTGCATTATGTTGCCAGGTCACCCACGTTTGTCTGTTGAGCAGTTTAGAGGGAGTTTAGGCCTCATGGTGAGCTACCCCAAAGAGGGGCCTGGCGTCGCACTCATGCGCGATAAGCTCTCTAAAACCCTGGGTCCCATCGGTGCTGTTGAAAACCGTGGCATGGTGAAGCACTATTGGCATGACACGCAGATGAGTGTGGTTGAAACGGGTCACCACCAAGAGGATGCACCTATCACGTTTTTCTTTGTGGGTAAACAAGTCTTTGATCAAGAGCTCGCTCGCATGATGGAAGAAAAGCACGAAGAAGAAGCGCAACGCAAAAAGGAACTCGAACACCTCAATCAGATGTTCTAAAGCTTGGCCATAGTAGCTAGCTTCTTTGCCGGATAATCCAAAAGACGCCTCGTGGAAACACGGGGCGTTTGCTTTTGGGTGACAAAAAAAACAAAAAAAAGGCTACTCGGAGGAGGACCGAGTAGCCAGAAAAAAGAAATCATAGGAACAAACAACATCTATGACTTCGTTACGTGATTGACCTGGGGATAGCAGTCGATGGGCATAGACTGCAAAGGGCAACCACGCAGTCTTTCGCTACTCATGAGAAAGTGGAATGGGAGAAGCGGCGAAAGACATAGCGATTATACGCATTGTTGAAGTGTTTTGCCAACAGGCGTTTGTCCATTGCGGCGTATCAGGTTAACAATAAGCTGTTTGGTACATTAATTGACGCATTAAAACGATAGGTTTAGATACTTTGCCAGTACCGCGGACCATAGCCGCATACTTCAAAAAGCTTTGCAACGCGGTCGTCAATCTTTAAAAACCCATAGTCGTCATAACTGACATGATAATGACGAAGCCCTTTGTGGCCCATGTTGTTAACCATAAAGCCCGCTAAAACGGCCGCTGCTTTACTCGAAAGCTGATTGCTTGCGAGCGTTTCTTTGATCTTGTTATTCAATTTCGTTCGGTCAGACGTGATCTTACGTTGAAAAAGATCGTTGCCTGTGTTGAATAATCCGATCAAATTGGCAGCCGTCAAGTCTTTGACAAGCTGATCGTAAAAGTCTTCACCCGTAGGCATCTGATGGTACGAGATGGCATTCATATAGCGATCCAATCTATCCATCGAGAGGCCAAAAATTTGGCTACCAGCATTATTGGCTTTGATGGGCGACGTGATGCGAGATAAGCACTGCCAGTATTGATAGCGAAGCCAGAAGTTGTGGGCGTCATCAAAGTGAGCAGGCACAATGTAGGTCGGGCGGTCTACGAGCGTACGAATCAAAATCCACGCTAGCAACGTGCATAGGTTGTCAGGCAAAGGCACCATTTCGTCATCGATATGCAAAGCCCATTTTGAGCGTGTGGGTTTGAGTACGACCTGTGGCTTGATGACCAGAGATCCGTACGTAAACGCAAAATACAGATCGTTGGTATAGGCCTTCTTGAGGTGACTATATATTGCGTATTCTTCGATGAACCTGGGAAACTCTGGCTGATAGTCGAGGTATTCATCGCCAACAAAGGTCGCCTCCTTGAGGTCGATCACGTCAGGCGGCTCGCTCCCTAAATAGTGCGCTGGCTTGTGGTAGTGGAGCGTACGAATACCAGCCGGGTGCCAAGTGTTGATGACAAATAGGTCTGTGTGGCTTGTCCCGCAAAGCAAGATGGCACGACGAATAATGTCTTCGTACTGGGCACCAACCCCCATCATCATGATCTGAAGTGGGGCCTTCTTGTCATCACTTGCCGCTCGAACAAAGCGTTCTAAGCTCTCTTTGACTGCGTCAAGGTCGGTCTCCGTATTCACGGACTCGATGAGCGTGCCGTCTTTTCGAATGGGCGTCAGACGGGTGAGAGAATCAAATACGGCTTTGTGTTCACAAAGCCGAGTTCCCAACTTCGGTTTAACGACGTGAAGGTAGCGTTGATGTTCGTGATAGACCGTGACCTTTTGTGGCACGTGCATCAGCTGACGATCAAAAAGCGCAGAGAGTGTCGTCGGTAAATAACGGACATCTTCGCCAAAGACTAAAAGCCAATGGCTTTCGTTTAGGTTGGATTTTTCAGCTACTTTCGTCATGGTGTGCTCTTTGATAAGGCGCTTTTAGAAGACTAAAAGGTCACGTGGTCTATCAAGGTTACCTGATCTTTGTATGGCTGTTGCTCTAAATCAGCGTGACTTAAAAGTTTCGCAAATAGGTCGGAATCTCAAAGTGTTTAAACGTGGTCGTGGTAGCCGAGGCTTGCGTAGCGGGTTTAGGCGTTTCGGTGGGTGTCGTCTTGGGCTCTGCTTGCGTAGCTTGGGGCTTCGGCGCGTTGTTTGTCTGCGTTTCGGTTGCTGTTGAGGTCGGTGCTAGGGCTGGCGCTACGGTAGGCGTGGTGGCTAGCGTTGTAGTAGTAGCACTTGGTGTTGAACTTAAGGTCGGGATCGTTGGCATCACCACGGGGTTCACAATTTGTTGACTGGCCACTGCTATCGAGAGTGCCTCATTGGCTTCGCTAGGTTCTTGTAGGCCAGTTGCCAAAAGCGTGACACGCACTTCGTTACCCATTGACGGGTCAATGGCAGTGCCTAAAATGATTTCAGCGTTCGGGTGCTGAAAAGCTTTGAGTTGATCCATAGCTTGACGCACTTCGGTGAGCGTTAACGACTCATCACTCGTAAAGTACACCAAGAGGCCGCGTGCGTTTTGTAGGCGAGCACCTTCTAATAAAGGACAAGAGAGCGCATTCATCATTGCGTTTGTGACGCGGTTTTCGCCCGAAGCACTCGCTAAACCAAAGATCGCGGGTCCACGTTGACTCATGATCGTACGAAGGTCTTCAAAATCAACCGAGATGACGCCGGGCGTATGAATAATGGCCGGAATACCGACACACGCCTTATAAAGAATGTCGTCGGTCATCTTGAAGCATTCTTGCATCGTTGCTGTGTCAGGCATGGTTGTTTCAAGCTTTTCGTTCAGAATCACGAGTAACGCATCGACATGCTCTTCTAAATCTTTGATACCGGCTTCAGCGAGCAGCATACGACGACCGCCTTCAAAACTAAAAGGCTTTGTCACAACTGCAACCGTCAAGATACCCATGTCTTTGGCAATCTGTGCAATCACAGGTGCGGCACCCGTACCAGTGCCACCACCCATGCCGGCCGTAATAAAGAGAAGGTCGGTGCCTTCTAACGTCGCACGGATTTCGCCTTCTTTTTCAATGGCCGTCGTACGACCGACTTCAGGGCGAGATCCAGCGCCCAAGCCCGTGGTGCCGAGTTGAATCTTTGCTGGTGCTTCACAGTTGATTAATGCCTTGTGGTCCGTGTTCACTGCAATAAAGTCAATTGGTTCTGCGCCTGTTCGGATCATATGGTTAACGGCATTATTGCCACCGCCGCCTACGCCAATCACTTTGATCGAAATGTCGTGAAGTGCTTTATTGGAAAGTATTTCGAAACCCATGGAGGAACCTATGAACCTATTAAAAAGAAGACTTGTGATCTTTCACTCTAACGACAAAATCAATAGGCATTAAAAACGGCAATATTGCGAGATTTGGGTGAATGGCGAGGGTGAGGCGAAAACTGGGTGATAGAGGAATCAACTAAAGCGCTTAAAAAGCAGGGCGCGGTTCCTGCGAGAGCCGCGCCCGACGGATTCGACCGGGTCTCAAATCCCGGTTTGATAACGAGTGTCAGAAGTGATGGACAAGGCCTGTGCCCACGTCCCTGGCCTTGGTCGGATCGGCCTGAAAACTGCGGGACTTCTTATAGAGGCCGCCGCTCTGGGTGGTGCTCGCCGCCGCCCAGACGTGCGTGCGCTTGCTTAAGTAGTAGCGATAGATCGCGGCCGGATTGACGCGCCAGCCGTCCTTGTCGCCGTCAACATGGCTGTCGCCCTTGTATTCGACCTTGTTGCCCATGAGTACGACGGAGATCTTCTGAGAGCCGAAGCGCTTGGAAAGTCCGATCGAGAGTGCGTGGGTGTCGACGCCGCGTTCGGATTTGGCGATGCCGGGGCCGCCGGCACCGGCGGGCGTGAAGTAGTTGAAATAGCTTCCGCCGAGTGCACGGCCGTCTCTCACGTACTGGTATCCAAAGTGCAGGCCCATTGTCGGATCGGGCCAGTAGCTTCCGAGTAGCGCGATGCCGTATTCGTCGTTGAGCTTCACGTCCTTTGTATTGAGCGAGTCGTTGTCGATATAGGTCGGTAGGACGGCGAACTTGAACTGCTTTCCGATGTAGGTAAGCGCCACGGCGGCGAATTGGTCACTCTTCGAGCGGCCGACGGAGTCGTCGTCCCGTCCGTTGGAATATAAGGTGGTGATGTGGAAGCCGTTGATGCGCGGCGAGTTGTAGACGACGGTATTGTTGAACGAGTAGCCGGAGGAGAAGATCGGCACCAAGGCCGCATTCGGGAAGTTCGTGCCCATGGGCGAGGGATTAATTTGCGGGCAAATCCCGTAGTCGCCGCTTCCCGAGAAGATGTTGGTGATGCGGCCGGCGGCGAGCTCGCCCCAGTCGCCGCCAACTGCGACGAAGGCTTCGTTGAAGAGAACAGGTTGGTTCGAGGAGGTTTTGTTGTTGAATTCGCCGCTGTCGGGTTTAAACGGCGCCGAGAGCTTCATGCGAACGTAGTTGCCGTTGCGAAGATTTTCTCTGGCGCGAATGTGAACGGCGGAGGTTTCGTCGCCGTTGGGCATCATGCGGGTGCTGGTGGTCCCGCCAGCGTGGTGGATCTGAATGCCCGTATCGATGAGGCCGTGAATGGAGATGCCTTCCTGATAGGCGGCGGGCGCGAACTGAATGCCGGGGCCATCGGCAAAGGCCGAGCCGGCGAAGGCCATGGCAATGCCGCGGCCAGCGCGCTTCGGGTGAGGGAAGTAGAATGCATGTTGTCTAATCCTTTGGATTGGTCTTGGGAGGACGAAGGTGCCGGCTGCGTGCCGATGGTTGGCGGCACAAGCCGGGTCGGTTGGATTGCCTTCGCATCAAGTCAAAGATTAGAGAACGGCGTTCGTCATGTCTCTTCAGACGAATCCCGCCGCGATTACCGAATTTCGATGGTGTTTTTTTCGATTATCGGGAGAGATTAGGGTAACTACGTGAGCGGAAACGAGAAGGTCGGCGCGCTCTTTTCTTCATGGAAGACGTGCACGAAAATGGCTCGAATCCAGCCCAAAAGCGTGTCGCCATCGTTTCGTTCGTGCCAGAAGAGATGCGGCTTGTGCGTCAGGCCTGTGAAGACGGGCGAGAGCGCGGTAATGCGGATGCCGGCATCCTGGGCTCCTCGAATGAGGAGTTCGGGCATGATGCCCACAAGGTCGGTGGCGGCGATCAGTGCAGGCTGCGGCAGGATGTAGGCAGAGTGAATCTGCGTGCGGCCGGGAAGGTTGCGGTTCGTGATTTCTGTATGCGTGGAGATGTCGATGCCTGCGCCGGGTGGAATCAACGCGTTGATGTGGCGCCAGCGGGCAAGGTCTTCTTCTGTGAGTTTTTTCTGCGCGTGATAGATCGCTTCGAGCGGGTGGCCCGTCCTGACGACGTAGCGGTAGGGCGATTCGAAGAGCTTGACGCAGTGAACGCCCGGCGCGTGCTTTTCTGCGGGAAAAATGCCGAAATCGATTTCGCCCGAGGTTAGCTTTGAGACTAGGTCGGACTCGATCGGAAGAATATGAAAGTCGAGGTCGGGCGCCTTCTCAAGGATGACGGGAATGACCTTGGTGAGAATCGAAACGGCGCCCATGTCGGCGGTGGCGATTCGAATGACGCGCAGTGCCAGAGCTGGATCGAAGACTTCGGGCTCGAAGAGCTTGTCATAGCAGTCGAGAAGGCGTAGCGCTCTAGGCAGAAGCGCCAGGGCGGTCGCCGTCGGGATGAGGCCGCCCTTGTTGCGGACGAAAAGCTGTTCGCCGAAAACCTCGCGAAGATGCGTCAGAATGCGGCTCGCTGACGAAACGCTGAGCCCGAGCTTCTGTGAGCAGACGGTGAGCGACTGAAGCCGGCAGAGCGTGACGAAGAAGAGAAGATCCTGCTGGCTGAGGGGGGATTGGATCATGTGTGATGCCTTTGAAATGCTAGTTTTATCGGAGAATTCGCGTGGTTCCGATTCTCTGAAGGTCCCGAAACAAGGTTATCACGACGGCGTTCTTTCGGGAGCATGGAACGGGCAGGCGATACCCCCTTACGAATGTCGGAAAGTGACGAAACATATTTTCCGATAATCGCAAAATGGTGGAGGAATCAGCTCATGGAAGACGAGGGAGCTCCTCGGTAACATGAAAACCCATGGGACGGCGGCCGCTTCGGGCCGCGTCTTTTCTGACCGGAGCTTAGGACCTTCGTGTGAGCGGGCGTCCGAGCCGAATTCCAAAAAAAGGACTGAAAAATGAACCGCAGAAAGTTTCTGAGTTGTGCCGTGATGGCGGCGACCGCGGGCGCCGCGAACGGCGTCATGGCCATGGGCACGGCCTCTGGCTACAACGTTGTGGGTTTTGCCGCCCTGTACGGCCCGCTCGGCGAAGTGATCGTCAATCCGTACGGCATTGCGCCGCTCACCGCCATCATTAAGAACGGCGGTTATGAGCTCCTTGACGCAGACGTTCGCGTCGTGCCGAAAAAGGGCGGTCAGGAAATCGCCTACAAGGTCTCCCGCGCGCAGCTTCTTACGCACGGCGGTGTGCCGGTCTTCGGCCTCTATCCCGACTACCAGAACCAGGTGGAAGTGACCGCCAAGAAGCGCTTCAAGGGCAAGGTCGATACGGTCAAGTTCACCTACACCATCTACGCGGGTCCCATTACCGGCATTCCGTCGGGCAGCCCCAAGGAAAAGAGCCTTCTCTTCTCGATCACGGTCAAGAAGGTTGACAAGAAGTTTGCAGACCGCCTCTACTTCGTCAACAATCTCGGCACGCCGAATGCGCAGACCATGCGCACTGTCTGGAACAATCCGATGGGCGGCGCCATGACCTGGCAATTCCCGCCGAAGACGGTCATCATCGACACAAAGGGCGAAGTCCGCTGGTTCCTCGACTATCGCGATCTGTGGAAGCCCGAGGATCCGTATTCTAACGGCGTCATGATGGGCTTCCATCAGAATCCGGACGGCTGCCTCACTTTCGGCTTCGGCCAGCGCTACGCCAAGTACGACCTTCTCGGCCGCAAGATCTGGAACCGCCGTTTGCCCAATGCCTACAGCGACTTCAGCCATGCTATGGATCCGGCCCAGAACGGCCACTACTTCCTGCGAGTCGCCTCAGCCGATCTTCGCCGCGCCGATGAAAAGCGCGTCCGCACCGTCCGTGACATCGTGATCGAAGTCGATCAGAACGGCACGGTGGTTGACGAATGGCGTCTCTTCGACATTCTCGACCCGTATCGCTCCGACGTGATCAAGGCGCTTGACCAGGGTGCTGTGTGCCTCAACATCGATCCGGCTAAATCCGGTCAGACGCTCTCCGCCGAAGAGCTCGCGAAGCAGGAGGCCGACGGTGAATTTGGCGACATCGCCGGCGTAGGCCCTGGACGCAACTGGGCGCATGTCAACTCCGTCGACTACGATCCGACCGACGATTCGATCATCATTTCGTCCCGCCATCAGTCGGCCTGCATCAAGATCGGACGCGACAAGAAAGTCAAGTGGATTCTGGGCGCTCCGAAGGGATGGCGCTCTCCCTGGAAGGAGGCGCTCCTGACGCCGGTGTCCGCCAAGGGCGACAAGCTCAACTGCACGGACGTCGAGTGCATGGACACCGATTTCGACTGGACCTATACGCAGCATACGGCCTTCCGCGTCGACGAAAAGTCCGACAAGCGCTACTGTATGATCTCCGTCTTCGACAACGGCGACGCCCGCAACATGGATCAGCCGGCAATGTCCTCGATGAAATACAGCCGCGCCGTCATCTACAAGATCGACCAGAAGAACATGACCGTTCAGCAGGTTTGGGAATACGGCAAGGAACGAGGCTATGACTGGTACAGTCCGGTGACGTCGCTCACCCGCTACGAAGCCGATAAGGACTCCGTCATGGTCTACTCCGCCACGGCCGGCATGGACTTCAGCCTCAAGGGCGGCCACGGCAGCCGACCCCCGCGTCCGATCCTTAATGAATTCGAGTGGGGCGCCAAGGAGCCTTCCGTCGAAATTCAGATGGGGGCGGGTAGCGGCTACCGCGCCTTCCCGGTCAGCGTGAAGAAGGCCTTCACGGACAATTGATCCCAGTAAATTCGCACAGGCCTCGTGCGGATGAGTGAAAGAGAGCCTCCGGTGACGCTATCGCCGGAGGTTTTCTTTCAGAGATCCAAGGCTATTGATGCAGAATTCCTTCGCTTCGAACGGAGCTGTCTTGGTTAAAGCAACTGCTAATAAGTTCGCAATTAATGCCGAAAATGAAGAGAAATACTAAGATATGAGTAGAAGTTCTCCGACATTTCTGTAGGAATTTCCGTATGAATTTGCTCGCAAACTTCCAAAGTTCGGGTGAAATTCAGCGCCGAATTGCCTCACGGTTTCAGGCGCGCAGGCTGGAACAAAACTACACGCAGGGGGCGATTGAAATCTTGTGTGTCGCTGGGCACGCTCAGGCGTTTCAAACAGGAAGGCGAAATCTTTCTCAAGCATCTGGTGCTTCTGGCAACGTCGCTCAATATTGGGGATTTTCAAAAATTACTAGCCTGTAGGACAGGTGTTTCGGAGGATTTTTTAGGTGTTTTAGCTAAAGAAAATGCGTTAAAGTTTGACATAATTGTCTTACCACAAACAAAAAACAAACAATAACCCATTGTGCGAAAGGTATACAAGATATTCTCGGAAATTTCAAGCGCCTGCCTATTCGACTCTCAAACACGACAGGAGTGCCTTGAAGCTTTAGACAGCCCGCTGGCCAAACTCACTGAAGCTTTCAATTTCGAAAAGTATCGTGCCGTAATCGTCGATTGCATCAAACGAGAAGTGGCGAAAAAGAAGGTCTCTGATCAAGACCCATCAAAAGAAGCATCAAGCGTGGTTTGATGAGGGCACAAAAACGAGGTCAAATTGCTTGGATTGATGGCGATCACAGTCTATGGTCTAAGGTGTTTTGATTAGAAAACGCTATTTGTATGAAAAATGGCTTTTTGAGGTAGAAGTTTGCTCGCTGGCGGAGCATAAATCGAATTTTTGGCGATGTATAAAGAAGACAAGGTTGAGAGCCCTTAGTGCGTTGTTGAGTCAGTTTTTGACGTTAAATGTTCGTATTTAGCGAACATAATCCAAAATATTCGAATCATCCTCTCTATGAGAAGATTGTGGGTTGTATTAAAACAGCGTTCGCTAAATAAGAACGTAAAGATAGGTGATTTTGTGTAGATCAATTTTTCGATTGATGGTCAATGGAATTTACAAAAGTTACATAAAATCGGTATGAGTAATACCAATGCTGAAAACCCTGAAAGTCGCCTTGACTTTGATCCAAAGGTATCAACACTCAATAGCATTCCACTTGCGCTTTCTTTTTAGAAGGCGGGACCAATCAAAGTGACTTTTAGGAGTTATCCAAAATGAATCGTGTGTTTAAGACCAAATGGAGCACGGCTCATCAACAGTATGTCGTCACAGACGAACATCATGCGAC
>Juniper_p2__coassemble_2756_pt1 | contig 8729 bp, 5 predicted proteins | sample Juniper_p2__metabat2_high_PE_019 | metagenome-assembled genome bin Juniper_p2
GCTGAGCCGACCCCAACAGTCGCTAAGCCGTTGCCTGATGTGGACGATCCGGCGCTTTATATCAATCGCGAAATCAGTTGGATTGAATTTGACCGTAAGGTGCTTGAAACGGCCGCAGACCCGACGGTGCCGTTACTTGAACGCGTGAAGTTCTTGTCGATCTTCTTTAATAACCTCGACGAATTCTACATGGTGCGTGTGATGAACCTGCAACGCCAGGCGCGTAGCGGGGCCGAATCCACGGGTGCTGACAAGATGCCACCCACGCAGCAGCTCGCTGAAATTCGTCGCAAAGTCACCGAAATGCTCGACGTCGCTGAAAAGCTTTGGCTCAAGACGTTAAAGCCTGCACTTGAAGAAAAAGACATCAAGTTCGGTCGTTATGCGGATTTACCAAAGAAGCGTCGCACAGCACTCGATCGCTATTTCGACTCTGAAATTTTCCCGATCCTGACGCCCCAAGCGGTGGACGCTGGTCACCCGTTCCCGATGATTTCGAACACCAGCATTAACTTTGTGGTCGAGCTCGAAAGCATTCACACGGATGCCCCGGGTAAAAAGCGCTTTGGTCGTGTCAAGTGTCCAAACAATGTGCCTCGCTTCCTCTTCTTGCCTGAAGACGCCGACGAAACCACGGTGCTTGACCTTCATGTCCGTGAGGGCACGATCATCATGGTCGAAGACCTCATCATGCAGCGCATGGAAAAACTCTTCCCAGGTTACCGCGTGACATCTCAGGGGCTTTTCCGTATTACGCGTAATACCGACGGCGAAATCGAAGAAGACGAAGCCGACGACTTGCTCGTGGCCGTGCGTGACTATGTTGAACAGCGTCGCTTTGGCTCGATTGTGCGTCTTGAAATGGTGAGCGATATGCCGCAATGCCTCGAGGACTTCCTTGTGAAGCATCTTGGCACCAAGCCCTATCAAATCTACAAGTCGAAGATGCCGTTGGCCTTCTCCGAATTCATGGGGCTCGGTAGCATTAACCGCCCTGCCCTCAAGTATCCGCCGTCACACCCTACCCTGCCGCCAGCGCTTGAACCCGATGCCGACACATTTGCTGCCATTCGTCAGCGTGACTTGATGCTTTACCATCCGTACGAGACGTTTGGTGGCGTTTTGAATTTCTTGCAAAAGGCTGCCACCGACCCGAACGTCGTGGCCATCAAGCAAACGCTTTATCGCTGCGGTAGTGATTCACCTGTGGTGCGTAGCCTTCTCGAAGCGCGTCGCCTGGGTAAACAAGTGACCGCCGTCGTTGAACTCAAGGCTCGCTTTGACGAAGCCCAAAATATTAACTGGGCTGAAGAACTCGAAGCCGCTGGCGTCAATGTGGTTTACGGCTTTGCTGGTCTCAAGATTCACGCCAAGCTTTGCTTAGTCGTTCGTCGTGAAAAAGAAGGCTTACGCCGTTATGTCCATGTAGGCACCGGTAACTACAACGCTGGCTCTGCCAAGATCTACACAGACCTGGGTATCTTGACGGCTGACAACGCCATCTGTGATGACGTGCAAGACCTCTTCAACGTGATGACGGGTTGCGGCATTATTGACCAATACCGTAGTCTCTTCGTCTCGCCCAAGGGCATGCGTCCGAACATCTCTCGCTTGATTGAAGAAGAAATCGAACTCCACAAGAAATCGGGCAATGGTCACATCATTTTGAAGTGCAACCAGTTGGTCGACCCAGGTATTGTTCGTCTCCTTTATAAGGCTAGCCAAGCAGGCGTCCGTATTGAATGTATCGTACGCGGGATTTGCGCGATCCGTCCAGGTGTTCCTGGTGTCTCTGAAACGATCAGCGTTCGTTCGATCGTCGGTCGCCTCCTTGAACACGCACGCGTTTACTACTTCCGCCACGGTGGCGACGAACGCATGTATGTCGGTAGTGCTGACTTGATGCCGCGTAACTTGAATGGTCGTATTGAAGTCTTGGTGCCAGTCACGCACCCTGACCTTCGAGCCAACATTCTCGATCAGATCATTCGTCCGCAATTAAATGACAACATTCACGCTTGGGTGCTGCAGTCTGATGGCAGTTATATCAAGCTTCAGCCTAAAGAAGGCGAAGCCGTGTATAACTCGCAAGAAGAGATCACGAAGGTCCTTAATCTCATGAAAACGCGTGATTAATCGACATCCATAGCGACGAATGTTCGTCACTTTGATCGTGCTTTTATTCGGCCTATCTTTCATTGAAAAGGTAGGCCGATCTCGTTTTTGAGAGCAAAAACTTTGCACGATAAGGCTTACCTTCGGTCTCAAACAAGGTTTTATGCTTCGTTTTGGCGCATCAAACTAGGTTAGAATGTTCGGTTAATTATTGAACAACGACATGTCACCTTAGACAAATCCCCGTGCTTAAGTTTTGAGTAGCCGTCAATCTGCTCACAGAAATCCTAAGCCATGTCTAACGGTGATACCCCCTAGTTATGAAATATTTAATTGTTGATGATCATGCGCTCGTCACTAGCGCACTTTCCCTCATGCTGATGGACCGCGAACCCGATGCGCAGGTACATACCGCTGGAAATGTGCAAGATGCTCTGACGCTCATCGACCGTGAAGGCGAAACTGCCGACCTTCTCATTTTGGATCTCACGATGCCAGGTGTGACCGGGACCGAACTGATGGAAGAAATCGTTCGTCGTCAGCCGATGCTTAAGATCCTTGTCCTCTCTGGACTCACTGACCGTAACAGCATCATGCGTGTGCTTCAGTTGGGCGCAGCGGGCTTTGTACCCAAGTCTTTAGATACCGACATGCTCACGGGTGCGATTGACTTTGTGCTCCGTGGCGGCGTCTTTATTCCATCCAAGTTGCTTTCTGAAAGCCAGCGTGCCGGGTTCTTCTCTGAAACCGCGCGTAATATTGCGTCGCCCTCGAATGCGCCTCGCTTGACAGAACGTCAGCAAGACGTCTTGATGCTTCTTGCGCAAGGTGCTCCGATTAAGCGTATTTGTCTTGACCTCAATCTCTCTGAAGGCACTGTCAAGACACACGTTGCAGCAATTTATCGCACGTTTGGTGCCAGTAACCGTACGGAAGCCTTGTTAGCCGCCCGTCGTGCGGGTTATAACATCGAGCTTTGATCACTACGATGCAACAAAATGGAAGGCCGCTGAAATCCGTTCAGTGGCCTTTTTTGCGCCTCAAGCTTTCAAAAAGCATAAAATTCGCCAGTACAATGGCAAAAAATATATAAATTTCGCCATTACGATGGAGAATTTCACCGATGACCTATATCCACCGCGATTTAGAACCGCAATTGCTGAGTGAAACACCACCGAAAGCGATCGTCCTTTATGGTTCTCGTCACATCGGGGAAAAGACCTGGGTGACTCAACTAGCCAAAACCGCATCGTCTGTTCGTTGGTTTGATGGTGATACGTTGACAGCACAAAACCAACTGCAGTTCCACAGCACCACCGATGTCGAACTCACACTTCGTCAGGCCGACATTATCGTCATCGATGAAGCTCAACGCATCCAAAACATAGGATTGATTCTCAAGCAGCTCGTGGACGAAAACATCCGGTTGAACCTTAGTAAAAAGATAGTGGCTATCGCAAACACTTCGCTAGATCTCGCTAAGGGCGTGACAGAAAGTGCTGTCGGCCGACTCATTCCTCACCAGATGTGGCCACTTTCGATTTCAGAAATTGCGAATCACAAAAGCTGGGGCGATGTTTGTCAAAACGTTGATCGGCTGATGATCTACGGCACCTATCCTGCTATTTTGACTGATCCAGATCACGCAGAATTGACGCTTAAAAGATACTACGATACGCTTTTCTATAAAGATCTATTCATGCTTCCGGATATCCGTCACCGCGACAAACTCATGCTTCTTGTGACGCGACTTGCCTACAATATCGGCCAAGAAGTGAGCTACGAAAGCCTCGCTAGAGAGACCGGACTCAACAAAACGACGGTCGCTGACTATCTCCAACGTTTGGAGCAATACTTCATTATCAAAATTTGCCCGTCTTTTTCTAGAAACCTGAGTAACGAACTCAAAAAAGGCAAAAAGGTCTACTTTTGCGACAATGGCATTCGAAACGCCATCATTGGTGACTTTAGTCCAATGTCCGCGCGTCGAAGTCACGATGCAGGTGCGTTATGGGAAAACTTCTTCTATATGGAACGCGTTAAGTTGCACAGCCTTCGCAATGACGGCATTGACCTGTACTTTTGGAGAACGACGAGCAACACGCCGCACGAGCTTAACTTCTTGGAAGTCAAAAACGAAACCATTCGAGCATTTGACTGTAAGCTCTCACCGAACGCCAAAGCTCGACCAGGCAAATTCACAACGGCCTATCCTGATGCGTCGATTCAAGTCGTCACGCCAAATGACTTAATGAAACTCTGGTTGCTAGAGCATTGAGCTCTCAGACCCAACATGCCATAAGGCCGCTGAAACCAGCGGCCTTTCTGTTCATGCTGAGAGGAGAGATATCAGCCTCAGATACGTGTTGATTCGGCTTTAATTTCTTCAGCCTTCTCGGTTGCGGCTTCGCCCGCTTCCTTAGCCTTTTCGCCTGCCGCGTCTAATAAATCTGCTGCGGCCTTCTTTGTATCTTCAGGCAACTCGGCAACACGGTCTTTGACAGCATCTTTGGCATTATTGACAGCCTTTGCAGCTTCTTCCTTCAAATTGTCAACGTGCTCTTTGACACCAAGTTGCTCCGCTTTTTCGTCGATCACCGTACCGACTTTAGAAGCAGTTTCTTTAGCGGTTTCGATATCTTCTTGGCTACAGCCAGCCAACAGGCTACCCGTCAAAAGGCTCGCACAAAGAAGCGCCCTTGTTGTTTTTCTCATGAGCTTATCCTCGCATTGGTATCAATGATCATCAAAGTATATCGAAGACTCTTGCCGTGGTCTGTTTCTAGTATGCTCATCAAACGAAACAATTGCAACGGATTATTGTCGCCAACAAAACCATTCCTCTGCCGACATCAAGTCATCTGATGACTGTCGCATAAGGACAACTCACAGAAGGTGCTTTATGCTCAACAACCAATCTTTTACGCCAGACTAAGTTGATACGCTGGGCGCGGTCTTAACTGATCTTCTAGAAGAGCACGACCTCAGAGGTTCACGATAAGCAAAACTAGACAATGCTAGCGCTTTTGCTACTTTGAATCGAAGAAAAAAGAAAGCCCTTGGCTATAGGAAACCGAAATCTCCAAACCAAGGGTCGTGCTACGCGTAATTAGAACACTGCTAACAAACGAAGTCAAGTGCTTGATCACTTATACACAACAGGCACGATCTCAAGGTGTCATCACCGACAAAATTAACGCAAGCTGCTCGTCATACCACGGATTAAATGTGAGACGAGCATGATTACGGTCATCGGGTTGATGGCGTTCGCCTGAGAACCAAACAGGCGCCCCTTTTTCACATGCTTTTGAGTCGTCTTTGGATTGGCCGTTCCAACAAATGCGCACAGTTCCCTCAAGACCGTACGCGGGATTATCTGGTCGGTAGGTCATCGCCATATGCGAAAAGCTAGTCACCTGGGCATCTGGCACAGTCTCAGCAAACACTTTGACGCGATCTGAAAGACCTTCAGCATTTTTCTTGTCGCCATACCAAACGAGGCGTGTTTTAGGGTTACTCAATGCCTTGTCAAAGCGAGGCAAAAGATCTTCGGTTTCAACAAGACCATCGTGCGCGGCCAACATAACGATTGAAGCCCCTTCCCAAGGCTTTTTTTCAAACGCAGTCAACACATCATCGGCACGTGTCATGGTGTGGTAAAAAGCCGCAAAGCCTTTGATGGGCACCACAAAATACTGAAAAGGATTTTGACCGCCATTAGGTCGACTTTCAGGCGTCACGAGCCAGTCTTTGACGTGCGAAACCGCTGGCGCCAACCAGGCAAACGGTGGGCGCACTTCAACCGCCGGTGAAAATAGCACCAGGCCTTTGGTCTTCTCAGGATTCTTTTGTGCGTAATCAAGAACCAAATTGCCGCCCGTTGAATAGCCACCCAACCACATGGCATCAACTTCTTTAGCAAGGATATCTGCTTGTTCTTTGACCACACGCTGCCAATCGTCTGAGGTTGATGCCATCATGTCTGCTGGCTTAGTGCCACAGCCAGGCAACAAAACCGTACGCACTAAAATCCCTTCTTTCGCTAATGAAGTCGCAATATCAGCAAAAGACCACGGCGAATCCCCTAACCCATGAACCAATAAGATCCCACGTCCATCAGGTTTTTCAGGCCGATATTCTTTAGGCAAATTTGCTGCCAACTCAAAAGCTCGGGCATCGTCCGTTTGAGAGACATAATTGCGATGCGCTTCAACCCACGCTTTGGCATCTGCTTGATAAGCCGCAAAGGACGATTGTCCTAAAGGCATAACGTCTAGCGTTGTGGCATCAGACGCAAACAGATTCGAAGCAAAGACAGTAAGTAGGCTACCTAAAAGTAGCGGAGCAGTGAGTGGCGGTGTAGACATGGGCTTCCTTGGGCATTGAAAAGTCGGCGATCCGCTATACAGACCAGTTGTCGTGACTAAACGAATCCAACATGACTATTTAAGTCGATACTTCGTCCTTGGACCGTTACCAGCTTTTTCGATGACATTTTTAATCATCAAGGTCTTAATTAACTGAACCGTGCTACCGTAACTCAGATTTAGATACTTTTCGATTTCCGATCGTTTCACTTCACCGTGTTGCTTGAGGAAGCCGACAACGACCTGTTCCGTCTCAGTCAACGCATCATAATGCGCAGTGATCCTTGGTAAGGTAATGAGAAGCGCTCTATGCAATTCTTCCAAACGCGGTTCCATTCCAAAAGCTTTGTAAGAGGAAAACATCAAAGGAATGCCGATACCATATTGTTCCATGGCCGACAACCGTAACATCATATCCGCCAATTTTTGATTTCGAGGAACAGAGGCACCGATTTTGATCAACTCGATGTCCACATCCTTGACCAAACCGCCATAGCTCAAAAACTCCAGTCGATCAGAAAAGGACGTAATAGAGGAAGCAGCAGGAATGCTGTAATCACGATGAACAAATAAGTTCACAAGCGCTTCACGAATGGCAGCTTCAGGATACTCACGGATTTCATTTCTTGTGCCGTCTCGTCTGATGTCAAAAGCGCCGATTTGATAGCTGAAACCGAACCGGTTATAGAGAAAATTTTGAATTTTTGAATATTGATCAACGATGCAACCAGAAAAGGATGTAATGCCACCAGAAGGAGAAGCCTTATCAGTTCCCGTAAAAAAGCCAACATTAGTACGGATTTCGCATTGATCAGAAACCCAGTAAGCCAAGTTGGTGAAAAAGCCAGCGCGATTAGTGATGCCAAGCGTGTAAAACTTACTTGCATCAAAAACGATATTTGCGTTTTGAAAATATTGACCGAGCGTATTGAAGGTCAATGACTGCTCAGGAGATGGACGAAGTTCAAACGGGACCAAGATCGCTTTTTGATGTAAAGCATGGAGTTCATCTTCCGTCACTTCATAGTCGCTCGAGCCATGACGCATGTAGCAAGTACGCGTTTTAGCATTTTGCTTGGTCTCGGTAACATAATAAGGCGGTCTAGGTGCTTCAAGTACTTCCGCAACCAGAATGGTTTTGTCTTCTATGGTTTCAGTAAAGGTTTTACATAAACGACTAGCATCAGGGTGCATCGAAAAACGCATCACTGAAACAATAGCTCGTTCCAGCTTATCAACATCTTCAACACCTTTGACCTTGCCGTCATCAGTAACACCAAAGAAAATTTGGCCACCTCTCGTGTTCAGAAAAGAGCACAGCGTAGACTTGACCGTATCAGACCATTGGACTTTAAATTCGACTGTAGGACCTTCTTGCTGTGGTAGTTGCAGATCAGCTAAAACCATTTTTCTCTATCTATCAGGTTATCTATCAATTAAATTGATAGTATCATAATTATCAAAATAGCACTCGTCTGTCTCGCTAAATTTTCCTTATAACTTGTACTGCAAGCGAAGCTAATCATACATACGAAAAATAAAAACGACGATAAAATCAAAAAGAAAGCCCGCCTCTTCGCTAAAACGTCTTATCTATCAAGCTATCTATCAAAATTTTTGATAGTATCATAACTATCAAAATTCACTGACAGAAAGCTGTAATTGCACCGTCCAGTCCTGAACCTACAGCGCTGTCACCAATGCCCACCTTTATCAAAACACAGGGATTGGACAATACTCATCGTTCTCAAAAACCTTGCCTTGCAAGGTCTGAGGCACCTGACCGCGCACACAACAGAGGCACTTGTAATACCTGGGCGCACGCGGATGAATCGCCACGACAGATGCTTGGCAACACAACGAATCTTCAGCCAACAGCATGGCTACATCCTTCGCGAGGGAGCTCGGCAAACAACCAATGACGTCTTTTGATTCTGTCACAACCATGACTGAGGTTAGTATAGCGCTGGGTCTCGAGTCGACCTCTAAACGTAACGCCTCATTCGGTTGCAATGACAACACTCTCTCAGTTGCCTTTGCTCCTTCATAAACCAGATCACGCAAAAAGAAAGTCACCGAAAAGTTGGCTTGCTCATCCGCTTGTACTCTTTCAAAAATTTGGTAGGCGTCCGTCGCACGGAGACCGCCAGTTCGTGCAAGGATGTCCAATGGCGATGGTTGCTCATATGGAAGCGCCAGCCAATCAATGAACTGTTTGTATTCTGGACGGTTTTTTCCTAGCAATCT
>Juniper_p2__coassemble_2783_pt1 | contig 8622 bp, 10 predicted proteins | sample Juniper_p2__metabat2_high_PE_019 | metagenome-assembled genome bin Juniper_p2
CACTACTGCATGGGTGGTGTCGGTATCGACCATCATGCTCAGGTGCTCGATGTGCTCGGTAAGCCTATCGCTGGTCTCTACGCTGCTGGCGAAGTAACAGGCGGTGCGCATGGCGCAAGCCGTCTCGGCGGTTGTGCTATTGCAGACGGTTTGGTGTTCGGTCGTATTGCTGCCGACTCCGCTGTGAATGCCAAGCCAGCTGCTCTTTAAGTATCGAACCAAGGATTTTTAAAATGACAAATAAGTTTTTAACTGGTGCGCTGACGGCCGCCGCGCTTCTTTTTTCTTTCAGTGCTTATGCAGGTCCCGCTGACATGAAGCCGCATCACAAGGCTTTGGGAGACTGTGCCGTTTGTCATACACAAGAAAATGCCGTAGCTGGCAACCCGTTTGTTGTGCCAGATAACAAGGCTTGTCAGGCATGTCATGGCTCTTGGAAGGATCTCGCTGAAAAGACAAAGCCAGCCGATCCACACGAACCCAATCCGCACGCCTCCCATCACTATGGTGAAAACATGGCTTGCACGGCTTGCCATGCTGAACATAAGGAAAGCCGAGTGATGTGCAATGACTGCCATGGTTTTCCGTTCAAACCTATGAAGTAAGTTGTTCAAAGGTCGCAGTGAACCATTCTCCAATCACTGCGACCTGAACCGCGTCAGATCAGCGTCCCATTTGGTCTGACGCGCTTTTCTCTACGTTTCTAACCGCTAAGAACAATACGGATGCCCGTCAACTTTCCGCTCCTCAAGGAAGGCGTACTCCATTCAGAAGCGTAGGGTCTTCTGGTCGATATTTCAAAGGGAGGACGATGCGGCTGACGCTCACATTATTCTTCCGATTACTTTGTTAATGTTTGACTGATAGGGTCTGTTAAGTCCGAGATGCACTTCGACGCATAGCCCAAGCCGCTTGTAGTCGTTTTTCATCTTCTGCGATTGACTGGAGTTGCTCCGGCGTTCTCCCTAGCAAATGATCGATGGTGTACTGATAACTTCTAACAAACAATTCTGCATACGGTTTGCGGTCACCAGTTTCGTAATAGCAAATCACGGCAGTTAAGTAGTTTTGGATTTCGTCTTCAGTAATAAAGATAGGAATTAGGTTATTGTGAACAAGAACAGCTGTTTGCATGAGGCGTGAGGTACGCTTATTGCCATCGGCAAAATATTGCAAATACGCGAGATTGCAATGAATATACGCCGCTTTTTCAAAGGGATCTTTGATAGTATTCACAACGCTAATCAAGTAATCGAACTCGGCATTTAGTTGTACGGGCGATTCAAGAGGCTTGTATTTACTACCAACAATCGCTACAGCATTCTTCCTAACGAGACCCTTCTCATCATCCTTTAATTGATGCGAGGTAGTCATGGCATGAATATCTTTAACGAATTCTTTTGTGCAAACGTCTTTCTCTTGTGCATTATCCATGATAAACAAGAAAGTCGCATTGAGGTCAAGTACCATCAGTGCATCTGAAAGGGGTTTTCCTCCTTCTGTCCAGCCGTATTTTAATAATGTTGATACTCCAGCCTTTGAATATGTACTACCTTCAATTTTGCTTGATACGTAAGCGTAGTCAATGGAACGCTCTTCAAGGATTCTGGGACGTTCCAACAATTCAGAGAGCGGATATTCAGAAGCGAGATGATGCAGAGTTTCTAACTCTTTAGCTGTAAAAAAAGGAAGCGGTTCTAGTCGAGACGGTTCGTATTTAATCATTTAAGTTCCAATGGTCGGTGATCTTATTCAAAAGTAGCTGACAATTTTGATACGGTCTCGGTAAGTTAAACGAATGACCGATATTTGTTCCTAGCTTTTAAAGATTTAAACTGAAATAGAAAACATTCAGCGAGCCTTACAGGTAATGGAAATTTTACCCTGCGATAAGACAAACATGAAGTTTAGTGACTCGATATTTCTGGTATATAAGAAAGCGAACAATAGGCTAGGGGAGTCGCCTCAGTTCCTAGCCTATTTTTTGTCCTGATCAGGTCAGTTATTTTTTTTTGAAAAGCGCATTCAAGATGGAACGCCCGATTTTGCGTTCGATTCCTGATCTTGTTGTTGGCACGCCAAGAGCTTTTGAGACCTTTTGGCGTAAGGCCGTCAGGCCTAGTGCGCGCTTAAGTGAAAACGAAATGCCCGGGATACCCCAACGTGCCATGATGAATTCCTCCTGTAGATATCTCAATCATAACGGTTTGGCACGACGTCTGAGCCTTTGCTCAAGCAGACATAGATGATGACCAAAACGATTAAAGAGATGAGGGGGGCGACCTTTTCGAAAAACGAGACAACAAGGAGGGCGCCTAACACTGCTAGGTACCACCAGCCCGAATAACCCATGTCATGTAGGCGCCGGATGGTCACAAAAATATAGGCGATGTTTAAAACGAAGAGGCCGATGCAGCCGATGATGATTAGTCCCATAAGAAGGGTTTCTGATCCAGTCGCGCCGTAGATTAAACCTGCAACAAGTGATACAGCCAGTGTGATGAGCCACGTGCCAATCGTGTAAATCCAAAAGTCACGACGGGTAGTTCGGCCTTGAGCGGAAAATCGAAATTCGGATTTGTAGGTGTCAATGTAGGACATAAATACTCCAGAGGTTAGTAAGGCAACTTATCTTGATGCCTTAAGTCCATAGTAGGCGCACTCGATGTCCGAATAAAAAACCGCAAATTTGCCGATTATGTAGAGATAAATGTAGAGGAAGTCGCACGACGTGCTGCCATGAAGAAGCGCCGTTTGGATTGACTCACTAAACGGCGTGATCATTCAGCTTGCAGAACTAAGCTTGTAGAAAAGCTCGAATCTTGGCAGCGCGCTGACGAACCGTATTAAAGATTGGCTCTGAGGTTGAGCGTGGAAAGGAGGGAGGCAAAGTGGATTGCACACGACCAATGACGTCATCCGCTTCGTTGGCCATTTTTTCGAGGATGTCGCGCATGATATCAATAGGAAAATTGACGGCTTCGGCAGTACTTAAGAAGTGGCGAGGCTGAATATCTTCCATGCGATAGTGGCGATTCTTACCAATAAGAGACATGGCCAATTTGACTTTTCGTTTGTTTAGTTGGCCTGACGCAATCAATGGAGCGACAGAGAGGATGTCATAGAGTGGCGTAAGGTAGTAACCGTCATTAACGTCAATGAAAATCGAATAGTTCTTTGCATGTCCGTCTGGCGAATCGAGTAACCAAAGCAGTACTTGTGCCGCCATGAAGGTTCGGCGATCATGGGCGGCCTTTTGACTACCGTTGAGACAGTTCATGATGGCTGCAATCCCTGGACCGCCATCGGATTCATATTTCATCGTAGGCGTGACGCCAAGCGCTTGACAAAAATCTTCGGTAGGTAACCGAAAGATTTTGTTGTTCACAAAGGCACGATCAAAACGTTCTATAGCGATCGTCTTGGTCGTTCCAAAGGTGATGAGTTTGGCATTCGCCACATCAAAGCCAAAACCTTTAGCGATTTGCAAGCATAGCCATTCGTTTTCGCAGCTATCAGCAAAGTTGACGCTGTTATTAACCAGAGAACCCAATGCTAATTTGAGGATATGACTGGTTGGAGTCGCGGCTAGAGGTAAAAACCATTGATTGTTTTGATATAAGAGTCCCGTTTTAGTTTGAGCACCAGCCAATGAGAGGCGAAAGTCGTCATTCTCAGTCATGCCAAAGGGGCGACTGTCGATACTTTTGAGAATCTCTTCGAATTCCTGATCACTGAGCGCTTTTGTACTCACCGTTTCGGGATTGGGCGAGGTCACCCCGTTAGGGAAGAGCTGGATCGCGCCGATGCAATCACGACCAATTGCTTTTAAGACCGTAAACGCGTCGCTACTGCCGAGATGAAATTGTCGAACAATTCGCGAGACAGTCACCGGATTGTCAGGTAACAAATTTTCAAAGAATGCCTTAACTGTAGAGCCTTCTAATTGACGGCTCTGTAGCGGCAAACTCAATGAAAGAGATCGGCGTCGTGGATGATTGAGCCAGGTAGGCGCATAGACGAGGGTTAATGGCTGATTGGCATGCTTGATGAGGTCAGCCACGTGTATCCCATTGATAACGATATGCAAAACGTCATCTACCATGGATACTCCTCGTCTGTTTGTTCGGGTTCTATCGTTGGATCAATGGTGGCAAGAATCAGTCCAAGCGCCTTGAGGATTCGGTAGAGCGTATCAATTCGAATCACGACTTTGTTGCGCTCAAAGTCTGAAATGAGGCGCTGCGTCACACCGGCTTTTTTTGCCAGTTCGGCCTGGGTCATCCTGCGCTCGAGGCGGCAACTTTTGAGCCACATCCCGACTTGCTCGGGCGTGTTCATTGTCATTGTGGTTCGATAACTGATTTCTAGCGAGCCCATGAAAATGCCTTTTGAAGGATTTGTTGAGGGTAGTGTATACCTTACAAGGTATACAAACAATTGTATACCGTAAAAAGTATATTACTGTCTATATACCTCATAAGGTATGACATTCGAGAACAGAAGTCAGATTGAGGATGGGTTAGGAGATTGATGTGAGGAAAGGAGAAGGGCGGTTAAGATCGCTAAACGCCACGAGCTTGAGTGCCTCATGTCGTGCTAGCAAGTGATGATCGCAAACTGATAGGAGCTGTGCAAACAAAGAGCCCGCAGCGACCAATGACGATCAACGCCATCAAAAGGCGATCTGATCCGGTTGCACCGAAAATAAATCCTGGCACGAATTGGACGGACATTGAGATAAATGGTGTCAAGCCGAAAGACATGTCGTTTGGTTGAGTCTTGGCGGAAACTCGAATTTGGATTTGAAGCCATTGATGAAGGACGTAACGACGTCAGTGCTTCAGAACCAAACGAGGTGCACTGGATGTCGAAACTAATTGCCGCAAAGTACCGAGGACGTTGGCTGCAAGTCACAACGACAAGCCACGAGGAACGAACGGATCGCGCAAATAAATCGACGCCATGTTGAACGTTGACGCCATAAAAGTTCATTTGGCGATCAATCAAGCCAATCATGAAAACCATCAAAATCGTCCCAAAACGGCCTTTAAATTACTCAACATAATAGTAGTTATGTTGAATTATCCGAAAATTCAGCAAAAAAGCCTTTTTAGCTTTGATTCGTCAACATTGGTCATCACGCTTCGGTTTTTAGGTATTTGTGACGACCATGGTTGCTCGAAAAGCCAGGCTGACGTGATGGCCTTGGTGGTTTTCAATAACATAATCTCCATTTTGATAATTTGGATTATGTTAATTGTTGAAAGGCTCTCGCTTTCGTCCGGCTAAGACCATCCCATTTTTCCTTGAGAGTCTTTCTAACTTTTTGGCGTTGGCGTGAGTTCATTCCAAAGCGTGAAGCCCAAGATCATTGCGCCGCCAATCATCTGCGTGACTGTCATAGCTTCGCCTAGCACCAAGACCGAAATCGCAATGGCAACCAACGGATCGATGTAACTCAAAATGGCCACCTTTTGACCTGGCAGATCCTTCAACGACGAGAAATACATCGTGTATGTGATGCCGGTATGTACTAGGCCAACGATTAAAAGGCAAACCCACCCTAGCCCATCTAAGGCACCTAAAGAGAAACCGCTGGTGCTCGCAACATACGGTAGTAACACAACAATCGCTGCCATAAATTGCAAGAGCGTACGATCCATGCCGCCGACGTTCTTGATGAACTTATTGAGGAGCACTGCGGTTGCATAAAATACTGCTGCGCTAAGGCCAAAGAGAATCCCAACTAGGTTGTTTTGCCCGTCTGTACACCCTATTCCCGTGATCAAAACGATGCCAAGGGTTGACATCACAAAGCAGATGATTTGCTTTGGTGTGAGCTTTTCTTTAAAGAGAAACGGACAGACCGCGGTCACAATGACTGGCGCAAAGTAGTAGCTTAGGGTTGCGAGCGATATCGTTGTGTACTTATAAGCTTCAAAAAGTAGAATCCAATTGATCCCGACGGCTACGCCCGAAGCCACCAAGAAAGGCACTTCTTTTCGAATCTTGCTCAATTCAATGCGGTGCTTTGTGATGATAAAGACCGTGGTCAGAAATAACGCTGCCAAGACGGCACGATAAAGCGCTAATTCTCCAGAGGCCACGTCGATATTACGCACGAAGAGTCCTAGCGTGCCAAAGATCGCCATGGACAAGATCATCATAAAGCGAGGATTCATATGGATTTGATCCTTTTCAGGGTGTGTTCAATCAGTCTTCCGATAATAGAGAACGCGGGATCGACTTTGAATAGGGCGTTTGATCTATGATGCGCCCTTCCCTCTTTTTATAGCTAAAAGCGTCAAAGGCCACCCACTTGGATGGCCTCTGACGATGAGTATTACTTACTTTTGGGTAGCCAACAAAAGCTTAGAACTTGTGCGTCAAACCCGTGTAAGCCTGGAAGGTCTTCTGTTCGAGCGTGTGCTTCTTGCCTTCGATTTCACCCTTGGCGACGCCACCACCGAGATAGAGTTCGGTGCGCTTCGAGAGCGGATAGACGTAGCGAGCAGCAAGGCCGATATACTTGGCGTCGAGGTCTTGCTTAGTGCCAGCATGAACGACGTTTTCGATTTCACCGTCAACGAAATAAGCACCAACCTTGATGTTGCCTGCGAGCGCATCAAAGTACGTTCCGACATGAAGGCCTAAACCATTCATACCGTCATCGGTGAGCTTCGTTAAAGCCTTGGTGTAGTCGCTACCGACACCGCCCCAGGCAGAGACCTTCATGTTCTTGAAGTGCTGAGCGATACCGTAAACCTTGGCAAAGCCGAGGTCATAGTTCATGCCAAGATTGATCAACTTGCCGTCTTCATGCTTCTGGAAGTCGGTCGCAACGTCAACGCCGCTATTCGAGGCGTAGTTCAACCATTCATAGGTCAAGATGGTATTGAGGGCACCGAATTCACCGGCCAAAGCCAACGAGGCGTAGCGGTCCGTCGCAGCAGACCCTTCGCGGGTGGCATGTTCAGTCTTGTCGGTCTCCTTATAGACCTGCTTGCTGTCGCCCTTGAAGGAGTACTGAGCATAACCCGTGAGACCAGCAAACTTCGGCGTAACGTAGGTCAAGGTATTGTCATAACGGCTCGACATCATGAGACCGCAGATCCCGTTATCACCACCGTCATAGACATCAGCAATACCGAAAACGAGGTCATAGGTCCCTGCGCTTGAACCAACGCCGCCCATGCGACCCATCGACAACGTGCCGAAGTTACCATGGACGCTCAACGACGCTTCGCGGTCAAAGAGACGGCCGCCCGTCTTAAAGGAACCGTCATCAACGTAGAAACCGTTTTCGAGTTTGAAGCTAACCTTCAAGCCGTTACCGAGTTCTTCTGTACCACGCAAACCAAGACGTGGGCCTGAGTTGGCACCAGACTTGAGCGCAAAGGTCTTCGTTTCGGTGTTGACCTTTTGCCCGTCTTCGACCTGAACGTCGCTATACATTAAGCCCGTGTCCACACGGCCATAAAGTTCAACGTTAGCGGCCTGAGCAAGGCTAGCTGTTAAGGCAAAAACCCCAACAGCAATGAGAGACTTCTTAAACATTTTCTTATCTCCTTTGGTTGTTTGCAAAGCGCTAGCATGGTCTTTGCTACGCTCGCGCAAGTACTCTACGGGAGTTGTAAAAAGATGTCGAACGGGTATTAATCCCTATGACCCTCGGGTATACACTCAGATGTGTGTGATCTTTGAGTACTTAATTAATGACTGCTGCTTTAAGTGGATAAGCTTCTGAGAGAGTCAAATGACTCGAAAACTGAATTTGCGTTCAGGTTTTCATGCTTTGTGTCGAATAAGGGTTATTGACTAGAGATATCGGGAAAACCATAGCGATGATAATGGCCTCAAACGCGCCCTTCTCCACCGGGTTTGTGACCTATTGATTGCGTTTTTCGTTGCTGTTGGTATTAAGACTTACGCTTCTCTGAAGGGAGGTCAGATCAAAGTGATGTAAGTAAAGTTATTGTTTGAGTATGAGAAGCTGAATTTTTGGCATCTGGCTAGTTTGATCTGACGAAGGTTACGAGCTAAGAAGATGAGCAGGCTATTTGCAGTTCTACCAAAAAAACACCTTCTGTTCTACTAATAACTTGGTAGTATGTTGGTTGTATTAGTAGAATGAGTAGCAAAAATGGATGCAATTCCTCCTGTTGAATCAACAATAGTCGAGTTTAAGTCTGACTGGTCTGACTCTATAAAAAATGAGTTGATCGCTTTTGCAAACACCTTTGGCGGCAATCTGTATATCGGTGTTGCTGATAATGGGTCTCCAATCGGCTTAGACAATCCAACAAAATTACAAGAGCGCATCGTATCGATGGCTCGTGACAATATTTTTCCCTCGATCCTTCATCTTTTGGCTTTCAAGGTTTTAACGATTGAGGGACGTTCAATATTGTTAGTGCATGTTGACCGAGGCGATGATCCTCCTTATCGCCTTGCGTTAAATGACGTTAATACTATTTATGTTCGCGTCGGCAATACGAGTATGCCTGCGTCGTATGAACAGATTTGTCGTTTTGTGAATGAGAGAAATCCTATTCCTTGGGAATCTAGCCTGAATTTTGCGTGAGTATTTCATATACATCTTTAATTTGTAAGATGTAT
>Juniper_p2__coassemble_3155_pt1 | contig 7373 bp, 6 predicted proteins | sample Juniper_p2__metabat2_high_PE_019 | metagenome-assembled genome bin Juniper_p2
ATGGCGGTGCCTCGCAAGAAGCTGCCGCCATTTATATATCAGCTCATCAAAAGAGGTTGTCAGCCTTCGTTGTCTTCACGTTCAAGGCGCTCCGGATAGGCCTCAAAGACGAGATCGAGTTGCCCCCACACAGGACCACACGCCATACCGCCCGTGAGGTTAGAGAGGATAAAGTTGCTGCCTGTGGCGACCATATAGTTGTGATCAACATCCTCACTATTAAAGAGTTCTGGACGGGTTTGTTCTTCGAAGATTTCTTCACCCAGGTCGTTACAGTAAATCAGTTCGCCATCGTAAAAGGCAGCCAGGCAATGTTCGCAAAGGTTTAAGCCTTTGTTATTGGCCACTTCTTGCCCGCAAATCGGGCAATGAATGTTAAGACCTGGGTCGCCAAACGGCGATTCAATCGTGATCGAAGGAATGTTCTTTGCTGTCATCGTGAGACCTTTGTTAATCGAAAAGGTGAACCCATGAGTAATCAATGCATAGCGTTGCAAAGGTTTTAAGACAACGCACGTGATTGGTAAGGATGATTCAAAACAAAGCATAAGAGGCCTTGCGTCAATCGAGAGCGCGGTCAAAAAAACAGCTACCGAAGAGGTCGGTAGCTGTCAATGGCGGTTCTAGAAATATCCTTAGGCCCAATACGGAATATAGCGGCGTAATCGTGGGCCAGCTTCAGGGTCATACGGTTTGATGAGGTTTCTCGAAAGCGCTTCTTTAATAATACGGCTGATTGCGGCTGAACTTTTTGATTCAATACCGAAGCGATTACGCAAAGTGGCATTGGTCATAGGTTCATGATTCACATATTTGAGTACGCAATGCTGATAACAGATTTCAAGCTTTTCTTGTGTTGAATAATCCTTAAACAATTTGCGTACGCCAATTACAACTTTGAAATTATCACCTGTATCCTCGAATTCTGGTGCTGGAAGGTTGGCTTTTTCGGTCGCATCAACAACTTTATCAATACCACTACCGCGTTCTTCACAAATGTACATGCGGCTCATCAGAGAGGCCAGCGCCTCATTTCGACTTCGAGGAGGACAATCAATTAAGCGAGCGGTGTCCACTAGAGGATGTCCAGGATTAACAATTTCAATCCTGTTGTCGAAAATTTCCAACATGGGACCTGTGCCTGGAATTCTGAAGTCTTGATGAATGAGCGCGTTGGGTACCAATTCACGAATGATGATGTCAGGATACATGTTGACCTCTTTGCGTAATGCATCACCAATGATTTCATGACTAGGCAACAAAGCTTTGATCAGCCTAATCGTGCCTTCAAAATCGACAGCATAGCCTTGATCACAAAGAAACTCCTTCTCTGTTTGCAAGCGGTTATTGCCAACATACTTAACGATGCGCAGTGCCTTTCGAGCTAAAGAATCAAAATGGCTGAGATTTTGTGCAAAGCAAATGGCACCAAGGTTGGTTATAGAGTAGAGACCGTTAATCTCTTTTATGAGCAATTGATCCTGAACCATTCGCTCCAAAAGGGCTTCTTGCGTTTTTGGTCTCGTCAGTGACATGCACTTCAAGTAGGCAGTGTCAGAGAGTAGATTAAATACTTGATCGCCATTTAAAGACTTAGCGGCAATACGGGATTCAAATGATTTGTTATCAAAAGATCGCCAAAGTTTGCGTTCTTTTTCAGGAAAGTCTTGAAGTCGCTTTGTAGTGGAGCCGACTCGTATCCATTCATCGCCATCAAACTTCACGGGTGTGTTTGCTGCGGCAGGAATTTGGATCAGAATAACAGGTATGCCTTCTGCCGTTGAAAATTCGTAAGGCTGAAATTCGGTTTTTGGTGAAAGTTTTTGCTGTAACCAACTTTCGACTTCTTGTTGCTTATGCGTAGCGCCAGAAAAATGGACATGGGTACCTACGATTTCATGGGTTTTGTCATCAACGCCATAAACAATGTAACCACATTCCTTCTCAAGTAATGCTGCAGAGTTGGATAAGGCGGATATATATTTTCCAAGTTTCTCCCAGTCAGGGTTTGTATTAAATTCGACCCATTCTGTTTCATGTGGCATTTGAACCAACGCTTGGAGATGAAGTCGCAACTCTTCAATGGTAGGTTGATTAAGCATTTTTCAGTCCTCATCTAGATGACTGAATTATAGCGATTGCACAACTATTTATTAACTAAGTGTCAATAGTGCAAGTAATTGAAATCTAAAGGAATTAATTGGAAAACCTTTTGAAAAAAAATGAAAAAATATACAATTTGTCAAGAAGACTGTTGAATGAAGAAAGTGTCAAAAATCCTTCGTAGTTGCTACGCGATGGCGTTGATCGACCATGAACAATAAAAAGGCAGCTTGGGAGTCATCCAAACCGGCTTCGGTGTTGATTGCCTTTTGGGATTACGTGGTCTTACCGTCCAACACACCCAAGAGACAGTATTCCATGATGGCTTTCTGGGCATGCAAGCGGTTTTCAGCTTCATCCCACACAACGGAATGCGGACCGTTAATCACGTCAGCCGTCACTTCTTCACCGCAGTGAGTAGGCAAGCAGTGCATCAAGACTGAACCGAACAGTAGAGTTAGGCAGTAAAAGAATTTTAGCCAGGAAAATTAAAAATGTCCCAAAATCAGATATTATGTCCCATAGTGTAACAAGTGCTTGGGAGGCGTCATGAAAAAACAAGTGATTGTCGATTTGATTCGCTACCACGTCGAAGGTAATGAATCGGGATTTCGGTCGCAGGCCTATGATATTGCGAACGAGTTTGAACAGATGGGAGATCACGAGATCGCTAGATTTATTCGCTTTCAGCTGTCTGGTGACTCTTGGGTTCCTCAAGATAGTTGTGAAATCGATTTACCTGGATTTTGGCAAAAAAGCACTCCGAGTGATCAGCCACTGCCTCTTCCTGAAATTATTGTTGAGGATGTCATGGGAATCGTCAATGCAGTGGCTGAAAAACGTGGCGTTAATAAATTTTTGTTTATTGGCTCACCTGGAACTGGTAAAACGGAAACTGCAAAGCAAATTGCTAGACTATTGAGCCGTGATTTATTTATCTTGGATTTTACTCAACTGATAGATAGTCATTTAGGCGAGACGGCTCGAAATATATCAGAAGCTTTTCGGGCAATGAGTGAAGGTACGATAGCTGAGCATTCAGTGTTTTTTTTAGACGAACTTGATGCTATAGCGATGGATAGGACCAACTCTAGAGATGTTCGAGAGATGGGACGAGTGACGTCGGCTTTTCTTAAACAATTAGATAGCTTGGATTCGAGAATCGTGGTTATTGCAGCGACAAATCTCCATAAGCATATGGATAAAGCAATAATCCGACGATTTGATGCAGTAGTTGATTTCAATAGATATGAAAAAGAGGATCTCTTGATGGTTGCGGATAGTCTGATGAAGCACTACTGCGCGCAATTTAAAAGAAAACAACCTGCAAAGCGACTGTACCATAAGGTTCTTTTATTACTTGACTCCTTACCTTACCCTGGTGATCTAAAAAATTATATTAAATCAAGTTTAGTTTTTAGTTCTTCAGATGAAGCAGATAGTTGCATTCGTAGATTGTATCGATCTGTTTTAAATGGGAGAGCACTAACAGCTGAAGAATTGCATCATAGAGGGTTTACTGTAAGAGAAATTCAAACTTTAACAGGAGTATCTAAAAGCAAAGTGGCTCGAGATCTTCGGAGTTAGTAATGAATAATATTGTTATGTTAAAAGGTGCCATCCAAGATGAATCGAATACTCGTTTTGGTGGAGGGATTAGTTTTCCAAAAGGAAAAGATTATCCAATTGGACATCTTAATGAAATTCGTAATCAACTTGTTGAGATTAGGGAGTTTTGGAAAAAACATGACCAAATCGGTGGTATTCTTTTAAGTGTTCATTATAAAAAATTTGTTCCGAAGTCAGGGCGTGTTACCTATTTACTCGGGCTTAATTCAATTGAGAGTGCCAAAGCAAGCATTCGAGGAGTTAAGTTTGCTCTTCATGATGGTAAGCCTGAACATCATATTATTACGCATTTTTTCCGTAAAGATCATTTAGATGCTTGTATTGATAATCTAAAATATATTATTGATTATCTGAAAAATAAGGGGTGGGAATGGATTCGAGAAGGTGATTTTAGAAATATCGAGGCAGATATACTTGATCAGACTGTTATAAGTAAAATTAAATTTAAAGTAATTTTAAGGGATGCGGCCTGGGTAGAGAAAATCAATATTGAGCAAGATGTCGAAGAAGTTTCAGAAAATGGAATAGTATCATTTTACCGAACAGCGGTTCCTGTGCACGCTATTTTATCCAAACTCGGAGTTAATCTGATGCCAGACGATGTTTTGGATAATTTGACGGTAAGATTAGATCCTTATAATTTAGATCTTATTAAGGCACAGGTTCCCTATTTAATTAGTATGCAAGCGAGGGATTTGACACTGATTCCTGAAGTTATTTCAGTTGAGCAGCCCGTTGCCCCCATAAAGATACCTGATCCTAAAGATGAGCCAATAATCGGTGTCCTTGATACACAGGTATCAAAACAGGTTTATTTCAGCAAATGGATAGAGTCGCATAACGAGCTGGAAGAGTCGGATCTTGAAAATAGCCAACATTTTAAGCATGGAACTCAAGTCTGTTCGATTATTGTAGATGGTCCAACAAGTAACCCAAAATTGCAGGATGGTTGCGGCCGGTTTCGTGTACGACATTTCGGCATAGCTAGAGAAGGTCGTAATAGTGTTGTTGAGCTTTTGAAAAAAATCAAAACGATTGTCATAAGTAATCCAGATATCGTGGTTTGGAATTTGTCACTGGGGGCGAGTACTGAAATTCGTTTTAATTCAATTTCACCAGCTGCGGCGGTATTGGATGAATTGGCAGCTAAATATAATGTTATATTTGTTGTTGCTGCTACAAATCGCCCGTGGACAATAAAAAATAACGAGTACCGAATTGGTTCGCCTGCTGATGCTGTTAACGGATTAACAGTTGGTGCTGTTAACGGTTATGGTCAACCAACAACATACACTAGGCAAGGCCCTGCTTTACATTACTTTATTAAACCAGATGTGGCTTATTTTGGAGGTGAAGGAAAGGAATGTATAAGCGTTTGTAATAGTCTTGGCGAGGCCAAAGTAATTGGTACTTCATTTGCTGCACCATGGATTTCTAGAAAACTTGCATTTTTAATTCATAAAATGAGGTTCTCGCGGGAGGTGGCTAAAGCACTCATCATCGATAGCGCTCTTGGTTGGAAGAAAAATATGGGTGCGAGTTGGAAAAAGATCGGCTTTGGCGTAGTTCCTACACATATAAATAATATTCTTCGTTCAGAGAATAACGAAATCAGGTTTATCATTCATGGGGTAGCTTCAAAGTACCATACATTTCACTATATGATCCCAATTCCTAAGGATGAAAATGGAAAATTTTCATTTGATGTTAGGGCGACTATGTGTTATTTTCCAGACTGCTCCAGAGAGCAAGGTGTTGACTATACAACGAATGAATTAAGTTTTCGTTTCGGTCGAGTGAAAGTTAATAAAGGAAAACCAGAAATAAAACGACTGAATGAAGGAACTAAGAGAGAAAAAATCTTTGAAAAGGAACTAAGAGAGATTTTCCAGAAGTGGCAAAACGTCAAGGTCGAACGTCAAATAATATCACGTGGTTTAACGGCATATACAGATGCTTGGGGATTTGCAATTGAGATGGTTCACCGTGACAAAACAGTTTCTAAAAAGCAAATACCTTTTAGCATCGTAGTAACTTTAAGAGAAATAAACGATGTAAATCGGATGGGAGTTTTCAAGAAACTTTGTCAAATAAAAGGGTGGTCGATTGAAACTGTAGATATTGACGAGCGACTCAAAATTCAAGAAAGTTCACAGGAAGAGTTGGTCTTCAATTAGCCTTTGCATAGCATTATTAGATAATTTAAGTTCGACACAAAAAGGCGGCCTGGATATATTCCAAACCGCCTTTTTTGACAACCGCCTGATCGAGTTATTTCATTTTGCCGTCAAGTACGCCTAAGAGACAGTATTCCATGATGGCTTTCTGGGCATGCAAGCGGTTTTCAGCTTCATCCCACACAACGGATTGCGGACCGTCAATCACGTCAGCCGTCACTTCTTCACCACGGTGTGCTGGTAAGCAGTGCATAAAGACGGCGTTAGGGTTCGCGACCGCCATCGATTCAGCATTCACTTGCCAACGAGCGAATGCTTCTTTACGAACTGCGTTTTCTTCTTCGTAACCCATGCTCGTCCAAACATCGGTCGTAACGAGGTCAGCACCCTTACAGCATTCAATCGGATCATCAAAGACCTTGAGGTGGTCGCCTTCGATCGTCAAGGCGGGATCGAGTTCATAACCCTTGGGACTTGAGAAATGAAGTTTAAAGCCTAAGAGCTTAGCGGCTTCAATCCAGGTGTAAGACATGTTGTTAGCGTCACCGACCCAAGCAACGGTCTTACCGGTAATAGGACCGCAGTGCTCTTCAAAGGTCAAGATGTCGGCCATGATCTGGACGGGGTGATATTCGTTGGTGAGACCATTAATCACGGGGACTTGGCTATTGTTGGCCATATCAAGCAAACGATCTTGACCGAAGGTGCGCATCATGATGAGGTCACCCATGCGGCTAATGACACGTGCCGTATCTGGGATAGATTCAGAGCGACCGATCTGTGAACCTTCAGTGGACAAATGCACAACATTACCGCCTAACTGATAAAAGCCCGTTTCAAAGCTCACACGCGTACGGGTGCTGGCCTTTTCAAAGACCATGATGAGCACCTTGCCACGGAAAGGCTCGTAAGGGACGCCAGACTTTTGCATGGATTTAATGACCTTGGCGCGTTCGAGCATGTAGCGTAAGGTTTCGCCCGTAAAGTCAGAGAGCTTTAAAAAGTGATTAGGCATTGCTAATTCCTCCTACTTGGATGTGTGCCGTTTGATCGTAGTGTAGGACGAATTTAGCCTGGTAGAAGGGTCGCTCAATATTTATCTAACAGTTGTTTGAGGCGACTTTGTGTCGATTAAGGTATTGACGGTAACGCTTGATTATTGGCGACAAATGGGTGATTTCGGGCGACTTTGGCGAACACAAAAGGCGTGCGTTTGAGATGCGCCAAAGCCCGAGGATGGTGGATCGGACTTTGGTGCAATGGCTATGCCCAGAATGGTATGTAGCGTCTTAACCGAGGTCCCGCTTCGCATTAATGATGCGTTCTAAAAGCAAGGCCTTGAGAGTGCTACGAATAAATTAGGCCTCAAGGCAAGCCATTTCGAACGACCTAAGGTGCGCAAGGACAAACGCATAACAAGGCTCGATTTTTGTTGCCAACAATTTTCTTATTCATCAGCGAAAT
>Juniper_p2__coassemble_4649_pt1 | contig 4756 bp, 7 predicted proteins | sample Juniper_p2__metabat2_high_PE_019 | metagenome-assembled genome bin Juniper_p2
AAACGAAGTATTTTATATTTGAAATTCATATAAGCGCCGTAGCAGCCTTGTTGAAAGCGCTATCTTCTGACTTGCGTAACAATCTCCCGCCGAATGTAAAAGATTGTTTTAGTTTCTGCGAACAATTCTCATTTACGATATAGTTAACTCAACAAACAACGGCAACGAAGTTTTCTTGAGGGGTCAGGATTCTTCGTGAACCGAATATTCGGTTCAAGGCCAACAGTCGTTTTTATCTCCAGCGATCTGTCCGTTGTTGAAAGCAATTTTGATGGTCGATCGGCAGGCATGTTGATCGACCTTTTTTTCGATCAAAAGCGCATCGACTCATTCATTCGGCAAAGCCGCCATTAAGCGCTGTAGTGCAGCCTCGCATTGCGGTGAGCCATTTCGAGCGCCTAAGTAATAGATACTCGCCGCTTGCTTAAAGTTTTCGAGTGATCCAAGCGCCTCCACGCGCGCTGCGACCTCTTCAACCGCGAACGGCTCTCCAATACTCGCAAGCCAATATAGATCAAGATTGAGCGTTTCGATCATATCGTTTGTGAGTGGCAACGTCTCGTACCACGGAAGTGCCTTTACGTAGGCCTCAAGATATTTGATACTCACGGCCTTCACTTCGTATCAAAAGAAGCGCCGAATTTCAAACGCAATGCAACGAGCTAATAATGTTTCTCCAAACATCTCCACGATTGCGTTAGCGACCATTTCTGCCGACAGCTCTTGATGAATCCAAAGCCGAACCAACTGTACGCAAAGCTCGTAACCTTCTCGCGTTAGCCAATCATTAGGGTAGTTCGCCTTCTTTGCCTCTTGAGGCAGCGCTTCTAGAAGCTTTCTAACAAAGCCTTCCACCATGGTTCGCGCAAGAGGTTGTAAATCCAGATCAACACAATAAAAGAGCCAGCGACCATCCGCATAAATTGACTCGGCCATGGCTCTTTGTTGAGATACCGGTGTGTCTGGTGTCAGGGCGTCAAGGCCATGGGGCCGCACGCAAAAATCTAGCGGCCGCCTCGCAACGCGCTTCGTATTGCTTCAACGTCTCAAAAAAAGCCGTTCACCACAAAATTCGCCCAACATGGCACAGGCCATCAGATCATCAGCCGCAATCGATGGTGAGCGACTCAATACTTGATTTAGGACGTAAAACTCATTCACTCGGACTCGAGCCAAACTCATCACGCGACCTCCAAAATAAGAACGACCAACGCATGACTGTAATCATAAAACGACAAAATGGAAATCCTTCTTTCTATCTATTCGATAAGAAAAATTGATAAGCCTCACTCAAACCGTCCGACGGTCGTCAAAATCACCAAAACGCTCAACATTCGTTACATCTTTCACGAATTTAGTCCCGTTTTAGCATTGCGAACAGTTCTCATTTACGATATATTTATTTCCAACAAACAACGACATCTTGTCGAAACCTGAGGGGTCGGGATTGACAAGAAATCAGAATGTTCTGGTTATCGTCCTTGTAATGTGTTTTATCTCCTGCACATTATTCGTTGTTACAGCTATTTTGATGGTCGATCGGCAGACTTGCTGATCGACCTTTTTTTTCGCCATTCTGTCGCAACGTTCGTGTGCTTAAGACAGCGTCCCCTCGTTTTTGTTAAAGTGAATTATCCGTAGGCTTTTTTTCAAGAGGCACGCATGTCTGACCTTTTTCCGACCCTTTTTGGTGGCGCAGCTTTGATCACCGGGATTGCCCTCTTTGTGACAGGCATCAAGCATACCTTTAACGCCATGACGTTACGCACCAAAGGTCAGAAAGCCACAGCCACCATTGAGCGCGTCGATGTGCGTGAAACGATGATGCATCGTGACGACCAACCGGTCACCGTGTGCTACTACACTGAGGTGGTGAAATATACGACCTGGGATGGTCAAGTGATGGTCATCAAACTTCCCGAAAAGAACGAAAGCGAACACCGTGGGCAAATCGGAGAGACGATCGAGATTCGCTATAACCCAGACCGCCCGACTTTAGCGACCCCTGTTGTCGGGAGCACCATGGGCGTCATTGGTCCCATTCTGATTGTGGCTGGGCTTGCCTTAAGCAGCTTTGCGGGCTGGTTTATCCTGCAAAATGTCACGTTTTAACGATTCTGCTCGCGTTAATTTAAAGGGCGCTCTCACGCGAGAACGCCCCTTTTTTATGCATAAATCGTAATATCTCGACTGAATTAATCGTTCTTTTGAGCCAGTTCATTCACCAGGTCGACAAAATAGTCCACGCCACGAATGGCCTTCGTCATCACCAAATAACGACCATTGACAACATAGCCTGGAATCCCTTGGATCTTAGCGACGTCAATTAAACCCTTCCACTCGTCAGCCAATTGAATCGCCCCAGGTTGATGAGCTTTATTGAGTAGCACATCCTTTTCGATCTCCGTGGCCTTGGCGGCAGCCAACACAAACCCATCCGTGCTATTTGACCAACGTTGACCTTGACGATGATAGCCCTCGTACCACGCATGCTTAGCTCGACTATAAAGCGACGTAGCATCGTTCACAGAACGCCCAGCCGCTTCGTCTTCTAGCCACAGACTAGCCAAGATTTGGCTCGCCAATCGGCCGTGCTGGCCCTTACTCTCAATATGAATAGGCACAAGCTTGAGTTGTGAGTCGCTAGCAATACGCGGCATCACCTCTGGGTCAAAGGCCTCATCAAACCTAAAGCAAAAGGGACAACTATAAGACCAGAGTTTGATGATCGTGCCTTGAGCGTTTGCAATCGGTGTCTCGAGCTTCACATACTGTTTACCTTCAACCGCTGCGGCGTGCGCGAGCGAAGTAGAAAAACATACGGCACCAATTGCACCGAGCAATAAAGAACGACGATTCATCAAGAGCCCTCCAGATCATATTGGTCTTATTAGAAATTTAGGCTACCATCTTAGTCCTCTTAATTAAGCTTGTTCGATTACTGCTCGACTTCTATATATTTCATTACATATTTGCAAAAAACGAAATACATAAAAAAGTGACACGGGCTTTTGACTTCCCGTGCCACCGTAAGCATTTAACAACCTATCACGAGCGATCAGTTGTTTTGGCCTTAGTCTTTACGCTTGTTGTTAGCAAAGAAGTTAGCCGCCTGAATGTCTTCAGTGCGAATCGTAAAGACTTGGTTCGTGAGCGACTCGGTCAAGGCTTCAGCGTCATTCATCACCTTGAGGTTGAAGTCGTTCAAGAGCTTCTTCGCAGCCTTCGGATCCTTCTTCACGACCTTCATATATTCGTCTTCCATCTTGGCCTGAGCCTTGGCAGTATCCGCTTCGAAGGTCTTATAAGCAGCCTGAACGATCGGCGCGAGCTTCTGATAGTCAGTCATGACCAAGGTCTGGAGCTTGCGATACTTCCAATAAATAGATTCACTGTCGGCCTTATCGGTACCCATGCCGTAGTGCGCCGGATAGCTTTCGAGACCATGGTAGTAAGGCACGTAGCAAGAAAGGTCGGCCATACCGATACCAACATAAGCCACTTCACCAATTTCCTTCGGGAGCCACGGACGAACCTGCATGACGTGAGATTCATAGGTGCGGAAGACGCTAATTGGACGCCACGGTTCCTTGCCATTTAAGACTGGGTTGTACGGATCGTGTTCAGTGCCTTGATAATGGTTGCGAAGCACCGTCTTCATATCTTCAACCGTGAGCTTCTTTTCAGGCTTCAGATAGACCGGATACGTACGACCTTCGTCAGGCTTTTGTTCAAGTGACGGATTAAAGAGCTTCTGAATCTGCCACACGCGTGGGTCGTTATAGACGCGGTCACGACCGTCGTCACGGCAATAGGCCTTCGAGAAGTTGAATGCACCGTCCTTGGCCGGATCATAGAAACCATGCTTCGTAGCGAATTCGATCAAGGTCTTGGAGCCCATGAATTCGTCGCTCTTCGGATCATATGCTTGTAAACGTCCCTGGTTACCCGAGGCAAAATACATGTCCTTTGGCGTACGGTGAGCCATCCACTGATGACCCGTGCCCGTTTCAAAGTACCAAACTTCCTTCGGGTCGACAAAGACAACACCAAAGCCTTCACCCGCACCGATTGTTTCTACAATTTCACCCAAAATCTTGATGCCTTCACGAGCGGTCTTGGCACGCGGCAAAATCACGTCATGAATATCGTCTTCGGTGATGCCCGTTGCTTCGTTATAAGGATCGATCTTCAGCGCATCGTCACGCGCAAAAATGGATTCAGTGCCCGAGATACCGACACCAGCTTCGTTATAACCGACGGCACCGTGCAACTGCGTCTTCCAGTTAGGCACGGTGGTGTAGCGCATACTGTTCTTTGGCAAGGGATACTCAAAATTCGTTGCGCCATCATGGTCCTTCGTGCGATAAACACCCGTCTGATTGGTCTTAGCCGGATGGATCACGAAGTGCTGTGCCTTGAGTGCCGAGCTATCTGCAGCACGCGCAATCAAGAACGAACCGTCAGCCGTTGCGCCTTCACCTACGACCACGGTCGTGCAAGCCAAAGCAGAAGCAGAAAGTGCGCTCGTTAGCGCAACAGCCAAAGCGAGTTTACGAAAAAGCATGTCTCTTTCCTTATAGTCCTACACGATGATCTATTGGTCTGACATCAGCGTGAGGCGGTGTTTGCGCCTGACATTCCAAGACTCAGAGCTCCATCCTGTTCGCACCGTGGGCAGTCCAACGATTCATGTGAATCACGGGTGAACACCTCTTGTGAGGCAACTTTTGGATTTTCGCAACCTGAGGTGGCG
>Juniper_p2__coassemble_5193_pt1 | contig 4237 bp, 2 predicted proteins | sample Juniper_p2__metabat2_high_PE_019 | metagenome-assembled genome bin Juniper_p2
ATTTATCTCTCCATATGTGTTTATTAACCCTGGAAAGATATTTTGACAAATAGAGCTTCAGAAACTCGAGGTGATCGGGTATAAAAATCCGTGTCATGCCATCGTAGAAGCAATAGCCAAAAAATTGGAGGATCTCTTGGAAAGGCAAGACGATTTGGCTCAGTTAGTGACAAACAAACTCAGTTCTTGAGCCGCTTTTTTCAGTCGCCATAAGGTCATGGCAACGTTTGATGTTGAATTTTTGAGACGTGCCTTCAATTTGCTCTCCATAGCATTAATTTGTGTCTAAGTATGTTCCCGATTGTGTAATGCCTATCCTTTGGTTCAAACTGAATCTTATGCCTTGTAATTAAACTGTATACGAGGCGTAAGTGAAGTTTGAGAATAGGACAGAGAAGCCTATTTTCGAACGCTGGCGATTGACCAATCGCATGCAGGAGAAAGCATCATGCTGTTGACGGATAAAGATCGTGCGTATTTGGATGCGTGTGATGAAGATGGTACTTGCGCTATCGGGCGCATGCTGAGTTATTTGGATCAATGGGAAGAGGAAGGGATTGCAGAAGGGCGCTTTACAAAGGAACAGGCTGAGGCCGATTTAGAGGCTGCGCTTTATCGTGCTTTTGCGTTACTGCAGGACGATCGATATCTTTCATATGCTCAAGTGGTCACGACGCTTGAAAAGGCTCGTGAGTCAGCGACGAACAGTGGTGTTTGGCATTACAGATTGGCCTGTGGCCTCACACATACAGGTCGACTTGATGAGGCACTCAAGGTGGCCGAAGAGGGCGTTCTGGCAGAACCCGATTATCCGTGGGGCTGGTTGCATTTAGGAAAGCTTAGGGCCCATTTTGGTGATAAAGTTGGTGCTTTAGTTGCGGCAGCTAAAGGGCTTGACCTTGTACCAGATGATCCAGAATTTTTGCAGTTGCAAGAAGAAATTGAAGCGGGTGTGCCGTTGCCTGTCATGTTGTGTCACTACATTGATCCTGAAAGTGATGCCGAACTCCAAAATCTTCAAATGGATCTCCAGCCTGTTTTGGAAAAACAGTTGGCGCTAACATGTCTGATTAAAGACCCGAAAGGGTTCGAAGTGGTCAAGAATGCCTTCAATATTGACGGACTTCAAGAGGAGCCTGATGCTCCTGCTTGTCTTAGTGCCGAGGTGCCATTTTCAGTTGGTTTAATACATGTCGTTTTCCGCATGAATGAAGCAGGTTTCAGTCATCTCGCACCGACATGGGTCAAGCATTTTAAAGATGCGCTCGAAGAGTTTTTGCAAGATGGTCACTGCCAATTTGAAGAGATCGTCGAGGTTTGGTTAGATCTCGATCGTACGATTCACGTTGTACTTAAGCCTGAAGAAGAAGGCGGCGAAGGTCGTGTCGTTCGCTTCAAGGTTAATGGTGGCCTATCGAATGAGAGTGCAAGGCCTGCTTATGCGAATGCTTCCGAATTAACGCCTGAAATTCGAGCGATGTTAGATCGCGTGGCGAGTCTCAATGAAGAGGAGGCCTACGACGAGATCATCCAAATGCTTGAAAAGATTCCGGATGACGATCGTGAACCCATACTGACGCTAGAGTTGGCACGCGCTCACAATAACGCCTCTCCAGCGTTGGGGCCAGGGCTAGAAAGAGCAGTTGCCTTGCTCCAATCCGTGAAAGACGACTTCGAGAAGACTTACGAATGGCAGTTCCGCATGGGCTATGCGCTTTTTTACCTTGATCGTGACGATGAGGCGCTTGCTTATTTCCAACAAGCCGAAGCATTACGTAAAGGTGACCAAGATACGCTTGAATTAATGCGCGCCTGTCGACAACAAATGAGCTATCCAAGATTCGTAGAGCCGTTTGCTCAACGTGTTGAATCGCTTTGGAAAACGTTTGAAGAAAAAACGACGGATTGGCAAAAGCGATTAATCAAACCCGAAGAGCGCCCAGTTGTGCTGAACGAAATGAAGCAAGCTATCCATCAGGCGCTGCCTGATACGGCTGTGGCTTTAGGGGCGACGGATGGTGTTGTGGAGGTCAATCTCTCAACGGATGGCAATTATTCCCGTCTTTAGCCCGTTTTTGAGTCAAAAATCGTCAAAACTTACCTGTCGCAGAAGCTAAAAGCAATTTTTAGAAATTAGACAAAATCGGCTTAGAAGAGACTTAGAATGTGCATTATAATTTAGGTGTATAATGTGAGTACACTCGGAGAGCGCACCATGGCTTCAATCAACCTTCAAATTAGTCGTAAAGCAGTTGGCACCTACGCAGCCATAGTTGAGACATTCCTTGATCCAATTACTCGGAAAAAGACGTCACGCACCATTAAGTCGTACGGAAATATCAAGCACTTGGAAGGTGAGCACGAAGATGTCATGGCATTTCTTTATCAGGAGCGCGATCGACTTCGTCGTGATCCTATGGCTGTCAAAGAATTGCGCTCTGAAATTAACAACCGCATATTTCCAGTAGTTTCACAAGACGAGAAGGAGCAGGCATACAAAGCGGCGGCGCGTTTGTTTTATGGGGATGCGGCCATCCGTACAGTGTGGGAGGACTTGAATCTTCCACAATGGTTCAACAAACTTAAATACAACGCTTCTTTGTCGTATGACTTGGATTTGGCTGTGTTCTATATGACTGCGTGCCGCATACTGATGCCTGCATCTAGGCGGAAGATGAAATCGCTAGCCCCTCAATTTCTTTTCGATTACAACGGTCATCTCTCTTTGGACAACCTATACGATGCTCTAGCCCGAATTGGTCAAGGCAAGCGTAAAGATCGTCTAATGGAATATCTGGAAAAGCAAACTTCAAAAATTGTTGACCGTGACACTAGCCTTGTGTTTTATGACGTCACCACTTTCTACTTTGAAAGCTTTGAGCCAGACAATCTGAGAGCCAGAGGCATGTCGAAGGAACATCGTACTCATGAAACCCAAGTCGTTTTAGGATTGCTCATTGATCGAAATGGCATTCCCCTGAGCTACGAGCTTTATAAAGGCAATGAGCCAGAGACTCGAACGTTATTGCCTATAGTCAATGCTTACAAAACCAAACTTCCAGGCACTAAAGTCATTGTTGTCGCAGATCGAGGGTTGAACAGTAAATCAAATCTGACTGAGTTAACTAATGCTGGTTGTGAATACATCGTGGCTCACAGCCTTCATAGATTAACTAAAAAGATGCAGGACGAACTTTTTGACGATTCCGATTGGAAAATCTTTGCAGATCATGAAACAGCCGAAGTCACTTACAAATTTAAGATCATGCAGTTCCCGGAGGCAGAGATTCGTGCTGAAAACAATGAAGCTAGCGAAGATCAGGACGATTCTGCATTAGGGGAACAAATGCTAGCCAAGCCAACAATTCGTCTAATTGTGAACTGGTCTAGCAAACGTTACTACAACGACATCAAACAGTTGAACGCTCAATGGGAAGCTGCAAAGAAATTGTTTGCTGGTGGCACTGGCGCGATAAATGCGGCTTTTAAACGCGGGAGTCGTCAGTTCTTAAAAACTACGAAAGGCAAAACGAATCAATTCGAACTGAATGAGGAGTTGTATAAAAACAAAACTCGCTTTGCTGGGTACTACGGTTTGGTGTCGACTTGTAATGACATATCCTCGGAAGAAATCTATGCGCACTTGAGAGAGCTTTGGCGTATTGAAGAGAATTTCCGGGTCATGAAAACCGTATTACAGGCTAGGCCAATCTTTGTTAGAAAGGAAGAACACATTCGTGGCCATTTTGTGGTCTGCATCTTGGCACTGACAATCGAACGGTTGATGCACAAACGTCTGACGGATGCTGGAGAACATATTTCCTTTGAATTTTTAAGAGAGTTGTTGTTAGCCCCCACGGTTTCACCGATTCGAGGTGCACGAAACAAGGAGCTAATGTATCTCAAGACGGGATTGTTTATTAATCAAGACCCAGAACATGAATCTCCTGTGCTGTTAGATATGGTGGCCGAAGCTGAACGGGTAATGGGGCACTTTGGAATCAAACCGATGATGACGTTGGAATCAGTCACTAATATGCGGCGTTGCCTACCTGTTAAATTACCCTTTGCAGCAGTTTAGTTATTTCTAAGCCGTTTTTGTCTAAACTGAAAAGTTGAAAATCTCCCTGTCGCAGAGTTCGATACGGGAGATTTTTAATGAGAAAACGGGCTAAAGACGGGGGATTGGCAAAAGCGATTAATCAAACCCGAAGAGCGCCCAGTTGTGCTGAACGAA
>Juniper_p2__coassemble_7004_pt1 | contig 3121 bp, 2 predicted proteins | sample Juniper_p2__metabat2_high_PE_019 | metagenome-assembled genome bin Juniper_p2
TGGGTTTTACAAGGAAATATGGCACGCTTTTCGCCCAAAGTTGAACACCTCGCTACAGACATTGCACACCATTGAATCTCTCAAAGATGAACGGACATCGTTCAAACCTGACGGTTTTTCTTTTTCACGCGAACAGTAGACGCTTAAAGCAAAACGGCCTCTCCACCCATGCGTTTTTCGCCCTAAACTGATCAAGCACTTCTAAAAAGTAAACCAGTTTCTTCCACAACGACCCCGCATTCTCCTCGATCGAATCGCATCTCTCTTGCATCGAATCACAGCTATCTCTGCACGATTAACACCTCTCCATAATCCAAGCAACACTCTCCCAAAGTTGAACGATAAGCGGCTCATAGTTGTTTGGCAATCAATCAAAACGAAACGAACTGTACCAAAGCGGACGACTGAATTTACTGGCCTCTCGCTTTCGGAATGAAGAGCCAGTCGCTCTATATGGCACACGAAAATAACCATTTAAAACATTTATTTTCGGGCTTCGAAAAACGATTGTTAGACTTAAATTTGGTCTCTCCTAGAGAGTGTTTTGTTAACCTATATTAATTAGGATAGTTTGAATGAAAAAGTCTTCTCAAGACTACCGTGCCATTCTACGAGGGCATGAGTCAGGGCTATCTTTGCGCAAGATTGGAGCCCGTTTGGGGTATCCAGCGTCCAGTGTTAAGAGAGTCCTGGATATCGCCGCCGAAAATGATTTGACCTGGATGACCGTCAAATCAATGACGGATCAGGCTTTGCTAGAAATCTTTGAGCCGCCAAGAAGGCAGCTCATGATGTACCTAGAGCCTGATTGGGATTCGGTCTATCTTCAACATGCAAGAAAAACCAAGCCACTCTCACTCCAGTATTTATGGGAGGAGTACAAAAAGCAGGTCACGCCCCCATGTAAGAGTCTGAGTTATCAATCGTTCTGCAAGAATTATCGCCTTTACACTCAATCACTCCCAGCCCATATGCGCGATGTATCCATGACATTCGTTTGGGAACCTGGTGAAGTTGCCATGATTGACTATAGCGGCGACGGTATCACCTATGTCGATAAGGATGGCAAACCTAAGAAAGCGGAGATTTTCGTGGCTGTCCTGGCTTGTTCAGCATACATCTTTTGCTGTGCCACACCCGATCAAAAAAGAGACAGTTGGTTAGATTCCATCGTTGAGATGTTGAAATTCTTCAACGGCGTGCCAGGCTATATCTTTCTAGATAACAGTTCAAGCTTGGTTAACAAGGCTGATAAATATAACCCCAAGGTCTGTCAGGAACTTTTAGGGCTTTGTTCTTTCTTTGACACTGTTCCAATGCCTGTACGCCCCAATGAACCCAGGGATAAAGCATTAGTAGAGGGAGCGGTAGGGATTGTGCAGCAACGCATATTGAATCCGTTGGCAAATTCCCAGTTCTTTTCAATTGAAGAGGTAAATAAGGCTATACGTCAAAAGCTTGAAGAGCTGAATGATCGTCCTATGACTCAACGAATGAAGACTCGTCGAGAGTTATTCGAAGAGGAGCATCCGTATCTCACGCCTCTCCCAGGCGTCGAATACGAGAAAAACGTCATAACCAAGACGTTAAAGGTGCGAAAGGATTACCGAATCAGAGTTAATGATCGACGGTTCTCCGTCCCCTATCAATACGCCGGCAAAAGCGTCAAAGTCGTCATCCATCCTCGGCAAGGAATACTGGAATGCTTTGATTTAATGACAGGGGAACGGATAACCAAACACCATTATGGCACAACGAGCAAAAGTGACGTGGTAGCAAAGGAGCATATGCCACAAGCACACATAGCAGCTATTCGCACAACCGAAGCATATATCGATCTACTCGGCATAGCAGGACCAAAGGCCAAAGAGTTAGCAGAGGTCATCTCCAAGAAACATCCAGTCAGAATCAGTCGTAAGTTTTTGGCCGGCATGCTTTCATTAATGAGACGGGTCGGTGCACCTTTATTCGAAAAGTGTGCCGAGGCAACGTTGAAGCGTCCCACGAAAACTTATGACGCTTTAATGGAAGAAATCAATTTGTGTATCGAAGGTAATACGACCACGAAACGCTTAAGTAGCGGAGCTTCCTTGGATGTTCCTAAACGGAAAGGGAATATACGAGGGGCTAATTTCTACAGGGAAAAACTGGCTAAGGAAACGGCTGAAACCAATGTAGGAGAAGATCAATGAAAACATACCGATACAACATTGAGGCTACGAAGCGCAATTTGGGCAAGCTACGTCTAACAGTGATGAGCGAACATATTGACGAACTCTGCAACGATCCGGTTTATGCGACTTGGGATTGGACGGAAAAGCTTGGTTTTTTAGTCAATAAGGAATTGGAAATTCGTTCAGTTAGACGCCAAGAGCGCCTGATAAAAGAGTCTGGTCTGCGTGAAACGGCTAACTTTGCTAACGCCACTCTGGAGAATGTGATTTATAACCCCAAGAGGAATTTGGACCGCGAGTTGCTAGAACGTCTAGTCACCTGTGATTGGGTTCGAGCCGAACCTGCGGGTACGCTACTAGTAACTGGTGCAACTGGTACTGGCAAGAGTTACATCCTGAATTTACTTGGGCGTGCAGCTTGTGAGCAAGGGTTGAGCGTTAGTTACTTCCGCTTCCCTGTTCTTGCTGAAAAAATGCTCGATGCTTATGATCATCGCACCAGCGGTTCTTTGCGAAAGAAGTTGAACTCTAAAAAGCTGTTGATCATTGATGACTTTGGGCTGGGAACCAAAATGTCTGCAGAGTTGGCTAATGATTTTCTGAGTCTTATCGACGAACGAATGGGTTTTAGTGCAACCATCATTGCTGGACAAATTCCACCTGAAGAGTGGTATGACTTTATAGGCGATAACGCAAGTGCGGATGCGTTAATTGACCGTCTTTTCAATCGTAGCTATCGGATCGCACTTGAAGGACCCTCGTTGCGAGAAGGACAGCAGCCACCCATCATTAAACCGCGTCAAAAACGATAAGCCTTAAAACGGAGAGGGGGTGGCCTTTGCGCCGGCGCAAAGGCCACCCCCTCTCTTATGACGGGCCACAAGTATCTATAAGTGGAGCCAGTTTTAGACCCTATGGGAGGGCGTACCAATTTAGAAGAAAGTTGC
>Juniper_p2__coassemble_7339_pt1 | contig 2971 bp, 3 predicted proteins | sample Juniper_p2__metabat2_high_PE_019 | metagenome-assembled genome bin Juniper_p2
CCTCAAAGTCCTCTCAAAGAATTCTTTTTTCTACACAACCGTCATACGGAGTGCCTCATGTTTTACCCCCTCGAAGTGGCTGGTCTTAAGCGTCAGTTACCGATGTTCCCCATTGCTGACGACCTTTATATTGCCGCCTTTATTTTGCTTGGCGACCAGGAGCTTACTGTTCACTGCGCCGAAGCATTGCTAAAGAAGGCACCAGCCTACGACTACATTCTCACGGCCGAAGCCAAGGGTATTCCGTTGGTGCACGAAATGGCGCGTCAGGCCGGTCACGAATGTTATTTTGTTGCCCGCAAGAAGATGAAGCTCTATATGGGGGATGCCATTGATGTCGATGTGCAGTCCATTACGACGGCCGGTATGCAAAAGCTTTATTTGACTGAAGAAGATGCCAAGCTCATGAAGGGCAAGCGCGTCTTGATCGTTGACGACGTGATTTCGACTGGTAAGTCTCTTGAAGCCCTCGAAATGCTCGTTCAAAAGGCGGGCGGTATGATCTGTGGTCGTATGGCAGTTTTGGCTGAAGGCGATGCTGCTAAGCGTGACGACATTATCTTCTTGGAACCCTTGCCCCTCTTTAATAAGAAGGGCGAAGCGCTCTAATGACTTCTAATAAGGGTGAAGTGATGATTGGCATTATTGGTGCAATGGATGTTGAAGTCGCGATCCTTCGCGACAAGATGGTGAATCCGACTGTTGAAACGATTTCGGGCGTTGATTTTATTTGTGGTCAGCTCGAAGGTCGTGACGTGGTTTTGGCGCGTAGTGGCGTTGGCAAAGTGTTTGCCGCCATTTGTGCTCAGACGATGATTCTCAAATTCGGTGTGAAGGCCATTATCAATTCGGGTGTGGCCGGTACTTTGACGGGTGAACTTCATATTGGTGACGTGGCGATTTCCACTGCTTGCGTCCAGCACGATATGGATACGAGCCCCGTTGGGGATCCTTTTGGTCTCTTGTCAGGTATTAATGTGGTTGAACTCCCGGCTGATCAGACCATCGTGGGTCAGCTCGATCAAGTTTGTGCCGCTGCCGGCGTGAACCACCGTTTGGGCGTGATTGCGACGGGGGACCAGTTCGTGGCGACGCACGAACGTCGCGATTGGATTCGTGATCAGTTCAATGCCATCGCTGTTGAAATGGAAGCGGGTAGCATCGCGCACGTTTGCTATGTCAACAAGGTACCTTTTGTCTCAATTCGTGTGATTTCTGACGAGGCCAGTGGTGACGTGCATATTGACTACATGACTTTCGTGAAGAAAGCCGCAGCAACGTCTTCTGATATTACGTTGCGTTGGTTGGCTGCGTAAGTGACGGCAGTCACATTTTGAGCGATTTGACTCACGTTTGACGGCTCAGGATCGGTTGGTCTTGGGCCGTTTTTAATGAGGAGAGAAGGGTATTTTTACGTAAATGAGGATTACGTAAACCAGGTTTACGTAAACGAGGTTTATGTACTTCGGCCTATGCTAAGGTTCGAAATCAATCTTGATACTTTGAGGATGCCATGCGCTTTTACGGTCGAGAAGAAGAAATTGCGCTATTGCAAGACTGTTGGACGGTTGTGCTAACGAATCAAGTCGCACAAATGGTGACGGTCATGGGTCGCCCTCGAGTCGGTAAAACGGAGCCCTCGTGCATATGTATGGGTAAAAAAATACAGCCTTTGCACGGGTACGCCTGATTTTCGCGCCAACGAGCGCGACATTAGACCTAATAAGTCTACCTGATGAAAAACTGTAGGGCCTTGTAATCGGGGCGAGCCTCGAGACTAGTCAAGACCAGTCGGGTATAGAGGAGGCCTAAGCCGAGCATATGCCCCGAGTGGACTTGACGAGGCTCGGGGGTCGCAATAGCCTTTGAGTCGGGAGGTAGCCATAAGCTCAAACTTAGGGCTGCCTCCCGAGTCACGTGACGGCGAACGCGGGGTTTGGGGCTGGCCCCATATCTAGAAATGCAAATAGCCATGGAATTGGGTATTGTTACGTTACCACACAAAAACAACCCACCAAAACCATGGCTACATTCGGTACTGTAATTAAGCAATTCCTTTCTGTCAATAGCATCGTTCTCGAAGACATCGAAATAGAGGAACACTCCTCAGATGGTCAACCATGCCTGGTGCTCAAAGTCAAACCTTACAAGCGTAAGGCCAACCTCTGTCCGCATTGTGGTCAACCGTGTCCCTTTTATGACACCCATTTAGTGGCACCTCGTCGCTGGCGTGCCTTGGATATGGGGGCTCTTCGTTGCTACATTGAGTACCGTGTGCGTCGGGTTGAATGTCCAGAGCATGGTGTTTCAACAGCTGCGGTTCCATGGGCGTTTCATAATTCACGCTTCACGAAAGAGTTTGAATTCCAAACCACATGGCTGTCCAAAGAGCTCTCTAAGACAGCTGTAGCTAAGTTCTTACGTATTGATTGGAAGACGGTTGGTCGATGCGTCAAGCGGGCTTTTGATCGTCTTGAACCTGATCCCTCTCAACGATTTCAGGGGCTCAAACACATAGCAGTCGATGAAACGAGCTATCGCAAAGGCCACTCATACATCACTGTTGTCATCAATCAGGAAAATAATCAGGCTGTATGGGTTCACGACGGCCATGGCAAGCTTGTTTTTCAAAAGTTTCTTGAGTCACTTACCGTGCAGCAGCGTGAGCAGATTCAAACGGTCAGTGGCGACGGTGCAAAATGGATCGATCAATGTTGCCAAGAGTTTCTCCCCAACGCTAAGCGTTGTATCGACCCATTTCATGTTGTGGCCTGGGCAGGTGTCACCCTGGATGACATTCGCCGCCGTCTTACCAATGCATTGAAAAAAGAAGTTTTAGGTCACAAAAAGGAACTCGCTAATTTGAAGACAAAAGCTGCGTCAGAGAATGTCGATTTGGACGAAGAAATCGATATGCTAAAGGACTGTATTCAACAGAAAAGTGAACTATCAAAGACAGTCAAAAGATCTC